>Ga0302325_10033176_pt1 | contig 10583 bp, 12 predicted proteins | sample Palsa_T0_2_FD_201948 | JGI IMG/M metagenome (GOLD analysis project Ga0302325, IMG submission 201948) | Peat permafrost microbial communities from Stordalen Mire near Abisko, Sweden - Palsa_T0_2 | ecosystem: Environmental > Terrestrial > Soil > Palsa > Peat permafrost | place: Sweden: Abisko...
AGAAGATTATATGCCTTAAAAGTTGGGGAGTATTTAAAGACAAAGAAGAAATAATTAAAAAATAAGAGAATAAAGAGAAATCTAAGCTTTTGGAGGAGGATAATCAGTTTTTTATTATAAAAAGAGAATAGTTTTATAAATCTATATAAGCTTTATCAAAATTATGAAAATCTTATATAGTTATTTAATAAACTTTAAGTAAAGTTAAGAAATTCACCAAAAGTCTAGTATTATGTAACCCATTAATCAAATTAATCATGTATTAATTAATTAATTAATCTAATCTAATCTAATCAAAAAAAAAATCAAAAAGACGTTAATTATATTTTAATTAATTAATTTGATTAATATAATTAATCTTTTGACACACTGACCTTCATCACTCTCCATTCTCCTCTATTAAGTATCTACAGCCTCGCCAACATTCAAATCATGCCTCCTTCTAGTCAAGTTACTGAGACACCAGTTTCTCAACCTGGAAGTACTACTAGAGTCACGACTGCTCCAATTGATCCTTGTAAGTTCTAACAATATGATTACTCTCTCTTCATACGGAGCATGTAGTAATGCCTGTCTAGTCTACGGAAAGTAGATCCATGTTTAAACTTAACACCAGACTTGGGCAGGGGTACGGGTAAAAAAGGATGGATCCGGGAGAAGTCAGCTCTGGATACCATCCAAAGCGATTTTTTGCTGGATGGATATCCTCCATCAAAAATCTAAATGGATATAGGGGATAATAATGTCATTTTTGGTCCGTTTTCAAGGCTTTTAAGGCTTTTAGGGGGCCTTTTAAGGGGTGTTTTTAGAAAGAAAAAAAATTTGAAGTTCTTAAGACTCGGTAAAAAAATTGGCCGGCGGCCGCTTCGGCCAAAACCCTGCCTTTCGATTGGCTAAACAAGGGTGTTTAATATCACATGATCAACTTAATAGATAATCCACTCATCTAGACCAAAATCTGGGTATCCATCCAGCTAAAATTGCGCTGGATGGATACCCCCCATCAAAACCCATGGATCTCTCCTTTTTTACCCATGCCCAAGTCTGCTTAACACTCTACGTTTAGGTTGGGGAGCTGTGGCTGTCGTTGTCTTAGTGTTAGCAGAGAGAGTTAAGTCTAAAGACTCGGTTGCTTGATGATTATGAATGAATGAAACTTCAAAATTTCAAAATTTATCTATTCGTTCTCGATTACACATATCAGAATGCTTCAGTAAAGCAAATAATCTCTCCCGCCCATCCGCTATTAATCTGGGCAAGGCTTGTGTCATGTGATCAAGTTTTCATCCTGCAATGACTAAACCCGCATCTCCCGCTCAATTCCCCTCATTGGATCATTCTTACGACATTTTGCAGTCTTGTATCACATCATTGCAGCACCGCGCTCAAGCGCCTTCGGCCTTCGTCTGCATGCCTCGCCGCTTACGCCCGGGTGATGCGGCAGCTCAACACCCACTACCTAGCGCTTCTTCAAGCGCGGAAGCTGAACAACCATCGCCTCATTTACTGTGCTACACCGCTTCTCACGCTTCAATAAGCGCTCGACCTTGCATACACGAGGGAATCTTACAGAACCAGAAATTTTGTATCATTTCATCCTTGTTTAACCACGCTATTCCTTACCGTAGAGTGTTTGATGCCTTGTTGAGGCGCGAGGGGGCTGAGCAGATGAGGTGCAGAGACCCTTGTTGAAGCGCGAGTGCCGCGCGTTGTTTAAAGGATGAGGATGCTGCGCAGGGCTCTTACTGGGTGTTCAAGAAGTTAGTTGTGGGAATTGCTGGGAGCTGAACATGCGAGATGCAGAGATCATGGTTGAAGCGCGAGTGCCGCGTAAGGCTCGTCGAACTAAGCAGCAAGCGGGCTGCGGAAATGACTTCTACTTGACGTGGAGATATCACAGCCGCAAGTCCTTCGTCGAGCGAAAGCTGAACAGACGAGGTGCAGTGATCCTTGTTGAAGCGCCGCTGCCGCTGCCGCGAATCCTTCGTGAAGAAATTCAGGCAAAGTGTTTCCATTGGTCCACCATCTAGGACGGCAAAGTATCTAGGCTTCAGAAGAGCAAGAATTTCGGTCAAGGTTGAGTGAAGACTTCTATGTTTGCCCGATCTGCATGCATAGTTGTTCCTGCAATTTCCGTTCTTTACTTTCTATTTACACCGGAATGTCCTTATATATTTGCATCCCACCCCATGCTATTGTTCAATTTCACGGCAAGCCTTTACCTCTCTCCAATCCCATAATAACATCCACTCTTCTTCCCCTTTCTCTTCGAGGCTAACATCATTTATCTCCTCACTTGGTTACATCGAGTTACATCTCCTAATTCGCTTCCTTATAATACTCTCTTCTAGACAAAAGCCATGCATCAATTCCCCACCCCACCAGGAATTCTCATATCCCAAAAGGAAGAAAAGTCTCCAGCACTAGACACCCAACCGCCCGATCCTTGTAAGTGAAATTATAACGTCTAAACAACATCCTTTGACGAAGTTAGTCTACGGACAATAGATGTTTTCCCTTGCCTCCACAACATGGGGATCGTGCGGGATGGGGAGGCGTTTCTATGTTTTGCTTTCTTTCGTTGCTTCGGGAGTACGAAATCGATAATTGGGAGTTTGGGCCGAAACTGAGCGGAATTATTTGTTGATACTGAGCACCTATTTAGTATTGCTCAAATGAATTCTCGGCGTTGAAGATTGGAGTCTGCGAACATATCCACAGCGAGCTTAATCGCTCATTTACTTGGTGAAATGAATCAATAAAGCTAACCCCTCAATCGTGGTTTAGAAGATTCTTCTCTCCACAGTTCCACGCCGCCTAATTTGGGTGAGCATCTTGATGGAATTTAAGAAGTTTTACCCAAAAAAGGTGAAAGTCGAGTGATCCAAGCCTTATCCACCCCGAGGGAAATTAATGCTTTTTGTATCGTGGAAGTGGTGACGGACATGTCAAGGCTGCCGCTACCAATGATGCCTACCCCCGGAACTTTAGCACGAGGCTCCCTCGAGTCGGATGTTGGGTTGGACAATACCAGGCTTTGAGCCCGACGCAACCACGCCCTACTACTTAGATTGACATATGTTCTCAGCATTTTGTTCGCTGAATCCTCCCGCTATTCATGTATTACTGGGCCGTTTTCGGGCGGTAGCCTATCGTATGTGGCTTGCCTTGCTACACGTGGTTCAGCCATGATGGCATCCTTCATGAGATTCAGCAGATCTTCGCTCGAACTGTTCACCGACATAGCTCAGCCTCACATGGCTCGCTGGCTCTAAACATTAATATTTGACACTCTACCCTCTTTCTTATATGACAACGCCTTAAACACTCTCTACGCTCTAAAATAAATATATTTGAGACTTTACGGTGGGAACCATGAATGGAAATTCGTCGAGAACAGTGCAGCCCGATGCACAGCCTGAAATAGTCTCAGGGCGTCGAATCCGCACGGGGAACGTGGTATGCAGAGCTTTCTTCAACTAAAGTGCAGTTGATAATGTACTGACATTGCGTAGGAAGATGTCGTTGAGCCTGGCTTCATTCGTCTTTCCCCTCGTCGAACTCACGACATAACTGGCACGGAACACCATGTGCCAAATATCCAACATGTAGCAGCAGATATCAATCATGCGATTCAGGCAGCATGGCCAAAGCGAAATAAAATTAGATACTCATGTGTTCTTGTATTGCTTCTTTCTTGGGAAGACGATGACCTTGGCGTCTACACTGAGATCGACAGCCTTCAAAAAGTCTTCCAGGACATGTATCATTTCTCAGTCACGAGGTTTAAGATTCCCAGCCTGAAGCCGGTCATGGAAGTGCACAAGTGTGTCATGAAGTTCCTTGAAAATGATGCGAAAGATATACTCCGAATTGTATACTACGGGGGACATGGTCGAGGAGTTCAGTATTCAACAGAGCCGCCGATATGGTTTGCGTAAGCTCAAAAATTTCAATTCTAACAGTCAGGAGAGCCGTTGACTAATTTCCAACAGAAATCGTCATGACCCGTCCGCTCAATTTCCTTCTGGAGGCATTCAATCTTTGCTCGAAGCAGCAGATTCGGATGTTCTTTTGTTGTATGATTGCTGTCACTCGGCTACTGTCCCTACCTGTGGCTCCCACCAAGGCGGAGTGACGGAAGTGATTGCTGCCTGTGGATACGAGGCTACCGCACCTGAAGCAGACGAGCACTCTTTTACGAAAGCCCTCATCGATATTCTAATTATTACGTCGAAGGAGGTCCCGTTCTCAATCGGTTGGCTCCATTCTCGGATCTTGAGGAATTTGAAATGTTGGTCACCAGGAGTGAAGGAACTTCCTAATGGAGAATATGTCTGTGAACGTCAGCCACGTAGGACTCCGATCTATAGTTTGCTCTCCGAGACTAGGCCTCGCCGAAGTATTGTTTTAGGACCCCTACCTTCTCCTTCTCCCGCATGTCTACCCTCGACCAACGGACAAGGATATCGAAAACCAATGTCAACAAACTCGACATCATCCACTCCTTTAATGAATGGCACTGGGAGCCCAAGTAAAAAGAGGAAAGAATGGTCCGAGGAGGTCAAACACCCTCAAATATTGATTGCAATACGAGTTGACGAGACCCCTTTGAATAAAGAGGAATGGGTGGAATGGATGCGGAATGTCCCTGTCAATGGGCGCGATATTCATGTCGAAGGTCGATGGGATAGCTTCTCTACTCTTCTCTTACTTCGAATACCAGTTGAAGTCTGGAATCTCTTTCCTGAACACCCGGCATACGGCTTTGTTGGATTCGTCACGTCTGAAAATCTCGCTCTAGCCCAGGCGCCTTTCAAGCGCAACAAAACCTGTAACGAACATAGCAGATCAGGACCCAATCCTAAGTCAGAAATAGCAGGCCATCTCAGACAGGAACAGTCTAGAGTTCTTGAAGGTAGCCTCTTAGCTCGACCATTAATTCCTGGGGATGGGGAATCGTCTTCCCATTTAAATAGGCCAAGTATCTTCGATCTGATGAGAATCAATATCCACGACAATTTTCGGCGACTTGCACTGGGCTGGAATAGTACGGAGACGATCACTTTTCGGGAGAAAATATTATTCATTTGTGGTGTTTTCAATATCCTCCTCAGTGGATATATTATTGGAGGGTACCCGCAATATTTCCATTATTGGTACACGGCGCAACTCCTTTACCTTCTACCTATTCGGTATTATACGTTCCACAAACGCGGGTTCCACTTTTTCTTGGCAGATCTCTGTTACGTTGTCAATATCCTCTGCATGTGTACCATCTGGTTGTTCCCTCGGTCGACTCGACTTTTCATTGGAACCTACTGCCTGGCCTTTGGAAACAATGCAATTAGTATTACCATGTGGCGAAGCTTGATGGTCTTCCATAACTTGGACAAAGTTACCACTGTCTTTATCCACGTCATGCCCTGCGTGGCTCTGCACTGCTTGGTTCATCTCTTGCCGCCCGATCTTCAGCAAGAGCGCTTCCCTGCCATCTGGGCCATCAAAATATTAGCACAAAGTTTAAGAGTAAAGGATTCTCTCTTGGCAATGACAATCTGGTCTACCGCCCCATACTTCCTCTGGCAATTGTCATACTATGTCATGATTTCGGTTCGCCAACGAGAACAAATCGCTGCTGGAAGTCCTACATCATTTACCTGGCTTCGGAAAAGGTATGCTCAGGCGGCAATCGGAAAGGTGATGTTGTCACTGCCAGAAAATCTCCAGGAACCTGCATTTATGATGATCCAGTACATCTATATAGTTCTTACCAGTCTCCCTTGCCTTATCTGGTTCTGGAATCGATACGCATCTGCTGCGTTCGTGATGGTGGTCTTCTCCGGGTCTGTGTATAATGGTGCGACGGAATATATCGAAGTATTTGACAAGCGTTACAAGACCGAGGAGGAATTTGGAAAATAGAGCGAAAAAGGCAATAGTAATTGGAGGATACGAAGCAGAAGGCTCCGGCCCTCGGGTAGGCGTATTTTCTGGCTGCCTATGGGTGATTATATCATGCCTGTCTTGTATTTTAATAGCTAAAGCTCGCAAGATCTAGCGAAATCCCGCGCACCTCAATCGATACCCTTGGTTCCTGACTGAATTGCAACGCAAAGATTAGGGTTAGGAGGCGAGGAAGGTGAAGGTCAGTTAAGTTAAGTTAGAGTTAGGGGTGGGGAGCACAAGGAGTTACTGCATTCAGGCACGGTGTCACGACTGAGGGGGCTCCTGCTCGACCGCCGAGCTTAAGACATTTTGGTATTCTTCACCTCTCGTGATAATTCAGAACAGGTAAATGTGCCTGAGGGGTCCAACAAAATATGCCTGTCTGGAGCTGTTCTGGTTCCTTATACACTACTACTTTTTCAAATTAAATTAAATCTCATTCTTATTACCTTTTTCCATCCTTAATTCGTCCTGAATTGTTCATAAAAAGCATCAAACTTTCCTTTTCTTAAATCTTAACTTCACATCTGTCCGAGGCGTACTAACCGTCCCCCTATCAACCTGTTTTGGAAACTCAAACCCCTCCAATGGCTCCACCTCAAACTCATGCAAAAGAGTCGCCAAAAATATCTTTAGCATAAGCGTAGCGAATCCCCTCCCAGGACATGAGTGCTTCCCATAGCCAAACTGCATCGCATCCTTAGGACTCGTGCTCGTGAACCAGATCTTGCGGTCTCCGGGCCCTGCTCTGGCGCGCGCGTCCGAGAAGCGGAAGGGGACGAATTTGTAGGGATCACCCCAGAGATCGGGGTCCATTTCTTGACCGGTGATGTCCATGGCAAAGCAGGCGCCATGCCGGAGGTGTAGGCCGTTGGAGAAGGTGAAGCCATTTCTGGAGGTGATGTTGCGGTCGAGGTTTACTATTTGATAAGTCAACGGCGTTATGGAGATAGCGAAAGGAAGTATTACTTCTCTTGAAGTTACCATGGCGGGATGCTTCCATAATGTAGGAGTCAAGCTTGTCCAGTTGGGCTGCATTGGAACTGTTGATGTTACCATTGCTCTCAGCCCAAACCATATCGACCTCTTCACGGAGAACACTATTGTGTTCAGGGAACCAGGCAATATGGTGTATTACGTTGACAAGATTCATAGAAGTGGTATGAACAGCAGCAGACATGGCAAACAGAGTCTGGGCACCAAGCGAATCCACACTTCTGTTCGAATCAGGGACTATCGCAGAATCGTAAAGCCATTGTATAAAGTCATTGGGCTTTTTGTATGTCGGGTCATTTTGACTGGCTATTTCGCGAGTCCTAAGCACTGGAGGAACATTCTGGCGAACATACTTCATCCAGCTGCGGACTTTGACAGCTTCAGGCATAAGACCTAGCTCGACCGCGAGGACTTTGAATGGATATGTTAATCTACGGAGCTTGAGTCCTGCAGTAAAAACGTCTATTGGGAAGGTGGTAGCAGCTTGCAAGATCTTCGGATCCTTGGCCAACTCTTTTCCGAACAAAATTGTGGTATTGGTAGCTGCAATCGTAGCAAGGAGTTTTGGGAAGAAGACCAGCTCGGTCCAGTCTAGATTGTTTCTTAGCATTTACATTCCTTCGGGTCAGTTCAACTTCTTTTACCGTTACTTTGAGGAAATTGAACAAATATGTGCGCTTGCATCAACTCCGATGGTTCATTGCCTAACGCTGCCAAGGAGCCTTGCATATGCTTTTTGGTAACTGTGATCGTATCCGTATACTCGTTCCCCTTGGCACCAACCAGGTCATACCCCCCCAAGATCCGCAACCTTGCAGCTTCATTACTCATCACATCATCATTCTGTACACCAACTTCCTCATAAAACCTCGGCGGTAGAATGATTTTATAGCCTTCCGGACTCCAGAGCTGGTACCCCATCTCTCTGTGCTTCGAGCGTCCGATTTCAAGATAGTGGTCTAAACGAGCCACGTATTCTTGCTTGGCTTTGTAAAAACTCCACCCTTTGAGATTCAGGATCGGTAGGTCGCATGGTGGGTTGAGCTTCTCCCACCATGAAGCGGCAAAGGCGATGATTGAGCTGAGGAGCCATGCGGCGATTGAAACTGCGACACCGACTAAGAGAGACTGGACTAACCATCTACTTTCAGTCAGAAGCATCACGGCGGGTTAGGTTTAGAAAGTTGAGCAATTTTTGAAATTTAGAAAGTAAGGATTGGGTGAGATGGATATTTGAAGCAATTCAAATCTCACGTCAGACGTAAGCGGGGAGACTTACGGCACAGCGAGAAAATCATTACGCCGAATTTCATTCTAGGAGCTGTTTCGGCTCGTGAGCCACCCAGAGCCCCTGACGCGCAAAGCGCTGAGAAACCACTACCTTCGACACGTGGGCCAATTCTGTAGTGCCAAGCCAGCGCCACTAGACTACTCAACAGACTGTGTGACTATGCTTCGCGTATTGGATCTAGAGGTATATGCCGTAAATACATTGATTGGGCATATTAGGTTACCCCTCCAACCATTCCCCAGCTGAGCACGCACGAGGGTAACACAATCTCAGCCCTGCCGCTTGGCATCAGCTCAGCTCCCGTCAAAAGAGCATCTAGCCCCACTTGCCCATATTCTCAACTTTAACTTCACTTTCATTCTCCTTCAGTACAGTCAATTCCAAAATGCGTTCGCTTGTTCTCTGCTCAGTTCTTGCGCTCGCTCAGCCAATTGTAGGGTGGGGAGATGTCGGCCACAGAACTGTGGGTTACTTGGCGGAGAAATACTTTACTGATCAGGCTGCCCAATGGGTTACCGCTGTTCTTCAGAACGATAAAGGTTATGACATTTCAGACGCCGCGGTGTGGGCTGATGAGGTTAAATACCATCGTCCTTGGTCAGCGGGTTGGCATTATATAGGTATGGAGCCAATCGACAAAAATAATGTCTGGGAAGCAAATCTAACTGGTCGTAGATGCGCAAGATAACCCGCCTGACGCTTGTGGAGTTACTTTCAAGCGTGACTGTGGAGAGGGGTGCGTGGTGTCTGCAATCACAAACCATGTATGTAGACATATCTTTCCTCAAGAAACCCATTCCTTGATTCTATAGTGTAGTTAAGCTAATCTCTCAAAGACTTATATCCTCCTTGACCCGAATACAAGCGTTACCGATCAATCAGAAGCGCTTATGTACCTCATTCACTTCATCGGCGATATCCACCAGCCCCTGCACGACGAAGCCATTTCCCGAGGCGGAAATGAGATCCACGTTTGCTTCGACAACCGCTGCAGCAAAGAGAATCTCCACGGTATTTGGGATACGGATATTATTCACAAGATCAACGGCCTGAAACACACGGAGAAACATAACCAAGAAAAAGACGCGGCCGCCAAATGGGCTGATCAACTATACAGCAGCAATCAGGCACAAGGAGCCGATATTATGCGAGAATGCGTTGATCTTCAGAACCCAGAAAAGTGCTCGATTCAGTGGGCTGAAGAAGCGAATGCATATGTTTGCTCGTATGTAATGCAACCCGGCGTTGAATGGTTGGAGAGTAATGACCTTGGGGGGGACTATTATACTGGTGCTGTTGCGATTGTGGAGAGTCAGATTAGCAAGGCTGGAATAAGGCTGGCGACTTGGATTAATGCGCTTGCGGGTGCTGCGTCTGGATCGGGCTTCAGGGTTCAGGATGGCAGCGAGGATTTCAATGCCGATTTGTGAGTAGGAAATAGTGTTGTCGCGTGTCTGCTTCGACAGCCAGAAAAGTTGGGCTTTCTTGGATTTCGTTGTGAAAATCACTTATCTACTGAATTTACTTAGCAATATGTTCCTCGACCCATCCTGGCTTACAACTCCATGACTCCTCCCCTTAAAAATCTTCATCTCAACTACTGCGGGGCCTTTATAATGCTTCACTTCCGCTTCTAGAGCTCCACTGGTACAAGATGGTCCTTGATACCCTAATTATCAACAACGGCGCCCTACCCTCCTTCGCAAAATCCACATGCCCATCTGACTTGTCATTGCCCGTCGAAGTGAATGCGCCCTCTAAGTCCTGCCACAAGATGTGCGCAGCTGAAGGGATTGAGTATTCCACCAAACTTTCGACTTCGCTTCGCTCAGATGGTTCCCGAGCTTGTAAGGTTAGTAGAACTGGCTTTCAGTGATGGATACCGCGGCTTTGCACGTCGACGGATGTCCTAGGACGCTAAAGCCGGCCTCGATGGCCGACGGCTTTAGGCGATCATACTAGTGGGCTGGCTTGGACTAATGCCCATATGGGTAATGTTGAGATTGTGGAAGAGCAGGATCTGCGTGAGGAGGTCGCTGAAGGAATGATCTATAATGATACGCGGTGTGGGAAGATCTTCGATGATGGAGGCGTAGTGCTCGACAATCTAGCAGATAGTGAGGTCAGCGAGTGCGCTAGGATTGCGGCAGATCTCTTTGGCTGTGCGAGAGTCGATACTGGGCTAGCCTGATGTGAGGACAGTGGTGTAGCTGCTGTAGCTAGCGGCTTTGAAGTGGGGGATCTATCTTCCTAGCAGAGGGGGTTCATCCAGACTCTATAGACAAGAACGATGCTTTGTTTTGAGCCATGGTTGTCATTGGTTGACGTGGTATTGGAAAGGCTTACG
>Ga0302325_10033177_pt1 | contig 10583 bp, 4 predicted proteins | sample Palsa_T0_2_FD_201948 | JGI IMG/M metagenome (GOLD analysis project Ga0302325, IMG submission 201948) | Peat permafrost microbial communities from Stordalen Mire near Abisko, Sweden - Palsa_T0_2 | ecosystem: Environmental > Terrestrial > Soil > Palsa > Peat permafrost | place: Sweden: Abisko...
GTCTACAGACTCTTGTCACATCATAGAATAACTTTCTTTTTCTTTTCCAGACAGCGATAGAACAATTGTTGGCAAAGGAGAACACTCAGCTGCTGTTTGCAGCTCCCATTTTTTCCTTTTGCTTCGCTCCTGCTCTTCACTGAGTATCCGGAGTTTCAAAACTAGGTCAGTATGATCTTGTGACAATTTTTGAGCCCTTTCCGTTGTTTGCCTGCATTTCTACAGCTCTTGGCTAACTTTGTGCGCCTCAGACAACCCTCTAATTAATCCGACATCAACTTCCCAACATGTACGGAACTTCAACAGGCCCTCAGACGGGTGTCTCTACCCCTCGATCCTCTGCCTCTCTGCGACCTCTCGTGCTTACCCACGGCTCGCTCGAGCATTCCCTCTTAATACCCACAAATCTCCATTTCCACGCTTCACAAATCAAGGACCGGTTCCTAGCATCACTTCCCGCACCAACAGACGAATTAGCTCAAGACGACGAGCCATCATCTGTGGCAGAGCTTGTTGCACGATATCTTGGGTTTGTTGCACAGGATGTCGATGAGGGCGAGGATGATGCGCAGGGCTCATACGAAGAGGTGTTGAAACTTGTTCTGAATGAGTTTGAGAGGGCATTTTTGAGGGGCAATGAAGCCCACGCTCTGGCTGCAACCCTACCTGGTATCGATGCCAAGAAGCTCGAGGTAGTCAGAGCTTATTACGCTGCTCGTGCTGCCACCAGCCGAGCTATCAAACCCCATGAATCCGCCCTGTTTCGAGCAGCAGACGACGAGTCCGCCAAAGTTTATAGTGTTTTTGGCGGACAGGGAAACATTGAGGAATATTTCGAGGAGCTGCGAGAACTTTACAAGACATATCCATCATTCGTCGAAGAATTGATCGTTTCTGCCGCGGAACTCTTGCAGAACCTCTCTAGAAATCCAAGAGCCGAAAAGCTCTACTCCAAAGGACTGGATGTAATGACATGGCTCCACGACCCCGAAGCCACCCCAGATGTCGACTATATGGTCTCTGCGCCCGTCAGCTTCCCTTTGATTGGGCTTGTGCAGCTCGCACATTACACCGTCACCTGCAAAGTCCTAGGCCTGACGCCAGGTCAATTCAGAGAGAGAATAAGTGGGACAACTGGTCATTCCCAAGGCATTGTTCTTGCTGCTGCTACAGCAGCCGCGGATTCTTGGGATTCATTTGACGAAATCGCGATATCTTCACTCACCATCCTCTTCTGGATTGGATGCCGTAGTCAACAAACGTACCCGAGAACATCGCTGGCACCTTCAATCTTGCAGGATTCAGTCGACCATGGCGAGGGTACGCCAACGCCCATGTTGAGCATTCGAGACCTATCCCGGGCCCAAGTACAGAAACAAATTGATGCAACAAACCAATACCTTCCGGAGGACAGACATATCGCCATTTCTTTGGTGAACAGTGCTCGCAATATGGTTGTCACCGGCCCTCCCATCTCACTTTACGGTTTGAATCTCCAACTCAGAAAAGTGAAAGCTCCTACGGGTCTTGATCAAACTCGTATTCCTTTCACTGAACGAAAAGTCCGGTTTTCCAACAGATTCCTTCCGATCACCTCTCCTTTCCACAGCAAATACCTTTCCGATGCTACTGCACATATCGATGAAGATCTCAAAGATATCAAAATCGATAGCAAGATACTGGGAATTCCCGTGTATGATACAAATACTGGCAAGGATCTTCGAGATGAAGTCAGCGGAGATATCGTACCAACTCTAGTACGATTGATCACACACGATACAGTCAACTGGGAGCAGGCCACTGTCTTCCCAAATGCCACACATGTCCTTGACTTTGGTCCCGGTGGAATTTCTGGTCTTGGTGTTTTGACTAGCCGTAACAAGGATGGAACTGGTGTTCGAGTCATTTTGGCTGGTGCAATCAACGGGACTATTCCAGAAGTTGGCTACAAGCCCGAGCTTTTCGATCGCGACGAGGAGCACGCCGTGAAATACGCCATAGATTGGGTCAAAGAACATGGCCCACGTCTCATCAAGACATCAACTGGCGAGACTTACGTCGATACCAAGATGAGTCGACTTTTGGGTGTTCCTCCAGTTATGGTTGCCGGTATGACGCCCTGTACCGTGCCATGGGATTTTGTGGCAGCCACTATGAACGCTGGATACCAAATTGAATTGGCCGGCGGTGGTTATTACAACGCAAAGACTATGACGGAGGCCTTGAGAAAGATTGAGAATGCCATCCCTCCCGGACGCGGTATTACAGTCAATCTCATCTACGTCAATCCACGGGCTATGCAATGGCAAATCCCTCTTCTAGGCCAATTGCGTGCAGAAGGTGTTCCGATCGAAGGTCTCACTATCGGAGCCGGTGTGCCATCAATCGAGGTCGCTCAAGAATATATTGAGACCCTCGGTTTGAAGCACATCTCCTTCAAGCCAGGTTCCGTGGAGGCGATTCAGGCTGTGATCAACATTGCCAAAGCAAACCCAACCTTCCCAGTCATCCTTCAATGGACAGGTGGTCGCGGCGGTGGCCACCACTCATTCGAAGACTTTCACCAACCGATTCTTCAAATGTATGGTCGTATTCGGAGAAGTGAAAATATCGTGCTCGTTGCCGGTAGTGGTTTCGGTGGTGCCGAAGATACATATCCTTACCTGACCGGTGCCTGGTCTGGCAAGTATGGGTACCCTTCAATGCCCTTTGACGGCTGTCTTTTCGGCAGCCGCATGATGACTGCCAAGGAAGCGCACACGAGCAAGAACGCCAAAAAGGCCATCACAGAGGCAGAGGGTCTTGATGATGGGCAATGGGAGAAGACCTATAAAGGTCCCGCCGGTGGAGTTATCACTGTCAGATCCGAAATGGGCGAGCCAATCCATAAGCTCGCTACGAGAGGTGTCAAGTTCTGGGCGGAGATGGATGCCAAGATCTTCAGCTTGCCAAAAGAGAAGCGTGTTCCAGAATTGAAGAAGAACCGTGAATACATCATCAAGAAGCTCAACGATGACTTCCAGAAGGTGTGGTTCGGACACAACAAGGCTGGCGAGACTGTTGACCTTGAGGACATGACATATGGCGAAGTCGTCCGCCGAATGGTTGACTTGCTGTTTGTTAAGCATGAGTCCCGCTGGATCGATAAGTCCTACGAGAAGCTCACGGGCGACTTTATTCGCCGTGTCGAAGAGCGTTTTACTCCTGGTCAGGGAAAGCCGTCCTTGCTCCAAAGTTATTCTGAACTTGCCGACCCATACCTAACAGTGGAAAAGATTTTGGCTGCCTACCCAGAGGCCGAGACACAGCTGATTAACGCTCAAGATGTTCAACATTTCCTCCTTCTCTGCCAACGCCGTGGTCAAAAGCCAACGACCTTCGTCCCAGCTCTCGATGACAACTTTGAGTTCTACTTCAAGAAGGATTCTTTGTGGCAGTCGGAGGATTTGGAAGCCGTCATTGACCAGGATGTCGGTAGAACTTGTATCTTGCAAGGGCCTACTGCAGTCAAATACTCGAAGATCGTGGACGAGCCCATCAAGGAAATCTTGGATGGCATTCACCATTCTCACATCAAGAGTCTCACTCAGGATGTTTACGGTGGACAAGAAGCTTCCATTCCTATCATTGAGTATTTTGGCGGCATTTTAATCGACGCCGAGCCCGAAGTTGATGTTGAGGGTCTTACCATTTCTCAAGACACCCACAAGACAACTTACCGTCTCTCATCATCCCCCACAGCCGTTCTCCCGTCTCTTGAGTCATGGTTGTCTCTTTTAGCTGGCTCCAAGCGATCATGGAGGCACGCACTCTTCACCTCCGAAGTCATTGTGCAGGGTCAGAAGTTCCAGACAAACCCAATGAAACGGATATTTGCTCCAACCCGCGGCCTCTTCATCGAAATTCTCCACCCCAACGAGCCTTCGAAGACAGTCATCACTGTCAAGGAGCAATCGAGACCTAATCACTACGTCCAAGTTATTGATGTCAAGCTCACCGGCAAAAACAAGATTTTGGTGAACATGATCAAAGACACTACGGCCCTCGGAAAGCCAGTACCACTGCCACTTATTTTCACCTACCACCCCGAGACCGGATATGCACCCATTCGGGAAGTTATGGAAGGCCGAAATGATCGCATAAAAGAATTCTACTGGCGCGCGTGGTTTGGCAATGAGTCACTTGATCTCGATGCTCCAGTCACCGGCACGTTCAATGGCGGTAAGGCTAAGATTACTGCCGAAGCGATCAACGATTTCGTTCACGCCGTTGGTAATACCGGAGAAGCATTTGTGGACAGACCTGGAAAGGAAGTCTTTGCTCCCATGGACTTCGCCATTGTCGTTGGCTGGAAAGCCATCACGAAGCCAATTTTCCCTAGGACTATCGATGGTGACCTTCTCAAGCTCGTGCATCTTTCAAATGGCTTCCGCATGTTGCCAGGCGCTGAGCCATTGAAGAAGGGTGACGAGGTTGAAACGACTGCTCAGATCAACGCTGTCATCAACCAAGACTCCGGCAAGATGGTCGAAGTCTGCGGAACAATCACTCGAGAGGGCAAGTCAGTCATGGAAGTCACCTCTCAATTCCTGTACCGCGGTGCTTACACCGATTATGAGAACACGTTCCAGCGCAAGAAGGAAACTCCAATGCAGATTCACCTCGCGACTTCGAAAGACGTCGCTGTTCTCAGATCCAAGGAATGGTTCAGTCTCGATGAGCCCGCCCAAGAACTTCTTGGTCAGACTTTGACCTTCCGCCTCCAGAGTTTAGTCCGCTTCAAGAACAAGACTGTTTTCAGCAGTGTTGAGACCAGAGGCCAAGTACTTCTCGAGCTGCCTACTAAGGAGGTCATCCAAGTCGCGAGCGTGGAGTACGAAGCTGGCGTGTCTCACGGCAACCCAGTCATTGACTATCTCGAAAGACATGGATCATCGATTGAACAGCCTGTCAACTTCGAGAATGTCATTCCGTTGAGCGGGAAGACTCCTCTTCTTTTGCGGGCACCAGCGTCCAACGAAACCTATGCTCGTGTATCTGGGGACTACAATCCAATCCACGTGTCGCGGGTCTTCTCAAGTTATGCCAGCTTGCCTGGAACCATCACTCATGGAATGTACTCCAGCGCTGCTGTTCGAAGCCTGGTAGAGACGTGGGCTGCGGAGAACAATGTGGGTCGTGTTCGAAGCTTCCATGCCTCACTCACCGGCATGGTTCTGCCCAACGACGATATCGAAGTCAAACTCCAGCATGTCGGTATGGTCGCTGGTCGCAAGATCATCAAGGTTGAAGCCAGCAACAAGGAGACCGAAGACAAGGTGTTGATTGGTGAGGCAGAAGTCGAACAGCCAGTTTCGGCCTACGTATTTACTGGACAAGGCTCTCAGGAGCAAGGCATGGGTATGGAGCTTTATGCTAGCAGTCCTGTGGCTAAAGAAGTGTGGGACAGGGCCGACAAACATTTCATGGACAACTATGGTGAGTACCCTCCTCCGCTTTTTGCACTTATGCTAACATTATCTAGGTTTCGCCATTACCAATATTGTGAAGAATAATCCTAAGGAACTGACAATCTACTTCGGTGGACCTCGGGGAAAGGCCATTCGCCAAAACTACATGTCGATGACCTTCGAGACTGTTGGCTCTGATGGCACCATCAAATCTGAGAAGATTTTCAAGGAGATCAACGAGCACACAACCTCGTACACCTATCTGTCACCTACCGGTCTACTTTCGTCAACACAGTTCACCCAGCCCGCCCTGACACTCATGGAGAAGGCCAGCTTCGAAGACATGCGTTCGAAGGGTCTTGTTCAACGTGACAGCAGTTTCGCTGGACACTCGCTTGGAGAATATTCTGCTCTTGCTGCGCTGGCTGACGTTATGCCCATTGAAAGTTTGGTTTCCGTTGTCTTCTACCGAGGTCTTACCATGCAAGTCGCTGTCGAACGTGACGAGACTGGTCGGTCAAACTATTCCATGTGCGCTGTCAACCCAAGCAGAATTTCCAAGACCTTCAACGAGCAGGCTCTTCAATACGTTGTTGAGAACATTGCTGAAGAGACTGGCTGGCTGCTGGAAATCGTCAACTACAACATTGCAAACATGCAATACGTCTGCGCTGGTGATCTCCGTGCCTTGGATACGCTTACCGGCGTCACCAATTACCTTAAGGCTCAAAAGATTGATATCCAACAGTTGATGCAGACTTTGTCGCTAGAGGATGTCAAAGCTCATCTCGTGGAAATCATCCAAGAGTGTGCTAAGCAGACCGAGAGCAAGCCCAAACCCATTGATCTCCAAAGAGGTTTTGCAACCATCCCACTCAAGGGTATCGATGTGCCTTTCCACTCGACTTTCTTGCGCTCGGGTGTCAAACCCTTCCGCTCCTTCCTTCTCAAGAAAATCAACAAGACCACCATCGATCCAAGCAAGCTGATTGGGAAATATATCCCGAACGTCACTGCGAGACCGTTTGAGTTGACAAAGGAGTACTTTGAAGATGTCTACAGATTAACCAACTCCCCGAAGATTGGTGCTGTATTGGCGAACTGGGACAAGTATGAGGAGCCACATACCAATGGGGTTAATGGCACAAATAGTGTGAACAGTGTGAATGGCATGCATGCGTAAAGCGCAAGTATATTTGTGTTTAGAAGGCGCCTGGGATCATTTACAAAGAGAAAGCTTGATTGCATGGCATGCAGCAGATTTCGTACTTGTAGTTACTTGTCGAGATTTCCTTTCCAAACTGTATATTCTAAAGAGAGACAATAGAGTTCATATATTTTCATACGTGCAATGCGCCATTTATGTCGAGATTCCTAAATTGATTGCAGTGACAAGGAGCGCAGCTACCAAGCAGGACCCGAGCCCCCACTCCGACTCCGAACACCAACCCCCAGAAAGAATTCCGCACTAACACCCCCCTATCACCATGTCTTACGCTAGCATCTCCAATCCACACTCTCCTCCTCGAAAAACATTTCTTCATAAAACGCTCGCCTCGTAGCATCTCTAACAGCAAGATGTTTTACCAATCCAGACTCAGAGCGGAACCACCTGATTGCATCGCCAATCGAACCACTCTCCTCTCTTGCCGACCCCTCATCAATCCGACCCGTCGCGCAACCCATCTCCATAAGGTGAATTCTACTCTAAATTTACTCGTGCAACCACTCCACCTCCACCTCTGCCTTAAATGAACAAACCCATCAAATACATTCTTGGATCATCAAAACATCCAATTTCAACTGCGGAAAATTATCGAGGTCTGATTCGAAGGCGAGAATAGGTGAAAGAGGGGCAATAAGAGATATGAATACCCTGCCCATCGTCCTAGGCTTCCTGATCCTCGCGATCGTTTTGATAGGCCTCGCGTCTTTGATCAATATCTCGAGGAGGAAGGAGGGGCCAACTGCGGTTAGTGCGTGAGCTTGGGGTATCTGCGCAAGGGATTTGGGGTTGGATAGGTTATTGTAGGTCCTTTGCGCTCTTCGGTACTCTTCCTGGTCTGGCTTGGGGAGAGATCTCGAGTTACCTGTATTGTACGACAGCGCTGACGTTAAGAGGCACAGCAGATGGCAGATGCAGGATGGGATCCACGGACCCGGATACGCACCCGAATTTTATGATGAAGAAGGGACATCCGAGCTATCGTAAACTCGATGTTTGAGGGGTTTGGGGGGCTTGGGAGATGACCCCGCTTGTGGGGAAATAGACGTCTACATGCGCAACACTCTACGCTCTGCGCCGAACGAAATCCTTCATCTTCAATATCGAAAAGAATCCGCAGCTTGCGGGGCTGTATATACATGGGTTGGGTTTGAAGTGCGAAGTCCTTTTGGACCGTGATGGGGACCCCGCGCAAAGTTGGAAATTCTCCAGCGCCCACTTCCACCCGAAAGACGACTTTCATACGACTCAAGCGGTTAAGACAACTCTCTCTACGGCCTCCAAAATGATTCGCAAGCAAATCTATGATGTATGTTCAGGGACTTGAAGAAAAGGAGATGCTGTATACGCAGTATGTACGAATATGAGGAAGTCAAAGGGGAGCTAGGGTAGAGCAGAAGTCACTGCCGAATGGAGGACGGGTAAACAACAAGGGAAAGGTAGATATGTAAGAGCTTACATCTCCCTGGTTCACAATATGGTTTGGAGATGATTTCACATAGATAGGTGGTTGGGCTTGGATGTTGGGACTCCATATCGAAGCAGAAATGGCGAGAAAGATGGGATCTCTTAGATAGTGTCCAATACTTTAGTACTAGATGTTCGCACTTGCCTCTATCATTGGAATTCAACATTAGATTAAGAGTATTTCGGTTTTTGAAAATAAGGAGTTAGGATGGGGTTCCTTAGTTCTCTCTTTCGCTGTGCTACCTGATTTGGCTTCGTCGTCATGTGCAAGTGTGCACCTGGGACCATGAACTCTTCGACGAGCTTGACAAGTGTGCATGTTAGGGTTGCGAGAGAGGCTTTCATGCGCTACTATGGTGCGGATGGAAAAACCATATATTGAAAGATTCAACCACGCTCAGAGACTTTTGCGAATGTGTTTTATTGCAATGCGGGAGCTTTCAAGTACTTCCCTCACTGTTAAAGTAAGGTTTTTTTTTTATTTTTTTTTAAATAAATAAAAAAAGTTAGTCAACCTTTTCTTGTACTCCTCACGATATGAGAGAATGGGAGTACGGAGTATTGCTAACTGGGAGCTTCTGGGGTGCTTTAGCTAGGGAGTAGCTTTCTCGAGAAGTTATTGCAGTATCCGAAGAGCAACACTTGCACGCATCCGGGGGTTGTACTTCTCCTGGTGTTTGGAACTATGTCAGAGGATGGAATTTAAAGACATATATTGGATACATCAAAAGTCATATCCCCGAACCTTGGATAGAGAATTTTGTTATTGGCCAATCTATCTCGCTTCCAACAAAATGAGTGTCCAACTACCCAAGTTAAAACCTTTCTTTCTCAACCCCTAACCAAACGCTGAAGTCTGCAAAATCCTTTCCCGGTCAATCCCCTTACTTCCCGCTTTGGTCCTCGGTAACCCGAAGCATCCGACCTAACCGAGATCACCCTATTTCTTCCCCCACGCGAACCACAATCTATGTCCTTTGGTAAGCCAGTGCATTAATCGATTGGAGAGGCCGTCTTGGGAAACCACGTTGGTGTTGTGGAATACTTGTTGGGGCAACACGGCATTGAAGCACACCTTCAATACCGTAACTCACGCGGTGAAAACGTTCTGCACCTGGCATCCAGAGTCTGCAATCCTGCTATATTCCGACTTTTAGTTTCCCATTTCAAGGAAGGTGTGCACCAGACGGACAATCAGAAAGAAACAGCCTTAGTACGAATTATTCAGCGCACTTCAGCTTTACAGGACCGGTATGAGTCGGCACAGATACTGCTGTTAGAAGGCGGTGCCAATAGGGATGACCGTTCCGGGGACGAGCAGCAAGACCCTTTGCAGATAGCTGCGCGGTTCGGCGATTTAGAAATGTGCCGCCTCCTGATTTGCATTGGCAAAATGAATCCGCTCTCGGCTCTAAGACGTGATGACAATGGACAAATGGTTTTGAAGGAAAAAACTTCTGACGACGATCAGAACATGTTTGCCATATTACAATTACTACGCGCACATGCTGATGCGGTATCGATCTCAAGCCCTGGCCACCATCTGGGGAGCAAATCATAGGTGCTTCATCTCAAAAGGTCTAACCGTGCTAAGAGCACACCAGAAACTCACCAGTGATGGACGATAGGCCGTCTACGGGAGCCTGCTAATAAGTCATGGCTGACTGAAGCGGGTATAAGCATCATTTCGTATACACTTGTGTGACGCTGGAACTTGAAGAGTACACGAATCGTGCATAGTCTGATTCATGTAATATATGTCTATTCTAGAAGGAAGGTTCTTAACCTTGATATTTTGGCGAGGAATCCGTCCAGTTCTTCTTGATTCTACACCTTGACCTAGATCTTTACACATGTACCAAATTCTTCTTACACTTGGCTTCCATATCATGTGGGAGCAATTTACTGGTAGCGGGTATGATAGTTGCTACTTATCTGTTAATAACGTCCTTTCCGATCTCCAAACCAGGGACTTATGATTTGCTCTTTAGGGGGTGGCCAAGACTCAATATCGAGAGAATTGTAAGTAAAATATTGACCACTCTTGCGGCTGCGGATGATGAGTGCTACGTCTACCTCGCAGAACCCTGCCAGCTCGTGAGCTTTATTAATTAGGGTAGTCTTCCTTTTGCTTAACCTTTTGCTTCTTCGTTTGAGAGGATGGTTGACAGCCATGATTGATTGAGGGGCTAGCTTTTGGATATTGTAGGTCGGTTTAGTAATTTCCCTGTTAATCTCACTAAAGCTTTTTATTCTTAGAGTTTCTCTGAGAATATTTTATTTTCAGTCTCTTATTATCAAAACCAAGATCTGTTTTGGCCTCCGTACCGGGATTCTTTCTTGGCTTCCGTCCAGCCTATTTGAAGCCAACTTCGGTTGGGTTTGGGTGGCTAAAATTACTGTAGCCGCTGACCACCATTAGCTTCTTGACTTTGTTACTT
>Ga0302325_10033179_pt1 | contig 10582 bp, 11 predicted proteins | sample Palsa_T0_2_FD_201948 | JGI IMG/M metagenome (GOLD analysis project Ga0302325, IMG submission 201948) | Peat permafrost microbial communities from Stordalen Mire near Abisko, Sweden - Palsa_T0_2 | ecosystem: Environmental > Terrestrial > Soil > Palsa > Peat permafrost | place: Sweden: Abisko...
CGCCACCCTCGATCAGGATATACCCGCCGGGGTATCCTTGTAAAGAGTTAAATAAGGGGTTTTTTATGGCGCACACGTTAGAAGAGACGAAAAAGCTGCTGAATCGCGTACGGCGCATCCGAGGTCAGGTGAACGCGATCGAGCGGGCGCTCGAGCAGGAGGCCGAGTGCTCCGATGTGCTCCATAACATTTCCGCATGCCGGGGCGCTATGGATGCTCTAATGGCTGAGGTAATCGAGGGGCACATCCGCTTTCACGTTCTCGATCCGAAGACCGACCCGACCGATGAGCAGGCTCAAGCGGCCGACGATCTGATTCACGCCCTGCGCGCGTATTTGAAGTAGTCGCGTGTGGCGTACGCACTCGCGTGAACGCGACTTTTCGGCGGTGCGTGAGCGTGCGGGCTGTCGAAACATGCGTCCCCATGAGTGGGGACGCTGCACGCAGGAGTGCGTGCGCCACGGTAGCATTGACAATTTGCTTTGACAAATCAAATGATATTCAGATAAACTCGATTTGCATGAGCCGGGCCGAAGTCGAAACCGTTTTGCGCTGCTATCCGCAGATCTACTTCGCCTGTCACCGGCGGCATGTGCGCGACGAAAAGACGAATAGCGTTCTGAGCGCGCACCAGGCCAGCATCCTCGATCATCTGGACGACGTGGAGGGAACGTCGCTGCTGGAGCTGGCGCGGCACATGGGCGTGACGGCTTCCACCATGTCGCTGACTGTGGACCGGCTGGAGCGTGGGGGCTATGCGCGGCGCACTCGCAGCAAACAAGACCGGCGGCGCGTCGATCTGCGGTTGACGCCGGCGGGCGTCCGTATCAAGCGCCAGCAAAAAGTGCTGGAGCCGGATCTGGTTTCGGCGGTGCTCGCTCTGCTGGACGAAAAAGGGCGGCGGCGCGCGTTGCGCGGGTTGGAATTGCTGGCGGAAGCGGCGGTGGAGTTGGTCGCCTCCGGAGAAATGAATCGCATTCTGAAAGGAGATGCGGCATGAAGTGGGTGATATTCGCAGGGGGAACGCTGTTTCTGCTGGTCGCGCTGATGGCGCTGATCGGCGCGCTGCTTCCGGTCAAGCACTATGCGGCGCGCAAGGCGCGATTCGGGCAAACGCCGGAAGCAATCTATTCCGTGCTGGCTTCGCCATCCGTCTGGCGCGCGAACGTCAAGGCCTCGGGAGCGTTGCCGGAAAAGAACGGCCGCAAGCAATGGTGGGAGCAGGACAAGCACGGCCAGAAGATCGCGTATGAGCTGATGGAAGATTCACCGCCCACCCGGCGCGTGGTACGGATCGCCGATGCGGGCCTGCCCTACGGCGGCACGTGGACCGTCGAAATCGCGCCTCAAGGCACTGGCGGGTCGGAGGTGCGCATCGCGGAAGCGGGCGAAGTGTACAACGTGTTCTTCCGTTTTCTCTCGCGATTCGTTTTCGGATACACGGGCAGTATCGAAGGTTATCTTCGCGATTTGGGGAAGAAGTTCGGCGAAGCGGTCAACATAGAAGGCTGACATTGAGAAGGGGCGTGGAGACATGGGACAGGAACTCGATTGCACCCTGCGCTATCGCCAACGCATTCTGGCTGGTAAGGCATACCTGGAAACTGCGTACATCTTATTCCGCGGGGAAGAACGGCTCAAGATTCCTTTCGAGCATCTGACGGGCGTCCACGCGGCTGGCGGTATCTTGAAACTGGAATTTGCCGAGGGTCCGGCGTTTTTCGAACTTGGCGCGGCGGCCGAGAAGTGGGCGCGCAAGATTCTCCATCCGCCCACGCGGCTCGAAAAGCTGGGCGTGAAGCCGGGCCTCGCCATTGTCGTTGAAGGCGAGCTGGACGCGGGGTTTCTTCGCGAAATCGGCGAACTTGCAGGGGCAAAGGCTAAGGCCGATCTGCTGTTCTTTGCCGCGCAAAAGACCGCCGACCTGGCGCGCATCGCCAAGCTCAAAACGCGCCTGAAACCGCGCGGCGGGTTGTGGGTGGTTTATCCGAAAGGCGTAACGGCGATTCGCGAAATCGAAGTGATCGAAGCCGGGCGGGCAGCCGGACTCAAAGACATCAAGGTCGCCAGCTTTTCTGCAACCCACACGGCGCTGCGATTCGCTTTACCTGTAAGATAGCCCGTATGACGAAATTGATGGTTGCGGCGCTGGCCATTCCGCTTGCGCTCTCGTCGGCGGACGGGCCCATCGTCCTCAAAGCGGCGCGCATGTTCGATGGCAAGGCGGATCATGTGGTCGCGCCGGGATTGATCGTGGTGGATGCCGGTAAGATTTTCGCCGTAGGTCGGGGCGCGGCGATTCCGCCCGGCGCTCAAACCATCGACCTGGGCGATGCCACGCTGTTGCCGGGATTCATTGATGCGCACACGCACCTTTCCGATCCCTACCAGCGCGATTACCGGCAGGGCGAGATGGATCTGCTCAAGAAGGCGCCGGCCGAGCGCGCGCTGATCGCGTCAGAGATCGTTCGCATCACCCTGATGGCGGGCTTCACTACGGTTCGTGACGTGGGCTCGGAGGATCTTATCGACGTGGGTTTGCGCAATGCGATCGACGCGGGTAAGATCCCCGGTCCGCGGATGCTGGTCTCGGTGCGCGCGCTCGGATCCACTGGTGGACATTGCGACCCGGCAGCCGGGTTCATCCCCAACCTGTTCGGACACGAAGCGGGCATCGCCGATGGGGTGATCAATAGCCCCGAAGACGCACGCAAGGCGGTTCGCTACAACATCAAGTATGGCGCCGACATCATCAAAACCTGCGCCACGGGCGGGGTGTTGTCGCTGACGGACTATGTGGATACGCCGCAATTGACGCAGGCGGAACTGGACGCACTGGTGGACGAAGCCCATGCGTTGCGGCGCAAAACCGCGGCCCACGCTCACGGGGCCACGGGCGCGAAGCGGGCCATCCGCGCGGGCATCGATTCCATTGAGCACGGCACCTTTCTCGACGAGGAGGCCATGCGGATGATGAAAGAGCGCGGCACGTTTTACGTTCCAACCATGATGGCAGCGGAGGGTTTGAAGCAGAGCCTGACCGACGGCTACATGCCGCCGGTGATCGAAAAGAAGGCGCGGCTGGCAATCGCTTCGCTGCACGAAACCGTGACCAAGGCCGTGGCGATGGGGCTCAAGGTTGCGCTGGGCACGGACGCGGCCGTCTATCCGCACGGGAAGAACGCCGGCGAGTTCGAGCTGCTGGTGAGCTGCGGGATTAGGCCGGTTAACGCGCTGAAGGCGGGCACATCGGTGGATGCGGACCTGCTGGGCGTGGCGGACAGCACGGGGACGCTGGAGATGGGCAAATCGGCGGACGTGGTCGCGGTTCCCGGCAATCCGGAGGACGACATCCGGCAGACGCAGAAGGTGATGTTCGTGATGAAGCAGGGAGTGATCTACCGGAACGATAAGAGGTAGATTCTCCATGGCCGGACTGCTCTTGCGATAGAAAAAAGCCGGCTGAAAGCCGGCTGCAGCCAGGATTGTCTGCCCCACAAAGTCATGATCCTACGGGCTTGGTGATCGACTGGCGAACGGCGGCTAGCGGGGCGTCGGGGTGAAAGACCACGCTGCCATTGGACGCTTCCACGCCGAGCCGCTTCCACAACTGGTCCAGATCAGTGGTGACGGGTTTGTCTTTCATCTGGCCGTACAATTCGGTGAGCACTGCAACTTTCACGGCGGCGTCGCCGGCCGCGAATGCATCCTCGATGGACCAATCGTACTCGATGGTTCCCCCCGCCGCCAGAATGCCGCGAAGCGCGTGCTGCAGGCCGAAGCGGTTCGACGTTCGCTCGCGAATTTGAACGTCGGCCAGCAGGCAGAAGATGGCGCCGCCCCAGTAGGTGCGTCCCCAGGTGTGCGTGCCATCAAGGCCCTGGTCGCCGGGGCCTGGCTGGCCCTGGTGCATATCGCGAACCATGTCGCCCCATACCTGCTGCACGGTGACCGTGCCGATTTGCGCGCGCGCGATGGGCTCGGCGTAGACCGCGATGCCTTCCTCAATCCAATGGTGCTGGCGCCGCATGGAGGGGAAGCCCAGGTGAATTAATTCGTGCGTCATGGTCCAATCGTCGTCGAGCTGGCGGGGCGTGGAGTGTTGGCCCAGGCCCATCATGGTGCGCGGTCCTTCGCCGTAGGTAGTGCCCCGCAGCACCCCGGCGCGGTTCGGCACGGCGCGCACACGAACCGCAACGCTGGCTACGGGAAACTTTCCATAATAGGCGGAGGCGCCGCGCGCGGCCACCGAGATCCAGCCGAGGATGACGGGAGGGCCGAGATCGAAGTCACCCGGCGCGAACGTCACACTGATCGTGGATTCGCCCGAGGTGATCTGAAAGGTCTGGTCGCCGGCCGCCGCGAGTGGGATGGAGCCGAAGGCGCCGGCCGCGAGCGCGAGGATTTCCCTGCGTGACAGGCGCGGTCTGCGTGACAGGGGGAGCGCGTTCGAGCGCGATTTCATTCGGTTTTCACGGTTCCTCGCCGGCGCGCGATTGGGCGCCATGTTGCATCGCCCATTCCACAAAGCCCGCGGGCGCGTTATGCACTCCGTAGATATTGACGGAATCGACTGCTTTTAGGTTATGCCAAATGATGCCGCGAAGATTGGCGTTGCTCAGGTCGGCATCGGTGAGATCGGCGCGGGTGAGGTCGGCCCCGGAAAGGTTGGCGCCGTTGAGATCGGAATCGGCGAGTATGGCATCGCGGAAATTGACGCCAGTCAGATCGCCGCCGCGCAGGTTGGCGGAGCGCAGATCGGCATAGCGTAGATCGCTCGAGCGAAGGTTGCAATTGCGCAGATCGGCCGCCTCCAGATTGGCGCGCATCAGGCTGGCCTTGACCAGCTCGATACCCTGCAGGAAGGCGCCGGAAACATCTACGCCCACCAGGGGAACGCGGTCTTCATTGAGCTCGTGCAGAGCTTCAATCCGGCCGCCGCTGCCGCCTTTGCCTTGCGCGGTATTGATCACCTGCCAGGCTTGATAGTGCCGCTGCTTGGTGCGGTCGCCCGATTCGGCGAAGTAGAAGATTACCGCGATCAGCACCGAAAGGCTGCCGAGATACTCCAGCACTTCGAGGAACGCCCACTGGCCCAGAAAATAGGCGGTCCATTGCAAAGACCATTCGAAGGCGTGAAACGGCACGGCCCAGGGGCTCCGAGTGGACTTCCGGTATTCCCCCCATACCGCCGGTTTGTGACGAAGTTCGCGAACTAACATCCGATTTCGGTCCCCGCTACGTAAACTTGTTTGACTGACAGTTAGGCCGCCAAGAGATACGGTACAATCGCACCCAAAGGCCTACTGTAGGTCAATTAAAGCATTCGAGGAGAAGATAGGCATGAAGGTTTCGAAGAATTCACTGATACTAACGGCGGCATTCACGGGTTTACTCGGCGGAACGGTCGCGCGCGCGGCTGCCCCGCCAACCCAGGATACGTCCAAACAGGACACCGCGAAGAGCAAGAAGAGCACCGCAAAAGTGGAAAAGCACTCCTGCGCAGGCAAGAACTCCTGCAAGGGCAACGGTGGCTGCAAGACCAGCGACCAGGGCTGCAAAGCGAAGAACTCCTGCAAGGGCAAGGGCGGCTGCGCAACCGACGGTTCCAAAAAGCAATAAGCAGTTCTTCGACGCAGAGACGCTGAGACGTAGAGATCGGCGCAGAGAAATATTCAGTTAATCTTTGTCTGATCTTCTCTGCGTTTTCCTCAGCGTCTCTGCGTCGAGTTAGTAGTCCCCCAGTATGCCTGCCAATTCTTTCAACGGATTCACGGATTATGGAGTAGGCATCGGCCTGCGCATTCCACACTATGGGCACATCTTCGAGCGCAAGCCGGTGGTGGACTGGTTCGAGATTATTTCCGAAAACTTCATGGTGGATGGCGGCCGTCCTCTGGCGGTGCTCGACCAGATTCTGGAACGCTACCGGGTGGTGCAACACGGCGTGTCGATGTACTTCGGGTCGGCCGAGCCGCTCAATCGCGAGCATCTGCGGCGGTTGAAAACGCTGGTGAAGCGTACCAAAACGCCGTGGTTGAGCGATCATCTCTGCTGGGGCAGCGTGGACGGCCGCTATACGCACGACCTGCTGCCGATGCCATACACGTTCGAGGCGGCCGAGGTGACGGCGCGCAAGATTCGCGAGGCGCGCGATTTTCTGGAAGTCCCCATCGCCGTGGAAAACGTCAGCAGCTACGCCGAATTCCACGTTTCGGAAATGACGGAATGGGAATTCCTGAATGAAGTGGTGGAGCGCGCCGATTGCGGCGTCCTGCTGGATGTGAACAATATTTACGTCTCCTCGCAGAACCACGATTTCGATCCACTCGAGTATTTGAACGCCGTGCCGGCGGAACGGGTAGCGCAGATTCACGTCGCGGGGCACTCCAAGTACGAGAAGTATATTCTGGATACGCACGACCACGCCGTGATCGACCCGGTGTGGAAGCTGTACGAACAAGCCATCGCGCGCGCCGGCGTGACGGCGACGCTGCTTGAGTGGGACGACCGCATTCCATCGTTCGACGAAGTGCACGCGGAGGCGCGCAAGGCTGAGCGATACCTGCCGGCGCCGGTTGCAGATTTGGCGCCGGTATGACGCTGGCCGAGTTGCAGAAGCGCGCCGCGGCCGCGATCATGGCGCCGCTGACTGCTTCGGACGACATGGCCGCCAGGTGGCGCGGCGAGGCCGATGCGCTCATCAAGCCCAACAGCCGTTTGGAGCCGCTGGAACGCTTGGAGATTTACAGCCGCAGTTACTGGTTCCGCGTTCTGGACTCCCTCTACGACGATTTCCCGGGGCTCTGCGCGGCGCTGGGGCAGCGCGCATTCAATCGGCTCTCGCGGGCGTATCTGACCGAGCGGCCGTCGGAATCGTTCTCGCTGCGCAATTTGGGCGCGAGACTCGAAACGTGGCTGCGGGAACATCCCGAATATGCCGGGCGGCATTTCGATCTGGCACTCGATATGGTGCGGCTGGAATGGGCGCACATCGAGGCGTTCGACGGCGAGGCGCGGAAGCCGCTGGGGCCGGAGGACCTGTTGGAATTGGGTCCGGAGCTACGGCTGGGTTTGCAGCCGCATTTGACGCTGCTGGAATTGAAATACCCGGTGGACGATTTGCGCATCGCGGTGAACGAGAAACTGGAAGAACACGATAGCGCAAGCAACGCGGTGGCTGAGCGCGACCAACACCGCACCATCCGGCGATACCGGCGCTTGAAGCCGCAACCGATTCAGCTGGCGGTGTACCGGGCGGAAGATTTCGTGTGGTACCGGCGGCTGGAGGCGGACGAATACCGGCTGCTCGATGCGCTGCGGCAAGACTTGCCGATTGGCGAGGCGCTGGAAAAGGCGATGCAGAGTAGCGCGATCCGGGAGGAGCGGTTGGGCGCTGCTGTGCAGGAGTGGTTCGCAGGTTGGGCGCGCATGGGTTGGCTATGCGGGGCTGGGCCGAGAGTGGGCATCCTGCAACCACCTACCTAAGGCACTTCGGACCAGGAGAAAGAGACCAAAATCGAAAAGAGGCATTGGCGGCCCAAAATACTTTCCGTGTAGTTCCGGTATTCCGAGAGGAACACTCCCTCATGGTCGTGGCTCTGAATGGGAGCGCGAACGCCCGAGTGTCTGGCGCTATTTGTTCTACAATCGGATAATCGCCCTGTTGCGGTTACCGATGATTCCTCGTTTGTGGCGCATCTCTCTCCTCTTCGGTCTGATCGCCACGTGCTCGTACAGCCAGTACAATGTTCTGACCTTTCACGGAGACCGCCAACGCACCGGCTGGATATCGAGCGAGACAATACTCACTCCGGCGAGTGTCTCCGGCGGATCGTTCGGCCCCGTCTGGAACTCTCCTCCGCTAGACTCAGTGACCATCGGTGGCGTCACTTATCCTCCCCATTTGTACGCGTCTCCCCTCTATGTCGACGGAGTAACTATGACCGGCGGCCAGTACGCCGGAGTGAGCTTCCACGTGGTCTACGCCGGTTCGAGCAATGGGTTCGTGTATGCGGTGAACGCATCCACCATCACTCGCCCCAGATCCATCGCGGCCGGTACGGTCCTGTGGCGAATCCAGCTCAACAGTCCAATAGGAAGCTTCGACGGCGGCATTCCACTCGGAATTCTGGGCACGCCCGTAATCGATCTGGCCGCCGCGCCGCCCCGTCTCTATGTGGCGTCCGCGGATGCCGTCCAGGGCTGGCAGGTGTTCGCCATCGACATCGCCAACGGGAGCATTCTGCCTGGCTGGCCGCTGAATATCCATGGCGACACGCTCGCCCCCATCAACCAAAACGGCCCTGCCGCCTGGCAAGGCACGCTCCAGATGAGCCAGCGCGGCGGATTGAATCTCAGTCCAGATGGCCGCCTGCTATACGTCCCCTTCGGAGCGTATAACGACCTGGCCACGGGATGGATGATCGCGGTGGACACGCAGACGCCCGCGCTGGCCAGCGCCTTTTCCGGCGCCCCGTCAACCGTCGCTTCCGCTAACGGCGGAATGTGGGCCTCCGGCGGAGCCGCCGTCGACAACAACGGCAATCTATACTCCACCACCGGCAACGGCACTACCGACACCACTAACGTTCCGGGTTATTGGGGACAATCCGTGCTGGTGTGGGGGCCAGGCACGCCGCTGAAGCTCGCCGGTACGTACACGCCGTGGAATTATTGCCAGATGGATGCGGGCGACATCGACCTGGCCGGCGGGGCCGCGGTGATTGTGCCGGACCTCCCGGCGGCCGATACCAGCACGCCGCATCTGATCACGTTCGGTGGCAAGCAAGGCAATCAATATCTGGTGGACCGCGATCATATGCCCGGCAGCCTGATGGCGCGCGCGGCGTGCAGCAACGATCCCTCGACCGAGCAATCGCTGGTTCCGCCCGGACCCCAGCCGCAATTTGGCGAGCCCGGTCCGCTGAATGTCTTTGGCCCGTACTCCGACACCTACGGCTCGGTGGATTATGCCAAGGGCCGGTCGACGGGCGCTTTCTTCCGCGCCGCTGACGGCAGTAACTTCCTGTTTGTCAGCGGATCGAGCAAGGCCGCGGTCGATTCCGAGACCACGGTCCCGCCCTGCATCGTCAAGCTGCGCATCGTGACCTCGCCCGGAAAGCCGGCTTACCTTGCGGTGGAAGCCTCGGAGAATACGTTCGGCTTTCTGTCGCCCGGCTCGCCGTGGGTCACTAGCAATGGCCCAAACAACGCAGTCGTGTGGGTCGTGGTTGCCAACGTCCCCCGTAGCGCCTCGCTGGTTGGCCCCGGCGTATCGCATCCCATCCTCTACGCGCTCGATCCGGTAACGCTGCAGGCGCTCTGGATCAGCACTCCCGCCATGTTGAACGTCGGCGGCAAATACAACGCACCCGCCTTTGGACGCGGGATGGTTTTTGTGGGTACCGATCGCATACAGGCCTTCGGTATGGTCCGGGGCCGGCTACCTGCCCGAGAGCGCCCTCGCCGTTGAAACCCTTTGTTGTGGAGCAGAAAATCCTGGCTTGCAGCCGCTTTCCGTGCGGCTCTTTCGTGCCACACGCGAGTCTTGGCGCCATCACTTGCTACCGGACAGTTTGTACTGAATAGTCACCGACTTCTGAAGTAAGTGAGATTGTGCGCCAACGCCTCAAAGGTAAGCGGTGTGCGGCGAGCTTCGCTCGATCGGCGGGCAAGCTAAAGCATACCCTACCCCACTTCTTTTTCTACGGCCGCGCTGAAAGCGTCGATATCATGCAGGGTGCTATAGATGTGCGGAGTGATGCGCAGGCCTGTGTATTCTTCATGGGGGACGTAGGCGGTGATGATGTTGTACTTGCTCAATAGCGTCTCCCTTATCTTGCCCGCATCCACGCCGTTGAAGGCCAGGAAGCCGATTCCGCACGATTGCGCCGGATCTTCGCTGTGCAGGGTCTTGCACTTCGCGTTCTGGGCCAGCCGGTGGGCCCACCGGTCGCGGAGGTATCGCAGTCGGGCCGCCTTGCGGTCGATGCCAATGCTTTCGTCGAAGATCAGCGCCGCGCTGATGGCATTATGATTGGCCGCGGGATGGGTGCCGATCTCTTCGAACTTGCGAATATCGCCCGCCTGCGTGGCGCTCGATGCCATCAGCGACCACGTGCCGGCGATGCGCGACTTGCGCACATACAGGAAACCGGTCCCCACCGGCGCGCCGGTCCACTTGTGCAGGCTCACGCCGTAGTAGTCGCAATCCAGTTCGGAGATGTTGACGGGAAAGTGGCCGAAGGCGTGCGCGCCATCCACAATCACTGGAATTCCGCGCGCGTGGGCCATCTGGCAGATGCGCTTCACGGGGAAAATCTGGCCGGTGCGATTGGTGATGTGGCAAACCAGGATCAGCTTCGTCTTGGGGGTGACGGCGCGCTCGAAGCGATTGTATAAATCGTCCATGGAAGGCGGCGGCACGGGAAACGAAATCGTCTTGAGCACGATGCCTTCGCGCCGCTCGCGCTGCTTGAAAGTCTCCAGCATGCGCGGGTAATCCTGATTCGTGGTCAGCACTTCGTCGCCGGCTTTGAGGTCGATTCCGTACTGGGCGTTTTCCAGCGATTCACTGGAA
>Ga0302325_10033181_pt1 | contig 10582 bp, 8 predicted proteins | sample Palsa_T0_2_FD_201948 | JGI IMG/M metagenome (GOLD analysis project Ga0302325, IMG submission 201948) | Peat permafrost microbial communities from Stordalen Mire near Abisko, Sweden - Palsa_T0_2 | ecosystem: Environmental > Terrestrial > Soil > Palsa > Peat permafrost | place: Sweden: Abisko...
GAGGTTCATCCCAGAACCCTAGTGCGCCCGTAGCTCAGCTGGATAGAGCGACTGACTACGAATCAGTAGGCCGGGAGTTCGAATCTCTCCGGGCGCACCATTCATCAATAATATGCGCGCAATGCGAGAAGCAGTGTGGCTCTGACGTTCGGTCTGTGTCAACGCCATCTCAACATTTTTTAGAATGCACGAGCACGCCATCCGTGTCTGGTAACGAACCGATTAAGGTAATCGTCCTCTCGCAGAGTGCCACTCGAAAACGACCGCCTTTGTCGGCCCGCTTGGTAGCACGCGGCTTCATGTTCGAATCGATTCCGCGAAGACGGAGTGGAAATCTCGGTTGATTTCCGCTGAGTATCCCAAAGGCTGGGGCTGGGAGCAGCCACTACCGAACGCCATCGGCCGAATGCGCCTCCGAATACTCAACTTCACTCAGGCCTGCTTTCGCTCGCTCTTGAAACTTTCGAATTGTATTGACATCTCATCAATTCAGACGAAGGAGAAGATGGATGAACCTGCCCAAGATCTTTCTGGTGATCTTGACCGCTCCCGCTGCAACCTATGGAGCGGCGCAGAGCAACGATTCGGCGCATCAGCCTTTGCAGGTACCGGCCAAGACCCTGGCCGTGCCAACGGACGTCAGCCCCGCAATGCAAAACCTCATCGGAGCGCCGCGCAATCCCATCTGGAATCAATTGTGGAAGAGCGGGGAAGAATGGAGAACGGCCGCCAATGCGCAGGCGGCTCAGGCCGTGCAAACCCTGCCGGCGATGCGCCAACGGCTTCACGTCTCGGTGCGGCCCGAGACGATAGAAGGCGTAAGAGTCTATATCGTGACGCCTGATGTGATTCCTCCCGAACACCGCGACAAACTCCTCATTCATGTCCACGGAGGCTGCTATGTGCTCTATCCCGGTGAGTCGGGAACAGCCGAGGCAATCATGATGGCGGGGCTGGGACACTTCAAAGTGGTGTCTGTCGATTACCGCATGCCGCCTGAGGCCTACTTTCCTGGCGCGCTGGACGATGCCATGACCGTATACAAGGCGGCGCTCAAGACCACCGACCCCAAAAACATCGCGGTCTTCGGCACCTCCGCCGGAGGAGCTCTGGTGCTGGAGATGATGCTGCGCGCCAAGCAACTGGCGATTCCATTGCCGGGAGCCATCGCGCCCGGCACCCCGATGGCGGATGTTACCAAGACCGGAGACTCGTTCTATACCAACGAAATGGTCGATAACGTACTGGTATCCCGCGACGGGTTCTGTGACGCGGCGACCGTTGTGTATGCGCACGGCGCCCCTCTCAGCGATCCGCTGCTCTCCCCCGTCTACGGGGATATGCACGGCTTTCCTCCGGCCATCCTGACCACCGGCACACGCGATCTGCTGCTCAGCAACACCGTGCGCGTTCACCGCAAGCTGCGTGAGGCTGGCGTCGAAGCAGAACTCGAAGTCTTTGAAGGCGAATCGCACGCCCAATATCAGTTCGATGATCGCGTGCTGGAAACCAAAGAGGCATTTGGAGAGATCACCGCATTCTTTGACAAACATCTTGGCCGTTGAGCCCGAATGCCTCATGAAGTCCTTCTGCAAGGTGGAGTGCAGCGCCAGTCTCGCTCAGATGCGACTTGCCCTGGAAACGGGAGCCTCAACTAAGGAGTTTTGACGCGAAGGGATGCACTTAGATAAATAGCTGCTGACCCTCCTGCAAGAGAGTCGTAGAGGCTTCGACAGTCATCACCAGCTATACGTATACCCGACGCTGGATGTGGTGTACCAGGGAACCGTGACAACCTTGCTATAGCTCTCCTGGAGCCAGATGGAGTTGTTGTTGTTGAAGTGAACGATGGCACCCAGCGATACGCCGCTGTCGAGTCTGTTTTGCACGCGTATATTGCCGGTGTAGCTGGTGATGCCGCTCTGCAACCAGGTGTATCCGGTCACAGTCTTTGTCTTCGGTAAAGAGAAGTTCTTCATCACTCCGGCAGATTCCGTGTGTTCGCCATAAGTGGTATGAAGGAAGCCGTGGGTTCCTGCGTTCTCGTAGGTATAGCCGAAGGTGAGTTCGTCGCCGATCGGATCTTTTTTGAGGAAGCCAAAGGTGTGACCGATCCCGATGTTGTAGTTTGCGCGTGGAAGAAGGCCCGGACGATCGAAGTCCGAACCGATCATAACGAAAAGGTCGGTGCTTGTACTGGAGGTATCGGCTTCGGGGCCTGCCGCGGTCGATGGCGATTGTTCACCCCAGGCGCTTGAACCCAGCGTGATTGCCACGATGGCAAGGACCGTAGTTGTCACGCCCCTGTGCCATAACCTTGTCCTCGCAGAGACGCCCCGAGTGCTGGGCACTCGGCATGAGCGTTCTACGGTACCGGCGAGAATTCGGTGACCAGAATCTGGATGGGTTACTCTGAACGCAATCACATCTATTTCAGGCAATTCATCGAACAGGCGGGATAGGGCTGCATCGGTATCGGCGATGGACTGCTGGGCAAATAGAAACTCTCGGTCTCCAGGCTCTGAGGCGCGATCCCACGGGTGAACATCGCGGGCGCGCCACTCGATCTCCAGATGATGAGACGCCTGAATCAAAATCAGCCCATCGCGACGTGCCTCGCCCCGGTGATGAAGCGCCAGTGCATCTTGGATCGCCTTCCGATCCCTGGACGGCTTACGTTTTAGCAGAAAACTCTTGAGAGACATCATTTTGCTTGCTCCTCGTCCTTCTTCGAATCTATGTATCCCGATGACCATTACTGGCAACTTTCGGCTACCGTGGCCTAGTGGCCACACATCATGTCCGAAACTTGCTGGTGACTTTTACGCTTTCTTTGCAAATGCACCCTTAGCATTGCTGTATGCGCTCGATGGCAGATTTGGATGAACGATCGTCCGTTGGCCTTGGATCGACTCCGGCCGCGCCGGGAACTCGTGTCCGCCCCTGGGAAATCGAGAGTGAACCTGCGGTCGACCCCGGTATTTGCTGGCAAGCAATCTACAGCCGGGATCCTCGGTTCGACGGACGATTCTTCATGGGGGCGACAACCACGGGCATCTATTGCCGTAATATCTGCCCGGTTCCCTTTGCCAGACCGAGGAATATTGTCTTGTTCGCGTGTGCGGCTGCCGCTGAGTCGGCAGGTTTTCGCCCGTGCAAACGGTGCCAGGCGCAGGCAGCTCCGGGAACTCCGGCTTGGCTTGGCACGTCAGCCGTGGTCAACCGTGCCTTTCGGTTGATTCTGGAGGGCGCTCTGAATGACGGGAGCGTGACGGAGCTTGCCGAGAGGATGGGTATTGGTCCGCGCCATTTGCGTCGACTCTTCGTGCAGCATCTAGGGGCGTCCCCGCTGAAGATTGCAACCACTCGCCGAATCCATCTGGCAAGAAATCTGATCGATGAGTCGAATCTGCCCATGACTCAGATTGCGTTTTGCTCAGGATTCAAAAGCATTCGCGAGTTCAATCATGCGGTTCGCTTATCCACGGGACAGTCGCCGAGCGATCTCCGCCGCGCTGCAGGTGTATCACAATCCTCCGTTCGCTCAAGCGGTTTGGAACTTCGTCTTCCCTATAGACGGCCCTTTGATTGGGCAAGTCTGATCGCTTTTCTAAGAGAGAGGGCGATTCCAGGAGTCGAGTTTGTCACAGAAAACTCCTACCAGCGGACGATTGAGATGGCCGGCGTGCCGGGAATTCTAACAGTCAAACCGGACACAACAGGACCTAGGCTGGTGGTTAGCCTCGAAACAAAAGGCTCCAAGGGACTCGAACAAACGGTAGAACGCATCCGCCGCATCTTCGACCTTGGTGCCGATCCCATACAAATTGCAAGTCACTTATCACTCGACTCCAAGCTGCGAAGGCTTCTGAAGCAGCGTCCAGGAATCCGGGTACCTGGAGTTTGGGATGGATTTGAGGTGGCGGTGCTTGCAGTCCTTGGGCAAAAGCTGACGTCCCCTGGGTCGAAAAGAGCGGTAACTCGTCTGGTCCAGATGTTCGGCACTCCCCTAGACAGTCCGGTTCGGGAACTGAAATACCTATTTCCCAAGCCGGAGACCCTTGCCCGCGCAGATTTTTCGAAGGCAGGCATCAGCAGTGTCCGAGCCACCATTCTGCGCAATCTGGCATGCTCGACCATGCGGAGGCGTCTCGCGTTCTCAACTTTACGGACGTTGGAACAAACCGTTTCTCAAGTGGGAGCTGCTTGTGGAATCGATGAAAGTGCTGCGAATTACATAGCTATGCGGGCATTTGGGGAGCCTGACGCATTCCCATCAAGAGAACTAGGGCTCAGACGCAGCCTCACAAAGCTCAAGCCGGTCATTTCTCCAGCCGAGGCAATCGACCTGGCGAACCAATGGCGGCCGTGGCGAGCGTACGCGGCAATGCACTTCGCGCAATAACTTGGAAGCCAAATGTCCTTGCTATTACAGGCCAAACCGTGATTCCACGACCCACCTCGGAGCATAGTTAGAAGGATTGCGTCGCACTATCCCTACCTGCGATATGGGCGTCGATGGGGACTTATCCCTTCCCCCAGGCGAGGCAAGAAGGGTTAGTTTTGATCGCTGAATGTCCAGTTCCCCGCGTCAACGCTATCGAGCGGTTCGTTGCCCGCAGAACATCCGCAATCATGTTGAATCCGTATTCAGAGCTAAATCGATGGGAGCAATGTTGTCCCGCTGCACGAAGCGAAGGAGTCCAATTCACTCGCACGCAAGCGCAGCCAGCGGGTTGACCTTCATTGCCCGCAAGGCCGGTATCAGCATGGAGAGCCCGCTCAGCAGCAGAAGAGCTGTGGTGACGAGACCGTAATTCTGGAGACTGCCGGGCGTGATGCCGAAAAGCAAGTGGCCAAGAAGGGGCATGGACACAACTGACAATACCACTCCCATCGCGGTTCCCAGCGCTACGGACACGAAGCCTTCCGCGAGGACCAGTCGCATAATTTGCATTCGTTGAGCGCCCACAGCCATCCGAATCCCAATCTCCGATGTGCGCAAGACCACCGAATAGGAGAGGACACCGTAAATCCCACCGAGGGCGAGTTGAAGAGCAAGAACAGAGAGCAGCGTGGCCAAAACCGAAAGAAACCGGCTCTCGGCCCGCGCCCGCTCAACGACGGAGGAAAGAGGTTCGAGATGGGTGATGGGAACATTCAGATTGAGGCCAGCGATCTGCTTGCGCACCGTTGCCGCAATATCAGGCGCAGCCCCGCTGGCACGAATCACCATGGACATCGACGGGCGCGGAGCCAGCTGGTAGGGCAGGTAAATCTGAGGACGAATCACCGCGGTCAGGGTATGGCATTGCACATGGCGGACGACTCCAACAACGACGACCCAATCCCGCTCAAACTGATAGGGCCCCTTAGGAGAGTCGGAGACATTGATCCGCTTGCCGAGCGGATCTTCACCCGGCCATAGCTGGTGCGCAAGAACGTCGTCGATGATAGCGACATGCTGATGGGCCGCATCATCCGCCTCGGTGAAATCACGCCCTTCGATGAGCTGTGCACCGATCGTATCGAAATATCGCGGGAGAACAGAACGATCATCGGCCATCATAGTGTTCTGCTCGCTCGCCGGAACTCCATCCTTCCAGTAATAGTCGTACCAGTTGCCCGCGTCATCGAGCGGAAGATGGGAGACAGTCGAAACAGACTGAACCCCTGGGAGCTGGGTCAAGCTGCGCTGCACCTCACGCAAGACTTTGTAGTCCGGCACATTCACGCGAAGGGTCCAGACGTTGTCTGCGCGGAAACCGGGATTGACGCGCAGGATGTTTCCGAAAGTGCGAACGAGCAAGCCTGTTCCTATGAGCAGCACAAAGGAAAGCGCAACTTCCGCCGCAACCAGAACTGTGGCCGACTTTCCCCGCCGACGGGTGGCCGATCGTCCGCCTCGCTTCAGGTCTTCAGCCAGATTAAGGTGCCGCACAACAGAGATGGGCGCCAGTCCGAACAAGACACTGGTCAGAAGAGCAACACCCAATGTGAAAGCGAGAACGCGGAGATCAAGGCCGACATGGCTGAGATGCGCGAATGAAGGCGGCTCAACCGCAACAATGGCCTTGAGCGCTGCCCAGCCAAGAAGCAGGGCCAGTGCACCGCCGAGAAATACCATCAGCAATGTCTCCGTGAGAATTTGCCGGATCAGGCGCCGCGTGGATGCACCAAGGGCGGCGCGAATGGTGGTTTCCTGGAGCCTCTGCCGGGCGCGGATCATGAGCAGGTTGCCCACATTGGCACACCCGATCAGCAGGATGAAAGCAACTGCTCCGAAAAGGAGTAACAGCGTTCGGCGGACCTCGCGAACATCGTCATCCTGCAGGGAAAAGACGTACAGATGGTAATTGGGGATGGACGTGCGGCCGCTGAGACTGTTGATCTGAGCGGCGACGGACGTGAACTCGGCCCGCGCAGCCGCCAGCCTTCCCGCGCTGCGCAGCCGTCCTACGAGGTGGAGAAAGGCCGGCCCGTCTGGTTCCCACGGTCCGATGGGAATCGACTGGAAATAGTCAACGTTGGGCGGAACGCTGGCGTCGTCGGGAAGCATAAGACGGAAGTCTCGAGGAAGGATGCCGATCACTACCGCGGACCGGCGGCCGAGAGGTACGGAGGTGCCGATGATTTTAGGATCGCCTCCGAACTTGCGGACCCAAAGCTCATGAGAGAGGATGACGGTGGATGGGGCGTTCTCCAGATCATCGTCCGCTGAGAAAAAACGCCCAAGCGCGGGCCGCGTGCAAAAGAGCGGAAGGAAATTGGACGTGACCACCCCGGCCTTGCCCTGTTCCGCGTCGCCTTTTCCCGGAAGCGCCCGGTTCGTGACCCAGATTCCGGCAATCTGATCGAATTCCCTGCTTCGTTGGCGCATCTGGTAAAGCTCGAACATGCTTGCAGGAGCGCGATTGGAATTGCCCTGTTCCGACCAGATCATCGTCAGTCGATTCTGATCAGGATAGGGCAGAGGCCGGAGCAGCACGGAATTGACGAAGCTGAAGATGGCGGTATTCGCACCGATGCCGATGCCGAGCGTCAGTATTGCCACCACGGCGAACACAGGATTCCGCCGCAGCTGACGAATCCCAAAATGCAGGTCGTGCCAGAAGCTTTCGAGCTGAACTCCGGATCGGCCCTCACGCACAGCTTGCTTCACCTGCTCCACACCTCCGCATTCGGCCTTGGCCTGCCTTTCTGCTTCGGCCTTTAGCACACCCGCGGCGAACTTCTCCTCGGCAACCATCTCAACGAAGGCGCTCACCTCGGCATCCAGGTCTTTCTCCAACTCCTTCTTATGGAGGAAATTGCGCAGAGCACTCCCGAGTCGAATCTTCACAAAGGCTCCTTAGGTAGCTTTCAGGGCACTCCCCATGGCAAGCGCGACTCTCTCCCATTGGTCGGCTTCCGCCACCGACTGTCGCTTGCCCAACTTCGTCAGGCGGTAATACTTCGCGCGGCGATTGTTTTCCGATTCACCCCATTCGGATGACAGCCATCCGGCTTCCTCCATCCGGTGCAGCGCCGGGAATAGGGAACCTGGCGTGACATGGAACGCGCCATGTGTGATCAGCTCGATGCGCCGCGACACGCCGAGGCCATGGAATTCGGCGTCGCCAATGGCTTTGAGGATAAGCAGGTCGAGAGTGCCCTGAAGTACCGCGATTCGATCGTTAGGCAATCGATCTCTCCTATCGAGCGACGATATGAGTCTGCCCTGATCGACAGCGCTATGTCAATGTGCAGTTTTTCATTTCTGTCTCGAAGCCAGGCGCAGCCAGAGCGAGGGCCGAAAGCGGCCCTAGTCCGGCAGTGGAAAAACATGGCAGGATGGTTCCATCCTGGCCCACTTAGAAACTAGTTGTGGTGCGGGCGGAGGGAATTGATTTTGGCTCTCTTTGTGTCGGTTCAAGAATCAAAGTAACTCGCCGATTTTATGGTGCCCAGAGGGGGACTTGAACCCCCACGACCGGTAAAGGTCTGCGGATTTCTCCCGCACTCTTCAAGGTGCTCCACTTCGGCGCTGCATGCTGGTGACCTCTATAACAATTTGTGTTATAATCGGTTCCTGACGAGGATACCGTGACCGGCGAAGCGCTAAAAGCGGGACGCGAAGAAGCCAACCTGACCCAACAGGAAGCAGCGTCAAGGCTGGGCCTGACGCAAGCCTACCTGTCAATGCTCGAACGAGGGCGTCGACCGGTGACTACGGAACTCGCTGCGCAAGCAATAAAGATATTCCATCTGCCGCCAACGGCCCTGCCACTGGATACAGATCTTCATTCGCCTCTGGATGAAGGTGCGTTCAAAGCAGAGCTCGGCGCACTTGGATATCCGGGCTTCTCCTACCTGCGCGGAAAGTCTCACTATAATCCTGCTCGATTGCTGTTCCTTGCACTCGACCAGGACGACCTTGACCGAAGGGTGGTTGAAGCACTTCCCTGGCTGGCCTACACGTATCCGGACATGGATTGGCAGTGGCTCACCCGCAACGCCAAGTTGCACGATCGTCAGAACCGGCTTGGGTTCGTAGTGGATCTTGCCGGGGAGGTCGCAGAGAAGGCCGGCGAAGCAGCACTAAGAAAGAACCTCTCACAGAATAGGGCTCTTATAGAGCGTTCTCGACTCGCAAGAGAAGACACCCTCTCCAATGAATCCATGACGCATGCTGAGCGCAAGTGGCTTCGTCAGAATCGTCCCTCAAAGGCGCGACACTGGAATCTGCTCACAGATCTCGACGTGAGACACTTGGCCTATGTGCCCTCGTGAGGCGATACCGGAGCCGTGGCGGTCATTTCTGAACGAGCTGGACCGAATCGCAACGACGACGGTGCGTCTCGACTGTATCGGCGGCTTTGTTGTCACAATGCTTTATGGCTTGAGTCGTCCTACGGCTGACGTGGATGTGCTCGAAATCGCTCCACGTGCTGCGGCAGATGCTTTCTCTCAGGTCGCGATGCTGGGCGGACCATTATTCCAGAAATATGGCGTCTATTTGGATCGGGTCACGGTCGCTCAGCCGCCCTACGAATATGAGAGCCGTCTACAGGAGGTGTTTCCTGGAACATTTCAGAATTTGCGCCTAATGGCTCTGGACCCATACGATCTGGCGCTTACCAAACTTGAACGCAATATCGAGCGTGACCGAAGCGATGTGCGGTACCTGGCCCGTATTGTTCCTTTCGATCTGAAACTGCTCCGCGACCGCTACGATCAGGAGCTTCGCCCATACCTGGGCAATCCGAAGCGCGAAGATCTGACGCTGAAACTCTGGATCGAAGCAATCGAAGAAGACAGGGATGTCTGATGAGTGAAGTGATGTTTCGGAGGTGTTTGGCGGGATGCGCCTCGTTTTGATTTCAGACACCCACGGTCTCCATGATCGAATTCCGCAATTGCCTCAAGGCGATATTCTCGTGCACGCCGGCGATTTCATGAACGCAGGTTACGATCTGCGGGAAGTTATCTCATTCAATCGCTGGCTTGGAGAGCAGCCTTTCGCACACCGCATAGTTTGCGGCGGAAATCATGATCGAATGTTTGAGAATGCTCCTGGGCAGGCCCGCTCGCTTCTTTCAAACGGGATCTACCTTGAAGACAGCGGAGCAACGATCACAGGACTCTCTTTTTGGGGGTCGCCCTATACTCCCGAATTCCTTCACTGGGCTTTCATGTATCCCCGCGGTGAAACAGCGAATCTACATTGGGACCAGATTCCAGATTCACTCGATGTGCTCGTCACGCATGGCCCCCCATATGGAATCCTCGATCAAACGACTTCGGATGGTCCTCATCTGGGCTGCGAAGAACTGCTTAACGCCGTGAGACGGAAGCGACCCAAGATTCATGTCTTTGGTCACATTCACGGAGGTGCTGGAATCCATTCCGAAGAGAACACGATATTTGTGAATGCCGCCTATTTGAACGAGAGCTATAAACCTCTCGCACCGGCGGGGCAGATCAGAGTAATCGACCTATGAAGATCGCAACGTGGAACATCGATAGTCTGTCCTATCATCAGGCCACAGTGCGCTCGGGGTGATCATTGCGCGCATATTTCCGCAGCAACCGTCTTGCTGCTGCGCCAATGTCTTCCTTGTTGTAGAGCTGGTCTCTCATTGTCTTCGGGCATTCGCAGTGGATGCTGTATTGCAACAGCCAATAGACATGAAAATGTGTAGCAAAGGTGCAAGCCATATTTACTCCCGCATCTTTAGTTAAGTGCAATAGTATCAGCTTGATATGGCGTTCACTCATTGGCCATATGAGGCCTGAAGTCCGCTGCGTCTATCGCAGAAAGTGTCTTGATGTCAGAAGCTGGTGCCAGCTCGCCCGCTTGTTTAAAGGGATTTTCGGTGGTGCCCGGAGGGGGACTCGAACCCCCACGCTCTGTCACGAGCTACGAATTTTAAGTCCTATTTTGGCCGTCGAAGCACTGCCTTGCACTGCCCTGCACTGAGCTGAATAACGAACGCAGAATGAATGAGATGAACTCGTTATCCACATCGCACCTAGCTGCACCAAAAAGAGCCAAATCCCGGTACAAAGTGACCTTGCCCTCAGAATGCGTATCTCTTAG
>Ga0302325_10033183_pt1 | contig 10582 bp, 11 predicted proteins | sample Palsa_T0_2_FD_201948 | JGI IMG/M metagenome (GOLD analysis project Ga0302325, IMG submission 201948) | Peat permafrost microbial communities from Stordalen Mire near Abisko, Sweden - Palsa_T0_2 | ecosystem: Environmental > Terrestrial > Soil > Palsa > Peat permafrost | place: Sweden: Abisko...
CAGAGTATCTAAGGGCGGACGAACAACAGCCTCTGGCACCGCAAGTTCTATCACCGGTATCGCCAGCCACTCCTCCGGAAGAGCAGGCTCCTGAAGTCCCCTCGAAATCAGAATCAAGGACAAATGTCGCCGTCCCGTCTGTCCTCTCAGATTCTACCAACAGACCAAATCTCCTCGTCACACACTCACGAGAGCCTAGCGAGACCCTCACAATCACCTCCGAACCCGCCGTTATGAGATCGCCGCAACCGAAGAAAGCCTTCGCTGCCAAGATTCTTACCCCACAACCATCACCAGACAAGTATTCTCCGCTATCTCTGCCTTCTCCTCTATCTGCTCCAGCGGGACTTGGCATACATTTCCCCGCACTACCGTCGCTGGCTGAGAAGGGGACTGTGATGCCAGGGCGACCACTGGATATCATACATTTCGATTGCTATCATTCACATAAGTCCATGAGGAACTCGAGGAACTCGGTTTGTCCTATTAGTTGCATGATCTGCCAGAAGAAAGATGCGGAGATGAGGTGGAAATGCACATGGTGTTGTCTGAGTGCTTGTGGGTCATGTGTGCAGGTACTATCTTCGATACCCGGGAAGGATTTAAGAGTGTGTCTGGAACGAATTGGGAAATAGAAAAAGAGCTGGCTCAAGAGTGATGACAGGGTCTGGCGTTGGAGTGGCGTTACTGGTTCACTGGGTGCAATTTTGCATTTGCACATAGATGAAGGAAAGGGCCGTGAGGCCTGGGATGATTCATGATGGGAAACCCTGTAGAGACGGATCTGGATGACTTGAATTAACTGGCTGGTTTCAAGATAACGTTGAGCTGGAATACAAACTTCGAGATCCCCCCATAGTAATGTGTTTTGAATACCACCCCCTCCTGTCCGATGCCATTCTCCATTCTTGGGGTACGAAAAGTCATATTTGCTGGCAATGAGAACTGGACAAGAAGAATTTTGATGTCAAGTCAAAAGCTTCTCATTGTCTGATTTGTTCACATGGGAGAATACTTGGAGGTAAAAATCAAAGAAGAATCTCTGATATGCGGATTTCCTGTCCAGATGAAATGCTAGCACTTGGGACTTCTGCCCAACAGATTCCTGCCCGCAAAATGACTGAGAGTCCCTTTTAAAACACCGTCTCGCTGCAAACTCCAACGAAAATAACATCATACCAACGGCGAAATTTAGAATTCATCCCCCAAAGCGTCTAATCTAGAAATCAAAGGCTCCCCCTCCGTGGGAAGCTGACCCCTTCTACGGCAGCCGTGTCCGTAAACCAACTGCATCTCTCTCCTGTGCCCTCATTGACCAAAGCACACGGTAAACCAGCGCCATCCTCAAAGATCTTCTTCAATATTTCCCTCTTTCCACCGCCCGTAGCCACAAAAGCAACCTTGACGCCATGTGTAACCACAGGAAGAGTGAGCGTAATTCTCTTTGGCGGTGGCTTCGGCGAGTCCTCAATTGGCGCAACCCAAGCAGCAGTCTCCCTCAGGAGTTCATGCCCAGGGAACAAACTGCACGTATGTCCATCTGGACCACATCCCAAGAGTAGTAAGTCAAAGATCGGTAGCTTGACACTATCTCTTTGAGCAAAACTCCTAACCAGTACCTGCTCATATTGATCCGCGAGCTCTTGTACATCATCTAGGTGCGCAACATCGATAGGATAAACGGTTGGCTTGCCCATCTCTTCTGGGATCTTGTCCAGGAGCTCCTTCTTGAGCAGGCCGTAATTCGAGTCTTCATGGTCGAGAGGTACGGCTCGCTCGTCGGCGAAGAAGATTTCCCATTTGTTGAACTTGATGGTGTCTTCTACGGAGCTTGGCTTTGCGAGGAGGGCTTGCGCGAGCGTCTTCGGGAGGGATCCACCGGATACAGCTACTTTGAATGAATTATGGCGGTGGAGGCCGGCTGTCTGGCATGTGATGATATAGGCTCTGAGAGTGGTGGCCAGCACATCGATGGAAGGGAGCGCGAAGAGATTTGGTTGTCTCGCCATCTTGATGACCCGTTGTAGAGTGGTTGTTGAGGTTGTGGCTGGTGGGGCCCGCTATCGATAGTCTGATGTTTTGTTTACACTATATCTAACTTCGATAGAGGTGAATCAGTACCGAGCGCTACGTTTCAATTGCAACAAAGGAGGGTTTTAAAGAGTGAAAAGGCCAGAATAATGGACGAATTCGTACCTCGAAATGCAGGTGAGGTTATGGAGTCCAGTTGAAGATCGTCGGGCGGTCTACCGAAATTTGAGCGGGTCAAAGTCGAGGTACAATGACGCTTAAGGCGATAAGAGAACTAGGTTGGCGTCGTTTCGTTAGCTAGCAACTCGCAACAGCTGCTCCAAGTTTCAAGCAAAGTTTATCAGCGGTCGTTGATATCCGATAGGGCGAACCAGTAGCCTTGGGCGATGAGAACCGACGAGTCGGTTCGGAAATGCTCTCAGAATTGGAAGGTCAACAATGTTTTGAAGGCCAAGAAACGTTGGTGTATCATATCTGAGTATGAGCGGCAAGGGCAGAATGGTAACACGAGCCCACTGACAGTTTCCAGTGTGCCCCAATCTCCAGCTATTCTTGTGCCCCCAAACTCCAAGGCTGAGCGCCCTGGGGGCAAAGATGCGAAGGGAGCATGTTTCATTGTTTCAAGAATCTGCAGCGAGCAGATCTACAATTCATGGATGAGGGAGTTTGATGAATCATTTTTATATTGAGAGTTGCTGGCAGCTGCTCAGCCTCGAAATAAACACTTCATTTTCAAGGTATTTGGGACGGAAATCAAACCATCTCCTGGCCACGAGGCAGGGAAACAACATGTGATTCGGTGCTACTTCCGTATTACGATTATTCGTCGGTCTTGATATCTGATAACTGATAAATGCCGCCGCATCGGACCGCAAAGCCTCCACAAGATAAAGGGTTTCAAAGCCAATGGGAAGCAACCGGTTATTCTTCATCCACCATAATCAGATCATATTTGAGAACCATGGGTAACCGAATTTCTGGGAATTGGTTAAGGGAATTGGAAAAAAGCTGACGAAAAAAGTCTTATGTAGGGACGGTTCGCCCGGCGAAGCTTGGCGGAGATTGCATGAAGTACAAAAGGTTTATTCTCCCATACTGTACAATACGAACTAAACATTAGCCTCTCTTTCACGCTGCTTACGTGTTCTAAGTCGTATAAACGGACTGAACCATACATTCTTTTCCGGGGCACAATAATAAAGCGGTTTATTGATGATCACGTGATCCACACAATATACCTAGCTACCTAGTCCTACAGGAATACGCCTACGAAATGGTAGTGTTTCAAACGAGGGCAGAGACTCTTAAGCGTAGTTCAAATTATGGTACCTAGATATTTTTAGAATCCTAATATATAATAAAGGGAACCGTTGGGTCGAGAGCAGGTGGTCAGTAATAACTCACTCTCAATTGTCCGAGCGGGATATATTATATATTGCACTTGTTATTACATCGAACATTTTAATTCACTCCAATTTCCTCATACTATAAATTATCTGAATTCAGTGAAAAAGAGAGGCACATGGTACTGGTAGATGAGTTCGGAAGGTCAAAGCTGTCATCGTTCGATGACAGATTGTATAATCCAGAGAGGTAGGGAATCGGACACTCACATCCTAGGTAGCGAACGTTCAACTGCAAACTATTCTGAATGCTGCAACGTCTTCCAAATATGAAGAACGCCGGGTAAGTTGACCTTGGGAGGTAATGAGATTAAATATCACGTGCTAGCCCCACTCGTTTTTGGGGGAGAATGATGTAACAGAAAATCCCGCCAATTCTCGGCAGAGTTTGAGCTCTTCACTATTTTCCCAGGACAACAATTTCGATTCAAGCAGCAACTATGGCGCCACTTCCCAAACATCTCTCTGGAGATCAAGCTGCGATTAACGAATTCATTGATAAGTTCGACGTGCGTTAGTCAGTCCCAGAATGTATCAAGCCTTGTCTTGTAAACATAAACTGATATGGGATTCAGGTCTTCCTGCTTGATTGCGATGGTAATGTTCCCAATCCGCGGAAATGAAGTGAAATTTGACAAAATTTGCAGGCGTCCTATGGTCTGGAGACCACCTCTTTCCGGGGACAGTTGAAACTTTGGAGTTGTTGAGATCCAAAGGTAGGTGACGGATCACCTGCATACTGCTACACCTCATGTGACGAAGCTTGTCTCTTGTGTACCTGGTCCTGATCTTCTCAAGGCAAGCAAATCGTTTTCGTTACGAACAACTCGACCAAATCTCGAGCCGATTATCGAAAGAAACTCACGTCGATGGGAATACCGAGCAATGTCGACGAAATCTTTGGATCCTCATACTCCTCCGCAATTTATATCTCTCGCATCTTGAAGGTTCCCCCGCCAAAAAATAAGGTTTTTGTGCTGGGCGAAAGCGGAATCGAGACGGAGCTCAGATCAGAAGGCATCGAGTACATTGGAGGAACAGACCCAACATTAAGGAGAGATATCATGCCGGAAGACTACAAAGGGATTGCGGATGGGTCGCTCCTGGATGAGAATGTGGGGATTGTGCTGGCAGGGTTGGACTTCCACGTCAATTACCTCAAGTTATCGCATGCGTACCATTATCTGGCTCGGGGTGCTAAGTTTCTTGCTACCAATACCGACAGCACGCTTCCGTCTAACCACACATTCTTCCCTGGCGCAGGCTCTCTCTCGATACCACTTATCAACATGACCGGACAACAACCAACAGCTCTTGGAAAGCCAAGTCAAGCAATGATGGACTCAATAGAGGGGAAATTTCAGTTTGACCGAAAGAGAACCTGTATGGTTGGAGATCGATTAGATACGGATATCAGGTTCGGAATAGAGGGTAAGCTTGGAGGAACACTAGCGGTGTTGACTGGTGTGAGCAAGAAAGATGAGTGGGAGGCCGAAGGAGCTCCAGTCATCCCAGCTTATTACGTGGAGAAGTTGAGTGACTTGAGGGGATAAGAAAATAATGGTCCACACTTATGGTAACAGGATCCCGCTTTCGGGTCAATTACATGAAATGCATGATCCAGTGTCAGACGACCTCCGGATAAAACTTCTTGGGCTGTTCTAGACCGTACTTTAGAAGAGAAGCATAGACCACAAATCCAATAGATACCATCAAAAAATCTTTCGATTGATAGCGATTACGTCCTGCTATCTATGATAGGACTTGGTATCTGACAAAGTACGGTGGAATGTGTCTGGCCACATAGTGAGTGTCATCACAACAGTCATTCTCCGTTGACGTCCATCTTTAGGACAGTCCGGACGGAACATATCCTATTGTCTATTCTCCCACGGCTTATGGGAAAAGTGGGAGCAACAAGCCGAGTATAATTTCATGGTACGGGTGCCCAATCACTAAATTGCTAAAGTATCACTGCATGGTGGGGGATGCAATATCAAGCCCGGAAGACCGAGCCCCATCACACACCTACCTCAATTGAAGAATCAAAAGAGGACTAGGGCCGAGAAGCATGCTAGAAAGTGCGCTCTGAGGATCGAAATGACAAGATTTCTAACGTTCAAAATAATCTCCCCCGTGGGCCCTAAGAGTGGATGTCAAACACGGAGTCAGTTCTCTTACGGAAGGTACGAACGCTTGCAAGCAATTTCAATCTTTGATACACCGCCAGTCAAATAGAAAAGACTATATCCCTCAAACCAACAGTCTCAAATCAAGCGTCAGAAATTGGGTTGATTTTCGGTAATACTGCGTCCTCCGGTGTTGCGGACGCTTTGGGAACCTGTGGACTTCTTGGAAACAGTCTTTAATTTTATTGTATTCTGATGTCTGGCGAATGATACACAAGACGGGGCCCTAAGCCATGTCTTCGGGACCTCAGTTCGTCCCAAAGACAGCATGGGAAGAGTCTGAAGAACGCCTCCTGATCAATAATAATGGGGGTTCGGGGTCGTTCTCGACTTGACTCACTTAGCCATGCATAAAATTTTAGCATTCCTTGGACTCGACCTAGAAGGCCCTGGAAAATTGATTCCCAGGCGTTGATAAAAAGACTTTATATCGCACTAGTTGTATCCCCAGGCCCAATCACAGCGCTTTAGGAGGAAAAGCTCCGGGCCTGCGAGGAACTGAAGTTCTGAGTTGATCGGAGAAGGAAAAGCGAGACGAGCACCCGCAAAAATAAATATTTCGTCAAGGCTCTTTCTTGGACTTTCAATCATGTCAAACATACCATGGACAGCGATTCGGATGACGAAACGATATACCTTCTGGAGAAAAGACGAAATATAACGGAAGGGCTTTTACGCCTGCCCTATGACTTGATCGCATACCTCGAGCGCGCGGCCGTCCACTCCGAGCTTGGGTACCCAGACCTAGCCGCAGGAGACAGCTACAGAGCCCTTCTTCTCTGTGATGAATGCGCTAATGAAGGCTTCGAGTACCATGAGCAAGCTCTAGAGACATTGCGCTTGCGGTCCGTCGATGGGCCCCCCACGCTGCTTCGAAGGCAAGGGACGGGCGTCGACCTCGCTGGCGGGGTAGAGGCTTTGACCATTGACGGAGACCAAGACCAGAGAACCTTGCACGTCGCACAGGTAGCATCACTACGATGCTATCGCAACCTCGCCATCAGCCTGCTGCTGTGCGGCTGTCTGAAGAGTGCGTTCGAGTTCTGCGGCAGAGGCTTGGCGGTAGCGCCGGAGGACGAGGAGCTTTTGCAGGCCAGGGAATATATCGAGACGATGGCGAAGAGAAGATTGAAGGTCGATGAAGTGGATATCAATGATCTGCCTGACCAAGGGCTGGTACGGCGGGAAATATATCCGTGGAACGACCACGAACCAAACCGGTTTTCACAGGAAACGCTGGACTTCCTGAATGGCCAGCTTGCGGAGACAGCTCCGAACTGCGAGGTCAAGGTCACCGAACTTCCTACCCTGCTTGAAGGTGCGAGCAACACGAATGACTACGGTATCATACCAACGAATAAGCAGTTGGGGCTGTTTGCGAAGGCTGACATCAGGCCTGGCGACACGGTGCTGTACGAATTCTCCCTCCTCGCAGCCAACAACCGCCTGAAGGAATCTTTGTGCGATGCATGCAGCACGGAATTGCCTCCTCTCGACGCTAGCAGCGAGGTTGTCGGCTGCCCGGAATGCGACGATATCATGTTCTGTAACGAAGGATGTCTAAGACGAGCACAAGAGGCATATCATCCAGCAGTATGTGATAAGGACATTGATACTATTGCTAAGGATCCTGATCCAAAAGAAAAGCCTTTCGCTCTCTATCTGCTTCTTCTGTCCAGATCCCTAGCTATGGCTGCAACTCAGGAGGTCCACCCCCTTGAGCTTACCGAAGTTAAGTATATCTGGGGCGATTTTCTCCCAAGCTCCGCAAACGCTGTTCCCCTATTTCCTAATGCCCCGCCTCCTCCTATCTGGACCTTACCTTTCTCTTTCCAATACAACATATCAGGGCCTCTTCACGTCCTGGAGAAAATGGACATTGATATCTTCCTGTCGCTTGCCGACTACGATCTTTGGATCTTCAACACGCTGTACAGCAAATTCAGGGGTACTGCATCAGCACGTGTCAATAAGCGGAACGGGCACCCGGAGGTGGCTGCTGTGCACCCATTGTGGTGTCTAGCCAATCATGACTGCAATCCGAATGTCCAATGGGAGTGGGGAGGTCGTATGAAGCTTTGGTGTAGGGAAAAGAGGATTGACGGTTTGCCGGGTGGGATCAAGCGGGGAGAGGAGATCTTGAATCATTATTGTGATATTGACCTGAAGGTTCAAGATCGAAGGGAGTGGGCTCAGGGTAGTCTGGGTGGATGGTGTATGTGTGATAGATGCAGAAAAGAAGCAGCGGAGGAGAAGGCAAAAGCTCCAAATGGGACTACAGAGGAGAAGTTGGTGAATGGGGTTGATTAGGGGGCGAGGTTTAGATGTGGGTCGTAGATTCGATGATCAGAGTAACAAAACATGATCATTTCCCCAATCGTGAAAGAACAAAGAAGTAGCTAGACAAATCCTGAAGAAGCCGAAATTTATGAGCAATATCTTCAAAGGATTAAAGTTAGGATATAGGAGCTACATTCACTAAGGAAAACGTAGTCAATAGTAAAGCTCGTTTCGCTAGTTGCCGATTTAAGGGGGAACTTCTCGACTACAAGTCCATCCAAAACCAAAACCCCTTTGCTTAACGACCAGCAAACATCTGAAAAAACAAGAGATGGTCCCCCTCGGATTGATTTTTGTCATTGCGCTCAGGTCCTACTACCTCGAGATCGCCTCAACCTTGATCATACTTCCTCCTTTTGCAACTTTCAGCTTTCGTTGATTCACTACGACTCGCCTCATTTGGGCTATACCATGCAGGAATTCCACCGAAGTGTCTTGCCAAGAACCTGATTTCGCAATCCAACCATCTATACCTGGAGCACTTCCACAGGAAGCCTCGGCATCAGAGAGTGGTCAGAAATCCTAGGGGCCTAGAATTATACATATGTCTGGGAGGGTCACTAGGGTGGCTTCTACTTCGGAACTAGCGGTCGCCTGCTCACTCCTCGCTCGTCAAGAGTCCAGAATGATTGCTTCAAAGTCATACAATCCATTCTATCCTGCTGGTTGCTTCACTAGACTAATCGTTGACTGTGATCGGGATACGATTCATTCTCTTCCCAGTGATTTTCGGCAGCTTTGCCTCAGGGGCTTCGGATTTATCAACCGCCAAGATCACCAGGATCTACTTTGCAATTGTCGTCGAATAGCGATGAACATATACGAGCTTTTCCGATTCTGGGATAGTTTCACAAAGTTCGAAAAGCTGGAAGATCTGTCCGTAGTCTATGGGCTGGGGGAACGTCCCAAGAGACAGATAGTCAGATATGAACTTCCCAGCATCGAGTTTATCCCAACCTTGGAGGACGAGATGGCGCGGTCATCCGTCTTCACTCGAACACTCGGTTTTATAGAAGGCGTTTTTATCAAACACGGCGAATCGAGAAATTGCCAACTAGTGAATATTAGTTTCAGATGTTGCTCGTACAGGGACACAGATGATTAGTTTAATAATGTCTGGTAATCCGTGGGACGCTGGGGGCAGAAAGGATGCATCTGGAGCGGTTGTATCAGAATCAGGAGATGAGAGGAACAAGTCTTGATGTAACATTCTCCAAAACCGGGCTGCTTTTCCATCCATGCCAGCTTGCAGTGATAGATGAATCTCCACAAGCAGAAAAATCACATTTCCTATCGCCGTACTTGGTCTTTACTTTTGTTGTCTTCTGAGTTTTGATCCGAAAATCATAAATACTACTTGATTTTCTCAGGCGAATCAATGATTTTTGCGTTCACCCCACGGAAACATCTGCACCAAATCCAGATGTTCTTTGCCAAGATTAAAGTTCGCTTTCGAAGACCAAAGGTGAATATGCCCATTTGCAGATCAATTTCCCGCTTGCCAATCTTCGCCTAAACCTTGATCGATCTTTGAACCACGTACTTCTCAATCTGTCCAGCACGTTCTTGACCAAATAAACTTAATCAATCCTCCAATCTTCTTGACGCCATCGAAAATGGAGAACCCAGCGTCGAGCACCACCAATGCTGTCCCAACGGCCACGGAATCATCCACTTCAACAATGGCAGTCCCACTCGACACCTTCACCCCCTTTCCCAATCTACCACTTGAGCTCCGCTGCCAAATCTGGGGTCACGCCGCGCATGGAGCCGAAGCCCGTATCGTCGAAGTCATCATCCAGTCCAACACTGGCACACCAATCTCCCACACCTCGTCCCCTGCCATTCTGAGCACAAGCCGAGAGTCTCGAGAGGCTGGTCTCAAGGCGTTTGATCCGCTGTGCCATGGAGATACTTTCACGGGTGCAATGATTAACTGGGAGCGAGATACTCTATTCTTTAACACCAGTTTCGAGCGTGGCAAGCGTTTGTTATCTGGTTCGGAGAATTCAGACATGCTTCAAAAATGCCGTCGACTCGCCCTGAGTAGAGGTGTATTCTATGGAGCTGCACATGCTGATCCGGAAACGTCGTGGTGCAAGAAGCTTAGCAATCTTGAGGAACTTGCCGTCGTCTTCGAACCCACTGACGCACGAGTGGGTAGACGAACGTCTGTTCTGTTTGCACAGGCAGATAGTGACTGTGATAAGTATGAGAGGACAGGAGACCACTTAGCTTACGCAATGTTCTTGCATCCAAACATATCACGTGGAGTTCTGGTCAAGGCTGTCAGACGAATGCTAAAGAAGGTACGTGTCTAAGTAGTAGCCAAAGAGTAGCGAAGCAAATAAGTCAAGAACTGACCGTCTTTCTAAGAATGAGCCTGAGTCGAAAGGGCAAGAGAATCCACAAAACGTCTTTCGACATCCTCCAACCACTCCACTTGGTATTATCAGTCCTGGGTCCTGGGCAGAATCTTCAGTACTCTTGACAGTCAATAGCGAAATTCTGGCTTTCGAAATTGCGAGAGTTGATAGCCAGCTTGCGGAATATGCACGGAGAGGTTGGCTGGGGGGAAAATGGACTAGTAGCGCTTGAACACAGGTTTCGTGCTTTAGG
>Ga0302325_10033186_pt1 | contig 10581 bp, 9 predicted proteins | sample Palsa_T0_2_FD_201948 | JGI IMG/M metagenome (GOLD analysis project Ga0302325, IMG submission 201948) | Peat permafrost microbial communities from Stordalen Mire near Abisko, Sweden - Palsa_T0_2 | ecosystem: Environmental > Terrestrial > Soil > Palsa > Peat permafrost | place: Sweden: Abisko...
AGCTCGGCGCTGTCCCGCATCAGCTCGGCGGTGACCGAGAAGGGCGAGCACGGCGCCACCGCGATCCTGGTCATCGCCCCAGGCGACGGGTCATGCCAGCGGTCGATCGCATCGGAGGTGGCGGCGAGGATGTCGTCGTGCTTCTCGACGACCGAGTCCGGCGGCAGGCCCCCCGATGACTGTCCCAGGTTCATCGAACCTCGGCCGGGGTGAAACCGCAGCCCGATCCGGCCGGCGGCGAGGATCCCGGCCTCGAGCAGGTCGCCGCGCCCGGCCGGGAAGACATAATGGTGATCGGTGGTCGTGCTGCAGCCGGACAGCGCCAGCCAGCCCAGGTTCGCGGCGGCCGAGGCGTGCACGAGATCGGCATCCAGCCCGGCCCAGACCGGGTAGAGCGTGGTCAGCCAGCCGAACAGGGTGTCGTCGGCCGCGTACCCGCGAGTGATCCACTGGTACAGATGGTGATGGGTATTGACCAGGCCGGGTGTGGCCAGCCGCCCGGATCCGTCGATTCGCTGCCCGCCGGCGTAGCGGGCCGGCAGCGGACCCGGCCCGACCGCTGCGATCCGGTCGCCCTGCATGACCAGGTAGCCGACCGAGTGTTCTGTCCCGGCCCCGTCCACCGTCGCGATGTAGCAGCCGTCAATCGCCAGCACGCCCGCAGCCTCCTCCAGATCGTGGTACTCCAGTGTGGCCAGCGGTTATTACAACAGCATTTCCGGTCTTCCCGGTCTTCCCGAGTGGATTTTGCTTAGCTTCGAGGCCAGCCTACTGCTGGCTACTGTTGCCCACGGGAGCTCTGCTCGCTCCGCGGGTGCATCATCCGCGCGCCCGCGACGAGCAAGGCCACCGCGATAACGGCCACGGCCGCGAGGAAGACACCAGAATTGCCCACGAAGAAAGCCGTGTTCAGCACGAGTACCGCCAACATCACACAGGCGGCCGCGTTGACGACCCTGTTCTGCGACGAGTCCGCGACCGTGGCGTCCGCCGGGCGGCCCGGCTGGCGCGACAGCGGGGCTCCCATCAGCTCGGCCCCGAGGTCGGCGGTGAGCGCGGCCAGTTCGGCATAGGTCCGCGAGGCGAACGTCTGGCCCACCCGTGCGTCGAACTCGTCTTTGGTTAGGAAACCCTGCAAGAAAGCGGACTTGAGCGTGTCGATCACCCGCTCGCGGTCAGCGCGGGACGTCCGTAGGCGGCCGCGGGTCGCCGCGGCCATCTCATCTTCGGGCCCTGTCATCACCGGCGCCCTCTCGCAAGCACGATGCAGCCCAACCGTAAGCCGAAGCTCGGCACGCGTACCGGATGGCCCGTGTGCTAATTCTAAGGCATGGACACCGGCCAGCGGCGGCTCGTGGCGACGATGCCGCTGCACGCGATCACCTCCACCTACGGCGAGGAGGGATTGCGGGAGCGGTTCGCGGTGGAGATCGAGTCGCAGCCCGAGCAGGACAAGCGCCGCCTGAACCAGGCCCTGGATCTCGCGTCTCGGCTGCACGCGAACGACCGCAGGGAGCGCGAGCCCTACGTCAACCACCTGCTGCGGGTGGCGATCCGGATCATGTCTCACTACGGCGTGCACGACGCCGACGTGATCTGCGCCGCGCTGCTGCACGACGCGGTAGAAGATCACGCCGCCGAGCTGACGGGACGTAGGGTCGGCGTCGATGATCAGGAGGCTGCGCTCGCGGTGCTGGCCGCCGAGTTCGGGCCGCGGGTAGCCGAGTTGGTCGGCGCCGTTACCAACCCGGAGTACGCGCCGGACCGGGACGTGCACGAGCAGTACCGGGAGCACGTCGCACAAAGCCTGCGCAGCCACCCGTGGGCGCGGGTCATCAAGGCCTCCGACTTCACCGACAACGGCGTCGGCCTGATTCATACCACCGGTCCCCGGGTGCGCACGCTGGCCGGAAAATACGCCCCGCTGGTCCCGATCCTGCGGGAGCTTATCGACCTCCCGGACACCCCCCTTGACGCCCCGGCCCGGCAGCACATCTTGGCCCAGCTCGACCGGGCCGCGGACCGGTTCGCGGCCGTGCTGCCGTCAACGGGCGAGTAGGACGAATAGGTGCCGGAACTTCCCGAGGTTGAGACCGCTCGCAGCCTGATCGCCGATCAGGCCCTGCACCGTCGCATCGTGGGCGTCGACGACGCTGACACGTTCGTATGCCGACCGCACCCCCCCGGCGAGTTGCGTGATGCGCTGATCGGACGCATGCTCACCTCGGCGCACCGGCGCGGCAAGACAATGTGGTGCGAGACCTCTGACGTGGGCCGCTCGACCGGGTCCGGTCCCGACCTCGGTATCCACCTGGGCATGAGCGGCCGCATCGTGGTCACGTCCAAAGACGGCGAGGCTATCGAAGGCGGCGGTCCTGCCCGCCGCGACGCGCTGCCGCGCAAAGCCGAATGGAACCGCTTCACCCTCGAGTTCGCTGACGGCGGCAGCCTGGTGCTGTTCGACAAACGCCGGCTGGGGCGGGTCCGGCTGAATCCCGACATCGACGCGCTCGGCCCGGACGCCGAGGAGGTCACGCCCGCGCAGTTCCGCGACCTGATCACCAGGGGGTCGACGGCGGTCAAGGCTCGCCTGCTTGACCAATCCAAGATCGCCGGAGTCGGGAACTTGCTGGCCGATGAGGTGCTGTGGCAGGCGAAGATTTCGCCCGCCGCCCGGACGGCCAGCCTCCAGGGCAAGGACGCCGACCGTCTCTACCGCGCTCTGCAGTCCGCCGTGCGGTCTGCCATCGTCAAAGGCGGCGCACACACCGGCGACGTCATCGCGGCCCGGCACCCCGGCGGCACCTGCCCGCGCTGTGGCGCCGAGATGCAACACGGCACCGTCGGCGGCCGCTCGACCTGGTGGTGTTCCCGCGAGCAGGCGCCCCCCAAAAGCCCCTAAAGCGACCCTAAACGCTCAACGGCGACGCTGGGCGGACAACGGCGGGACGAAGCGCCGAAGAGCGCTAGCTACCCCGTCCGCGAGCCACAAGCTCCCGTCGGGCGCCACCGCAATGCCCCCGAACTGCTGGGCGCCTGGTATCGGCCATAGTGTGATGCGGCCAGCCGTCGTGATGCGGCCAACCCGAGTATCAGTGGTGAACCACAGAGCCCTATCGGGACCCGAGACAATATCGAACGGGTACACCCCGCGGGGCAGCGAGAATTGCGTGATGAGACCGCTGGTTGTTATGCGCCCGATCCGCTGCCCGCCGCGCTCAGTGAACCACAGAGCCCCGTCAGGGCCAGCAGCGATCCGGGTGGGACCCGAGTCCGGCGGGAGTAGCCACTGGCTATATTTGCCGGTGGTGGTGAGCCGGCCAATGGCATTCTGCGTATCGGCGATGCTGGTGAGATTGTCCTCGGTAAACCAGAGTGCCCCATCCGAGCCCATCGCAATTCCGCGCATCCAGATGTCTTTCGTGCTCGGATGTGTGGCGTAACACCCGAAATTATCGGTAGAGCTTATATGGCAGATATGGCCGCCGTCGTCGGTGTACCATACCTCTCCGTCCCGGCCTACCGCGAGCGCATCAGGCAAACCCACCGTAGAACCGATGCTGATTTCATTCCAGACCTTCATGGTGCCGTCAGAGCTGATCTTCCCGATTTCCGCCAAGCCGGTAAACCATATGCTGCCGCCGGGGACACTTATAATGTCTTGCGGATCGTTATTGTTGTCAGCTTGAATAGTGTACTGCGTTATATTGCCGGCCGGATCAACCCGCGCGATGACGTTGCCGCCATTCTCGGTGAACCACAGGCTATCGCGAGCTCCGAAGGTCAGGAAGGAAGGAAAATCACCGTCCTGCAAATTTATCGTTCTTGCATTATCAAGGTAGTTGCTGTTCTTCCCCGGTGGCGGTCTGTGCGCGGATGCAGATCCGCCGCTGCATCCCGCCAGCAGGCCCGCCATCATCACGGCAACTATGATCCGGGAAAGTATTGAAGTCCGGATCTCGCCGAGCATCTCAGGACTCGCAGGCGACTTGGCTCGGCATCTCCGGCTCGGCACCAGCACCAACGCCAGGGCCGCCGACCAGCACGCGTACGGCGCCATCCCGGTCAATCGGGCGGCGGGTGCTGTACGCCGACGCGCCGGAAGGGAAGCTGATGGTAATCATCAGTCCTCTCAAGGCGACTACGACTTCCTCCTGCCATGCCGACCGTCGCAAGATCACAGATAGACGAGCCTATTACTAGACATAGCAGCGCGTGACCGCTCCCGCAAGCTTCCCTCCGCACGGCGCTACGGATACTGGCTGCGCGCCGCCGTGAACTCGGCGTGCGGCGGCGGACCAAACTCCCGGAGGGCCTTGAGAACTTCCGGACCTCGCCTGCAGACAAATGAGATCTCATATGGGGTAGCGGGTTGGTTCTGTGGTGTACTGCCGGCCGGATGGGGCGGTCCGGCGGAAGGGTCATCAGCGCCCGGATCGTCCTCGTCCTCCTCGGCGGGCGGCTCCTCGGGCTCGATCGAGGACAGCCACTCCACCCACTGCTCCTCGGTCAGCCAGTCCTCACGCGACGGCGGCAGCTCCCGCCAGCCACCGGGGAACTCATCCGGGGTGCCCCCGTCGCCGTGACCGGAGCCGCCGGACGGGGACCCGCCGGGCTCGCCAGGGCTCCGGGCGGGGTCCTCGTCCCGCCCGGGGTCCGGGGAAGCCGGTCCTGAGGTCACGCACCACCGCCCGTTCCGAAGAAATGACTTTGAATTTCCGTCTTTTCTTATCAAACATACTAGCGAATGATTCGTTTGCTCGCAAGACATTTTGGCTGATAATGGCCTTCGAATCGAATATAGTGATGGTAGGTGTTACTGTGACGGAACTTGACGTGGCGCAACCAGAGTGAGCGCGGTTTTGCTCACAGCTCGTACATAACATTCCTTCAGCCAGGGCGAAGCATGGTAGCCGAGTCTGGAAGACATGACGGTTCTGCAGGTAGATGTCGTTGTGCCGGTCCGCAACGAGGAGCGTGACCTGGTACCGAGCATCCGGCGGCTGACGGCCTACCTGCGCGAGAGCTTTCCGTTCACCGCCAGGGTCACCATCGCGGACAATGGCAGCACCGACACCACCTGGGCCATCGCCACCGGGCTGGCCCGCGAACTGGCCGAGGTCCGGGCCGTCCACCTGGAACTGCCGGGACGCGGCCGGGCCCTGCGGGCCATCTGGTCGGAGAGCGACGCCGAAGTGCTCGCGTATATGGATGTCGATTTGTCGACGGATCTCAACGCCCTGTTGCCACTGGTGGCACCGTTGCTGTCCGGGCATAGCGACCTCGCCATCGGCACCCGGCTGGCCCGGGGATCCAGGGTCATCCGCGGGCCCAAGCGCGAGCTCATCTCGCGCAGCTATAACGTGCTGCTGCACACCCTTATGGGAGCGCGCTTCTCGGACGCCCAGTGCGGCTTCAAGGCGATCAGGCGCGATCAGGCCCGGGCGCTGCTACCGCTGACCCAGGACACCGGTTGGTTCTTCGACACCGAACTGCTGGTGCTGGCCGAGCGGGCTGGGCTGCGCATCCACGAGGTCCCGGTGGACTGGATCGACGACCTCGACTCGAGGGTTGACATCCTGGGCACCGCTCTGGCCGACCTGCGCGGGATGGCCCGGCTCGGCATCGGTTTCGCCCGCGGTACCATCCAGGTCCCTCAGCTGTGCGGTGCCTCGCTCGCGGCCCGCCGCGACGGCTCTGAGCCGGCCGAGTCCAGAAGCCTGCGGTGGCAAATCGCAAGATTCGCGGTCACCGGAGTCGGCAGCACGGTCGTTTACCTGGGGCTTTACCTGCTGCTGCGCGGCAGCATGTCGGCCCAGGCCGCCAATCTCATCAGCGTGCTGCTCACCGCGGTGGCCAATACGGCCGCCAACCGGCGACTGACGTTCGGCATCAGCGGACGACCGCGCGCCGCTAGACACCAGTTCAAGGGATTGGTCACGTTCGGCATCGGGCTGGCGCTGACCGCTGGCGCGCTGGCCGTCTTGCATGCGAACTCGCCCCATCCCGGCCGCGGCACCGAGATCGCGGTCCTGCTTGCCGCGAACCTGGTGGCCGGCACCCTCAGGTTCGCGCTGTGCCGCACCTGGGTCTTCGGCCCATCGAAGCGCCGCGGGGATCGCCCGCCTGCCGGGACGGACGACAGCGCGAGAGCCGGGCCGCTGCGGCCCAGCCCAGTTGAGCCGTTCGGATCAACTGTCCAGGTACCGTTCGGATCAAGTGTCCAGGTCACAGCGATGACAGCTCAGAGGGAGAGAACTAGTTGAGCGCGACCACCTCTATCTCGCGGCACGCGATAGGCAGCCGCCCCCTAACGGTAGGGAACCGGGTTCGGCGCCTGCTCCGGGGGCCGGAGGCCGATCCCAGCTGGGCCCGCCCCGCGATGTTCGGGCTGCTTGCGCTCACCGCCGTCCTTTATCTATGGGACGTCACCAGGAACGGCTGGTCGAATGACTTCTACGCGGCCGCGGTGCAGGCGGGCACCAAGAGCTGGAAAGCCTTCTTCTTCGGCTCGTTTGACTCCTCCAACTTCATCACCGTCGACAAGACTCCGGCGTCGTTGTGGGTGATGGAGATATCCGGCCGGATATTCGGTTTCAGCCAGTGGTCGATGCTGGTGCCGCAGGCTCTGGAGGGCGTGGCTTCGGTCGCGTTGCTCTACGCCGCGGTCAAGCGCTGGTTCGGGCCGCAGGCGGGCCTGGTGGCGGGGATCGTGCTCGCGCTCACTCCGGTCGCGGCGCTGATGTTCAGGTTCAACAATCCCGACGCACTGCTGGTGCTGCTCATGACCGCGGCCGCCTACACGCTGGTGCGCGCGGTCGAGAGCGGACGGACGAAGTGGCTGGTGTTCGGCGGCCTGCTGCTCGGTTTCGCGTTTCTGGCCAAGATGCTGCAGGCGTTCCTGGTCGTGCCGGGATTCGCGGTGGCCTACCTGTGGGCCGGGCCGCCCAGGCTCGGCAAGCGTCTGTGGCAGACGGTTCTCATGGGCCTCGGCATCATCGTCGGGGCGGGCTGGTGGATCCTCGCCGCGCAGCTCACCCCCGCGGCCGACCGGCCTTACTTTGGCGGCTCCACCGACAACAACATCTTGCAGCTGGCGATCGGGTACAACGGCCTGGGCCGCCTTGACGGCAACGAGACCGGCTCCATCGGCGGCGGCGGTGCGGGGGGCACGGCGTTCGGCGGCGCGACGGGGATACTGCGGCTGTTCCACTCCGAGTTCGGCGGGCAGATCAGCTGGCTGCTACCCGCGGCGCTCATCTCGCTTGGCGCCCTGCTGTGGGCATCACGGCGGGCGGTACGGACCGACAGGACCCGGGCCGCGGCGCTGCTGTGGGGAGGCTGGGTGCTCATCACCGGCCTGGTGTTCAGCTACATGAGCGGCATCATCCACCCGTACTACATGGTCGCCCTCGCGCCCGGCATCGCCGCGCTTGTCGGTATCGGCGCGACGGCATTGTGGCAGGCGCGGCTTGGACTGGCCGGGCGCATCACCCTCACGGTGGCGATCGTAGCCACCGCGGTGTGGGCCTATGTACTGCTCGACCGCACCCCGGACTGGCTGCCGTGGCTGCGCTGGGTCATCGTGATCGTGGGGGTGGCCGCCGCGGCAGCGGTGTTCGCGGCTCCGCGTCTCGTGAGCTCGCCGGGGTCGCGGGTTTCGCGGCGCGGGCGGCGGGCGCTGGTGCTGGTGCCGGTCGGACTCGCCATGGTCGCGGGGCTGGCCGGGCCGACCGCCTACGCGCTCGACACGGTGAACTCTGCCCACACCGGTGCGATCGTGAGTGCCGGACCGCAGACTGAAGGGTTCGGCGGCGGACCTGGCGGCGGGGGCGGGTTCCGTGGCGGCCGGGCCGGCCAGTTCGGGCGCGGGGCGGGAACGGGCGGGACTCGCGGCGCAGCGGGATTCGGTCCGGGGAACTCCGGCGGCGCGGCAGGCTCTGGGACTGGCAGTGCCGGGACTGGGGTTCCCGGCGGATCCGCCGGGTCAGCCGGATCCGCCGGTACGCGGCCGGGCGGTTTTGGCGGCCGCGGCGGCCCGGGCGGCTTCGGCGGCGGGGGCGCGGGCGGTGGGGGCGGCGGGGGCGCGGGCGGCAGCGGGCTTGGCGGCAGTACGACCGTGAGCAGCGCCGTGGAGAAGCTACTTGAACAGGACGCGTCCAGCTACAAGTGGGTCGCCGCCACCGTGGGTTCGGAGGCCGCGGCGCCCCTCGAGCTAGCCACCGGTGACCCGGTGATGGCCATCGGAGGGTTCAACGGGACCGACCCGTGGCCCACGCTGGCCGTGTTCGAAGAGCTCGTGGCCAAGCATGAGGTCCATTACTACGTGGGCCAGAACAGCGAGAGCTTCGGCGGCGGGCAGGGCTCCTCGGCCATCTCGAAATGGGTCGCCGCCCACTTCACGAAGGAGACCGTCGGCGGCGAGACCGTCTACAACCTCACCGAGCCCACATCGTAGGGCCTGCCTGAAGCTCAGCCCCGCGAGCACGGCAGCAGGCGATAGGCCTGCTTGGCGCTGAGTACCCGCATGACGGCCGAGTTCACCAGGGCGCCAAAGGCGGAGTCAGCGGATACCCGCGCGAGGATGGCGCTGTCCATCTCCGCCGCCGCGGGCAGGCTCTGAGAGGTGATCAAGTCGCCGCCAGCGGCGAGGAAGTCAATCCCGCGGACTCCCGGCGAAAGGCCCGCCACCGCAGCCGCCGCACCCAGGTCATCCGAGACGATCACCCCGTTGAAGTGCATCTGCTGGCGCAAGATGACGCGCATCACCTCCGGCGAGAACACCGCGAGATGGCGCGCGTCGATGCGCGTATAGGTGGCCAGGGCGACCATGACCAAAGGCACGCCGGCATCGATGGCCCCCTGGAAGGAACGGAGGTAGGGGTCATGCGGCCCGGTCGTGCTGTCAACGACCTCGGCGGTGAAATCGGTGTTGCCGCGAACCCGGCCCAGCCCCGGGAAATGCTTGGCGGTAGTCGCGACTCCTGCCTGCTGCATTCCCCGGATGAACGCGACGCCGTGGGCCGCCACCGTCGCCGGGCTGGACCCGAACTCACGCTCGAGCGCGCCGATGGGCTGGTTCTGGTCCGCGGTGCCGGCCGGTACCACATCCATGACCGGGGCCAGGTCGAGATTGAAGCCCGCCGACCGGAGTTCACGACCCCAGAGCGCAGCCTGCTGCTCCAGCGCAGAAGGCGACAGGCTGCCCTGGGCCAGAGCCGAAGGCATCGGGGAAAAGCCCGGGCCCCGCAGGGACTGGACCTCTCCGCCCTCCTGGTTCGCGGCGATGAAGAAGCCAACCCCGCCGGTAGCCCGCGAGGAGGCCAGCGCCTGATATCCGCGAGTCAGCTGCTGGAGCTCGGCTGCGCCCGCCGTCAGGTTGCCTGAGGACAGCAACGAGCCGAAGTGGTACGCCGTGACCGCCTGGGCGACGTCGGAGACCGGGTCTCCCGCGATGCCGACCAGGAACAACTGTCCGACCCGCTGGGCTTCGGTCATGCGAGAGAAAACCTGAGCCGGGCACGAGGGCACCGCTGGCTGAGGCGACGACTCGCTCGCGCTCGGCCGCGGCGAGGTGAGCCTTTCCAAGGTGGGCGAGGGCTTCCCGGCCGCGCCAACAGCGCTGGTCGAGGCGGCGCCGCAACCAGAGCTTGCTAGTCCGAGCAAGAGAGCAGACGTCGCGAGAATCAACGTCCGCAGACGCCGCGTCATCCCGCTGCCATGGCCATCGCTATCCGGCTGCTGTCGCGTACTGGCATTAGCCGGCCATGACCCAAGCCGCATCGCGCTAGCGGCATCGCTTACTCGTATCGTGCCCACCCCCGAAGTACGGCACCGGCACGCCAACGTTAACCACGCGGACCACGCCACACTACCTGCCACACCAGGCAGGATTACCTCAGGCCTGAGGGACCCGCTGGATGACGGCCAGCCAGGCCTGTGCCAGCAACATGCCAAGCCCGGACTCGTTGAGCTCGAACGTGGCCGCCTCGATGCTGATGATCCGCCATCCATTGCTGAAGGCGGCACGAAGTTCGTCCTGGCGTACCCGGCGCGGGCCCAAGGTCCCGGGCTGCCGGTCGCTGAAGCAGAGCAGGTAGCAGTAACCGCCGTCGCGCAGCACCGACGCCAGGCTGGCGTTGTACCTGATGCGGTCTTTGTCGTCGAAGACATGGAAGACCCCGCTGTCGATGACAACATCGAACATCTGGTCGAGGTCTGGAAGCCGCAGCGCATCGGCGACTTCGAAGTGGGCGGTCAGGCCCCGCTGCGTGGCCTTGCCTCGGGCCCGCTCGATGGCATGGACCGACACATCTATGCCGAGGGCGTCCGCGCCGTGAGAGGCGGCCAGCAGGGCCTGTTCCCCGGTGCCGCAGCCGGCGTCCAGCAGCCGCCCGTTCAGCAGCCCTCTTTCCGCCAGCCGCACGAAGACGGGCTGCGGCCGGCCGATGTCCCACGGCGCGGGCTTGCTCGCCGTGTAAGGCGTATCCCAGCTCGGCATGGTCATTGCCCCAGTATCGACTCTGGCCCCGTCCGCTGAGCGAACCGCCTCGATTCGTTATAGTCTGTTGACAGATCATC
>Ga0302325_10033187_pt1 | contig 10581 bp, 9 predicted proteins | sample Palsa_T0_2_FD_201948 | JGI IMG/M metagenome (GOLD analysis project Ga0302325, IMG submission 201948) | Peat permafrost microbial communities from Stordalen Mire near Abisko, Sweden - Palsa_T0_2 | ecosystem: Environmental > Terrestrial > Soil > Palsa > Peat permafrost | place: Sweden: Abisko...
CGGCGCAGCGGGCGCGGAGTTCTTCTTTCGACCCGAGCCGGTCGCCCGGCGCGGCCGCCTCGGCCAGGGCGATCAGCTGCGCCCCGGCCGACTCGCCGCGGGACTGGCGAGAGCCGGACCGGGCGTCGGCGAGCGCCGGACGGCGCCAGTCCTGTGCCCGCAGCGCGGGCACGTCGAAGTCGGCCTCATCGGTCATGTCGCTCATTCTCCCCTCTTGATCAGACTCCAGAATTCCATATAACCATTATGGAGGAAAGTCTTGACACGTGAGCGGAGTCACGTGCAGCATCGTGAGAAATGTCCATGGGGAATTCGAGGAGCTGGGATGATCGACCAGCAGCAGTTCCGTGACCTGATGTCCGGCGTGTGCGCCCCGGTCACGGTGGTCACAACGATGGTGGATGACACCGCTCACGGCGCGACCGTCAGCTCGTTCGCCTCGCTGTCGCTTGACCCGCCGCTGGTTAGCGTCGCGTTCGACCGCGGCTCGCGGCTGCTGCGCCAGATCCAGGCCGCGGGCCGGTTCGGCGTTAACATCCTTGGCCAGGCTCAAGGCGACCTCGCGGTGCTGTTCGCCCGCCACGGGGTTGATCGCTTCGCCGTCACGACCTGGTTCGAGCAGGACGGCCTGCCGCGGCTGGCCGACGCTCCCGGCTGGATGGTGTGCGACCTGCACCAGACGGTCGAGGCCGGAGACCACCTGCTGCTGTTCGGGCTGGTGCGCTCGGCCAGCAGCAGGCCGGGCCAGCCGCCGCTGGTCTATGCGCACCGGACCTTCGGCACCCACTCGCACTTCGCCCAGCGGCCCCGTCCCGCCATCGTCGACCAGATCGCCGCTTGCGCCCGCTAACTCAACGCTGTGAACCGTCAAAGGAGACACCCATGTCCGCTATGACCGACCGCCCGTCTGCCGCCGGCACCGCCATCCCGGACGCGGCCGAGCTGGTCGCCCGCATCAAGGAACTCTGGCCGCTGCTGCGCGAGCACGCGGCGCAGGGCGAGCAGGACCGCCGCGTGACCGAGGAGAGCATCCAGGCGCTGCGCGGCGCCGGCGTGTTCAAGATCGCCCAGCCGAAGCGCTACGGCGGCTATGAGACCTCGATGCGCACCATGCTTGACGTGTCGGCGGCGCTGGGCGAGGCCGACGGCGGCACCGCCTGGGTCGCCACCTTGCTTAACGTCTGCGCGTGGATGACCGGGACCTTTCCGCAGCAGGCCCAGGACGACGTGTGGGGCGACGACCCCGACGCCCTCGTCTCCGGGGTGCTCGCCCCGACCGCCGAGACCCGCAAGGTCGACGGCGGGCACCAGGTCAGCGGTCGCTGGTATTACAACTCCGGGTCCTGGCATGCGAGCTGGACGCTGCTCGGCATTCCGCTCACCGACGACTCGGGCGAGGTCGTCGACCAGGGGCTGGCCCTGATCCCGCGCAGCGAGCTCGACTACGAGGACACCTGGTTCGTGGCCGGCATGAAGTCGACCGGCAGCAACTGCCTGATCGCCAGGGACCTGTTCGTGCCAGACCACCGCATCGTCTCCGTGCCGCCCGCCATCGAGGGCCATTACGCCACCGAGCACACCGACGAGACGCTTTACCAATCTGCCTTCGTGCCGATCCTGGCGCTCGTCTTGGTCGGCCCGCAGCTCGGCCTGGGGCGCGCGGCGCTGGAGATCGTCAAGGAGAAGGCGGCGAAGAAGCCGATCTCCTATACCTTCTACACCGCGCAGGCCGACTCGGTGGCGTTCCAGCTCCAGCTGGCCGAGGCGGCGCTGCTGATCGACACCGCCCACCTGCACGCATACCGCGCCGCCGACGACATCGACTCCCATGCCGCGCGCGGCGAGTACCCCGATTTCCTGACCCGCGCCCGGGTGCGGGCCGATACCGGCTGGGCTATCGACCACGTCGTGCAGGCCATCAACGTCCTGCTGTCGGCCCACGGCGCCGCCAGCTTCGCCGAGGTCAACCCGCTGCAGCGGATCTGGCGCGACTCGTCCGTGGCCGCCCGCCACGCGGTCGTGCTGCCGATCGTCGGCTATGAGGTCTACGGCAAGGCGCTGCTCGGCCGCGAAGACCACATCACGCCCCTCGTCTGATGACGGACTCAACGAGCTCAGCCGACGCGCGAGTGCAGCTGATCGACGTGCACGCGCACTTCGTCACCGACGAGTACGTGTCAGCGGCGCGCGCGGCCGGGCATCAGCACCCGGACGGGATGCCAGGCTGGCCGCAGTGGTCGGCCGAGCAGCACCTGCGTCTCATGGACCAGTGGGGGGTGGGCAGGTCGATCCTGTCCATCTCGTCACCGGGCATCCACTTCGGCGACGACAAGGACGCCCGCGCGCTGGCCCGCCAGGTGAACCAGGTCGGCGCGGCGACAGCGGCCGCCCAGCCGGACCGGTTCGGTCACTTCGCCTCGCTGCCGCTGCCCGACGTGGACGGCTCGCTGGCCGAGCTGGCCTACGCCGTTGACGAGCTGGGCAGCGTCGGCGTCACCGTGGAGACCAACACCGGCGGGAGCTATCTCGGTGACGACCGCTACGCGCCGCTGTACGAAGAGCTGAACCGGCGGCGCACGGTGGTGTTCGTGCACCCGACGTCACCGCAGTGCGCGGAGCAGGTGTCGCTCGGCCGGCCGCGGCCGATGCTGGAGTTCATCTTCGACTCCACCCGCGCCGTCAGCGACCTGGTGTTCACCGGCACGCTGGCCCGCTACCCGGACATCGAGTGGGTCTTCACCCATGGCGGTGGCGCGCTGCCGCTGCTGGCCGACCGGATGGAACTGTTCCGCACTGCCCTCGCCGCCGGTGACGGGCCCAGCGTGCAGGAGCAGGTGGGCCGGCTCTGGTTCGACATGGCGGGCACCCCGTTCCCGCGCCAGGTGCCCACGTTGACCGAGGCGTTCGGCTCGCAGCGGCTGCTGTACGGGAGCGACTACTGCTGGACCCCGCCCCCCGCCGTCGGGCAGCAGGTCGCGGCCATCGACTCCGCCCGCCAGCCGGACGGCGACAGCTGGCGCGCCCTGACGACGCGCAATGCCGAACGGCTGCTCGGCCGCCCACGCTGAGCCCAAAGCGCTAAGCAGGCACCGGCTCGTCAGCGATCGTCAGCGTTGCGGAAGGATAGAGGCGTGAGCGGTGAATTTGACTTCGGCGCGGCGGCGGCGATCCGGAAAGTGGTCGAGGATTGGGTGGTGCTCAGGGACTCGGGCCGGTGGGAGGAGTTCGCCCGGGTCTGGCACGACGACGGGTGGATGACAGCGACCTGGTTCCAGGGACCGTACACCGAGTTCATCGCCGTTAGCCGGTCGGGCTTCGAGCACGGCGTGAGCATCGCCCATTTCCTCGGCGGCTTCAGCTGTGAGATCGCCGGGAACCGTGCCGTCGCGCAGACCAAGATGAAGATCGAGCAGCGAGCCACCGTCGACGGGGCTGAGGCGGACGTGACCTGCTCCGGCCGGTTCTACGACTTCCTTGAGCTGCGTGACGGTCGCTGGGGGATCGTGCGCCGCCAGCCGATCTACGAGAAGGACCGGCTCGACGTCGTCGATCCGTCCGGGTCACTCTCGCTCGACCAGGCGAAGCTCGCTTCCTTTCCCTACGGCTACCGGCACCTCGGGTACGTTCAGGAAGCGCAGGGACAGAAGGTGCTGCGCGGCCTGCCGGGTCTGCGCGGCCCCGAGGTGGAGCTGCTCTACGCCGAAGGCACGGACTGGCTCGCGGGTTCAGCCAACCCGGGCCTGCCGCTGGGCGCGAAGAGCTAGCCGCAGCGGCCGTGGAAGGAACGGGCCGGTGTCAGTGACGAGCGGCTCGCTGCTGGTGGCGGGGACCACGTCGGACGCCGGCAAGTCCGTACTTACCGCCGGGATCTGCCGTTGGCTGGCCCGCCAGGGGGTGCGGGTGGCGCCGTTCAAGGCGCAGAACATGTCCAACAACTCGATGGTCGCGCCGGACGGGGCCGAAATCGGGCGGGCGCAGGCGATGCAGGCCGCCGCAGCCGGGATACCGGCCGAGGCGGCCATGAACCCGGTGCTGCTCAAGCCCGGCAGTGACATGCGCAGCCAGCTGGTGGTGCTGGGCAAGGCGGTCGGCGAGGCGAGCGCCCAGGGCTACTGGGGAGCGGGGGAGGGGCGGGCCCGGCTGCTCGCCACCGTGCTCGACTCCTACGACGACCTGCGGTCCCGGTTCGACGTCGTCATCTGCGAGGGGGCGGGCTCGCCGGCCGAGATCAACCTGCGTCGGGGCGATATCGTCAACATGGGTCTGGCCCGGGCCAGGGGCCTGCCGGTCATCGTCGTCGGCGACATTGACCGGGGCGGTGTCTTCGCGGCTCTTTATGGCACCCTGGCGCTGCTCGACGCCGCCGACCAGTCGCACCTGAGCGGGTTCGTCATCAACAAGTTCCGCGGCCACCGCGAGCTACTCGACCCGGCGCTGACCCAGATCAACGCGCTGACCGGCCGCCCGGTGCTTGGGGTGCTGCCCTACCTGCACGGGATCTGGATCGACGCCGAGGACGCCGTCGCCGTCGAGCGCCCGTACGCCACCCAGCCGCCGGCGGGAGCGGGGGAGGCGGCGAGGGAGGGGGAGTGGAAGGGCGAGACGTTGCGGGTCGCGGTGCTCCGGTTGCCCCGCATCTCCAACTTCACCGACATCGACGCGCTCGCACTCGAGCCGGGCATCGCCGTCCGCTTCGTCACCACTCCGGCCGAGACCGCCGACGCCGACCTGGTCGTGGTGCCCGGCACCAGGGCCACCGTCGGCGACCTGGGCTGGCTCCGCCGCCAGGGCCTGGACATCGTCCTGCAGCGCCGGGCCGAGGCGGGCCGACCCGTCCTTGGGATCTGCGGTGGCTACCAGATGCTCGGCACAGACATCCAGGATGACATCGAAAGCGCATCAGGCACCGTTGACGGCCTCGGCCTGCTGCCGGTGGTCACCCGCTTCGCGGCCGATAAAACGCTCCGCCGCCCGGTCGGCTACGCGGACTCGACACCGGTCACCGGCTACGAGATCCACCACGGCCAGGTCGAAACCCGCGGTGGCGACCCGTGGTTCACCAGTGCGCCGGGCGGCGGCGGAACGCCGCTCGACGGCTGCCGGTCCGGAGCAGTCCGCGGCACGCTCTGGCACGGCATCTTGGAGAACGACGAGTTCCGCCGGTCCTACCTGACCGAGGTCGCCCGGCTCGCCGGGCGCGACTTCGTCCCGGCCCCCGGCACCTCGTTTGCGGCGGCCCGGCAGGCGCAGTTCGACACACTGGCCGACGCCGTCGAACAGCACCTCGATACCGCCGCCCTGCTGCGCCTCATCGAGCACGGGCCGACGCCGGGCCTGCCCAACCTCAGGCCGGGACTGTGAAAATGCGGGCCGACGCCGGGACTGCGAAGACCGGCACTGTGCAGAAAGGCGCCGGGCGGGCGGGGGCCGCCTGGTCAGCGGACTGGCCGCTGGCGGGCGGCATCGTGGCCGGGATGCTGGCCGACGCCCTGCTGGGTGATCCACGGCGCGGCCACCCCGTCGCGCTGTTCGGTCAGGCAGCAACGCTGCTCGAGCGAGGCATGTACGCGGACTCCAAGACGCGCGGCGCGGCCTTCACCGCCTGCTGCGAGGCGCTCGCGATCGCCCCGGCGCTGGCCGCCGCGCGGCTCGCCCGGCGCGCTCCGATCGCTCCCGCGCCGGGCGGCGCGAGGCTTTCCCGGCGGCGTCCGATCGGCCAGCTGGCTACTGCCGGGGCTTTCACCTGGGCGGTCACCGGCGCCAGGTCACTGACCGCCGAGGCGGACCGGATCCAGCGTTGCCTGCTGGCCGGAGACCTTGCGGGCGCGCGTCGGCTGCTGCCCAACCTGTGCGGCCGTGATCCCGCGCGGCTGGACGAGGCCGGGATCGCGCGGGCGGTGGTTGAGTCGGTGGCGGAGAATTGCAGCGACGCCATCGTCGCACCGCTGCTCTGGGGAGCGCTGGCCGGCCCGCTCGGCCTGGCCGCCTACCGGGGCGCCAACACCCTCGACGCCATGGTCGGGCATCACTCGCCCCGCTATGAGCGGTTCGGCTGGGCATCGGCCCGGCTGGACGACGTGGCCAATTGGGCCCCTGCGCGCGTCACCGCCCTGCTGGCGGCGGCCTGCGCCCCGGTCGTAGGCGGCCGCGCGGCGGCCACCTGGCGGCTGGCGACGGACTACGGCCCCCGGCATCCGAGCCCCAACGCCGGCTGGTGCGAGGCGGCCTTCGCCGGCGCGCTCGGCGTCAGGCTTGGCGGCCCGCTCAGCTACTCCGGCCGGGTCGAGCACCGGCCCGAGCTCGGTGTCGGCCGGCCGCCGGAGCCGGCCGACATCGCCCGCGCCAGCCGCCTCTGCCGGGCCGTAACGGCAGGCGCGACTGCCCTGGCGGCGTCGATGGCCCTGATCCCCACACAGGTTTGATAACAGCAAGAAGCGGGACGCGGCCGATCCCGCTGCCGCCCGCGCGGCTGCCACTGGAGGCGGTGGAGTGGGCGGCGGGGTGAAACACGGGACCGTTCAATGGAAAGGATTTAAAGTCTTTCATCTTGAACGGGCCGTGGTTTTACCTGCTCAGCGATAGGGTCTGCGGCTGTGGTGGGTACAACACCCTCGGTGATCACCGCTCGGGGGTGCGATGACTGAATCACGCGCGGCCGACAGGCCATCGTGAACATTCTTCAGGGACTGAACGATCTGGTAGCGGTGGCGCTGGTCGCCGCGCTCACGCCGCTGGTGGTCGCGCTGCTGCCGGGGCCGCGGATTCCGCAGGTGGTCGTCTTCCTGCTCGGCGGCGTCCTGATCGGCCCGCATGTGCTCGGGCTGGCCGAGACGGAAAATATCAAGCTGCTGTCCGATATGGGGCTGGGGTTCCTGTTCCTGCTGGCCGGCTACGAGCTGGATCCGCTGCTGCTGCGGCAGCGGCCCGGGCGGCTGGCGATTACCGGCTGGCTGATCTCCGCCGTGATCTCGGTCGGGGTGACGGCGGGCCTCACCGCAGTCGGCTACATCAAGGACTTCGTGCCGGTCGGGCTGGCGCTAACCACCACCGCGCTTGGCACGCTGCTGCCCATCCTGCGGGACAACCGGATGCTCGGCGGCGAGTTCGGCCGGCACATATTCGCGGCTGGCGCGGTCGGCGAGCTCTTCCCGATCCTGATCATCGCCGTGTTCCTGACCAAGCGCGGGCATTTCATCGCGCTGGCCTCGGTGCTGCTGGTCGGCGTGCTTGCCATCGTCCTGTCCTTGGTGCCGTGGCTGGCCAGAAGCGAGGCGGTGCGGCGGATCATCAGGGAGGGCCAGGACGCGACCGGGCAGATCACCCTGCGCTGGGCGGTGGTGCTGCTGTTCGCGTTGCTCGCCTTCGCCAACCGGTTCGGGCTTGACGTCGTGCTCGGCGCGATGTTGGCCGGGATTGTGCTGCGCATCTGGACCCGCCGGCTCGATCTGGACACCGAGAGCCTTGAGCGCAAGTTCGACGCGGTCGGCTACGGGATCTTCATCCCGATCTTCTTCATCTCGTCGGGGATGACGATTGATCTGAAGGCGATCGCGCAGAGCCCGGTGCGGCTGCTTGTCCTGCTGGCGCTGCTGCTTGTCGTCCGCGGCCTGCCGTCGCTGCTGGTCTACCGGCACGACCTCGGGCCGCGGCAGCGGGTCGAGATGACGTTCATCACCGCGACCTCGCTGCCGCTGCTCATCGCCCTGGCCGAGATCGGCGAGCAGGACGGGGTCATGCTCCCCGCCACCGCCGCCGCGCTGGTGGGCGCGGGCGTCCTGTCGGTGCTGATCTACCCGCTCATTGCGGTCGGTCTGTACCGGGGCGGCGGCAAGGACGAGCCAGCGGCCAGTGCCGGTCGTTGAGCACGCCCTCGGCGCTATCGGTGTTCTTCGGCCGGGGCTGACCTGGGCAGCAGCCAGACGATGCCGAGGCCGAGGGCGGCGATCGCGGCGACGACGGCGACGCTGACGGTCATCGCGTGCCCGGCACCGTGCTGCGCCTGCTGGCTGAAGTAGACGGTGGTGACGACGGCGGAGCCGATCGCGGTCGCGAGCTGCTGTACGGCGCTCAGCGAGCCGCTGGCGCTGCCGGCCTCGGCCGGGGCGACGTCGCCGATGGCGACGTCGAAGATCGAGCTGAAGCAGGCGCCAGCGCCGATGCCGAGCACCAGGATCGAGGGCGCGAGTGCCCACAGGTTAACGCCGGTGCCCTCGTTCAGTACCGTGGCCCAGACGCCGGCCGCGCCGGTGAGCGTGAGGCCGAGGCCGATGACCACCATCGTCCGGCCGAGCTTGGCGAGCAGCGGGCGGCAGACGAAGGAGGCGATGATGATGCCGATCATGAACGGGCTGAGCGCGATCGAGGCGTTGCGGGCCGTCATGCCCAGCCCGGTCTGGAAGAACAGCGAGATGACGTAGGCCAGGCCGTTGACGGCGGCGAAGAACACCAGCCCGAGCAGCAGGCCGGCGGTGAACCCCCGGTTGGCCAGCAGTGAGGGCAGGATGAGCGGGTCGGCGGCCATCCGCTGCCGGACGCCGAAGGCGGCTAGCAGCGCCACGCCGGCCGCCAGGCAGCCGATCGGCAGCGCGGTCCAGCCGCCGGTCGAGCCCTCGATCAACCCGTAGATCAGGCCGAACATGCTGGCACCGAGGAGGCCCGCGCCGAGGCTGTCGATGGGGGTCTGGCCGGCCGCCTCGTCCCTGGGCAGCACCCGGAGCGCGGCGATGAACCCGGCGGTGCCGAGAACGATGTTGATCAGGAAGATCGGCCGCCAGGTCAGGCCGCCGATGTTGGCGCTGATGATGAAGCCGGCCAGGATCGGGCCGAGGATGGCCGAGGCACCCATGGCCGGCCCGAACACGGTGAACGCGGTGCGCATCTGCTCGCGGTTGAACGCGCCGATCAGCAGGCCGATGCCCTGCGGGATCAGCAGTGCGCCGAAGCCGCCCTGCGCCAGCCGGGCGGTGATCAGCATGACGGGGTCGACGGAAAGGCCGGCCGCGAGCGAGGCGATGGTGAACCCGGCGATTCCGATCAGGAACATCCGCCGCTTGCCGTAGCGGTCACCGAGCCGGGCGCCGACCACCAGCAGGACGCCCATCGCGAGCGCGTAGCTGGCGCCGAGCCACTTGATCAGCGACTCGCCGCCGCCGATGTCGCGCACGATGGTGGGCGCGGCGATGTTGGTGATGGTGGAGTCCATGAGGTCGAGCACGTCGGCCAAGATCACCAGGATGAGGATCAGGCGCAGCCGGGTCGTCAGCCGCGCCGGGTTGGTGGTTGCCGGTTCGTTGTCTGTCGTGGTGATCGCCGAGTCTGTCATAGCGCTGTCTCCGTTTCTGGCGGCGTTTGCGGCCGCGGCGTGTGCCGGATGCCGCTGATCAGCACGCGGAACCCCCAGTCGAGCCGGCCCGGCCCGGACATGAGCTCGGCCGCGCCGATGGCGGTGATGTGCGGGAACCGGTCGGCGGATGCGTCGCGCAGCGCCGTCGCCAGTGCGTCCTCTTCATCCCGAGCGTCGACGGCGCGCTCGCGGGTGCCCTGCTCGGCGGCGGTCGAGGTCGCGAAGTGCAGCAGCAGATCCATCGCCCAGGCCGCCCGGTCGCCGGGGATGGCACCCGCGTCGAGCAGCGCCAGTATCCCTTCGACCAGGCCGAAGTAGGCCGGCCCGCTCGGCCTGGATACCAGCGCCGACTGCGCCAGGCCCGGGTTCTCGAACAAGATGGCCGTGTACGAGGTGAGCACGGTGATGAGCCGGTCCTGCCAGTCGCCGACGGCGGTGACCGGGCTCAGGTCGACCTGGCCGAGAAGTTCCTCCAGCATGGCCGCATGCAGTTCGGCGGTGTTGCGGACGTAGACGTAGAGCGACGCCGCGCCGGTGTCGAGCTCGGTCGCCAGCCGCCGCATCGTGACGCGGTCCAGCCCCTCCGCCTGCATGATCAGCAGGGCGGCGGCGACGATGCCCGCGCGGGTAAGGGCCGGCTTGGCCGGCCGCTCGCGGCGGCTGCCGACGGGACGAGTTCTAGATGCCATGGCTGCAGCATAACGAACATGTTCGTAAAGAACAAGTTCCTAACGAACATGTTCGTCGAGGCATCTCGCGGCGGAGCGGGCCTTGGGGCCAGTTTGGTACGGGCAACGCCCCCGCAAACGCGGCATTTGGGGTGGGTAGGCGTACGAAAGTGGCCCCAAGCCTAAGGTGATCAGCGGGCGAAGGTGGCGCCGCCGTCGATGGGGATGACCGTGCCGGTGACATACCGGCCCGCGCGCGAGGACAGGTAGATGACCGCCCCGGCCATGTCGTCGGGCTCCCCGATGCGGCCAAGCGGGATGCGGCCCGCCACCACCGCCCGGCTGTCCGGGTCATCGAGGACGAACGCCATCATCTTGCTGTCGAACGGGCCCGGCGCTAGCGCGTTCACCGTGATCGGATCGGCCGCCAGCTGGTGCGCGAGATGCCTGGTGAGCATGTGCACGCCGGCCTTGGTGGTGCTGTAGGCGTAGTTCTCCGTCGCGGGGATCGTCAGCCCGTCGATCGACCCGATGTTGACCACGCGGCCGGGATCGGCGACACTGGCGGCC
>Ga0302325_10033190_pt1 | contig 10580 bp, 10 predicted proteins | sample Palsa_T0_2_FD_201948 | JGI IMG/M metagenome (GOLD analysis project Ga0302325, IMG submission 201948) | Peat permafrost microbial communities from Stordalen Mire near Abisko, Sweden - Palsa_T0_2 | ecosystem: Environmental > Terrestrial > Soil > Palsa > Peat permafrost | place: Sweden: Abisko...
GCAGCCTGCGCTCAGCCGTGCGCTGTGGGAATGGGCAGGCGTTACCCGCGGTGCACTTAAGAGCCAGATCGGAAGTGGCTCGCTGCCGATCGACGTGCTGCCGAGCGCCGGCCTCTTCATTCGCTGCAGAACCGGGCGCAAAGGCAGCGGAAGGCAACTTGAAGGGCTCGCTGCCGCCCTGCGCGCGTTGCCGGTGCCGGTCATCGGCCGAATCAAAGACGGCGCGCTGATCCTCGATCTGCGCACGCTCGAAGACGAGACGGCATTCGTAGCGCAGTTGGGCAGCCTCAAGCTCCCCGCGACATATTCATGATCGTCGGCACGGCGGGGCACATCGACCACGGCAAGAGCACGCTGGTGCGCGCCCTGACGGGTGTCGATACCGATCGCCTGCCGGAGGAGAAAGCACGCGGCATTTCGATCGAGCTGGGCTACGCCTATGCGGCGCTTGGAACCGGCGAGGTCCTTGGATTTATCGATGTTCCCGGTCACGAGCGCTTTGTGCACACGATGTTGGCGGGCGCAACGGGTATCGACTGCGCGCTTCTGGTCGTCGCCGCAGACGATGGTGTGATGCCGCAGACACGCGAACACTTTCATATTCTCTTACTGCTCGGCATCACCACCGGTGTCATCGCGTTGACCAAGACTGACCTGGTCACGAAAGCGCGCGTTGCGGAGGTCGAGCGCGAGCTACGGGCATTGCTTGCGTCCACGGCATGGCGGGATTCGCCGATATTTCCGGTTTCGAGCCGGACCGAGACAGGGCTCGAGGCCCTGCGACACTTCCTTTCCGGATGCGCGCAGAAGCAGCAGCGACGAGCGGCTGACGCGCCATTTCGCCTCGCCGTCGATCGGTCCTTCACGCTGCCTGGCGTGGGCACGGTGGTCACCGGCACCGTACACTCCGGCCAGGTCTCAGTTGGTTCCAGTGTGATCATCGCGCCGCGCGGCCGAGAGGTCCGGGTGCGGGGCATCCACGCACAGAATCGCCCTGCCCAGGTTGGCAACGCCGGAGAACGCTGCGCGCTCAATCTGGCCGGTATTGCCCGCGACGAGGTCAGCCGTGGCGACTGGGTGGTCGCACCGGAGGCCGCGCTTGCGACCGACCGCTTTGACGCGCGGCTTACCCTGTTAAGCGACGAGCCGAAGCCCTTGCGCAGCGGGGCCAATCTCCATGTTCACTGCGGTGCGGCACGTGTTGCTGCGCGTCTTGTTGTGCTCGACGACGACGTCGACGCCGCGCATGGAGATGAACTCGCGCCCGGCACAAACCGGCTCGTGCAACTGATTCTGCACCAGCCGATCGCGGCGTGGCACGGTGATCGCTTCATCGTACGCGATGCGGCGGCAAGGCGAACCATGGGTGGCGGGACAGTGCTCGACCCATTTGCACCCGCTCGCTACCGTAGATCGCCGGAGCGCCTGGCGGTACTCGGCGCACTGGAGGCAGCAACGCCAGGCGCTCAACTTGCAACGCTAGCCGACCAGGCGCGATTCGGGGTCGACCTGAAGCGCTTTGCGCGAGCGTGCGCGATGCGCAACCTTGACCCGCACGTCAGCCCATTAGCCCTGCGCCGAATCACCACCGCCAGTATCGATTTCGCCATCGGGAACGCCCACTGGTGCGCCCTGCAGCAGGGCGCAATCGAGGCGCTTGCCCGATTCCACCAGGCCCATCCGGACGAACTCGGTCCTGATCGCGCGCGCCTCAAGCGCATGGCCTTTCCGCGCCTCGATGAGGGATTGGGCGATGCGCTCGTGGCGGACCTGATCGAGACAGGCAAGGTCAGGCGAACCGGCCCGTGGCTGCATCTTCCCCGACACGACATCGCACCGACTGCGCACGAGCGCGCATTGCTCGACAATCTTCTGCCGCACCTGCTTGAGTCGCCGTTCGATCCGCCTTGGGTGCGCGATTTGGCGAAGATGTCGGCGCGACCGGAAGCGCTGGTGCGCACGGCGATGATTCGCGCGTCCAAGCGCGGCGAGACGTTTCAGATCGTGCGCGATCTGTTCTACCATCCGCTGGCGGTTCGCGACCTGGCTGCGGCGGCCAACAGCCTGTACCAGGCCGAGGGCGAAGTGCGCGCGGCGGCGTTTCGCGATGCCACCGGGCTTGGCCGGAAGCGGGCAATCCAGATTCTGGAGTTCTTTGATCGCGTTGGGTTTACGCGGCGCGCGCGGGACAAGCATATCGTGCGCGCCGACAATCTGCTTGCGCTGGGCGCTGGTCAAGCCGATGCGGACAACCGGATTGCTGCTCGGCCAGCGCAGGAGCGGAGAGCGTCATGAGGAAGAGAATCGTCCCTGGTGGGGCGGCCGGGCCTCAAACCCGGTTGGGAGCGCCAAGCGCTCCCGGATGGGTTCGACTCCCATTCTCTTCCGCCACGATTGCGCGTTCGTCGCCCTGTTGCCGGTTCGGCGCGGGCTAATTGCTGGAGAAGGACAGACCATGGATCGACGTGAATTTCTCAGCCTCTCCGGGGTTGCAACCCTTGCTGCCGCGGCGCCGCCGTTCATTGCGCGGGCATCGGGTGCCGAGCTCGTTGCACCGCCGACCGATGCGTCGTGGCGAACATTCGAGCTGGTGACCGAGGTCGAGATCTGGCCGCAGGACGTGCCAGCGAAGCTCTGGCTGCCGCTGCCGCAGTATCGCGATACGGAATATCAGCGCACGCTCGATATTCGCTGGGCAGGCAACCCGTCCAACACCGGAATCTATCGTGATCCGCGATACGGTGCGCCTGCGTTCTTCACCCAATGGGACGATCGCGCTTCCGCACCGAAGCTTCAGGTAACCAGCGTCGTCACGACGCGCAATCGCGCCATCGATCTGACACGTGCCGGCGAGCGAAGCGACGTACCGCGACAGGATCTCGATCTGTACCTGCAGGCAACGCAGCACATTCCGATCGATGGCATCGTGCGCGCCACGGCAAGCAAGATCGCGCCGGGGGCGAGTGTGGATACGCTGACGCGGGCGCGCGCCATCTACGAGTGGATCGTAGAGAATACGTACCGGGATCCCAAGGTCATCGGTTGCGGTACCGGTGATATACGCTTCATGCTCGAATCCGGGAATTTGGGCGGCAAGTGTGCCGATCTGAATGCGCTCTTCGTCGGGCTCGCCCGCTCCCTTGGCATTCCCGCGCGCGATGTCTACGGCGTACGCGTCGCCGATTCTGCGACGTGGAGGAGCTTGGGCAAGAGTGGGGACGTCACGAAAGCGCAGCATTGCCGGGCGGAGTTCCATCACCCGCAATTTGGCTGGATTCCGGTCGATCCCGCCGACGTGCGCAAGGTCGTGCTCGAGGAAGAAAGGGACGTGCTGTTGCCCCTGGATGATCCTCGTGTGAAGCTCGCCCGCCGGACGCTCTTCGGCGCCTGGGAGATGAACTGGATGGCATTCAATACGGCAGGGGATACGAGGCTCACACCCGAGACCGCCAGGCCGCTCGGGCATTTCATGTATCCATACGCCGAGGGCGCCAAGGGCCCGCTCGATTACTACGATGCGCAGAACTTTCAGTATCGCATGAGCGCGCGCGAGCTTAAGGCCTGACTGAACCCTGGGGGAGGCTGATCGGCTCCATCGCGTCCTCAGTTCATGACTACGATTCGTGGCTTCGAGTTTCCCGACGAGCTTTTTTACCTGCTGGAGCACGACGCCTGGTTGAGACTCGATGCCGATGGCGACGCGACGACTGGCATCACCTCCTTGGGCGCGCACATCTCCGGCGAGTTCATCGAGTTCATGGCCAAGCCCGTAGGCACGTTGGTTGAACGCGAACGCGCCTTGGGGATGCTGGAAATGTCCAAAGTCATTCGCTCCGCGCGCTCGCCGGTCACCGCCATCATCCTGGATGTGAACGAGCGCGTTAGAGCGGATCCGAAACTGATTAACTCCGATCCCTATGGCGAGGGTTGGCTCTTGCGCGTGCGCCCGACTGCGTGGCAGGAGGAGTCGCGATTGCTGGTAACTGGAACGGCGATTCCCGCGGCGCTCGAATCCTACATGGCGTTCCTTGCCGAAACCTTTGGCGAAGCGGCGCCTTGAAATCGCGTCTTGCCATTCTGCTGTGGGCTGTCGACCCGGCAGCTCCGCACCTGTGCGCCACGCCGTTCTTCCATGCCGCGGCCGCAGCGGCAATGGAGGTCGAGGTGGAGGTTCACTTCTCGAGCAAATCGGTCTTGCTGCTGATCGAAGGTGTGGCGGCGGAGCTCTACGCCGGCAATGATCGCCAGATGAATATCTACCAGCATATGCAGCAGGCAACTCGCTTCGGCGTGAAGCTCTACGCCTGCAGCGATGCACTCGCATCCCAGGGCGCGGAACACGCGAGGCTGATTCCAGAGCTTGCGGGCATCGCCGGTGCGGCGGCGTTCATGGGCCGCGTGCTCGATCCGGACTGGGCGACGTTGGTCTTCTAGCCCCAAACGCCGATAATCCCCAGGACCGACGCCCCGTCTTGCTGGCTGCGCGAGCCTGGATTGGCGTTTGGATTTTAAGGAGAGGTTCATGCCGAGGGGTCAATCGAGCGTGCGCACGCTGCGTTCCGTGCGAGCGAAGCAGGGCCGAGCGCTACGTCAACAGGTTCCGCGTTCCTCCCAGGGCGACTGGAAGCCGCCGGCGAAACGGCGCGACCTGCTGGCGATGCTCCGAGAAGCGGATCGGGACCGGATACCGTCGCTCATTCCAATCCGCTACGAACGCATGCTCCAGTCGCCCTTCGCTTTCCTGCGCGGCACAGCGTTTGTCATGGCATTCGATCTGGCGCAGTGCCCGACGACGGGTATCCGTGTTCAAGCCTGCGGTGACTGTCATCTAATGAACTTTGGTGCCTTCGCCACGCCGGAGCGCAATGTCATTTTCGATATCAACGACTTCGATGAGACGCTGCCGGCTCCCTGGGAGTGGGATATCAAGCGGCTGGTCGCAAGCATCATGGTGGCGGGTCGCTATCGTGGTTTCGCCGAGCGACATTGCGCGGAGGCGGTGCTCATGGCTGTGCGCGCCTACCGGGAGAACCTGGCGGAGTACGCGACATGGCCAGAGCTCCAGGTCTGGTATGCGCGTATCGATGCGCAGCAAATGGTTGCGAAAGCATCCAGCGCCAATCCGCTGGATAGCACCGCCGATGCGAATGCACGTGTAGCTGCCAACATGTCCGCGCGCCTGCTGCCGAAGCTCACCGAGGTCGTCGGAGGTAGACGGCGCATCAAGGATGAGCCCCCACTCCTTTATCATCCCCGACCGGCGATGGCGTTCGCGCGCGAGGTTCGGGCCGCCATCCACAACTATCGGCTCAGTCTTGCGGCGGACCGGAGGGTGCTGGCCGACCACTATAAGGTGGTCGACGTGGCAATGAAGGTTGTCGGGGTCGGCAGTGTAGGCACATTTTGTGCGGTGGCCTTGCTCGAGGCCGATGTGGACGATCCGCTTTTTCTGCAGCTCAAACAGGCGCGAGCGTCCGTCCTCGAGCCTTACGCCGGGCGAAGCGCCTATCGAAATCAGGGCGAGCGCGTGGTCGTCGGGCAACGCCTGATGCAATCGGCCAGCGACTTCTTTCTCGGCTGGTCGCGGATTGGTAAACCGCCAATCGATTTCTATTTCCGCCAATTACGCGACATGAAGGTGTCGGTGAACCTGGACACGCTGCCGTTTGCCGGATTCATTAACTATGCGCACTACTGCGGCTGGGCCGTGGCGCGGGCGCATGCCAAGACCGGCGATGCGGCCATGATCAGTGGCTACCTCGGTCGCAGCGATGCCTTCGATGAAGCCCTTAAGGCCTTCGCGCGACGCTATGCGGACCAGACCGAGCGGGATCACGCGGCGTTGGTCAAAGCGGTCAAGTCGGGCAAGATTTCCATTGCGGGGGAGCAGTCTGCAGCCTGATAGTAGCCAAGTGCAAAAAGGCGTTAAGCGAAAGGATTGTCTAGGCGGGAGGGGCTGCGACGTCGTGGCGGCGATCCCCTATTGGACGCGACGCTGCAATCGACCATAATAGAACGGCGACGGTTGTACGAACCAAAGGCCGTAGAGAGCCATCCGCGCCGGTCGCGCTTTTCTGGAGGTGAACGATGCATCTTATATGGACCATTGTTATTGGGTTTGTCGCCGGCCTCGTTGCCAAGTTGCTGGCACCAGGAACCGGGCCTTCCGGTTTCTTCCTGACCGCGGCGCTGGGCATTGGCGGAGCGCTGATCGCGACTTACGTAGGCGAGGCCGTTGGCTGGTACAAGCAGGGCGAATCGGCGGGGTTCATCGGCGCGACGGTTGGAGCGGTCGCGCTACTCGCCACCTATCATTTCACGCGCAAGAGTGGATCGTAGCTTTTTTCGCGGTCCCCTTCTGGCAACGGGAGAGAGCAATGGCAATCGATCTTGGTGGACTGCTGCAACAGTACCTCGGGGCGGGAGCCGCGCAGCCCGTCGGCAATGCCCCGGACCACTTCCAGCAGGTTGCACAATCCGCGCCTGCGGATGTAATAAGCCACGGGCTGGCGGAGGCATTCCGTTCCGATCAGACACCGCCGTTCGGGCAGATGGTAGGACAGCTTTTTTCACAAGGCACGCCGGACCAACGGGCGGCGATGATAAAGCAGCTGCTAGGTAGCCTGAGCCCAGCCGCAATGAGCGCGCTCGCGGGAAGCGGCGCACTCGGCAGCGTGGCCACGAGCGCGAGCGCGGCACCCGCGTCGATTTCGCCACAGCAGCTCACCCCGACACAGGTGGAACAGATCGCGGCCCATGCCGAGCAGCACAATCCGACCATCATCGATACGATGAGCAATTTCTACGCCCAGCACACCGGGCTCGTCCAGACCCTTGGCAGTGCCGCGTTGACCATTGCCTTGGCGAAGATAGCCACACGAACGAGGGCGTGAATTGGCAAGCGATTGACAGCCCATTGCGTCACGCCCGGGGCGAGCCGGCGACCTCGGAGGCGGGCAGTGGTACCCGGTGACTTCAAGTGAGGAGGAAACCTTGAACCACCTGAAACGATCCGGCGTGTTCGCCGGCGTCGTGGGCCTTGCATTTGCGCTCGCGACCGCTGCGTCACAGGCCCAGGAAGTCGTGAAGATCGGCTTTGCCTCCCCACTGACGGGTGCGCAGGCCAATTACGGCAAGGACAACGAGAACGGCGCCCAGATGGCGATCGACGAGCTCAATGCCCGGCGCCTCACCATTGGCGGCAAGGCCGTTACCTTCCAACTCATGGCCGAGGATGACCAGGCGGAACCCAAACAGGGCCCGCTCATTGCGCAGAAGCTTGCCGATGCAAAGGTCGCCGGGGTGGTCGGGCACTTTAATTCCGGCGTGACGATCCCTGCGTCGCGGGTCTACAGCGAGGCGGGCATTCCCGAGTTGTCGGTTTCGACCAATGTCCAATACACACACCAGGGTTTCAAGACCGCGTTCCGGCTCATGGCTGACGACGACAAGCAGGGAAAAGCGCTCGGCGAGTACGCCGTCAAGACGCTCAAGCTCAAGCGACTCGCGGTGATCGACGATGCCACCGCCTACGGCCAGGGTTTGGCCAATGCATTCGAAGCGGCGGTAAAGGCCTCGGGCGGTCAGGTCGTCAGGCATGAGCACACCAATGACAAGGCCGTCGACTTCAACGCGCTCCTGACCACAATCAAGGCGAGCAACCCGGAGGCGATTTTCTTTGGCGGCTATGATGCACAAGCCGGGCCGATGGCGAGGCAGATGAAGTTGCTCGGGATGAACGTCAAGCTGATGGGTGGAGAGACAATGAACTCCGCCAAGTTCATCGAACTCGCGGGCCCCGCGGCCGAGGGTGACATCGCCTCGACACCCGGCGCCGCCTTGGAGTCCCGACCGGGCGGGAAGGCGTTCGCCGAAAAATACAAGGCACGCTTCCACACGGAAATCGGCCTGTACACGCCCTATTTCTACGATGGCGTGATGCTGATCGCCGCGGCAATGGTCGCGGCCAACTCGACGGATCCGGCTAAGTATCTGCCGGCGCTGGCCAAGATCAATTATCCGGGGATCACTGCCGATATTGCATTCGACGCCAACGGTGACCTCACCGAAGGGTTGCTGACCATCTTCGAGGTCAAGAACGGCAAGTGGGTGGTCGTCAGCAAGTAAGCTGGCACCCAGTCGCCGGGGCAAGTTGCTCCGGCGATTCGTTTTTCATTGCATGCTGCGTATGCCGGCCAGGTAGCCTGTGGACTGACAACCGAGATTCGTGCTGTCGAGCGAGAAGGAGGCCGAGAGCGCGTCGATTTGTACGTTCATGGCCGACACGGTGGCGTTGCCCACCAGCCCGGCGCTCGACGTAAAGGTACCCACAACGTTTCCAAACTGCCCGCTTTGACTGAGGGACCCGGAAATGGTTATGGTCGTGAGTGCCACGATCGCGACGCTGATCGACGCACCGCTCTGGACAACGGTGAAGGTCGCTGAAGGGATGTCCGCCGAGCCGTTGCTCGAGGGATTCTTGCAATCGATCGCGGTGATGTGAAATGCGCCCAGATAGACACCATTGAAGTTGTCGACGACGAGGGTCTGGCGCTCAACATTCTTCGTCACCGCAACTCCGTCGACGACGTAGCTCAGTGTGCCCGTGTCGATTGTTTGCGCCGCCCAGGTCAGGGTTCCGACCTTAGTCACCGTGACGCTCATCGGATTGAAGGGAATGGTCTCGAAATAGGGACCGGTTGTCGCATAGAGATCCCCGGTCCAGGTCAGATTGGTGGCTGTCGAATCCAGGGTTGCCGTGTACCACGTCGGATTGCCCGTGAGACCGTAGACAAACAGGGTCGCGAAGATGACCGGCCCTCGGTGAACCAGCTGCATTCCCCACCCTGATTCGCTTGGAATCCACCAAAGGTCGCTCTGGTCGGTCGTGAGCGAGGTGGAATGGACGGGCGCTGCGATAAAAAAACAGGCAGCGAGCGCGACACCGGCCGCGCTACAAAGCGTTCTCATTCTCAATGGGCCTTTCTGATGACTGACAATTCGGTCTAGCGGGAAGGTCATCCGGCCGAGAAGCGTACGCCGAGCGGCAGCAGGCGTCCATTCGCGTTCTCCTCACGTGCGATATCGCGTGGTGCGGACGTCTGGCTGGTGGCGCCATCGCATCACACTTTCTATCAGTGGAATCGCATCCCCCGTCATGCGGCAGAAACCACGCGAGGGGTCTTGCGACGGAATAGCCGCTCCGTGTCGCTGTTTACACTCACGTGGGCGGCACCCCGCGCCGCCGAGTGGGGCAGAGCAGATGAACGCAAGGATACGGCGGACGGTCGTTGGCTTCATTGCCATGGCGGCGAGCCTCGCGTATGCGGCGGGCGGCGGTGGGGGTGGCGGCGGTGGTGATGGAGCGCCCAGGCGCGACGCAGCCTATCAGGCCGGTGTGGTGGCGATCGAGCATCAGGATTGGCAGCGTGCAATCGACCTGTTCCATACCTCGCTGCTGTGGGACCGATTCAATGCGGATGCGCACAACTGGCTGGGTTTCGCCTATCGCAATTCGGGGGACCTGAACCAGGCATTCGTCGAGTACGAGGCCGCGCTCAAGCTTGATCCGCAGCACAAGGGCGCGCACGAATACCTTGGCGAGGCCTATGTCATGGCCAAGAACCTGCCCAAGGCCATGGAACACTTGGCCGCGCTGGAGAAGCTTTGCGGCAAGGCCTGCCCCGAGTACCGCGAACTCGAGGAATCGATCCAGAAAGCGCAGCCGCCCGCTAACCCGATCGGAAGCACCGCGCATCAGTGAGCTTCTGCCAGCGGGGCACCCGATCGCAACCGAATGGGTTGGGATGGTCGGCTCCCACGGTGGACACGTGCCGACCTTGTGGGCGGCAGCTACGCCACGATCATCGCCATAGCGCGCATCGATTAGAGCGCCGACAAGAAGGTGAGCAGGGCGCTTCGCTGCTCGCTGTGTAACTTCTTGAATGACTGCACCATTGGGTCGGCTTCGCCGCCATGTGCCCGTATCGCGGCTTCGATCGTGCGAGCCCGTCCATCGTGCAGGTATCGGACCCGCACCGAAAGACCCCAGAGCGGGGTGGTGCGCCAATCGCTTCCCTGCGCCTGTCCCTGGACCACGCCGTCGTTGAGCGCGGGACCCATGTTGTGCAGCAGCAGGTCCGAGTACAGCGGTAGCGATCGGTCGGCTGCCGCGAGCGCGGGCGTATGACAATCGGCGCAGCCGGTTTCGACAAAGAGTGCGCTCCCCGCAGGGTTGTTCGCCGATGCCGACAGCGGTTCGAGTGAGCGCACGAACGCGGTTAGCGAATCCACCAATGCGCCATCGTCCTTGGGTGTGGCTTTGGCGGCGTTGCAATTGTCGCCGACATTTCCGCCCGATTTCAAATCCTGCGGCGCGAGCGGGCTGGTGATGCCCAGCTCGTTGCGCAGCGCGTCGGCCACGAACAATTCGAGCCGCGGTACGTCTGCTTTCCACCCGAACTTGCCCACCGCTTGGCGCCCGTCGCTGTCGACGACGATATTGGGATGGCCATGAATGCCGTTGCCGTGCGCGACCGCACCGGCAAGAATGGCTGCATCCGGGATCGTGTCCACCAGTC
>Ga0302325_10033192_pt1 | contig 10579 bp, 4 predicted proteins | sample Palsa_T0_2_FD_201948 | JGI IMG/M metagenome (GOLD analysis project Ga0302325, IMG submission 201948) | Peat permafrost microbial communities from Stordalen Mire near Abisko, Sweden - Palsa_T0_2 | ecosystem: Environmental > Terrestrial > Soil > Palsa > Peat permafrost | place: Sweden: Abisko...
CGAATTCCTCCTTTGTCCTTAATTCCTTTCGGGTAGAAGACGATCAGCGGATTGTGAGTACCGCCTTCACTGTTCGCATCCGTCTTCCAGAACTTGAAAGGCGTGTTTGCGGCCTGTGCCCAGCCGAGCGGATAATTCCCCTCGGTGGCAGCGGACGTGCCGATCTCCCCAATCTTACTCAGGTTGTAAGTAATATTCTCTTCTTGCGTTAGATTCCTGCCCAGCAGAGGGCGATCGATATCCCCGTTCAAGGTGCCTTCCTTGCTTGCGCCATTGTCACCGATCATAATGAATACAAGCGTGTTATCCAGTTGGTTGATCTCTTTTAGGTGATTGATCAAACGGCCAACTTCAAAGTCCGTATATGTCAGATAGCCTGCATAGACTTCCATGAAGCGTGCGTAAAGCCCTTTCTCGTCCGCCGACAACTGATCCCAGGCTTTAATGTCGGGGTTGCGATCGGGAAGTATCGCATCGGCAGGGATTAGTCCAAGCCTCTTCTGACGCTCAAAAACCTCTTGACGGTAAGCGTCCCAGCCCTTGGCGAATTTTCCCTTGTATTGATCGCTCCAGTATTTGTCTACCTGATGCGGAGCATGCGTGGCCGCCGGTGCGTAATAAAGGAAGAAGGGCTTGTTGGGCGCTGCCTTCTTCTGGCGATCGACGTAACCGATGGCTTTATCGGTGATCTGGTCGCTGAAGTGGCGGCCATCCGGTCGGGCGTGAGCCTGATCTTCCACCAGGTCAGGCTTGTATTGGTCCGTCTGCGAGCCAAGAAATCCGAAGAAGTGGTCGAAGCCTTTTCCGGTAGGCCAACGATCGAATGGGCCTGCATCGGTCGCGTCCTCGTCGGGAGTTACTCCGTATTTGCCAACCGCGAACGTGCTATAGCCATTCTCACGAAGGATTTCTGCGATGGTTCCGGCCGAGGACGGAATCCTGCCGTCCCAGCCGGGGAATCCGGCGGAAAGAATAGTGTGTGAAAATCCAGACATGTGCACGGACGCGCTGTTACGGCCAGTCAGCAGCGCTGCGCGGGTGGGGGCGCAGATCGCGGTCGTATGAAAGTTCGTATAGCGCAAGCCATTGTTGGCAAGCATGTCAAACGTGGGAGTCTGAATGAGCCCGCCGAATGCGGCGGCAGCGCCAAAGCCCACATCATCCAATAGGATCCACACTACGTTTGGCGCGCCGGCTGGCGCTTTCACAGGTTCCGGCCACCATTCTTTCGACTCGGCGAGGGTTCTGCCAACGACTCCCTGATATGGCTGTGTCTCCTGGGCATGCAGTGAGAGTCTTGCACTCGTCGCAAACAGTAACGTCGATGTTAGCGCCTTTAGGACGCTTTTCTTTCTCATAGGTCTCCTCTTGGGATAAGTCATTCAGAGTGTTCCCCTCGCTTTGTCTCGTGGGGCGGCCAATCTTGGCCGGCTGAAAGCCGGCTGCGGGCAATATTGCCCGCCCCACAATTCACTACCTCACGCAGCGGAAGCCGACGTGGTTCGTCCCCGTGCTGGCCTCGCCCTTCCCGCGGCTGCCCGGCATGTAGCGGGCGCAATATTGATCTGTGCAGAGGAACGATCCGCCCTTCTGCACGCGCTTCGCGATGCCCGGTTCATCCGGGTCGAAACTGTCCGCCGGTCCCTGCGGGTTGCGGACCACCGAGCCGGATCGGGCGATCTGCTGGTAATAATCGGCGCGATACCAGTCGGCGCACCATTCCCAAACATTGCCAGCCATGTCGGATAGCCCGTATCCGTTAGGTGGAAACGAGCCTACGGGGGCGGTTCCCGCAAATCCATCCGCGGCCGTATTGGTGTCCGGGAAGTGACCCTGGAAGGTGTTCGCCTGAAACTTGCCGCCGGGTTTGAATTCCTTGCCCCAAACGAAGGGTTGGCGGTTTAGTCCACCGCGCGCCGCGAATTCAAACTCCGCTTCGGTGGGCAGGCGCTTGCCGGCCCATTTCGCGTAAGCGGCGGCATCCTCCCAGGCGACATGCACCACGGGATGATTGCCGCGTCCCATCAAGTCGCTCGCCGGACCTTCCGGGTGCCTCCAGTTTGCGCCCTTCACGTAACGCCACCAAACGTAAGCGTCGGTGAGTGCAACCGCGTGTGGCGGTGGCGTGAAGACCACCGAACCGGGAACCAGATTTTCCGGCTTGGCGCCCGGAAAGTCCTTGGGATCCGGCGTGCGTTCGGCGACCGTAACGTATCCGGTGGCCGTCACAAACGCGGCGAACTGGTCGTTGGTCACCTCGGTGCGGTCCATCCGGAAAGCATCTACATAAACGCGATGCACGGGCCTGGCGTCTTCCATATCGGCGTGATCGGATCCCATCCAAAACTCACCGCCGGGAATCCGGACCATATCCGCAACTGCAGGGGGGCGGACGCCGACGTCGTCTCCTGGGGCCGCGCGCGACCCCCCGGTCGCGCCTGCCCGCCGCACCGCGGAGATGCCGCTATCGCAGTGGTCGGCCGCGTGCGCCGCCGCCCCCGCGCAGGCGAGAATCAGAAAGGTCCGCAAACTACGCATCGCTATTTCCCCTCATATGTGATCCAGAAAGGCGAAGCCCACACTAACTCGCCATCCTGCTGCTCGCCCCGCACATAGTAAGAGCTGGTCTTTCCCGGCTGCGGCGCGTTGTCCCGCCAGCGAAATTCCACATCCTTGGCGCCCGGTTCCGTGGTATACACGTACTTGTTGTCCTTCACGATCACCACCCTGGCGAACGGCGCAGTCCCCGAAAGCTTCACCCGGAGTTCCGGCGCTTCGCGCGACGAGAAAACATCCCCCATCAAGTGCGAGCCGCTGCGCACGTCCGCCAGGATGTTGTCGGTAGCAGCGTACACATGGCGTTTGCGCAAAGCCTCCAGAATCGCCTCGCGCGTGTCGCCGGCCGCCAGCACCACGGAATAGCTCATATGCGTGGAAACGTGATCCGAACTGGCTTCGAATCCGAATTTGTAGCCCTTCTCGAAGGCCAGATTGATGAATCCCTTCGGCCGCCAGCCGCCGATGGAATCCTGGGCGTTGTTGGAGCGCGGCGCGTCGGGCATCTCGTAATTCTGCCGCATGCCCTGGTAGATCTCCACCACCGGTTCGGAGTCGGGATCGTTATCGCGCCAGTCCGTCCCCATGTCGGTGCCGCTGGTATGCGAAGCGACCACGCCGCCGAACTGTTTGAGATAGGCGTAGAACATTTGCGTATCCGGCGCGTGACCCGTATCATTCTCCTTGGTGATGGGCAGCCGGGGAAGCGGACGTATGCCGCGCTGCGCGAAGACCACGTTGCGGTGCCCTTCCGGGTATTGCACGCTGCGCTCGTAACTGAACATGGGCGCGAACCGGCCCGGCGTATAGAACATGTCGGTGAGCTTCTGCGTGGTCCACCAAGTGTACTCGCGCGCGCCGCCATTGTCGTGATCGCAACAGCCCACCCAGTCGAGCGCGGCCGCATCCAGAATGTAGCGCCACTGGTCCAGCAGGGTGCCGTCCAGCGCGCCGTCATAGGAGATTTCGCTATGCCGGTGGAATTCGCCGCGCACCAGCTTCAGTTCGGTCCCCGCGCCATCCACGCGGTACGCGCGCAGTTTGGCGATCGCTCCCGCGTCGCTTGCCGGAACAGTGGTTGCGGGAGGCGGCGGACCGAGATCGCGCCCGGTGACCGGCTGCGGCGCGGGCGGCAGCGCGATCACGCTAGCGAACAAATCGTTGTTGTAAGGGTCCGCGACACCGGTAGTGCGAATCTGGCTGAAGTCCCAGCCGCGCTTAGTCAGCAATTGAATTTCGCGGCGATAGTCCGACGATTCGATCACCAGCAATTCGCCGGGCTTCCGCGAAATCAGAGCCGGCCGGTTATCCAGCACGTTGTCGCTGCGAAACAGGTAAACCGGCCCGGTCCAGGCTATGCCGTCGAACGACGCCAGGTATTCCGACCACACCGTGCCGATAGGATTCCATAGGGTGGCCTGCGGGCTGCGATAGGTCAGCCAGATTCGGCCGGAAGCATCCACTGCCAGCCGCGGCAGCGTATTGCGGGGCTCCGGCGGCGGCATGGGATGCGCGCTTGGTTCGCGCCGGGCATACCGCTGCACGTCGGGTATTTCCCAGCCTTTGGCATCCGCCTGGCGTGCCGGACTATCTTCGCGGCCGTCCGGCACGCCTTCCAGCGCGGGTCCGGGATCGGGCGGTTGGATCAAACGGCCCGAAGTATCCAAGCCCACCAGCCGTACGGCCCGCGCGAAGTACACGGATACGCCCGAACTGTTGTAAGCGCCGAAATCCTTGCCCCAGCCTTCCGGTCCTTCTTCGTAGGCAATCCACAAGCGCCCTTGCGGGTCGTAAGCGATCGAAGGATAGGCTTCATAGCGTGTGGTCGCGGCCACCGGCATCTCCGCTCCCCAGTGACCTGGGCCGCTCGCCGTGCGAACATAAACGTCGAAGCTGCCATTACGGTATGAGTCCCACGCCACCGTGACCCGGCCGGAGACATCGGCGGCTATCGCCGGATTCCACTCATCCGCCGGCGAATTCGACACAGCCGCCGGAGCGGAGAAGCCGTCGCCTTGCTGGGTAGCGGCGAAGATAGCCGCCTTGCCCTGCCGCCAACCTTGCCACGCTACCCAGACGCGTCCCGTGGAATCGGTGGCCGCCGCGGGAAAAACATCGGAGCCGGGCGCTTTCGAAATCCGCACGGTCTTGCCAGGCGCTCCATTTGCAATGGGTCGCGCCCACAGATCGAAGTCGCCGCTCTCATTGGCGGACCAGAAGACCCACGGCCGTCCCGAACCATCCACCGCTACCGCCGGCCGGTAAAGATCGCCGCCCGGAGCCGTGATCGCAATGGGTTCGTCCCAATGATTCTGCGAAAAGCGCTTCACGAATACCTGGTCTCCGCCCGGCGCAGCAGTGTATCGCGCGAAATCCTTTGGAGCGGCGGTGAGCGGCGCGCGCAATTTGTTGTGATCCGGGTTGTGCTTGAACTCCAGGTAAGCCAGCCAGATGTTGCCATTCGGCGCCAAGGCCGCCGCCGGATAATCCTGCTCTTCCAGGCTGCTGGTCACCTGCGACGATGGCGGAAGCCGATCAATCGCCACCCGCCCTGCCAGCGCGTGCTGGAACGTCCCGTAGGGTATATCGGCTAGGCGCACGCTGAAGTCGCCCTGCGCGGTTTTCACCTGTATGGTGCTGTTCTCGTCCTCGCCGCTCAACCAAAGGATGACTCCGTTATCGACCACCGACTTGGCTTCGGCAGCCGTCCGGGTCATCAGCGGAGCGGTGGATGCTTTCCAGGAGGCCTCGCTAAGGATTGCATCTTCCTTGCTGAATCGCCAGGGATCCGTCTTCGTGATTCGCCCGCGATCGACGGTGGCCGATCCGTCCCACTTGGCCGGCTCCTTGTCGGTAATACCGAGGAGCAGGCGTACCCCCACCTCGGCCCTGCACGGGACGCACAAACCGAACAGCAAGACAAGAGCTAGAGGAGGGCGCATTGATTTCTCCGAGTCTACTAAATCTATCGGAATTGTTTTCTGATCTACAGATGGTAACCGACGGGACCGGGCGTTTGTCAAGTGCGCCACTACCGTATTACCCAAGCCCACCCCGGCCCACTTGTTGAACGATCCCCCATCGAATTGCGGGAAGACGCCGAGCGGACCGGGGCCTCCGAAGGCCCGGGCGGGGCAGCTAGAACTTATAATGCAGCCCCAACTGAATAATGCGCGATTGGTTGCCGGGGACCAGGCTGGTAATGGTTCCGAATGCCGCGCTGCCCTGTTGCACATTTGGCAAGGCGAAATTTGCGTGGTTGATGAAATTCAGAGCCTCTGCCCGGAACTGAACATCGTGCCGCTCACCGATGTGAAAATCTTTCAGCATAGAAAGATTCAGCCCGATGGCTCCGGGGCCATATCCGGCGGTGCGGCCGGCATTTCCGAAGGTATAAGCGGGAGGCGCCGCGAATGCGCTGGTGTTGAACCACTCGGAGATTTTCTGGGCGGTAGTACGGCTGCTGCTCAAAACGGGATCGCCTACCACGTTCGCGCGGTTGCCGTCCGAAAATGAATTCGTCAAGTTGACGGCTTCGAGCACCCCATACGGCGACCCTGAATGAAATTCTCCGGTGTATGCGACGGACCATCCGCCGGCTATTTTATCCAGAAATGCGTTGGAGGGCGCGTGCGCTTTGCCCTTGCCGTAAGGCACTTCGTAAATCGCTTCGGCGACGAAGCGATTCTTGACATCGTTGCCGGACAGACCCCAGTCCTGCGCGCGGTCGTTCATATTCAGGTAAGTGTTGTAGTAGGTCAAAGCGCCTCCCGGATCTCCTAATTCGTTGCGGCCGGGAACGTTGTCCTCGAATCGCGAGAACGTGTAGTTGCCCTGGACGCTGAGTCCGTTCGAGGCCCGCTTCTCCACGCGCAGGTTGATGCCGTAGTACTTGGAACTGCCGATGTCGTAGGCCAAGGCGCGCACGTCGCTGAACTGCGGAAAGGGACGAAGAATTTGCGCATTGCCCGGGCCCAATTCGTCGGTTGGAACCTGGTTGATGGTTACTCCGCCTTGATTCGGAACTGGCAGATCGTGGCCCATCGTGCCGAGTCCGCCCACTTCCACCAGGACCGAGTTCGAGATCTGTTTCTGAACGTTGAAATTGTATTGTTCCAAGTAGCCGGTCTTGCGGTCGTTCTGCTGATAGAAAGTCACGGCGGTAGTGGGTTTCTGCCCCACGGGCACCGCGCCGTATCCCGGCGTAAGCTGGCTCGCGGTCGGGACAGAATTTGCAGGGAATCCGTTTGCCAGCAGGAACGCCGGCGTGACCCCGTTGTTGGGCGAGACGAACGACGCCGAATCGCTGAAACCCAGGTTGGCGGTGATGGGCGTGGCCATGTCGTACGGTCCCACGTAAAGCAGCGCGGAGCCGCCGCGGATCACGACGTCCTTGGGCAGACGCCACGCGAAGCCGAAGCGCGGTCCCAGATTGTGATCGTTCCAATTGGTGGCGTACTTGGGCACGCCATTCAATCCGGAAAATGTGACAATGCCCGGCGTCCCCGAAACGGGGTTGATGGCGGTGGGGTTGAATCCATTTTGGCGGTTATCGTATTCTTCCCAGCGCGGTTCGTCGAGATCCCAGCGCAGGCCGAGATTCAGGGTCAGGTTCGGCGTGACTTTCCAATCGTCCTGGGCGTAGAGGCTGTAATTGTCGCCGCGCGGCTTCAGCGGAAGCGCGTTGACGATTTGGGCGGTGTTCACCCATCCCAGCTCCAACGCGGCCAGGGAATTCCCGGTAGCGGTGGTGTTGAAGGTAACTTGTCCGCCGGCTATCCCATACCAGTCGTCTACGTCGCTGGCGTACCGGTATTCCGCACCGAACTTAAGCTGGTGGCTTCCGCGAATCACGGTGATGTGATCGGTCACCGGGATCGCCAGCGTGGGAACCTGGAATCTCTGCTGGGTGGTGGTTCCCTGCTGCGTGTAACCGGGCACTACCACGTTCGGGGCAAACGCGGAATCCGCGCCCGTGAGCCCGATGCTTTGGTTGAGATCGGATCCCGCGCCCGAGGAGTACGTATGCGACGACCGGAGATCGAAGCCCGTGCGGAATTCGTTGAGCACTGTGGGGCTGAAGTCGTGATCCCAGGTTCCGGTCGTGTTGTAGTAGCTGGTGTGCGCTTTGACCGCAGCCGGGTCCGCCGCCGCAACGCTGAATATCGCGCCGGTATAGGTTGGGGTGGTGTAGCCGACGAAGCGGCCGAAGATGCGGTCCTGCTCGCGAAACAGATGGTCGATGCGCGCAATGTGATTGTTTCCGATAACACCGTTCGCCTGGTTCGCCAGGAAATTGTTATGTCCGGAAGCCTGGCCGGGAACGTTGGGCGCAGGGTAAAAGGACGCCAGCTTGAGGCCCACAGGATCCAACATGTTGGCCGGAATGATGTTTCCCGGAAACGGCGCTTTGGTTGTGGGATCCTTCACCACGGTTTTGTCGGCCGAGAAATTGCCTGCGTCTTCCGCCAGCGTGGGCACGCCCAGGATCGTGGCCACGTAGGTGATCTCGCGCAATCCCTCATAGTTGTAAAAGAAGAACGTCTTATTCTTTTTGATCGGGCCGCCCAGCGAGGCGCCGAACAGGTTGTAGCGCAGAATCGGATTGGTGGCGGCGAAAAAGGTGCGTGCGTCGAGAACGTTGTTGCGGAAGAATTCGTAGGCCGACCCGTGCCAGTCGTTGGTGCCGGACTTGGTGGTCATCTGGATCACGCCCCCGCCGGTTCGCCCCAGTTCCGCCGCGTAGTTGCTCATCTCCACGTTGAATTCCTGCAGGGATTCCACGGGCGGATCGTAAACCAGGGTGGCCACGCCGATATTCGGCAGATTCTGCGTGCTTTCGCCGTCCAGCGTGTACATGGCGTTATTGGCGCGTCCGCCGGCAATACCGAATGTGGCGCCCAGTCCGGCGCCGTTCTGCACCACGAATCCGTTCAGCCCAATGAGCTGCGAGGCGCGCCGGTCAACCAGGGGCAGATCCTGAATGGACTGGCCGTCCACCACGTGGGCCACCGACGAGGTTTCCGGCTGCAACAGAGGCGCCGCCGCTTCCACGGTGACAGTCTCGTTGACGCCTCCGACCTCCAGTTGAATGTCGACGGTGCTGGTGGTGCCGGTCTCGAGCACGACACCGGTGCGCTCCAGCGGCTTGAAACCGACTTTGCTCACGGCGATTTGATATTGGCCGGGCGGCAATAGGGGGACTACATATAGCCCCTGATCGTTCGACAGGACTTCCCGCTTGAGCCCCGAATCGGTGCGGGTTACCGCGATCACCGCTTGGCTCACGATGGCCTGACTGGCGTCGGTGACGCGCCCCTCCAGTTGCGAATTCTGGGCCATGGCAGGTAAGCCCAACAAAAATAAAGACCAAACCAAGCCAAATCGGCTCCACGAAATAGACTTTTTCATTATAGATTCCTCCGTTACAGTGACTAAACTCTGCTACAGCGAAGAAGAATTGATGCAAGCTGGACATCCCCGTTCGGCAACCTGTCTTCGCTGGTTTATCAAGTCTAAACCGGCTTGGGCGTTATTGTCAAGAGAGTTTATAGATTTACTATACTGATGCGCCCGCAGTGCGAGCTCGCGAGTTGCGTAATATCTTAAAATCCATATACTACTGGATTGATGCTCGAAGGAGCTTGGCGATGAGCGGCGTATTCACAGGATGATGGGACTCTCGGATCTTCGTCTCTTATGAAAAAATCGTCGTGGGCGCGCTGCTCGTGCTGATCCCCTTGGGTTTTCTGGCCGGGGCGCTGCACTTGACCCACCGGGTCCTCGTGCGTCACCTTCGAATTCCCGGACTTCCTGGAGCCCCAGATGAACGCCGGAGACCATATGAAACTCGACACGCGTATCGAGCGAAAACTGGTCCGCAACGGTTGCTAAGCCTGTTCCTGTACGCCGCGCCCGTAATGCTAATGCTCGTTGCTCTTTCGCTAGCCGGCCAGATGCCATCCATTAGATTGGGAACGGGACCAGGAGCGATCTTCCAACATGCACGTAAAGCGCGAGCAACGTCTGCTCGGCCGCCGGCGAACTCATCGATATCCATTCTTGGGAAAAGATTCTCCGTAATCTCCACCGCGTAGAGCAGTCCCTTGATTTGAATTCTTCGTTTGTTGACAAGTGCCAGCAGTCGGCGCAATACACCCTGCGTGGTGCTTTGCCGCTTTCTATGGTACACGCAGGAACTCCCGAAGCTCTTGATCGGATCAGACAGACAAAGAATTCAACGGGAATGTGCAGGTGCTTGGCGAATGTATTGAGTTGACCTTCTTGGGGATTACGGATGCCCTCAATTTTGGAGATCTCGGCCTGTGACAGACCAATTCGGGCCGCTAACTCTCCCTGCGTGAGGCCGGCCAATTCCCGCGCGAGAATCAACATCTCGGGGTTGAAAACCGGCATCTCTTAGCACTCCTACTGCGCCGAGGAGTTTTTCCGGCCGCGCGGCTTGCTCTTGACGCGCGCGCGGTCCTTGGCCGAAGCTGGAGCAGGTGGAGTTGTCGGTACCGGCATTTGGATCGGGTCGGTTGGCGGCCGCTTAATTTCGATGGACCATTGGATTTTCTGTCGAGTTGGGTGAGTAACCGTCATACGGTCGATGTCTCGCTGCAGGTCGTCCAGTTGGTACACCGCATTGAGCATCGCAGTTGGAAGAACTTTGGAATGGTAATCTGCATATCGATCAACTGCTGCTGACCAGTGGAGATATTGCTCGTCGTTCCATTTCTCTTCGCCTTCTTAAGGCGAAGGGCGATGTCTTCTCCAACGAAGAGACCTCGAAAGGCAAGTCGGAACACATCGCTTGACAAAGTGGCGGTTGCCGGAACGATAGGAGATACTGAGTTGGCCTGCGCCATAGTTCAGTCTCCAGTTTGATGCGGGGCCGGGATACGCGCAAGCTACAGATTGATGGGGTGGTTAAAATTTACGTTTTTTCGGCGCCCTCCCAGGACCGGTGCATATCGGTGCAGGAGCGGCTGAAGCAGGCCGCGAAACCCCTGAAAACAGG
>Ga0302325_10033194_pt1 | contig 10579 bp, 4 predicted proteins | sample Palsa_T0_2_FD_201948 | JGI IMG/M metagenome (GOLD analysis project Ga0302325, IMG submission 201948) | Peat permafrost microbial communities from Stordalen Mire near Abisko, Sweden - Palsa_T0_2 | ecosystem: Environmental > Terrestrial > Soil > Palsa > Peat permafrost | place: Sweden: Abisko...
CACATCATCGGAGTTCCAGACATCGCTCGGCATAATTACCTCGGTCCTCAATCTAAACCGGAATTGACAATTTCTCTCTCGCAGGGCAATTCCGAATCCAAAGGCAAGTAAAGCTGCTCCTTGCCTTCGGGATGTTTTTCACGCCACAAAACGAGTAGCAGCGGCGTCATCTCCCCCAATACTATCTGCGTTCGCTCCACAATTGCGTGACAGGCAGTGCAGAGCGTAATCATCAAATCAAGTTTGGAAACGGCTGGCACGCGATGATGAACGCACAATTTCCGTCTCTCGATGTTTGGGCAGGCTCGGCAACGCCGTTGATCCCGATCCAGGACCACTTCACGTAGACCACCGTAATTCTCTTCGTCCTGCCGCTTCATCGAATAACACGATGAGCATAATCCGAGGGCAAGAATCTTCGGACGTCCGCACGGGCAGAACATTCCCCGCTGCTTTACAGGGGTGTTGCGTCTCATGACGATTTACCGCCACGTCTAACTCTACTTCGGTTTGACCCTTGGTGTGCAACAGCTAAATACCGGTAGAGCGTGTCCCGGCTGATTCCAAATTCTCGCGCAAGCCCCGCTTTCGATTCACCGGTCGCCGCACGCTCTCGCAGCTCCGCGCTTCGTGCGGCGGTCAGCACTGGTTTCCGGCCCCGGTACTTCCCTGCACGCTTTGCTATGGCGATCCCCTCGCGCTGTCGCTCCCGGATCAGTTCGCGTTCAAACTGAGCAAACGCGCCCATGACGCTTAATAGAAGATTCGACATCGGTGAATCTTCGCCAGTGAACGTCAGGCTCTCCTTCACAAAGCAGACCTGCACGCCGCGCCGCGTCAATCCGAGAACTAGCTTCCGTAGGTCATCGAGGTTCCTGGCGAGGCGATCCATCGAGTGGCAGTAAAGTGTGTCGCCCTCACGAACGAAGCCGAGCAACGCTTCCAGTTGCGGCCGGTTCGCGTCCTTACCAGACGCTCTGTCAGTGAACACCTTATCCAATTCCCTGCCATCAAGCTGCCGAATTTCGTTTTGATCCAATGCACTCACGCGTACATATCCCACGCGTTGTCCAGTCGATGCCCGCTGCTTTCGAACTGTACGAGGTTTTGTCCGACTAGACTCTAAGAGCTTAGCCATTAAATGTACGATAACACTGATTAAGACTCTAGTCGTACACATTCTCAAGCGCACTCGGACGGCTGATTAGCGTATACCCCATTGCGACACACCGTTTGTGAAACGCAAATGTTCCAATGGAGATATGAGATCAGACCAATTGGGACGGAAATGTTGAAAGCACGGACGCCGAAACAAACGTTCAGCGTTATAGAGACTCTGATTTGCCCCGATCAGTGACAGTCGGCATCAAAGTCTGGTTGCTGTGCGCATTCGAGCAGGTCAAGAAGTTCGTAGTGCGCGAAATGTGTGCCGCATTCCTAACTCGATAAAATACATTATCGCGACACCCGTAAGGCGTTCGCGCCCAGGCATCAGAGGGTTTTCCTGTCAGCGGATTATACCGGCTGTCCGCCGTGGATCTGCGAACAAGCAAGATGCTCTCGAAGAATCTCTCCCGTTACAAAATGCAGCTGATGCGCTTCAGAATCTGCATGCCCCACGTTGCCAATGAATCGACGTTTAATGGGACGGCAAATCATCCACCAGGCTCACCTTCTCGTTCTTCAAGTCAAACTGAGATTCGTCCATGCGATGCAACTTGGCACTGACAGTCACTCCATTCACGACACCGGTCAGGTTGAGCAGGTTCGGTTGTGGCTGCTCAATGGTCAGTTTCCCCTTCCAATCCGGATCTCCGCTGTCCGAAAGCTCCGCTGTCGTTGCGGTTTTGCCCAGATCGATGGCGATGTAGTCGACTTCGCCATTCCGTAGCTGGATCGCAGCCTCACCAGGGGCGTCAAAAACCAGCCTGGCCCAGCGGTCGTCGCCCGTCCCAACATGCAGGTCGTGTGCGAGCGTTTGAGTAAAGAGCGAATGTTGAGGTTCTCCGGAAGCGGAAAACTCGTCCACCGTCCAGATACCCTGCAGCGGTATAGCGACCGCAGACGCTCTTTGTATTCGGGTATATCGCGATGCGCTGTCGACGAGGCAGATCAGGAGCAGGCATACGCCGAGCGCGGCCTGAAGAATCCGAGCCCCTTTATCGATCCACTTGCGTTCCGACAGCGGGACGCTCCGCAGCGGAAACGCGGGACGATTGAGAACTAGAATCCTTGCCAAACGAGGAACTTCCGGCGCCGCCAGAAAGATGGCCATCAGCAGCAAATTGAAGGAGAAGAGTTTGACGTCCACATTGTAGGCGATGTTCAGAGCGACCACGTTGCTCAACACGAGAACGCAGAGAACGGCCCCCAGATTCGACAGCCGAGGGATGAGCAACAAGATTCCGCCGAGGACCTCGAGAGAGCCGCTCAAAATCGTATAGCCCGGCGAGGCCGCCATGAAGCGCCACATCAGCTGGTAGTGATTCAGATTCCCGAGTAGCTGCACCAGGTCCATCCTGGTGATTGAGTGGAATTGAAGGGGAAAAACCTTGTCGAATCCGTACGAAAACATGGTGGCCGCCAGCGTAAGCCGCAGGAAAAGGTTGAGCCACGCGTGCGGCCTCCTGTAATCCGTTCGCTTGCTGTCCAGCATCGACCAGATGAGTGCGCCAATCAACGCGGCCACCACAAAACAGAAGTGTTCGACCCAATCGAACAGGCCATCGGCTGAGAATCCGTACGCTAAGTCGATCGGCTGCCGGATACCTAGCAGATGTCTCCCAACCCAGGGGACGACTCCGTGCAAACCCGCCTCGACCGGAAAGAATGGGGGCTTTCCTCTTAGATCACGAAGAACGAGCGCTATCAGGATGGAAAATATATACAAACCATATAGAGCGAAGTAGCAGAAGCAGATTCGAAAAAGTATCCGCGTCGCACGGTTCCACTTACCGAATTCGTCGCTGTTAGCAGATTCCAGGGCAGGCTGGCTGGGATTGGAACGAGGATCGCTTCTCAATTTCACGCCTCCTTTCGGCCGCGCAGGTCCGGCGCTGGTTCGCTCAATCTGCATCGCCATGAATCGATCCCCAAACCAACCGCCGTGCAGTGTGGCCCCATCCGATCTGCGTACCATCCCGGATTACAAACTTGCGCCCGCGGATTTCCTCATCCATCTTTCAGACGCAGCAGCCGTGGTCGGAACTTGGGATAGCTCCTGCGCCGCACTTGCCCCACTCGCTGCAGCTCCGCGTACAGCCGTTGCCCCGCCATGAGCTCAATGTTTTGAGGAGCCCAGGACAAGTGGTGACATTTGTTTTGTAACGTCGGCCAACCTAACTGCTTCGTAGCCCTTGCGATGGGCAATAATGCGGTAATCGAAGCTCACGTCGGAATGCCCTTTGTGCAATTCGCGCACTTCGAAGCCCTGAGGCGTTTTCGCCCCTACGTAGAGGCCCTCGCACTCTCCTTGCGGAGTCAAGAAGACGTGGTACTCGATGGCTGCGTTTACGGTTTCCGCGAAGGCCAGGTCGAGGCTCACGGTTGCCATCCCGTTACTGAGTTTCCCGGAACCGGCGTCCTCAAACCAGTTTTCCGGGGCCTCCACGGCATATAGCGCTGCCTTGTGGCCGTCCGCCAGGGGAACTACTGCCTGCACGGTGCCATTGCACCCCAGATTGCCACTCGCGTCGATAACGCAATTGCCGCCAAAAGGGATGTTTTGAACAACGAAGACCTGGCCGTTCGCGTTTGCTGACTCGTGGCTTAGCGCGCCCAGCGTCGCATAGCCGGTCGGGCTGTTGTTGGCCGCGACCATGCCGATGCCATCGTCGGCTGTTCCCAACACCCCGATTGCGCCGCCAGGCGCGGCCGTATCGCCCCAGGCCCCGAGCGGACGGTTGGGCACCAAGTCCCCCTCCGCGCTGGAAGCGACCCCCATGGCATACACGCCGACCCCGCTTGGACTTGAAGTACTTCCGAACACGCCGTAATTGTCCCCGCTCGTGCTGGTAGCGGTGCCTAGAACGCCGGTGCCCCCCAAACTTGCACTTTTCCCTTCCACGCCAAATGCGTCCCCGCTCGCGCTGGTAGCGGTGCCACGAACGCCGGCGCCTGCTGAACTATCGCTCGTTCCAGTCACGCCATAGGTCTCCCCGCTCGTGCTACTTGAGAGGCCTAGCACGCCGGCGCCCGATGAACTTGCATTGTGCCCATACACGCCATACGTGACCCCGCTCGCGCTGGTAGCTTGGCCAAGAACGCCGATGCCGCTTGAGCTTGCACTTTTTCCTTCCACGCCAAATGTTTCTCCGCTCGCGCTGGTATTGTTGCCATAAACGCCGTAGCCCTCCGGACTTTCACTCGATCCCACTACGCCATACGTGATTCCACTCGTGCTACTACTGAGGCCCACAACGCCGGTTCCCGTGGAACTTGCAGTCGACCCCACTACGCCATCTGTGAGCCCGCTCGTGCTGGAAACAAGGCCCAAAACACCGACCCCCGTTGAACTTGCACTTTTCCCTTCCACGCCAACTGTGTCCCCGCTGGTGCTGGCCACAACTCCAGCAACGCCTATGCCTTCTGGGCTTGCACTCGTTCCCTCCACGCCGGCTGTGGACCCGCTGTGGCTAAGGTTGCTGCCGAAAACGCCGTTGCCTGTTGGACTTAGACTCGCTCCATACACTCCAGTTGTGTTCCCGCTCGGGGCGTCTCCAAAGCCATAAACGCCGACCCCATTTGAACTGTCACTCCTTCCCTCAACGCCGAATGTGCGCCCGCTCGTGCTGGTAACAGCGGCTGAAACGCCGCTCGTTAACGAGGTATTTATGGATAACTGAACCGCGGGGGAGGCGATTGTTCCTATCCCAATTGTCTGATCGGATCCTTGAACAATAGCCGAGTTGCCCAGGCCGCCGGTACCGTTGGTCCAGAGGGGGATGTAGTCGGTCGTGCCCGTGCCGCTAACGTCGGGCCGAGTGGCCGAGTTCGACTTGGCAGAGGTAGCCGAGGTACGAGAAGCAGTCGAGGAGGCTGCGTTGCTGGGCGCGGCCAGCGCGAAGGCCGAGGGCGGCAATCCGCCGAGCGTTGCCGCATCTCCAGCCTTCATGGCATAGGGCACGCTCACCAAAAACACCCTTGGCTGCTCCGCTTGTCCGGCGATCTGCACCCCCAGCCAGTGCGCTTCGCCACTGGTGAACATACTCATCGGTACTCCATCCGGCTTGCTGATTCCGAGATACACGGAGTAGTGCCCGGAGTTCTCCAGCGTTACGTTCTGCGTCTCCGACCACAGCGGTTCCCCTCCCTGGAAGTTGTTGTAGAGCAAGAATGTGATCTCGACCGTGCCGGCGAGCAGTTTGCCGCCGCCCTCGCCTGTTGCGACGTCGGAGAACTGAATCACTGGCGGCACCACACTGCTCCCGCCTGTCGCCATGTTCCTTGACGGCACGCCGCTTGCCGTATCCGGGGGCTCCTGCGCCATCCCGAGGACAGACATCGACAACATCGCTGATAGCATTCCCACATAGACCTTTTTCATAAAGCGCTCCTTAACTGTTCTCAAGTTCTCGAATCCTTCTTCTTCGGTTTCCACAGCTTCCACGGACGCCAGCAACTGCAACGTGGTGGACGCGATTGCCGGCTATGGGTCGACGATCTGCGCCACGGCCGCCGAGGTGCTCCCGTCGTCGGTGGCGCTGCCGGAATACACCGCCGTGATATGTTCTGTGCCCACGGGTTGCGACGAGGTGGTGAACGAGGCGACGCCGTGGCTGAGGGTTGCTGTGTCTAATAGCGTTCCCAGGTGTTCGAAGCTGACGGTACCGCTGGGAATAGCGCCAAATGGGGCCGTCACGGTCGCGGTAAAGGTCACCGGCTGGCCCAATTCCGATGGGTTCGGAGTCGAGGTCAATATGGTCGTTGTGTGGTCCTTCTGGACGATCTGCGCCACGGCCGCCGAGGTGCTCGCGTCGTCGGTAGCGCTGCCGGAATACACCGCCGTGATATGTTCCGTGCCCACGGGTTGCGACGAGGTGGTGAACGAGGCGACGCCGTTGCTGAGGGTTGCTGTGTCCAGTACCGTTCCCAGGTGTTCGAAGCTGACGGTGCCGCTGGGGACACCGCCGGATGCGGCCGTCACCTTCGCGGTAAAGGTCACCGATTCGCCAGAGGTCGACGGGTTCAACGAGGACGTCACGGCGGTTGTGGTGGTGTTCGCGGCCTCGCCGGTCCCCGTCACTTTGAAGCTGACGGTCCGATTCGGTCCTCCTCCGCCAACACTTTCGACCGTTGCGGAGATCACTCCGCTGTAGCTTTCACCGGCGGTGGGAGTGAAGATGACGTTGAGTTCGCAGCTGCCTCCCACGGGAACGTCCGCTGTGCAGGTCCCGATGCTGGGAGCGAAGACACTGTTCGTAGAGGTTGGAGTGAAGATTGCTGCTGTATAGAGCACCCCGTTGTTGGTGAGCGTTACGGAATGCGCGGAGCTGCTGGTGCCCACGTCGCGCGGGTTGAAGGCGATCGTTGACGGATTCGCGGTGACGTAGGCGCCATAGACAAATCCGGTGAGCGCGACCGTCTGCTGAGTGCTGGAGTTGTTCAACGAATCGCTGGTGAGGATGAGCGAGCCGTTCCAGTTGCCGGCGTGGGTGGGTGTGAGGACGACGCCGATCTGGCAGTAGGCCGAGGGCGCGAGCACTATGCCGTTTGAGCAGTCGAGGGTGCCGGTCGGCTGGATTGCGTAACCTGTGGCGTCGACGAAGGCAATGTCGGAGAGAGTCAGCGGCTGGTTACCGATGTTGACCATCTGCACGACCTGGGCCGTGCTGGCGGTTCCGCTGGATTGTTCCCCGTAGGCCAAGGCTCCCGCGTTGCGATCGATGATGTCGATGTGGGCGAAGCCGAGGTTATCGCCGACGAACATAGTGCCATCCGAACGGAGGCCGAGGCCGAGCGGGTCTCCCTGCGCGCCGGGCTCCAAGCCTATGGTCGGGGTCTGATAATTGGAGGGTTGCAACTCGGCAACTCCGAAGGTGTAGAGACTACCGTCCAGATAGCGCGTCGCGTAGACGATTCCGCTGGCATCGACAGCGATGCCAGACGACGCGCCAACGGTGTTGATCTGACTCTGCACGCCGCCGCCGGTCAGTTCGTTGATCTCATAGCCGCCGATGAACAGATTGCCGGCATCGTCGAGGGCAAGGTCGCTGGGCTCACTGATCGCTGCGTCGATCGCAGTCGTGACATATGTGCCGTCGGTCTTGAGCTCTAAGATCTGGAGGCATATGAATTCCAACGCGAAGACGTTTCCCGGGCCGTCGACCGCGACCGCCCATGGATATTCAAGAGTGCCGTCGTTGGACTTCATGCAGGGCACATAGGGAGCGGGAGGATCCAGAGTAATCGCGCCCTGAACGCCAGCCGCGGTATAGGTGATGATCTGATGGCTATAGGTGTTCTGGGCGATGTAGAGAGTGCCGGCGCCATCGATCGCGACGCTGTGAGGCGAGTCGAGTCCGGTGATCGGCAGAGTGGTGAGGACACCCGCCTTGGTGAGCTTGTAAACCGAATTGCTAGGCTCGGCGAGTATGTAGGCTGAGCCGTCTTCATCGACGGCCGAATTATAGGCTGAGAGGGGGGTAGCGACCTGCGTCACGATGCCGGGATTGAGCGCCGCTAGCGGCGCGTTGCCGACGCCGTAGACCAGCACAGTCGAGAGCGTCGTCGAGCCGTCACTGACGATCAGGGCATCTTTGCGCAAGCCGGGGAAGGTTGGCTTGAAGGTGATGTTGAAAGTGCAGGTTTCGCTCGTGCTGGTAACGGTGGTGCATTCGGCTGCGGCAACGGCGTAGTCGTGTCCGTAGTGCATGGCGGCAGTGGGAGTAAAGCTGCCGGAATAGCCGCTGACCGCGAAGCTGACGGTGAGGGTTTGCGGCGAGGGCGTTCCGACGGTCGCGGCTTTGAAGCCGACGCTCGCTGGAGTGGGTACGGCGGATACTGCCGCCCGGGCCGAGAGGGTGAGCGCAAGAAGCGTCGTCGTGAGGCCGAGCGCAACTGCAAGAGCCCCTCGTATTCCGGCGGGCCAACGGTCCGACAGATGGTTGGATGGAGGATTCAGCAAAAGCGTCCGGTTCAGGCGGCTCTTCTGTTGGGTCTGCTGAGAGTATTGGTGAGGGACAAGATCGCGCGAGTACATAACGTTCTCCTCCGTAGGTAGCAGGCGCTGAGTTGGCGCGCTCATAGGAGTCTCCTTAAAGATCGGTTGATAGTGCATGGGCCGGGTTCCAGGCCCGGCGGCCAGGGGTCGACTGCAATCGAAAGGCGAATAACGAAACGGGCGCTTGGAAGGAGGCACGGCCGAGTTGTCCGCCACGCCGAAAACCAGTTGCCAAATTCACCGAAGTCGAATCTTCACGGAATCTATTGCCCCAGATAGTGCGAGATGTCCCATCGTGTTTCATTCGGTCGCGCCTCCATCGCCACGCAAGACTTTGTTCTCCCCGGCGGCTTCCGCGATGGCCTGCCTGCAGTAGGAACATTGCGTCTGTCCGTCAGCTTGCATGGCGGTCGGTGTCGGACCGACAGAATGCAGCACCGTGACCGTCTCTCGCTCCACGGTGATCTCGATTCTTCGTTGGCGGATATCGTCGTCATTTTGCTTTCCAGCTCCTTTACTGGCTGGTACAGTACGGAAAAGTCGTTTCAATGATCACCTCGGCTCGGGTCCGGTCCCGATGTGAACGCCACTACAGCGCAATCCGCGAAAGAAAGTCTTGAAGACCGGCATGAAAGTTTCTGGATTTTTATGAAGGCGCGCGATGTCGCTCACTCTCAAGGAGATATATCGCTTCGAGGAGTTTGAGCTGAACTGCGCCCGACGCGCGCTACTGCGCGAAGGCCAGCCTGTCCCGTTGTCGCCCAAGGCATTTGAGGTGCTGGCGTACCTGGTAATTCACCCTGGCGAGGTGGTCACCAAAGAGGAACTGATCCAGGCGGTGTGGCCGGAGTCCTTTGTCGAAGAGGGCAACCTGGCTCATCAGGTGTCCTCGATCCGCCGGGCGTTCGCCGACCGCGCCGGCTACATCGTCACCGTCCCCGGCCGCGGCTACCAGTTCACTGCGGAGGTCGAGCGGCATATTCCAACGCCGCCCGAACGAGGCGACCCCGGTGAACCGCGGCCCGCCGGGCAAACCTTCGTCGGCATGCAGACGGTACGCGAGCGTACGCACATCGTCGTAGAAGAGGCCGTCACCACACCTTTACAAGGTGGGCCGTCTCGCGAAGCAAAGCTATGGGGCCGTCGATGGGTTCGCTCAAGCCTGTGGGCAGGTGCAGGCTTGTTAGTCGCCGCTGTGGTTGCCATTGCCGTCGGGCGGCTGACGCATCCGCCGAGCTATGGCCACGCCCTGACCGTCATCGCCGACCTCGACAATGAGACTGGCGACAGCGACTTCGATCACAGCTTGAACCGCGTGCTGCAGATCGACCTCCAGCAGTCGCCATACTTCACCATTGCTAGCGAAGGGCGCGCGCGCAGGACTCTCAAGATGATGAGCCAGCCGGTCGATCAGCCGATCACCGCGCCTCTGGCGCGCGAGATATGCCAGCGACTCAACGGACAGGTGTACGTCGCGCCAGCCATCGCCAAGGTCGGCGGACACTATCTTCTCACTCTGGAGGCCAACGACTGTGCCGACGGTCACTCGCTCGGCGCTGCCCACCAGGAAGTCTCGTCTAAAGTCGAGGTGCTAGGCGCCTTCGCCGCTCTCACCCGCAAAATACGCCGCGCAGCCGGGGAGTCACGTGCCTCCTTACGGAGCTTCGACAAGCCGCTCTACGATGAGCCCACCGCTTCGCTGGACGCACTGAAGGCCTACTCCGAGGCGGTCCGCCTCGGAGCCCCCGGCAAGTGTTCCGAATCGATCGCGCTCTTTCGCCATGCCATCGAACTGGACCCCAACTTCGCTGTAGCCTACGCTGACATGGCCGGTATGTACTACAACATCGGCGACAAATCGCGTGATCGCGAAGCCATGATCAAGGCGTATGCGCTTCGCGACACCGTCAACGAACGCGAGCGTCTATACCTCGAGTTCCGCTATCACCAGAGCGTCACCGGGAACCTCCACGCGCAACTCGATGCCCTTCGCCAGTGGGTCGCCACCTACCCCCAAGACAACATTCCTCTGGACGACCTGGTCAACCTGGAGACCTGGACGGGTCAGTACGGCGCCGCTGCCGCCCACGCCGATCGCGCTCTCGATATCGAGCGGCGCGGGAACATCCATAGCGGCATCGCCTATGAGATCGCCGCTCGTGCCTACCACCATGCCAACATGCCCGACAAGCTGCGCGCGGTCTATGCCGAAGCCCAGCAATGGAAGGCCGACACCGAGGGCTTGCACGGAATCATGCTCCAGTTCGCGGCGGAAAACGGCGATGTTGCTGGAGTGGAGCGGGAGATCGCCTGGTCGCGCGGCAAACCGGACGAGTCTCACATCCTGCAGGAGGCCGCCTCGACCGCGCTCGCCGCCGGAGAGGCGCGAAGGGCGGATGCTTTGTTTGCCGAGGCCAC
>Ga0302325_10033195_pt1 | contig 10579 bp, 6 predicted proteins | sample Palsa_T0_2_FD_201948 | JGI IMG/M metagenome (GOLD analysis project Ga0302325, IMG submission 201948) | Peat permafrost microbial communities from Stordalen Mire near Abisko, Sweden - Palsa_T0_2 | ecosystem: Environmental > Terrestrial > Soil > Palsa > Peat permafrost | place: Sweden: Abisko...
AAGGCGACCTGCACGCCGGGTGCCGCGGTCATGGCCGCGTTGAACCGCTGCTGCCAGTCGGATGCGTAGCTGGCCGTCTGCTGCAGGTCCGCCACCTGAGTCTGGGTCGCGATGAGATACGACCCCGGCCCGGCCCGGCGCAGCGCGGACACGAGCCCGGCCACGCTCGCCGGGTCACGTGGGGCCAGCTCGGGCAGGTAGTCGACCTGGCTCAGGTCCTCATAGGCCCAGGGCATTTCCGGGGTGTTGGCGATCACGGGCGACGGGCTCAGCCACAAGAGCCGTACCCCGTGCGCGTCGCGGGCATAAACCCAGTTGGCCGCGGCCAGCTCACCCGGCGGGACCTGCTCGAACGCTTCGTTGCCGTAGCGCGCCAGGAGGAACGCGACGGGCAGGACCATGGCGCAGAGGGCCAGGATGGCCGCGGTGGGCCAGGCCGGCCGTCCCGCCCGCGGACCAGGGAAGAAGCAGTAGGCGGCGAGGACGCAGGCGGCCGGAAGCAGGAACAGGTAGATCCGCAGGGCCATCTCGCCGCCGTAGCCCTGCAGGCCGATCATGGCGACCGGCATGCACAGCAGGGCGACCAGGACACGATCGTCGATGCCCCGCCGTCGCCGGCGGAGCAGCCCGAGCCCGGCCAGCCCGACGATGACGGCGGCCACGCCGACCCGGGCATGCAAGGCCAGCAGGTGCGTCGGCGACGCCCCGGCCAGCCGGCCACCGACGCTGGTGGTCACGTTGGAGCCGAGCTGGCCGATGCCGCCGAAGACCGTCGACGTGTGACCGGACCAGTAGTCCACCGCCGCGAAGCTGATCCAGCCGGCCAGGATCACCCCGAAAAGAATGGGCAGGCCCGTCAGCGTGCACCGGCGGACCATGACGAGCACCACGCAGGCGCCGATCATGAAGAACGGGGTCAGCTGGTGACTCGCCGTCGTCACCGTGAAGATGGCGATGAGCAGGGCGAGCAGGAACGCTTTCTGGCCCGTGCTGCCAGGCCGGGGCGGCAGCTCGCCCGGCCGGACCGGACCGAAGATGCGCCGGTGCAGCCGGGCCAGCCAGGCCAGCCGGGCTGGCCCGGAAGCCAGGAGAACATGCGGCGCCTCGCTGGCGCGCGCGGGTGTAAACCAGTTGACCAGGATGGCCACGAACACCAGGTAGAGCAGGTAGCTGAACGCCTGCGGGGAGAAATAGTCCTGGCCCACCCAGTTGCCGACGGCGAACAAGAAGCCCGCCAGCCACCGCGCGCGCCAGGAGATCCGCAGGTTACGCATGATGAGGAAGAGCGGCGGCAGGCAGAGCAAGTCGATGGCCACCGGCCATACCCGCAGCAGGGTCAGCAGGCCGTGCGTTCCAGCCGCTCCGGTCAGGAAGGAGACCAGTGCGAGGAAGCCGGGCCAGCTGAAGTACGCGGCCACCCCGGGCGCCGCGTGCCCGGTCCGGCTGATGTAATCCACGAAGCCGGCGATCTGATAGGCGGTCGGGAACCGGGGCTCGGGCTCGACCAGGGCGGTGACCCCATCGAGGCAGATGACCAGGCCGGCCAGGGCGGCACCCAGGGCCGCCGGATGGGCCCGGGGCAGCGCCAGCCCGAGCATGAACGCGAGGGCAAGCAGTGCCACCCCGGCGATCGTCCCGGCCGGCAGCACGGAGAGCAGGCCCAGCCCGTTCATCCGGGTGAGATCGACACCGCGCAAGCAGCCGAAGAACAGCGCGAAGCCGGCGGCGGCCAGCGCGGCCGGGGCCCAGGCCCGTGCCCGCGCGGTCACTGGAGCCTTGACCACTGGAGACTTGACCACTGGGGTGATCGGCGCCTTCCGCTCCCGGTCACCAGTCAGCACCCGCCACAGGCCTACGCTGACCACCGCGGCCATGGCCGCCTGGCTGGCCAGCACCGCCACCCCGGCGCCGATGGTGCCGATGACGCCGGTCGCCGCGACGGTCAATCCCAGCATCAGGACACCGCGGGCTGCCTGGATGAGCGCCACCAGCGGAGCCCGGCTCTGGGCGCGCAGCGCTCCCAGATACAGTTCGGTCACGGCCCGGGGTAGCGTCGCGATGGCGAGCAATTCGAGGACGGGCGCGCCGTGCGCGGCATACGCCGGCCCGAAGAGCCTCAGCCCCCATGGCGCGAGCAGGGCGACCAGCACGGCGCACGGCACCAGTATCGAAGCCATCTTGCGAAGCGCTTTACGGCCGTTGACCGCGAGTGTCGCGGCGTCAAATGCACCCTCGACGGTGAGCGACATGCCCATGTTGATGCCGACCATGTCCACGATGGCGGCGATGATCCAGGCCATGTAGAAGTAGGCCGTGGACCGTATGTCGATGCGGGCGGCCACCACCACGGGCACCAGGCTGCCGGTGGCCAGGAGGCACAGCGCCCCCGAGTAATCACCGGCCAGGAACCGGCCTATCTGGCGGCCGGTAGGGGGCTGGAAATCACTGGTCAGCAAGGTGTGGCGGGGTATGAGGCGCCCGAAGATGAGCGTGTTGACCAGCGGCACCGCCACAAAGACCGGAAGCATCCACGACACATAGATCCCGAGGTGGCCCGGAAGGACCGTGACGAGCAGCACCAGCAGGACGAACTTGACGACGCCGAAGATGCCGTTCTCCACGAGCACCCAGAACGCACTGCGCAGCCCGACCAGGACGCTGTCCTGCAGCGTGAAGAGAGCCCAGACCACCACGCAGCCCGTGAAGACCACGCCGGTGATGAGGCCGCCCAGCTCCGAATACGACGGCCCCCACCAGCTGATCGTCAGCAGGAACGGGATCGTCACACCCACTGATGCGAGCGCGCTCACCGCGTAAGCGCGGGCGACGAGCGTTCGGGTCTGCTGGCCGGCTTGCGGGATGAAGCGGGTGAGCGCGCCGTTGAAATTCAGCGCCGTCAAGCCGGCCAGCAAGTTCATCGCCGCGTAGGCGGCCGATGCCCGGCCGACGTCGACAGCCGGGTACAGGTGGGCCATCAGCAGCCAGTAGACGAGGCCGAGCGCGCCGGTCGCGCCGCTGTTGGCGATCAGGGCGTAGCCGTTGCGGGACAGCGGATCGGCGAGGGGCCAGCGCACCCCCGGCCACTTCCGCGTGACCTGGGCCTGCGGCGCGGCCGCAGACCCAGGGGGGCCACCGCGAGAAGACGTCTCAGTGGCCATGCAGAACCGTGCCCACGGCGGCCCGGGTGTGACGGACCGTAGCCCATCCCCTGGTCAGCGCCCGGTCCTTGCGGAAGATCGCCCGGAGATTGCCGCCCCGGGCGATCTGCTGGAACACCGGCATCGCAGTCGACTTGCGAACGGTGAGCCGGGGCAGCGCCAGCGGATCCGATCCCGGGTTCATGATCACGTTTCGGACCGCGCAGGCGTAGTCATGGTCCAGGACGCGCGCCGTCTCCCTGACCTTGGCGCTGTAGTAGCCAAAGGGATAGGCCAGTCCAGCTACCCGGGATCCGAGCTTGTCCTCCAGTTGCGCCTTACTCGAGTGCAGCTCTTCGCGGAGCAGCCGCCCGGGCAGCTGATCGAGCTGTGGATGCGTGCGGCTGTGCGCCCCGACCTCGAAACCCGCGTGGGCGGCCTCCTCGATCTGGCTCCAGCTCAGCATGCGGCCCGGTCGCCGCGGCGCCGAGCGCGCTCCGGCGTCCTGGATCCAGCCGGTGGTCACGAACACCGTGGCCGTGAAGCCGTACCGGTCCAGCAGCGGCATGGCCCGGCGATGGAAATCCTCATAACCGTCGTCGAAAGTCAGCACTATGGTCCGGTCGGGCAGTGGGCCCGCACCGCCGGCGAGGACGGCCCGGAGTTCGGCTACCGTGACCGTCGTGAAGCCCTCGCCATGCAGGTAAGCGAGCTGCTCGGCGAAGGCATCCGGGGGAACGGCCAGGCGGCTGGTGGTCTCCGCTGGCCGGGCGATCTCGTGATACATCAGGACCGGGACCGGCCCGGGCCGGGTGGGCGTCATTGTGGCCTGCGGCTCAGGCGCCCCGCGCCAGGGGGAGCGGCGGTCTTCGGCAGCCGTCGTGCGCGCCTGGTCACCGAGCCCGCCGAGTATCCGGCCGCCGTAGCGGCTAAGCCCGTGACGATCGCGGCCGACCGGCCCAGCCCGGCCAGGTCGCCGTGACGCAGATCGGCTATCCCGCGCACTACTCCGCTGGGCAGGGTCCTCGTCGTGTAGTGCCGCTCCGCCGAGAGCCCGTCGCCGGCGCCCACGCTGGCGGTGACCAGCGCCTTCGAGAGACCCTCCGCGTAACAGCGAGAGCGGAAGTAGGAGAAACGGCAGCGTTCGGCCGGGACCAGGTGCCAGATCATCGCCCGGTTGTCGAAGAGCAGCACCGATCCGGGAGATCGCTGGCTGAGCCTGATGCAGAACTCGGTCTCCTCGCAGCCCAGAGGCCGCTTGCCGGCGGACCGGCCGATGCCGTTCTGGAAGCCTCCGGCCAGCTCGAAGGCCTCCCGGCGGAACGATGCGTTCCCGCCGAGCAGGTTCCGGACCGGTGCCCGGGACTCGGGCATGCCGCGGTACGTGCAGCCCACGACCCAGTCGAATTCTCTGGGAAACCAGCCTGGCCGCGGAGCCTTCCAGCTGGGCAGCGTCAGGCCGCCCACGCCAATAACGGCTGGGTCGGCGTAAGAGTCAGCGAAGAATTTCAGCCAGTGCGGGTCGGCGACCGCATCGTCATCGAGGAACGCCACGACGTCGCCCTGGGCGGCAGCCACTCCGGTGTTCTTGCCACCCGAAAGCCCTCGTTCCTCGGAGTTCTCGATCACCGCGGCGCCGGGCAGCGCCGCAGCCAGCGAGGTGCGCAGGACCGGATTGTGGTCGACCACGACGATCGTTTCCAGGGCGGGGAAGCTCTGCACCTGGACAGACTCAACAGCGGCGCAGGTCTCGTCCCACCGCTTCTCGGTATAAGCGCAGATCACTACAGAGATGGACGGCTTGGTGATCATGTTGCTTCCTGGTTCACGTCTGGCGCTGCCCCGGGTGAAGGCATGGCCGCGGAAACTGCCTGAGCAGGTTCACGCGCTGGCAGCGCCGTCCGTCTCCGGGACCGGTGCTGCGAGCCGGCGAATACCTCCGCGGCGATGACCTTGAGAATCCGCCAGCCATCGGAGAAGACCCGAAGATTGCTCTCGCCATGCACGCGCGGCCGCTCGTGGCTGGGTATCTCCTGAATTCGCAGGCCAGCCTTGGCGGCCCGAATATTCATCAGGGTCTCGACCTCGAATCCGCGGCAGTCGAGATCGAGTGCAGGCAGGTGCTCTGACCAGAAAGCGTTGTAGCCGTAACAGAGATCGGTGAACTGGGTGTTGAACACCAGGTTCACCGACCCGCTGAGGACCCGGTTCCCGAGCCGGCGAAGCGGGGTGATGTCATCGCTGGCGCCGCCGGTTGCGAAACGCGATCCCTTGGCGTAGTCGGCCCCGGCGACCAGGGCGCCGACAAAACGGACGATCTCACCGCCGTCGGTGGAACCATCGCCGTCGATCGTCACGATGATGTCACCGGTGCACGCTTCGAACCCGGCGAGCAAGGCATCGCCCTTGCCCTTTCCTAACTGAGCAAGAACCTTGATGCCGGGCCAGCACTGCCGGGCGACGGCGACGGTGTCATCGACCGAGTGCCCGTCCACGAGCACGACCTCATGGACCCAGGCCGGCAGCGAACCCAGGACGGCCGGCAAGTTCCGCGCCTCGTTCTTGACGGGAAGAACCACGCTAACGGTCGGGGCTATGGCGAGAGCCACGGAAACTGGCCGGTACTCGGGCTGCGCCGGCCTGGCTGTCCCGCGGCTGGCGGCCGCCCACCCCGTCACGCGGACCACCGGCTCCGCCTGGCGCCCCGGCTTATCAGTTTTGGTTAATGCGACAAGATCCACTCGAGTGTCGTCCCCCTCCAGATGTTCCGGCCACCGGCTCGACAATGACCCAGCCCTGATGGTTGGCCGCAACAGTTTCCCTATGAACACGAGAGGGACGCGTGATCTGCCCAGAAGGGTTACATGATGGTTGCTACGCTGAGTTATATCCATGACTGCAAATGGTGATACTCGCAGGTAGAGCCACCGCATGTGAGCCTCGTCAGGGCCAATAAAAATTTTGGGAATGCGATCTGCGTGGTGCGGGAAAATATGAACCATGGGGCAGACTGCCAGGTTTCCGCTGGCATTACCCGAGATTCCCCTAACATCCTTACAGGCTAAAAGAAATTAACACCTATATACCATTCCGATGAGGGACTTATAGGCATCTTGCCCCCGGGCCGCACAATTTGGTCGTCACGCCTCCGGCCTGGGCGCAGCACGCCGCGCCCCGGGCCATGTGCTTGCATGGATCCTGGCCACCAGACGGGCGGAGCGAGGTGAGGCGTGGCGTGAGCGGCGTGGTGGCCTTGGTGCTCGCCCTCGCGACCTGGCCGATGCTGGCCGCCCGGGCGATGGGCGGGCGGCCCCCGAGCCCGGGTCCGAAGCTGGCCGCGCTGGCCCCGATCGCCGCGCTGCTCGGCGTCGTCGCCGTGGCCGTGGCGGCGACCTGGCACTGGTGGCTGGCAGTGCTGCTCGCGCTGCCGGCGGCGATCCTGGTGGCCTGGCAGCTGCCCCCGCGCCGGCCGGCCAGTCACCGGGGCGCCGGCCCCGGGGCCACCGGTCACCGGGCCGCCCCGGATTCCGGCCCGGGCGTCCTCACCCTGCGCGTGCTCAACCTGAACGTGCTGGTCGGCCTGGCCGACCCGGCGGGCCTCCTCGGCGAACTGCAGCGCCACCGCGTAGACGTGCTGGCCGTCCAGGAGCTGACCCCGGAAATGGTGGGCCAGCTGGCCGACGCTGGCCTGGCCGGTGTGCTGCCCTTCAGCCATCTGGACCCGCACCCTGGCTTTCCGGGCATGGGGCTGTGGGCGCGCTGGCCGCTGATCCCGCTGCCCCCGATAGCGGGCATGAAGGCACCCGCGCCCCGCGCGCGTATCGAGCCGTCAGCCGGCCAGCCGGTGACGGTGAGCTCAGTGCACCCGGTCGCCCCGACGAACGGCAACGACGACCGGTGGCAGCGAGACCTCGGGCTGGTCCGCTCGGTGCTGGACGGCGCCGGCGAGCCGCAGGTAGTCGCCGGGGACTTCAACGCCACCCGGGATCACCGGCCATTCCGGGACCTCCTGGCCGCGGGCTTCCTGGACTGCGCGGACGCCGCCCTGAGCCGGGCATGGCCGGGCTTCACCTGGCCCGCCAACCGGATGTACCCGCCGGTGATGCGGCTGGATCACGTGCTCGTCTCTGCGCCCGGGCGGACAGCCGGATGGGCGGGCTGGGTGACGGTGCTCGAAGCGAGAGTCATCCGGGTACCCGGCACCGACCATTGCGGCGTCCTGGCCGTCATCGAATTCCAGCCCGTAGCCTGAGCACCGCCGCCGGCCGCGCAAACCCGAACCGCAGCAGCATCAACACATATTGCGAGTACGGGGCGTATCAGTGCGCAATGGCCTGCCCCATTTGAGAAATCTCGTTATAGGTTGACCCGGTCTGGCTAAAGTTCAGTCTCCTTATCGCAACACCGCAAGGAGAAATCATTACCCGCTCCGGTAAACCTCATAGTCGCTAAGGACGTCCCCCACACCAGGGGCAGTTCTAATTTCGATGCCTCGTTTAATTCCCACGGGCCTGCCCTGATGAGTGGTACGGTGCAACGCACCCCTGGGCGGTATCTAAGCAGGCAGGACATCACTTATTAAGATAAAGGGGGGGAGCCGACCATGTCCGTCGAAATCCGCACGGGACTAGGCCGTCAGCTAAGCTCCGCGACGAGCGATCTGCGAGGCCACGGCGCCATCGATATCAGTGTTGTCATGCCCTGCCTCAATGAAGAAGACAGCGTCGGGATATGTGTCAGTAAAGCTTGGGAAGGTATACGGAGGACGGGCCTGCGTGGTGAGGTCATAGTCTGCGACAACGGTTCGGCCGATAATTCCCGGGCGGTGGCCGAGACCGCTGGGGCGCGCGTCGTCCGCCAGCCGCGACGCGGCTACGGAAACGCGTACATGAAAGGCTTCAGCGCCGCCCGCGGGCGCATTATTGTCATGGGTGACTCCGATGACTCCTACGATTTCACAGCGCTTCCGGACATCATCAGGCCGCTCAATGAGGGGGCCGACTATGTCCTTGGCTCAAGATTCACCGGCCAAATCCGCAGCGGCGCAATGACATGGAGCCATCGTTATGTCGGGAATCCTGTTCTCACCCGGCTTCTCAACCTGTTCTTCAACCTGAAGGTCAGCGATGCGCACAGCGGTTTCCGGGCCTTTACCAGGGGAGCGCTCGACACGATGGCCCTGCAGTGCGAGGGCATGGAGTTTGCTTCCGAGATCGTGGTGAAGGCCGCCCGCGCGGATCTCCGCGTCGCCGAGGTTCCCATCACATATTCCCGCCGCATTGGCGAGTCGAAGCTGAACTCCTTCAAGGACGGCTGGCGTCATCTGCGCTTTCTCCTGCAGCTGTCGCCGGACTACCTCTTCGTGACGCCCGGGATCGCGTGCCTGGCGATCGGCGTCCTCAGCCAGCTGGCCTTCCTCGGCCTGGGCGGGTCGTCCGCGCTGGCGGTGAAGATCCTGCTTGCGCTGGTCACCCTGGCCGGGAGCCAGCTGGTGACGTTCGGCCTGTTCGCCAAGACCTACGCGGAGAGCATCGGCCTCGGTAAGAAGAGCCGTGTATCCGAGTGGGTCGAGCGGACGTTCACCCTGGAGCACGGTCTCATCTGCGGTACGGGGCTGGCTGCTGCCGGCGTGAGCCTGCTGATCCGCCAGTTCATGGCGGGATGGGGCCCGGTCGCGGCGGGCGGCCCAGCCGCGTCCGTCACGATCCTGGGGCTGCTCGGCGCGGTGCTCGGGGCCAGCCTGTGGTTCGACGCGTTCTTCCTCACCATGTTCCACCTCAAGCGGCCCGCGCCGCTGGTCACAGCGCCCCCATCGGAACTCGGCGGGGAGGCCCGGGAAGCATCGGTCGTTCCGCTGCCCCGGGGCGTGGCCAATTAGCCGCGCCCGGAGCGTGGTGCACATAGCCGCCCGGTACCCGCCGGGCCTCGGCGGCATGGAGAAGGTCGTGCAGTCCCTGGCGCGTCATCAGCACCAGCTCGGCATGCAGGTCAGGGTGCTCACCTCGGACCACGGGCGGACTGACCTGCCCGAGGAAGATGAGAGCTTCCCGGTCTCCCGGCTGAAAAGCATCTACATCGCGCACACCCCGATCATCCCCAGCCTCCTGCCCCGGCTTCTGGGCCTCGACCGGCGCACCATCATCCACCTGCACGTCTCCTGCGCTTACATCCCGGAAATCGTGTGGCTGTACGCCAAGCTGCGGGGCCATCGTTATGTGGCGCACGTTCATCTCGACGTCCCGCCGTCCGGCCGGGCCGGATCGCTCCTGGTTCCCTACAAGAGGTTCCTGCTCCGCCCGGTTCTCCGCGCGGCCGAGGTCGTGCTCGTGCCAACGCCGGACTACCGGGAGATCATCAGCGGCAGGTACCAGATACCGCCGGACCGGATCGTCGTCATGGGCAACGCCACCGAGCACCGGATCGCGCCGCGGCCCAAAACGCTCACCGGGGAGGCCGCCGAGCGAAGGCTGCTCTTCGTCGGCCGCCTCGCGGCCCAGAAGAACATCCCGCTCATGCTGGAAGCGGTGGCGGCCTACGCGGCGAAGTACGACCGCGCGATCACGCTGTCGATCGTGGGCGATGGCGAGTTGCGGTCGGCGGCCCGGTCGCAGATCGACCGGCTCGCGCTGCAGGACATCGTGACGCTGCGCGGCCCGCTGCACGGTGAGGGGCTCGAGTCCGCCTACGCGGAGGCGGACCTCTTACTCCTGACGTCAACCGATGAGTCGTATGGCCTGGTTTTCATCGAGGCCATGACCAAGGGGGTGCCTATCGTCAGCGTCAACATCCCCGCCGTGCGCAACGTCGTGGTCAGCGGCGTCAACGGCCTCCTGGCCGAGCCGGCTGCCGAGGCGGTCGCGGACGCCATCCACGCCCTGCTGGCCGACGGCGCGTTCTACGCCGAAGTCTCGGGCAACAACCTGGCCAAGGCCCGGTCCCTCGACTGGGGTGCGATCGCCAGTGATCTCGCCGCGGTCTACGACCGGTTTCACATCAGCTCCTGAAGGAGCTGGGCCGTCAGCTCCACCTGGCGCGGCCACGCGTAGTCCCCGGCCCGGGCCGCCTGCCGCGCGTTCCGGGAGAAGCGCTCGGCCAGGGCGGCGTCGTCAAACAGCTCGCTGATCTTCCCGGCGAACCCGGCCACGTCGTTCGGCGCGACCAGGAAGCCGAACTCACCGTCCCGCACCACGTCCGGTATGCCCTCGGCCGCGCTGGCCACCGGCGGCACACCGCAGGCCATGGCCTCCAGGATCACCATGCCGAAAGCCTCTTTGGTGGAGGGCACGATCAGCACGTCAGCATCCTGGTACGCGCTGACCAGATCCGGCCCGGCCAGCCGGCCGCGGAAGTCAACGTGCCGGGCGATGCCCAGCTCGGCCGCCCGCTTCTCGAAGTAGGGCCGCTGGTCGCCGTTACCGACGACCGCGAGGTGCACATCCGGA
>Ga0302325_10033196_pt1 | contig 10579 bp, 4 predicted proteins | sample Palsa_T0_2_FD_201948 | JGI IMG/M metagenome (GOLD analysis project Ga0302325, IMG submission 201948) | Peat permafrost microbial communities from Stordalen Mire near Abisko, Sweden - Palsa_T0_2 | ecosystem: Environmental > Terrestrial > Soil > Palsa > Peat permafrost | place: Sweden: Abisko...
CACATTATCGCCTTCACAATGCTGGCAAAATTATCAGTTAATAAGATGATAGATGAGGCTTGTCTGGCGACATCGGTTCCAGTAGCCCCCATGGCAAAGCTGACGTCCGCTGCACTCATGGCCGCGGCATCGTTTGTTCCATCACCAGTGACAGCGACAATCTCTCCTAGTTTTTTGAGCAATATCACCAATATCCGCTTGTCTTCCGGCGTAGATCTCGCGAGAACCCTGAGTTGAGGGATAGCATCCAACTTTTCAGCTTCACTCAAAGCTCGAAAGTCGGCTCCTTCATAGGAGTAATCACCTTCCTGAAGAATGCCGCATTGCCGGGCAATAGCGTTTGCTGTCAGGAGATTGTCACCTGTTACCATACGAACAGTTACACCTGCCATTTTGCAATCCTTCACAGACTGCCAGACTTCAGGTCGAAGTGGGTCCTGGATTCCCATCACTCCGATAAATACCAAGTCATCTAAAAGATAATCCAGTAAAAATTTTGTCTTCTCCTCACTGTCGCTTGTGGGAAGCTGCAAGTCTCGGTATACCAAACTTATCGTTCGGAGTGGTCGGCTGGCGTAGGTTTTGATGGCTTCGGCTAGACGCTCTTTGTCTTCGGGGCTGAGTTCTATGATGTCTGAGCTGTCGGAACCTGGATTCTGAATGATCCGGGTACATTTGGAGAGTAAAACCTCGGCTGCCCCCTTGATCAGAACACGAAAAAGACCAGGGGAATCTTCCAATTTAATCACGGTGGCCATGTATTTGTACGCTCCATTGAAAGGCACGACCTGGACAATCTTTTCCTTGGATCTTTCTTCAGTGACAGCCCCCATATTCAAGTGATCTTTGGCGAAACCCAGGAGAGCGGATTCTGTGTTGGAGCCAACGAATGAAGAGCCATCTTTGCTATCGAAAGCAGTCGTATTCAGCGCGATCGACTGCAACAGAATCTTCCGAGTACTGGGAGACAGGGTATTAACAAACTCTGTTGAGGATAACTTTTCTGTGGAAGTGGTTATAGAAGCGCCAACATTGTCCGAGAAATCGGCTTTAGATCCGACCATTCCAGCTACAACAGCCATTTTGTTTTGAGTCAGAGTCCCTGTCTTGTCCGAACAGACACTAGTGGCATTACCCATCACCTCACAGGCCTTTAACTGGCGAACTAAGTTATGGTCCTTGAGCATTCGTGTAGTAGCGAAGGCGAGAGAAAGAGTAACGGCGAGTGGTAATCCTTCAGGTACGGCAATGACCAGCACTGTCAAGGCAATAATCACAATTTCCACAAAATTCTTGCCCTTATCCGTTGGTGAGGCGTGATCATGAGGCAATTCTGCCAGGAACCTAATGAAGAGAGCGAAGAAGAAGAGGATGGAGATCACTCCTCCAGCCCATGAGATGTACTTGGCCAGCACTGTGAGCCTACTCTGCAATGGAGTCTCTTCCGCCTCATCTGACTCGCTGACCTGCGCGAGAATTTTGCCGTAGGTTGAATTCAAGCCTGTAGCTGTGACAAGAAAGGTACCAACTCCTTCAAGTACCTTGGTACCTGAGAGCAGGAAAGGGTCGAGCCTCGGTAGCGAGCTTCTGACTTCCTCCTCGCTGGCCTCATTCAACTCACGAAAGACTTCATCTCCAGGCGTTTTGTGGACCAAATCGGACTCTCCAGTAGCCGAAGACTCGTCGCACATGATATTGTAACCATTGAGCAGGATACCATCAGCCGGGATTACATCGCCGGGCTCAATAATGACAACGTCGCCAACCAGGATATCTGAGCCGGCGAGAAGCGTAGATTCGCCAAACCGAATCACCTTTGCATCTCGCTCTAGCTGCTTCTCGTTCAGCTTCTTGAATTCGCGCGATTTGGCCCAGTCATTGATGGTTGACACAAGAACAATGATGGTGATGGCAGTGAGGATAGCCACGCCTTCAACCCATTGAATAGGAGGATTATCCGGGGTATGAGGAATCGTAAATGTTTGATATAGACCAATAGCTAGTGAGACCGCTGCCGCTGCTGTCAGAAGGAAAAGGACGGGATCGTTGTAGGCCAGCCATGCCCGTTTGAATAAGGTGAGCTCTTTCTTTGTTGGAAGACGGTTGTCGAGGAAGACTTCCCTCCTTTTATCAAGAAATGCGGTATCGCATGGGAACCTGCTCCGATCAGGTCTTGCGGTCGTGACCTGGAGAGAGAGCCTCTTCCCAAACCCGGACAATCCTTCCTCAGCCTCTCGTATAGTCGAGGGTGACGCCGAGGGCTCTCTGGGAAGGGGAGGGGAGCTGACAGTGATCGTATTACTGTGCTCTCCGATGCCCGTAACCCTGTCGGATCGCAGTCCCGTGACAAGGCCCTCGACGCCGCCCAAGCGCAAGAAGGCAGTTGGGTTCTTTGGATCGTGGAGGGTGCTGAGATTCTCGGGCGTAAATTTGAAGGCATTCCTGTCCTTTTCCTTACTGGCTGAGGCGCTGGACGCAGTAGTCTTGGTACCAACGGTGCTCCAAGTGCTGTTTGGAGACGCGCTGTCGTCCATTGAAATTGAAGCTGGATAGATTGCGATGCAGGTCTAGCTGTAATAGACGCATGGCTATTCTAAGATCCTGTGGTATGCGTGCATCTCTCGATCTTGATCATAGCAGAGATGGGGGTAGTATTCAGAAGCTCTGTCGAAAGAGAGGAGGAAAATTGAAAGGTGGAGAGATAAAGAAAAGGGAAGGTCACACAGCGCGCTTTCGCCAGCAAAAACGCCTCACCATAACGCCTGATTCACAATGGTGGTGGCTTAGCACGCCTGAAACTGGGCGCACCTGCATCTTTTGCAACACCATTGCTTTTAAATTCAGAGGCCCGACAAGCTGCTTGGGCAACCGTTGAAAATTATCCATAGGCATCTTCGTCTACTTCCGGCTTTCCCGACTGACCACATCTTGCTTTGGGGTGGGTGACGCCTCATCGATTTGCCACGGGCTTGCGCGAGTAGGATGACCGCTTGCGGTCCTACATCCAGAATCCACGAAGCATCTGTCACCGAATAACGACGAGTTTAGGCCTCAAGAGACAAGTTCAGCTCTTGTCATAAGGCACACCGAAGAGAAGTGCCCAATTCTCCTCAACAAATGATCAAGCACAATTGTCATCACCTCGTTGCCAGACAACTAATCATCCCGCGCTGCCATCCACACGATGCATGCGAGCAATTTATTAACTGGTCACTTGGTAACGCCACAGTTTTGCTACACCTGAACCAGTTGGGCTTTTTATTCATAGGCGAAGTTATGGAAAAGAATGCTGCCCGTTAGGTCTAGCATTGAGCGAAACACAAGATGCTACTTATTATAAGAGCTAAGGTTTCTTGAATACTCGTTTCGCAAATGAAGCAGGAGAATATTATCGTTCCTTCCAGCCGACGAAGGAAGTTGTCCTTGCTTGCTTACCGTCACACTTGCAACACTTCAAAAGTTTGATCCTTTCTCGGAATCAAGATAAAACACGTTTGGGTTCAATTCAAGCACTATGAAGATGCTTGTTTTGGAGGGTTTGAAGTGTTCTGATCAAAATCCTAAAAGGAGCGAAACGTGTAACAGCATGTGCCATTGCTCGTCGTACAAGTAAGCGAAAACCACTACAAAGAAACATTGTACCACAAGCCCTGTGTACATTTAACTAAATTATACAAAGTTTACAAGAAATTATTAGAAGGAATATAGGAATGTATTTTCCATGTTTTCTTTGCAAATTTAGTAGGGGAGAACCAGTCGATAAGGCTGGTGGTGGGGTTATGTGTACGACGAGCAAAGGCACATGCTCTTACCTGTGGCTGAGGCTAATCAACCTCTCCAAAACACCTTATCAAGTGGGGGATAGTAAGTGTTTTCTTTTTCTTTCAAAAGGGCAGTTTATCAAAAGGTTAGGAGACTAGAAGCAAGTGAATCGGCTTCAACCTCCCGTTGGCAACACGCAAGACTTGACAACAACATCAAGCATCTCCTCCACGAAGAAGTTGACTGAAATGGTTTCACCTCCTATAGCATGAACATACACATCCTGCAAGAAGTTTCTAAGCAGTGAGACTCTTCGTCAAAATGCAAGGCTTCCCAGTTCCAAACGAAACAAGCGCATTGTTGTGGTGGTGATAATGGGGTTTGTTGATCGCTTCGATTTTGTAAGGAGAAGGGATATTTATATCAACAATGTACGGCTAGCGCCATGCCTATAGATTTTCAGTCTATAGTTGTGTTCCATTTATGGCAGGGAATACATCCATGATCTCTCCTGTCTGGGGCTATTCCGAAACCAGCACAGCTACCATGCCTCATCCCTCCGCTTCTTCTAATTGCTGAAATTCAAAATCTCACTGTCTCCAGCTCGCTCCATGAAATCCAGATAATCACCCTGTTTCAGCCTGGTAACTCACTGTTTGTTTAGGAACCCATATCAAAAGCTATACAAGTCAGCGTAAATTGTTGCTTGCGTATAGTCAATCTTAAAAGCGATCTGACTCAGTGAGTCCTTCCGAAAGTTCAGGGTTGAACCGGGCTCATAGCTACTGATTCTTGTTGTCATCTCTGAGTCATGGTTATATGTCGTCAAGCCGTAGCCTCGAAGCCCTTTCTATTCGGCACCTATGTTCGGGAAGCAAAAACAAGAATGGTATGGCCTTGCGTGAGGACTGCCACGTGCCTGCTCGTAACATCTTGTGACCAGCGCAATCTCAGTAGAGAATGCAGAAAATCGTTGAAAAATGACAGCTGCTCTCGTCATTATTTCCAGCAATTGAGTTTGTTTGGGGAAAATTCTCATAAAATACCAGGTACTTCGTGATGTGATTTCATCACGTGATCGACCTCATTCCCTTCACACTTCAAGTTCCATTGCCCACGCGAAACTGCCATGAGTCATAGCCAGCACTCCAGCCTGCCAAAGAAAAGAGACTGCATTGCTCATATTCGACACAAATGCATATAAATACTCGACCATGTTCTCTCTTAGCAAGTCACCCAAAAACTTCCGGTATACCAACGATGTCATGTAAGATGAGGCACATTCCTATTTTCCATTATCTCACTTGTCCCTTTCACCTACAACTCACTCAACCATCATTCGCTAATAGTTACATTGTTCTATATATCAAAGAAAATTCCACTTTACATGATGGATTCTTATCATCGGATGTCTTCGTTATCACGTTCATTGCCGCCGTCAACGGACGAATCGGAATAAACTAAGTCCGATTCGGCCCATTTGGCAAAGCAGTAGTACCTTATGCTTTGTTACAGAACAATTTTATTGTTGTGGGACTGATTCTGCCTTTAGGGCCGTGCAATGCTCAACTCGAGAGCTTGTACCACAGCCAAGATGTGGGTGTTGTATGAAGGTTGGTAGAGGATGCGGTAGGTATGTAGGTAGGTAGGATTCATTCTATTTAAGTGGACGTTCCAGGCCAAAACACCTATGCGTACCACTGGTCGGCCTGCCTTAAGGGCATCCGCCTGGCTCTCAAGCCCTAATCAAGCCCTAATCAAGCCCCTAAACAAAGCACCTGCTTCCTTGACTTTTATTGAATATAGGATATATTTATAGTAGTACCAGCTTTCATGGGTGGTATAATTATCTCCTTATAGGCTATTCTATACTACCCCCCGGAGGAAAAACTTCAACCAAAAACCTAAGCAAACGTCAAGTAGTCTTCTAGGATTGTGTCCTTTACCTGCTGCAGTCGAGGATCCTGTATATAGTCTCTGTATGAATACCCTCTCCCTAATAGTATAATAGTATTATACGCTGTATACTATCTCGAGTAGAAAAGTTCGTCACAGCTTGCTTGCCGACACATGTATTAGCCTGACGGCCGTCTCGAGGACAAGGTATAGTCGTTGCTAAGGATATTCGAATAGAGAAGAGTGGCAGTGATCCAAAGTACTTGTTTTCGTAGCTGTCGCCTATAGCCTCTGTAGAATATAATATTAACGTCTCGATTCGCATACGATAATAAGTCGAGAAGCTTATTGTCGAGAGTCGTTATATAGTGAGGTCTGGCCTGAACTTCCTTAAAAAATCCAAGTCGCCCTTATCCAATCATTCAGTTCTTGCTATTCCGGCCCTGAATAATACCACCGTGACTTAATCTTGGCCTATAACTCAATTCAGAACTACAGGTTCGTAGAATGCACCACGTACAGGTGTTGAGTCGGCGCCCTCCTAGAGGATGCGGTATGCAGTATACTTCTTATAGACCTTCCCTTATATAGTAGAGACTTCGATGAGACTGCAAACAGCGTGAACAACACGATTATACGGACTCAGGTCACGGATAAAGTTCCCCTTACAGTAAGCGAGAAAAGATCGGGAATGGCGACCTGGTCCACAACCCCTTCCTGGGAGCGAGAATACGTACCCCACCTGGCAGTTAAAATTTACAGATAGAGCTCATCTTATTGTAATTTGAGTTACCAGAAGAATAATTTCGAATTACATGGTATACGAAGTTTCCATTGTCCAGGTACGACTTGAAGTCCCCGAACTGGAATAAGGGGGTAAACAATTTAAGCGAGGTCATGAACAACTCGGCGCCTTGCAAAGATTAGAATTGGTATATAAAGCTCACATATTGTCATCTCGCACCCAGATCATGCCGCACCATCGAACATTCGCTTTCAGACGGTGGATGGCTGTTTTTGACTGCTGACATGGGGTTTCGCAAACTCGGCGACTCGTGACCTCGACCCCACCCAGTCATTAATGATGGAGAACCAAAAGATCTGGAAAGGGAGAGCAGCAAGAAGTATAAAATCTGCCAGTTCCCATACCGTGGCTCCTTACTGCCAAAAATGCAAAATCAGCTCTCAATAATCGAGGATAACCAGTATATGCTAAGGGTGAGCTAGCTTTCTAGGCCAAGCACGACGTAATATTTTATGATACAAGCTAAGAGATACTTGTCTGCCTCGGAATCGAGTCCTTATTTCCCAGGAATAAAACAGACGGTTAGGTTGATTACTGACAACAGACAATAGGTCTGACAACGGACAATAGGTCTGACAACGGACAATAGGTCTGACAACGGACAACTGGTCTGACAACGGACGGTGCGCTGACGGCGGACAAGAACTGACAGCGACTCTCGTCTAATTACTAAGAAAGAAGCTTTGTGTTGGCCAAGTGGGGTAAATTTCATGTCCAGGGACGAATTTGAAGGGGAGGAGGTATTCTTTACAAAGACTGTAAAGCGTTCATGTTCAGCCTCAATTCAAGCTCTGCAACTTGAGCTGCTCTAACTGGTGCGTGCTTGCCCAATGATCGTAATGATAGTACACACTTTCCAACCATATTTCTATACAATGGTGGAGAATTGATTTTATTGTCATGTTGGTAGTTACTGTCATGTCTAGGCCTCACTTGCAGAGCTGGTCCTCACAAGAACTTGTAAAATGGACTCGGATTGTCATGGTCATGTTCATACGTGAAACCCTTACCTTTAACCAGAAGCCGAACATTTGACAGATCTTGCCCAGACCCATCACGTCTGCTTGGATGACTCCACACATTGTTCTCTCGCGGTACATATCCCATATCTTGTTGAGAATACGGATTAGAAGAGTCAAGAGCTAGGAGAGCTCCAAAGCTCTAGAAAATCTCTGTGAGAAGGGGAGGGGCGGAATTAAAAGCTGTTGACAGGAAGAAGAGGCAGTAATTGGGTTGCTTTTCCTACTATAAAACCGAGACGCACTCGGATCCTGATCAGTAAGCTTAGTGCTCGGTGATAGACAGAAAAACCAGGAGATCAGAGCCGAATAAGTTCACTGCGGGTCTTGAAATCCTATCAAATCATCATATTACGGATCTAGCTCCAGCTAGAATTCCTGTCCCCTCATCCACAAATCGAGGAGTAATTGACAGAAAAAGAGAAATGAGAGCCCTTTCCAATTTGACAACAAGAATTCTAAGGCTTTGAGCTCAGCGATTAAAAGATATGCCATTACCAACGTATTCTTGTTCGGAACTGAGAGGGCCTTCTAGATCCTTTGCACCGTCTTGAGCACCACCCCAATATACTCTCTGGTTTCTTGGGGCAATGGTAGGAAAAGGGTCGAGGTCACTTGTCTACGAAGTACAATTTGCACGTCACTCAATTATAGCTGCCCAATCGACGCATGCTTGATCGCCCAATGTAAGAGCAGGTGCCATTGCTCGTCGTACACCTAACCCCACCACCAGCCTTAACTACCTCTTCTCCCCTACGGACTTCGCAAAGAAAACTTGGAAAATACATTCCTTTATTCCTTCTTATAATGTTTTATAAATTGTGTATAATTTTGAATGTACGCAAGGCTTGTTGTACAATGTTTTTTGTGTAGTGGCTTTTGCTTAGGTGTACGAGAGCAATGGCACATGCTCTTACAGTTGAAAACAGGTCCAAGGGTGAACCCTAATTCGAGCAGAGCGTGTCAACTTCCTGCACAGGTGATGCAAATTGCCAGTCGATGAATTTCAGCTGTTTGAGAAAGTGAAGCCGAGCCAGCAGAAAAGAATAAAATATTTATAGAAAGGGGTGAGACCACGGCTGGAGAAGCTCGTTGGGCATAACTAAAAAGGGAAGGAAACCACGGGAGCCTTAAGACATGCCGTACAACTTCTGCTTCAGTGCACAACGTCTAATCATCAATTTTGAAAGATTATCGAGGACGCTTGAGCAGCTTCAACTCAGTTGGATACCAGCTTCGAGAAAATGGAGGAAGGGACTTTGACAACAATATTAAACGCTGACAACAAAGGAGAAGCAAGTAAGGTTTAGGTTCTGAGCAGGAATGGCTTGTTAGCGTCAAAGACTTAAAGTTAAGAAGAATTTGCCCTTGATGCATCGCACTCATACGGATGCTGCTTCGAGTAGGCAATTAATTCATTTACGAAGTTATCGTAAGACATTCTGATTGAATTTCAGAGAATTTGAGAAGTTTGATTGCTGTGGTGGGGAGATATGCTGTTGTTGTTTTTATGGACCGTCGAAAAGGTTTGATTTCAAGTATGAGTCATAGCATTTCTAATCCTGCTTCGAAGGATCTTGTTTCTCGCATGCACCCAGGACTTCAGCGGAGGAGTTACTTATATGTTCGATTCCAGGGGGTTTCTCTCCTCATGGTATTTTCTCTTCCTCGAATCCAGAGATAAACAAAAGAATAACGAGCGATGGGTTTCATAAGACAGGCAAACTTCTACTTTGATATGCAGGTCTCAAACGTCCGCCACGCCAGTCATTCAAAAGAAATATCTCAAGTGTTGCGCATTCAAAATAAAAATTGACGTTCTCATACCCTCCTAGCTTTCGTATGACCACTCTATCGTATCAATCCTCAAAACCGGAGCCGTCCACCCACCACCCCTCCTCCTCTCAATCTCTTCCAAAGTCGTCCTCGCCACCTCCATCGCCGCATCAACATTCCCTTTCACGATTTCTGCAGTCAAATCAGGATCACGACGTCCTAACCTATGCTCCTCACCCATAGCAAGCCCCCAGGCCCAAACAACATGCAACTCCCTGACCCCCGGAAACAACGCCATGAGCCACTTCTCAACCCATGCTTTCATATCCTTCGGAAAACTCGCCGTGAGTCTGGAGAACGTAATCTCCAACCTCCTAATCTTCCACAAATCGGCCTTCGATAATTTAAGAAGCGCAGTCTGTATCCCTGGCGTGAATCGAGGCATATGCGATCGATCTTCAAAGTCCGTGGCTGAGAAGCAGACTGTGTCGACATTGAAGTCGAGGTATTGGTACCCGAGTGCGGCTGCATTGTGCCAATTTGAGTAATGCCTCAGTGCAATAGCTCTCGATTCGCGGTTGATTTGGAGCGTGAGTGGACAGTGGTCCTTTGGGCCTTTGTTGGGTTCGTGGTAGAGCCCGGTGGTATCATAGGCAGTGAACGGAACGATTTTCCGGGGACCAGGCAGGGTGAAGAGCCAGATTTGTTGGCGGAGTTCATTGGGCAAGGCGGGGAAGAGGGTAAAGATTTGGGAGGCCATTGTGTACTAGATATGTCTACTTGAGTGCAAAGATTCAATGTCCTTGGATCGCTCGGTACAACTTGATGATAAAAAACAAAGATGGGGAAGGAGGAGAGAGCGATGGTTTTCGGCGCTAAAGGTTAGGCCCCTTGGCAGCCACTTCGCCACTATCTTTACGGGGCACTTTTTACCCCTCATTACCCCGCACTGCCACTAAAGACCCCTATTCTAGGTGCCGATCACTAAAAGACACTCAGTCCATATATAAAATCATTCGCCGCAAGTAAACACTTTACACATTTCCATTCAATCAAAAGATAAATCTTTGATCATCGAGTAAGCCATAATCTTTAAGTGCTACCAGTGGATTACCTGGCCCACAACGAGTCACACCCCGCTATCCTGGCCCCCAAAATTACCCCGCCCACTTGCAAAGGTCCCGAGTCCCTCTTGGGAGAATTAGATAGGGATTATTTGCAGTCAAAAAAGACGTTCTGTCTACAATTGGGCGTGCGTTTTTATCTAATTTGACTACTTTAGAATTGCCTTGGTTATGAGTTATGAATTTCATTCTCACCG
>Ga0302325_10033197_pt1 | contig 10578 bp, 5 predicted proteins | sample Palsa_T0_2_FD_201948 | JGI IMG/M metagenome (GOLD analysis project Ga0302325, IMG submission 201948) | Peat permafrost microbial communities from Stordalen Mire near Abisko, Sweden - Palsa_T0_2 | ecosystem: Environmental > Terrestrial > Soil > Palsa > Peat permafrost | place: Sweden: Abisko...
ATCTCGGGTACTCACTCGTGTAAGTAAGGCCCAAGAAAAAAGGGTCGTCAAGATGTAATCAAAAACCCCGCCCGAGGCCGTTTCCGGCGTGTCCAGCGGGGAGTAGATAAATCATCCGCGCCCCAGCGCGCTATCTGTTAATCAACGGTTTGGAACGCTGTTTGTCAACCGGCACCTTGGTTTTAGTTTAAAGCGGCCACGCTCTCGCACGACCTCCCGGCATGGCTCAAAGCCGCATCCTCGCGGCCACTTGCGCGACATCCTTGTCGCCGCGGCCGGAGAGATTGACGATGATAAGCTGATCCTTGGCCATTTTCGGCGCGCGCTCGATGACGGCGGCGATGGCGTGGGCTGATTCCAGCGCGGGAATGATGCCCTCCAACCGGGCCAATTTGCTGAACGCCGCCAGGGCCTGGTCGTCGGTGGCGAAGCTGTATTGGACGCGGCCCTGGTCGCGCAGCCAGGCGTGTTCGGGTCCGACGGCGGCGTAATCCAGGCCGGCCGAGACGCTATGTGTCAACTGAATTTGGCCGTTCTCATCCTGCAAAATATAGGAACGCGTGCCTTGCAGGACACCGAGCGAGCCGCCTTGAAAACGGGCGGCGTGCTTTTCCGGGATGATGCCTTCGCCGCCGGCTTCGACGCCGAGCATCTGGACGGAGGCGTCCTGGAGAAAGGGAAAGAAAAGGCCAATGGCATTGGAGCCGCCGCCGACGCAGGCGATCAGCAAGTCGGGCAGCTGCTCTTCTTGTTCCAGAATCTGCCGCCGCGCTTCGTCGCCAATGATGCGTTGAAAATTGCGCACCATGACCGGGTAAGGATGCGCGCCGTAGGCGGTGCCCAGGATATAATGAGTGTGCCGCACATTGGTGACCCAATCGCGCATGGCTTCGTTGACGGCTTCCTTGAGGGTTTTCTGGCCGGCGGTGACGGAGACGACTTCCGCGCCGAGCATTTTCATGCGGAACACATTGAGTTCCTGGCGGCGGCAATCGACTTCGCCCATGTAAATGACGCATTGCAGGCCAAACATGGCGGCGACGGTGGCGGTGGCGACGCCGTGCTGGCCGGCGCCGGTTTCAGCGATGATGCGGGTCTTGCCCATGCGGCGGGCCAGGAGAATCTGGCCCATGGCATTGTTGATTTTGTGAGCGCCGGTGTGGAGGAGGTCCTCGCGTTTGAGATAGATGCGAGGGCCGCCCAACTCGCGCGTCAGCCGCTCGGCCAAATAGAGCGGGCTGGGGCGACCGACGAAATGGCGCAAGTAATAGGAAAGCTCCTGTTGAAACTCGGGGTCTTGCTGCGCGCGGAAATACTCCTCCTCCAACTGTTGCAGCGGGTACATGAGTGTTTCCGGCACGAACCGTCCGCCGTAAGGGCCGAAACGGCCCTGCGCGTCGGGAACCGAGGCCGTGATCGTTGCATTCATAAAGGCATTATCGTTCAAGACTGGAGGAGTTCAAAGTTCAAAGTTCAAAGTTCATCCCCGATGGTGAAGATTCATTTCCCAGGACGCTTTTCCATCCTGTTCATCCTGTCTAAGTCTTCCTGGCATGGCCGCATTATGGGTGGACAGGGTAGTAGGTGGCGGGCATTCTGGCAGTGTGGCGCGAAAACCAGCAATCGTGAATAATGGAGTGAACTCTCTCGTCGGTTGCATTTATGAATTTTAGCGTGTCTTTTAAAACCTCTCCGAAGCGCCGCGTGAGGGCATGCGGCCTACAGGAATGGGCCGGAAATCGGCGATCCGGTAGGCTCGGTCCCATGACCGAGCGAACTTCCGAACACGCTCCGATGGGCACGAGGCTGTTTCTGTCATGGATAGTCTTCGCTTTGATGGTGTGGGGCGGGACATGCGCCGCGCAGGAGAATGTTGACCATGCCGGGATTATTTCGGCCTGGAGCCAGCAGAGTGTGGAGCGCGGGCAAAAACTTTTCCAGATCGCCTGCGCCCCCTGCCATGGCGCGGATGGAGTGCATACGATCAATCCCCAATCCCGTCCTTTCGCGGTGGACAAGTTCCAGAACGGCAGCGATCCCTTCAGTCTCTACAAAACGATTACGCGCGGCTTCAAGAACATGCCCTCGCAGTCGTGGATGACGCCGGAACAGCGTTATGACGTGATTGATTACTTGCGCGAAACTTTCCTCAAGAAATTGAACCCCTCGCAGTTCACCCAGATTGACGCCACCTATCTGGATTCGCTGCCGAAGTATAATCCCGCGTTGCCGAAGGCGGGCGAAGCGATTCCCACGCAACGGGATTTCGGGCCCGTTTTGGAGTCGCAACTCGGCACCACTTTTAGCGACGCGTTGACTTTTCAGCTAAACGCGAACGTGACCCTGAGTTACGACTTGCACCGCATGAGACTGGCCGGCGCGTGGCAGGGCGGTTTCCTGGACCTTTCGCAAACGGGACATTTCCAGCAGCGCGGCGAGGGACGGCCGGTGCCGGACGGCAAGCCGTTGGAGGGCTTGCAGCATTGGTCCTGGGCGTTGGGCGGTCGGTTCGATTATCCGACCAGCGACCTGCTTCCGCGAGGCCCCGTGCCGGAAGCCTGGATGCGTTATCGCGGCCACTACGTCAATGGCCGGCAGGCGGTCCTTTCGTTTACCGTCCAGGGCCGGGATATTTTGGAACTGCCGGGTGCCGAGGGGAGCAACGATTTCCTGACGGTCAGTCACTGGTTGCGGATCGGGCCGGGTTCGTCCCCGCTTCGATTGTGCGCGGGCCAGTCCAACCATCCGGACGGCCAAGCCGAAGGGATTGTGCCCTTGGGACAAACCGTTCCCGCGCGGGCGACGGGTTCTGCTGTGGGAAATCTGGTGATGGCAAGCTTCTTGAAAACCGGCGTGAACTTACCCGCCGAGCCACCGGAAAAACCAGCCGGTCTTGGCCATCGCGACTTCATTTCCGCCGGCGCGGTGGGCCAGACGGACGGATTGACCTGGCAGGTCGATGATCAACACCGGCTGGTGCTGGACATCCCGGCCGACAACCATGCGCGAGTGGTGCGGGTGATTTGTTTCGCCGGCAAGAAGGAGTCGGACCTGGGCCGTTTTGGAGATTATGTGCGGCACGCGCGCCGGGAGCCATTGACCGAACCCGGAACTTTGACCCAAGGCGCGCCGCGGCTTTGGCCCGCGACCATCGAAGTTAGCGGCAAACTGGGGGATCCGACCAATGGCTACGCCCTGGACACGATACCCGTGCCGTTCAAGAATCCTTACCGCGCATGGCCGCGCACCAGCGCGCTGGCTTTCTTTCCGGATGGCCGCGCCGTGGTGACCACTTACGGCGGAGACGTATGGATCGTCTCCGGCCTGGATGCGCGGCTGGGCCACGTCACTTGGTCGCGGTTTGCCTCGGGTCTGTACGAGCCGTTCGGGGCACAGGTCATTGACGGGTTGGTTTACGTGACGTGCCGCAACGGTATCGTGCGCCTCCACGATTGGGACGGCGACGGCGAGGCAGACTTTTACGAAACATTTTATGCCGATACCGATGTCTCGGCCTTTTTCCACAGCTTCAACTTCGATTTGCAAGTGGATCACAAGGGGAACCTGTATTACCTCAAGTGTGGCGAGTACACCGACTACAAGCTGCCCGGATCGGTGATCGAGGTTTCGCCGGACGGCAAACGGAGCCAAGTCTTCTGCACCGGATTCCGCACGCCCAACGGCATGGGCATCTTGCCGGACGACCGTTTGACCGTCAGCGACAACCAGGGCAACTGGATGCCGGCCTCGAAAATCAGCATCGTCCACCGCGGCGGCTATTACGGCTACGTGCAAACGTTGCGAGGCGGCAATGATTGGGCGCCGGACGGCGGGCGGATCGATGCGAGCCAGGTGAAGATTCCCACGACTTTTGACCAGCCGATTATCTGGATGCCGCAGGAATTCGATAACTCCAGCGGCGGCCAGGTCTGGGTCGATGATAAACGATTTGGGCCATTGTCGGGGCGCCTGCTCCACACCAGCTTCGGCAAGGGTTGGATGTATTATCTGATGATGCAGGAGGTGGGCAAGGTTGCGCAGGCGGCCATCGTCGCCCTGCCCTTCCAGTTTGAGGCCGGCATCATGCGCGCGCGGGTCAACCCGGCCGACGGCCAAGTCTATGCCACCGGCCTGTCCGGCTGGCAGGGCCCAGACGGAGGCAAGGATGGCTGCTTGCAACGGCTGCGCTACACCGGCCAGCCGGCCAGATTGCTGGATGACGTGAAGGTCAGCGCCGGCGGACTGAGCCTGAAATTCAACTTCGCTCTAGATCCAGCCAGCGCCCGCGATCCCGCATCCTACCACCTTGAAGAATGGAACTACCTTTGGGCCGAGACGTATGGATCGGACCAGTATTCGATCCAAAATCCGGGGCGCAAAGCCCACGATTTACTGACGATAACCGCGCTGAAAATTTCCCGCGATGGCCGCTCCGTGTTCCTGACCATCCCCGGCCTTCGTCCTGCGAACCAGGTCGAGCTTCGCCTCAATCTCACCGCCGCCGATGGGAGCCGGTTCAAAGAATTGGCCTACTTGACTATCAATGCAGTGCCGCGCCGGTAAATTACTTGATGGTCTGCAATGGCGGCGTTGTAAAATGCAATCCCGCCACGAAAAATTCGATTTTCTATTGACTCGGAGGGATGAGTGTGTCGTCATAGCAGCGCGGTGATATCGGTTCATTGCGCATGACCAAAAGTTCTCGAAAGTCCAATCCGGCAACGGCTTCGGGTAATACCACCAAGTTCGATGCCCATCATCGTGTTCTGGATAAGGCCTATGGGGCGCAGGCGGATTTGCGGCGCGAATTGGCGGATTCCAAGGCGGCGGTGGCCGAGCGGACGAGAATACTGAAGATCTTCGCCGAGTGCAATGACCCGCAACGGGCCTGGTTGCTGTTGGAGGATTATTTCGAGAAGTTGTCACTTTCGCGCAAGGATTTTGGAGCGCAGGAATGGTGGCAGCGCCTGGTGGCCGCCCGCGGCAAAAAGCGCCTGGAGGAGACGGCCATTCTTTTCATGCGGTTCAACCGTCCGGTGCCGACGGAATTGCAGGCGCACGCCAACCAGGAACGTTTCCAGGAAATCGAAAAGATGGAAAAGGACCAGCACCTGGTGCAGCAACTGGAGCATTGGCTTTTCCCCTCCTCGCCGGCGCAACCGGATTCGCCGCGCGCCTCCATTCGCGTGGCGTGCGAGCCGAAACCGATCGGCGAGTTTTCCTTTCTGCACGGCTTGCAGGTGGCCTTCTTTGTATCGCGCCATCGGACGGGTGAGAAGGCCAGGACGGTGGCCGAGGTGGTGGATCTGGCTTCGCGGGCGGCGCACGAGCGAGAACTTTTCTCTTTTCAGGACTGGCAATTCATCCTCTGGCTCTCGGAAACGCACGCCGACCCGGAAGGATTGTGGGAGTCCTTGTTCTTGAGCGGGCCGGAACTGCTGCAATGGCTGGTGCGATGGGGCGACAAGGGCCGGTTGCGCTTGGCGCAGACCGACGCCCCCATCGTCTTTGACGGGCAACTGGCCCAGTTGCAGCCGCATTTGGAATCGGTCCAAAACGAGTTGTGTTTCACGCATCAATTGACGCTGCCGGGAGGCGGGCGGCATCCGTTGAGCGAGGTGCGATTTTTTGCCGGCCGCCCGGCCATCGCGCTGGTGGGGAGCGCCTTTTACATGGTGCGCAGCGCGCCGCCTGATGAGTTGCTCAATGGCTTGATGGAGCAAAAAGCGCTGCCGGTCAACAAATTAAGCCACCGGCTTTTGACCAAGCTGCGCAAGTCCCAATCGGCAGGCGACGTGCGTTGGGAACAACTTTGTACCGTTCACCAGGCCCAACCGCGGTTCATCTTCGAACTGGTGGACGATGTGGTGCGCTTGCGCCTGGCGGCGAAGAGCGAGGATGACGGCCATCTCTGGCATTGGACCGGCCAGGAATGGGAATTGGACGAACCGCGTCTGGACCTGAGCGGAAAACCGAGCATCCTGGACGACCCGCGGTTGGAAAAAGCTATACAGTGGCTCTTCCTGCTGGACTGGTTCACGCCCGAACCGGGGCTGTGGGTGGGCGACGCCAGTGATAATTTTTTGGCCCAACTGGCGGCGGCTTGGCCAGACCGGCCCGAGCAGGCCGAATACCTGGGCAACCCGGCCTTTCATCGTTTGTTCCTCTCGCCGCACGTGTTGCGGCCGCGGCTCATGGTGCAAGGCAGCGGCATCGATTGGTTCTCCGTTTCATCGGCATGGGAAGCCGAAGGGCTGAAGTTGACGCCGGCCGACCTGCTCCAATTGCAAGGGGCCACAGGGCGGTTCATCAAATTGCCGGATGCCGGCTGGCTGGAATTGGACGCGGCGGCCGTGCAAGCTGCGCACGAGGCAATGGCCGATCTGGGAGTGGATGGGTTGGTCCCGGTGCCGCAAAAGCTGGGCTTGGAACAGGCGGCGCACCTCGATGAAGCGGGGCTGGGCCGATTCGGGGATGGCCCGGAGGCGCAGGCCTGGCGCAAGCGCCTGGCCGAATTCAGCGGCGTTCCGGCGACGCCGCTGCCGACCTCAATCAACGCGGAGCTTCGCCCTTACCAATTGAGCGGCTTCCATTTCCTGTGCCACCTGACGCAGCACAAATTGGGGGGCATCCTGGCGGATGACATGGGCCTTGGCAAAACACTGCAAACGCTGGTGTGGCTGGCGTGGTTGAAACAAACCCATCCGGCCAGCCGGCCCGCGCTGGTCATCTGCCCGGCGTCGGTCTTGCACAATTGGCGGCGGGAATCCGAACGCTTCACACCGGAGTTGAAGGTGCTGGTGCTGGAGAGCGGCGCGGCCCGGCATAACTTGCGCCGCAAGATACCCGAACACGATTTGATCGTGACCAATTACGCTTTGTTGCGCCGGGACTTGGAGGCTTTGCAAAGATTCTCCTTCCGCGCGGTGATACTGGATGAGGCCCAGTTTATCAAAAATCCCGATGCGCAAGTCACTCTTTCGGTCAAACAATTGCAGGCCGACCAGCGGCTGGCGCTGACCGGCACTCCCTTGGAAAACCGGCTGCTGGATCTTTGGAGCATCGTTGATTTCATCCAGCCGGGCCATTTGGGAACGCAGCAGAAATTCCGCGAAAAATACGAACTGCCCGGCGACGACGCTGGCGACGCGCAGCGCATCGCCCGCCGCCGCCTCTCGGCCAAACTGCGGCCATTGCTGCTGCGCCGCCTCAAAACCGAGGTCGCGCGCGATTTGCCCGCGCGCATCGAGCAAAGGCGTGATTGCGAGTTGGGGGAAGCGCAACGGAAACTCTACCTGGCCGAATTGCGCCGCAGCCGGGAACAGGTCATGAATACGGTGGCCGAACGCGGGATCAAAGGCAGCACCATTCACGTCCTGGCCGCCTTGACGCGCTTGCGCCAGATTTGCTGCCATCCGCACCTGGTCGGCAACGACGCCGCCTCGGGCAAGACCGAAACGCTCTTTGAGTTGCTGGAGCCCTTGCTGGCCGAGAACCACAAAGTTTTGCTCTTCAGCCAATTTGTCCAGATGCTCCGCATCCTGGAGCGGGAATGCGCCGCCTTGCAAATCCACACGCACATTTTGACCGGCGAGACCAAGAATCGGCAGGAAGTCACGCAGGCCTTTCAGGACGACGCCCACGGCGGCGTTTTCCTGCTCAGTTTGCGCGCCGCCGGCACGGGCCTCAACCTGACCACCGCCAGCAACGTCGTCCTCTACGATCCCTGGTGGAATCCGGCCGTGGAAGCGCAGGCCATCGATCGCTCCCACCGCATCGGCCAGACCGTGACCGTCAACGCCTATCGCTTGATCGCGCCGGGGACGGTGGAAGAAAAAATCTGGGAATTGCAACAGCGCAAGGCCAAGACCATCGCCGACGTTTTGGGCGAACAAGGCTTTGCCCGCAACCTCTCGCGAGCCGACTTGGAGTATCTCTTTGCGGACGATGAGGAAATGACCAAGGCCTTATGACCCATTATGCCGGACCATACCATTGGCTGGCCATTGTGACCTGGTTGCTCCTCGCCATGATCTGTCCGTCCGCCCGTGCCCGATCACCGGCCACAGACATGCTCAACCGCGCCGCCGAGTTGCGTGAAAGCGGCGATTTCAAAGGCGCGGCGGAAGCGCTGACTCAGGCGCTGCAGGCGGCCGGTCTGTCCCCGACGGACCAGAAACAATTGGAATTCCAGCGCGACGTGCTCAAACGCATCCAGCATGATTACTCGCTGACCCGCCAAGAGCTTTTCCAGAAATTGACCGCTTCCCTCAAAGACGCCACTCGCCCGGAATTCGAGCAGTGGCTGGCCGAGGGATGGTTCGACGCCAGAAGCATTGATGGTCAAATCTTTTATTTGGATGTCAGCGTCAGCAACCTGTACTTCCGCCATCCGGAGATGAAGAGCCGGCGGATCAACGGGAAGGATGACGCGCCGGAGCAGAAGCGGCGGCTGGAGATTTGCCGGGCGATCAAGGAGGCCACGCGGAAAGAGGGCACGCCCTACGTGTTGCCGCATCACTTCCTCTGCTCGATGACCGTTACCGCGTCGAATGTGGCGCCGCGGGGTGCCGTCATTCGCGCCTGGCTCCCAATTCCGCGGCAGTACCCATTCCAGGATGAGTTCAAATTGGTGGGCAGTTCCCCGCCCGTTGACAGTTTGGCGCCGGCGACCAGCCCCATCCGTTCGGTCTTCATGCAGCAACGTGTCACCGGGGAGCATCCCACCCAATTCGAGATCACCTACAACTACAACGCGCGCGGCGTGTTCTTCGATCTCAAACCGGAAGCGATTGGCCGGCCGGATTTGAGCGATCCGGCGCTGGCGAGTTTTGTGGCCGAGGCCCCGCACGTCGTTTTTACCGGCAAAATAAGGAAATTGGCGCGGGAAATCGTCGGCGCCGAAACCAACCCCATGCTGCAAGCCAAGGCCTTTTACGATTGGATCGGCGGCAATATCCTCTACAGTTTCGCGCGGGAGTATTCGACGCTGACCAACATCAGTGATTATTGCCTCACTCACCGATACGGCGATTGCGGGCAGGAGGCGTTGCTGTTCATCACTCTGTGCCGGTCGCAGGGCATCCCCGCGCGCTGGCAGAGCGGCTGGAACACTTTTCCCGGCGGCAAGGACATTCACGACTGGACGGAAATTTACCTGGCGCCTTACGGATGGGTGCCGGTGGACCCTTGGGCGGGAATTTTTGCCACGCGCTATGGCACCGCCCTGACCGACGGGGAACGGCGGGAATTGCACGACTTCTATTTCGGCGGCCTGGATTACTACCGCATGGCGGCCAACTGCGACCATAGCATGACATTGGACCCGCCCAAGAAAAGCATGCGCTCCGATGACGTCGATTTTCAACGCGGCGAATTGGAGTGGGAGGGAGGAAATATTTATTTTGACAATTTTTCCTACAAGCTGGACGTCCAGGAACTGAAGTGAAAGTTCCGTCTCAACCCGCCTTGGACTGCGCCGCGACCGCCGCCCGCGCCGCCGGCCGCCTGATGCGCAGCCAGAAAGGCGCACATAAGAAAATCAACTCACAATCCCAACGTGACATCAAGCTGGAACTCGATGTCCGTTGCCAGAAACTGATCGAAAAAATCTTGTTGCGCTCTTTTCCGGAATCCGCCGTCCTGGGCGAGGAAGGCGTGGCCGGCCGGGCCGGGGCGCCCTGGCGCTGGGTGGTGGATCCGATCGACGGCACCGTCAACTTCACTTACGGCGTGCCGCACGCCTGTGTTTCCATCGCCTTGCAGCAGCGAGGGGAAAGAGAGGAATACTCCACGGTCGTGGGCGTGGTCTATGATCCGTTTTGCGACGAGCTTTGGACGGCGGCGCGCGGCGAGCCGGCCCGCTTGAACGGGAAAGTCATTCACGCCAGCCGCAGGGGCAAGCTGGCGGAAGCCATTGTGGCCATCGGCTTTTCCAAAACCGAGGCCAGCCTCGACGAAAATCTCCCCGTTTTCAACGCCCTGGTCCGCCGCGTGCGCAAAATCCGCATGATGGGCGCGGCGGCCCTTTCGCTCACTTATGTGGCCAGCGGCCGCTTCGATGCCTACATCGAATCCGGCGTCTCGCTCTGGGACATCGCCGCCGGGGGATTGATTCTGGAATGCGCGGGAGGGGAATTTTGGCATCGTCCTCTGCCGGGCGGCGGCCAGTACCGGATGATCGCCAACAACGGCCTGTTGCGCGGCAAGCTGGAAAGACTCGCCCTCGCCGCGCGCCAAACGGGCAAGCAATGAGGCGGTGACAGGCTCCATCAAGAAAAAGGGAACGTATTTCGGAGCAGAGCGCTGACGGCAAGCAATCTCCCATTCAAAATTACCCCGACTTTTTTTGGCCGATTCCTCGAAATTCCTCGAAAATTTCGGAATACCCCGGAAATACGCGAAATTATCCATCTATGCCGCTATGCCGGCATACCCCCTGTCAATCCCTTCACGAAACCTCTATCAAGTAAGTTAACACATAACACACGCCGCCGCCAGGATTATTTTAATAAAAATATTCCCTTATTTTGAAAATAAATAACCTTTATCGCAGGTTCGTTGGCGCCCTAGGGTTGG
>Ga0302325_10033198_pt1 | contig 10578 bp, 9 predicted proteins | sample Palsa_T0_2_FD_201948 | JGI IMG/M metagenome (GOLD analysis project Ga0302325, IMG submission 201948) | Peat permafrost microbial communities from Stordalen Mire near Abisko, Sweden - Palsa_T0_2 | ecosystem: Environmental > Terrestrial > Soil > Palsa > Peat permafrost | place: Sweden: Abisko...
GCCGCCGTCCCGCCCTCGCCGCGGATAGCGGCTGCGGCCGATCGGCTCGAGCGCGGCGTGCTGGCCGGGGTGATCGCGCACCCGAGTCTCACCGCGGTGCTCGCCGAGATCACCCCCGAACACTTCCGGGACGAGACGAATCGAACGCTTCGTGCTCATCTCGTCGACGGAACCGACCCGACGAACAAGGAGCTCGCGCTCCTCGCGGAGCTCGATGCGTGGGTGCCTCAGGAGGGCATAGACGAGACGACTGCGAGGGAGTTCCTGCTCCGCCTGCGCGAGCGCGAGCTGAGACGCGAGCTCCAGCACGCCGACATCGGCCGAACGAGGGAGGTGCGCGATGCGCTGAGTCAGATCGAGGACGCTCTCACGCGCCTGGCCGGCGGGCAAGCCGCGACGCCGGACTGAATCGGCGCCGTGGCGGGGAGGCGGGCGCGCCGTCGAGGTGCCTCCGGGCGCTGGTGCTCGGCGTGACGGTGGTAACGGTGGTCGTGGTGGTCGTGGTGGTCGTGGTCGGGCCGCTGCTGGTTGCGTCCGTCGTCGCGCCGGCGGTCGTGCTCTCGTGATGGCTGTTCTGGACTTGATCAGACTCCTGCGCTGACCCTACGGGGTCAAAGGCCATTGACGGACCCTGGAAAGGCTGGAGGCTCCGTTTGTTCCACGACGATCGGTCGGCGAGCGGCTCTCGGTCTGGTGGCGGCGGCGCTTCGGTAGTGCGAGGGCTCCCTCGGTCGCGTGTCTTCTCCTGATCCGACGAGCGAAGGAACGCTCCGCCCATGATGTGGGAGTCAATTGTCTCCTCGCTCGAAGGCGAGCCTCGCCTCGACCGCCCCGGCGAGCGGCCAACGCGCGACAGCCACTGCCGCAAATGCCGCCTCGACGAGGCCCAGTGGGGCGGCCCTGGTTGCGTGCCTGAGCTCGCATGGTTCGTGGCCTCGGTTGGCTCGGCCGCGGCCGAGCAGGCAGAGGCACAACAGCACGAGTCAAGCACTCGCCGAGTGCATGCGCAGGCACGGCCAGCGAAGCTTTCCTGCCCCGAACAGCCAGGGCGTGCCCAACCTGAGCGGCTTCGACCCGAGCTCGTCGCAGCTCCAATCGGCGCTGAAGGCCTCCAACGGGGCGGCGGGCCGATCCGTATCCGAGCAGGAGCGGCGCCACGAGCGCCGGGGGCAAAGAACCGGAGGCGGTCGTCGGGTCGGCTCCCTCTCCTCGTTCCAGTGTGGTTGCGGCGGCGGGCCGGGCGGCGAGCCGGTCGCCGGGCTGTGGTCGCACCGGCAGGGGTGGCACGTCGTGCCACTCTCGGCTCGAGGTCACTGACGGTGAAGCGTCGTCTGGTGCGCAACCCCGGCGGTCAAGGACGTGTGTTGGCTGACGAAGCATGGAGCGCTGGTGGGGCTGCTATGGGAAAGCTGACCTCGATATGGAGGCCTCCTTCAGGCTGGGGGCGCGCCGTGAGGGTGGCCGTATGGGCTGAGGCGATAGCTTGGACGATGGAGAGACCGAGCCCGATTCCCTCGGCGCTGTTGGTGCGCTCGTTGTCGAGCCGTTGGAAGGGCTCGAAGAGTCGCTCGAGGTCGCCCGGCGGGACGACTGGACCGGTGTTGGACACGGTAAGGACGGCACGGTGGGATCTCGTCTCGGTTTGGACATCGATCCGCCCCTGCGGGGTGTTGTGCCGGGCTGCGTTGGCGAGGAGGTTGCTGACCAGGCGTTCGACGAGCCGTTGGTCTCCGTTTGTCCAGGCGGGTTCGAGTTCTGTCGTGAGAGTGAGTCCATTGATGTCGAGGCGTCGAATTGTTTCGGCGGTTGTGGTCGTGAGGTCGATCGGCCGTTGGCTGTCCAGGCCGCGCTGGCTACGGGAGAGCGTGAGGAGCGCCTCGATGAGTCGCTCGTGGTGGACGCCGGCCGCGAGGACCTGTTCGCAGGTGTGACGGAGGGACTCGACGGTCGGGTTGGGGTCGGCAAGCGCCACCTCCACGAGGGTTCGCTCGAGGGTGAGCGGGGTGCGGAGCTCGTGGGAGGCGTTGGCGACGAACTGGCGCTGCGCATCGAATGAGGTCTCGAGGCGGCTGAGGAGGGCGTCGAAGGTGCTGCCAAGTTGTTTGAGCTCGTCGTCAGGTCCACCGAGTGCGAGGCGGCGGTGGAGGCTGCTCGCGGAGATGTCCATCGCGGCAGTGGTGATGGTGCGCAGTGGCGTGAGGACGCGGCCGGAGACGAGCCACCCGAGCCAGATCGAGATCACCGCCATGACCCCGAGCGCGATCCCGGAGTCGATCAGAAGCTGGTTCAGAGCGGCACTGGATTGCCGCTGGGCGATCCCTTCGAGTTGGCCGGCTGCCGCTGGGTCGGGCGGATTCAGGAGGCCGGGGCTGAGGAGGGTTGGGACTCTCCCGACGGAGATCGAAACGCCCCCGCTCGCGCCGGAGTCGGCCGAGACGCTCCGCGATCTCCCGCTCGCGATGAAGAAGCTTGCACCGTGCGCGGTGAACTGGTGGTCGGCGAGGAGATAGGTGACCGTGAGCAGTGCCGCTCCGGAGGCGAGGAAGAGCGTGCCGAAGAGGAGAGTGAGCCGTAGCCTGATCGTGCGGCGCGGAAGCCGAGGCCAGGGGCGTGATCTCACGTGCTCATCCGGTAGCCGGCCGCGACAGTCTCGATCGCGGGTGGATCGCCGAGCTTGCGCCGCAAGCGGCTGATCGTGACCTTGACGACGTTGCTGAACGAGTCGGCGTACTCGTCCCAGGCGCGTTCGAGGAGTTGTTCAGCCGAGAGGGGCGCGCCGTCAGCGGCGACCAAGAGCTCGAGTACGGCGAGCTCTTTGGGGCTGAGTTCCAGACGGCGGCCGGCTCGGGTCGCGACCCGCTGGATGGTGTCGAGACGGATGTCACTCACGATGAGGACGGGCGGGATCGCGGGCTGGGTACGCCGGGCGAGCGCGCGGATACGAGCGACGAGTTCGGCGAACGCGAATGGCTTGGGGAGGTAGTCGTCGGCGCCCAGGCTGAGTCCGTCGACACGGCTCTCGATCGTGTCGGCCGCTGTGAGCATCAACACGCGCGCGCGTGAGCCGCGCGCAACGAGTGCCTTGCAGACCTCATCGCCGTGGAGTTTTGGGAGGTCACGGTCGAGCACGACAACGTCGTAGCTCTCCCGGTCAGCGTGCTCGAGGGCCGCATGCCCGTCGTGGACGATGTCGACTGCCATCCCTTCTCGTCGCAGCCCGACCGCGATCGTGGCCGCTAAGTCCTTGTGATCCTCGACGATCAGCAGCCTCATCGTGAGGCCGCCAATGACAAGCGCCTGTCGGGCCGAACACGGCAGGCGCGCTGATCGGTGTGATGCTTCTCGCCGCCTCCGGGGTCTTGCTGCAGACAAACCGAGCGCTTCTCACAGGCCGTGGCGTCTCGGCGTCGATGTTGCACGACATGCGCACCGTCATTCTGGCTCAGCCAGGCGTCATCGACGTGCCGGATCTCTTCGCGATCGTGATTGGGCCATCGAGCCTGGTCGTCGACGGCGACATTATGCTCGCCGGGGACTTGGACGTATCGGCTGCCGAACACACCATCATTCGCAGCGTTCACGCGCTTCGACAACGCTGGCCGAGAATCGAGTTCGTGTACCTAACGCCAGTTGCAAAAGCGCGACCCAGTCGTGCGGAACGTCAGCGTACCCGCGCCGCCCAGAGCGGATGACCGCGGGTCTGAGGGAACTCTCAGCTCGCGGTTTCGGGGGTTCAGGTTGGCAACGCGACGGCTTCGTCGATTTCGGCCCCGTTGTTGACGCTTGTTCCCGAGCCGGAAAGGGTGGCGGCGAGCGGACCACGGCAGCCGGCCGCGCACCAGGCGGCCGAAAGTCTTTCTCACCACTGTTCGCGTGCCTGGCGGGACGTCGGCGCTGCTGTGAAAATCCGGGCGGGTTGCAGGTGACGCCCTTCCGCGCTTGGTTATCTGAGCTGAGTCCGTCTATCAGTCTGGCGACCGGGGGCCTGGTTTGTGGAGGGTCGCGCACTGTGCTGTGCCCGTGAGCACACCGATCAGGGTTTCGTTTCCCTCTAGGCGGGCCGGGCAGCCTTCGTTGAGGTTGCCGAGACTGAGGGGCGTGGGGTGCCGAAAACTGGATCCGGCCGAGAATTCCGGGTCGAGCATCGAAGGGCCGAGTAGGTTCGGGTAGTTAACCTCACGGAAGTCCGCCAGCGTGGCGCGAGAAGAGGTGCTCGAGTCGCAAGAAGAGCGGCTGCGCCGGGCCGCTCGGCACGACGCGCGTCGTGAGCAGGCCGACGAGGGCGAAGGCGGCTGCGACGAACATGGCCACGGCGGTGCGGTGGCTCCAGTTCCCGTGGACAGTGGCCAGAGTTGCCGCCACGACCGCCACGCCGAGCGCAGAGCCGATCTGACGCGACGCGGTCAGCACCGCGCTGGCCGAGCCCTCGCCCCGAGCGGCCACTGGCCCGCGCGTCCCCGCGAGGGTCGAGGCGACCTGGACGATGCGGGCCGAGATCCCCATCACGAAAAGGGAGGCGAGCAACCCGACAAGCGGTCCGCGGGCGACGCTGAGTGCGGAACCGACGAGAGCGAGCAGGCCGAGAGACATGCCCGCGGCGAGTGCGCGGCGAGGCCCGAGCGCAGGGACGAGCTTCGAGGCCGGACCTGCCAGAGCGAAGGCCCCGACCGCCTGCGGGATGAAGCACAGGCCCGTCAGAAGCGGCCTGAGGCCTCGACCCTCCTGCAAGTAGAGCGTCACCAGTAACACCGCACCTGCGTTGCAGACGCCATAGGCGACTAGACACTCGTTCGCGCCGAGGATGCTCCTGTCCTTGAGCAGGTCGAGGTTGAGCAGGGGCGTGGCCGCCTTGCGCTCCCGGACGACGAACGCAACGAGCAGCACCAGCCCGGCGCCCACCGCCACGGCGGGCTGCGTCGGCTTGAGCGTGTCGCCAGCCCGCGTAACGCCGAGCACGAGCAGGGCCACGCCGGCTGTCGCTGCCAGTGCTCCGGCGACGTCGAGCCCGCCGGAGCGTCGCGGCGGATCGGCCGGCAGGAGGCGCCAAGACGCCACGAACAGCACCACGCCCACCGGGACGTTGACGAAGAACACGAGCCGCCAACTCGCCTCGACGAGCAGGCCACCGACCACCGCGCCGGCGGCGAAGCCGGCCGAGGCAACCGCCCCGTACACCCCGAGCGCATGGCTGCGCTGAGCCTCGTCAGGCCAGCTCGTGACGAGCAGGGAAAGCCCCGCCGGAGCCAGCAGCGAGGCACCGATCCCCTGGACGGCTCGCGATGCGATCAGCAGCCTCGGCTCGACCGCCAGCCCTCCGGAGATGCTGGCAAGGACGAAGACGCAGAGCCCGATCCGGTACAGCCTCGCCCGGCCGAAAATGTCGACGAGCCGGCCACCGAGAAGGAGGAAGCCGCCGAAAGTGACGGCATACCCGCTCACCAACCACTGCAGCGTCGTCGAAGCGACGTGCAAGCCGTGCTGAATCGAAGGCAGCGCCACATTGACGATCGTGAAGTCGAGCACGACCATGAACTGCGCCATCGCCAGCGTGGCAAGAAGGGCAGTGCCCGGGGTCGCCGCCGTCTGGTATCCGGCGCTAGCGGCCGGAGCCGAGGGTTCGCGGTGGCTCATCGGCGCGGCGCCTGACAAGCGTCACCTGCGCCCGGCAGCGCGTCGCCGTCCAGGTGGTCGTCATGAGCCGCCAACAGCTCCTCGCTCTCCTTCTCGATCGCGACGTCGAGCAGCTCTTCCACCCGGCGAACCCTCCTTCTCTCCTGGTTGATCCGTCAGATCATCACAATCCGGCCACCGAGGTATCGCAGCTACCCGCGAGATGCGTCGTTGACACCGTGGTCGGGATCGCCGTCGGACTCGCAGCCGTGTGCTCCTGCACGCCACCAGCACACCTCGGAGCCTCCGCTCCAGCACGACCTGAAGCGGCTGTCTCGACGAGTGCCGGCGGGTCTCTATTGGGGCAGGGTTGTTTTGGCCTCTGTATGGGCTTTGTTTAGGCTGGGCAGGGGATCGCGGCGCGGATGGTGGTGCCGCCGCCAGGTGGCGAGTCGATGGTGAGGCGGCCGTCGAGGGCGGCGACGCGGTCGTTGAGGCCGCGGAGGCCGCTCCCGGTTGTGGGGTTGGCGCCGCCGATGCCGTCGTCTCCGACCTCGACGTGGGCGTGGCCGTTTTCTCGTTCCAGGCTGACCCAGGCGTGGGTTGCGTGGGCGTACTTGGTGATGTTGGTGAGTGCTTCAGAGACGACGAAGTAGGCGGCTGTCTCGACCGGTTCGGGTAGCCGCTCACCGCAGCCGTTGACGGTGACCGGGACAGGGGCGCGTTCTGCGAGGGAGCGGATGGCGGCGTCGAGGCCGTGCTCGCTGAGGATGGCGGGGTGGATGCCGCGTGCAAGGTCGCGGAGTTCGGCGAGCGCGAGGCGGAGCTCTTCGTGTGTCTCGGTGAGGAGCGACTGGCCTTCCGCGTCCAGGTGTCCGGCCAGGCGGTGGAGTCCGGCGCGGAGGTGGAGTAACTGCTCGCGGGCGCCGTCACGGATGTCACGTTCGAGCCGCCGCCGTGCTGTGTCGGCGCTGTCAATGATGCGCGCGCGTGAGGCGTGTACCTCGGCGACGTCGGCGCGCAGATCCGCCTGGAGACGCTCGTTCTCCAGCGCGAGACGCGCGGCAGACCCTGCAGCTTCGAGCAGCCGCGGCTGGTCGAGCAGGTCACGGTCGTGGACGACGACCGCGAGCCGGTCACCAAGGTACGTCACTCCGCGCGAATTGTCCGCGGGAAGGGCGAACTCGCTGCCGTCGTCGCCCACCCACGCCTGACGCTCAGGGAGCCACAACCCGAGCTGAAGCGTGGGGTCGCCGACGGCCCGCGCGAGGGACTCGCGCACCCGCCCCGGCTCGGCCCTCTCCAGTTCGACCACCAGATCCGCCACGGTGCTGCGCTTCCGACGAACCGCCGCAAGGCCGTACGCGGCCCCAGCCGCGGAGAACGCAGGCATGAGAGAGAACGTCCAATTGACCCACTGCGACGTTCCCTGCTGGCGGAGGAAGTCGAAAGCGAACGCCTCACCGGTCGTGGTCTGGCCGATCAGCATCACGAGGAAGAGCGGCACCAGACGGCGCCGGGCGCCGGGCACCGCGCGGCGCAGTCGCACGAGCAGGAGCGTGTCCAGTACCGGGTACGACGCGATCCACGCCCACCACGTCGCTACCTCGAAGGCGCGGACGTCCGACCAGCCGTGGCCGAGATAGAGGTAGGAGTGGGCGCCTGGGAAGGGGAACCAGCTGCCGAAGAGCTGCGCGGGAAGGTTGATGACCACGCTCAGCGACAGCCACCAGACAATGAAGGCGAGCGCCCAACGGTTCGGCAGGCGGCCGCTCGGGAAGAGCAGCAGCACCGCCACGTACAGAGGAAGAAAGGCGTAGCCGAGCGTCATGCTCGTTGTTGCCGCCAGGCGCGAGTCGGGAAAGTACAGCATCAGGTAGATGAGGTCGTTGAGCGAGCCCCAGGCGATGAGCAGGGGCCCGACGGGGTTGCGAGGCCGCCACATCCAGAACAGCAAGCCGACAGTAACGTCGGCCGCCATGCCGACGTCCCCCAGCGGCGTTCCGGCGTTGTTCCAGCCGGGAAAGAGGCTCACCCAGGTGCACGCGTCCCACACGATGAACGGGTAGGCGATCGCCGCGGTCGTCCACCACAACCAGCTGCGTCGCCCGCTGTGCCACCAGCTCAGGCCGAGCACGGGATCTCCGCGACGATGATGGTGCCGCTTCCCTGCGGCGACGCGATGCTGAAGCTTCCGTCGAGTGCGCCGACACGGTCCGCGAGCCCCCGCAGCCCCGTACCCGCGTTCGGGTTGGCGCCGCCATCGCCGTCGTCTCCGACCTCGACCCGCAGGCGACCTTCATCGAGTCCCACGCTCACCCGAGCCTCGCTCGCTCGCGCATGTCTGGTCGTATTCGCGAGCGCCTCCGCGATGACGTGGTAGGCGGCGGTTTCGACGTGGGCGGGTAAGCGCTCCTCGTCGCATTCGACGGCGACCGGGATCGGGAAGCCTCCGGCAAGCGTGCGCACCGCGGCGGAAAGACCATTGTCGGTGAGGATCGCGGGGTGGATGCCGCGGGCGAGCTCGCGCAGCTCGAGGATGGCCTGCCGGAGTTCGTGGTCGTTCTGTGCGAGCAGCGCCTCGCCTTCCTGGTCGAGGGTGTGTGGGCGCAGGAGCCGGAGGGCGATGCCGAGCCCGAGGAGGCGTTGTTGGGCGCCGTCGTGGAGGTTTCGTTCGAGGCGGCGGCGCTCCTCGTCAGCGGTGCGCACGATGCGCGCGCGCGAGTCGCGGAGCTCGGCGAGCTGGGCGCGCAGCGCGGCCTGCAAGCGTTCGTTCTCGAGCGCGAGTCGGGCGGCGGAGCCCGCTGCCTGCAGCACCGAGGGCCGCTCGAGAAGCAACGGGTCGTGGACGAGCACCGCGAGCCGCTCGCCGAGGTAGGTGACCCCGCGCGAGCCGTCGCCGGAAATCTCGAGCTCGGCGCCCTCCTCGTCCACCCACGTATGGCGGTCGGGCAGCCAGAGGCCGAGCTTGACGGTCGGGTCGCCGAGGGCGCGCGCGAGCGCGACCCGCACCCGGCCGGGCTCGATATCGCCCAACTCAACGACGAGATCCGCGACCGAGCCACGCCCGGCCCGCCTCCGAGCCAGACCGCCTCGCCGCCGCTTCGAAGCCTCAAGCCCTTCCCGGGCGGCAGCCACCTCACAGCCTCCCCACGAACGCGGCGGCAGATCCAGGCGTCGGCTGCGCAAACGCCCGGTTAGCGGCGAGCGTCACGTGCGTAGGTAGGTGAGGACGGCATGCACGCGCCGGTTATGCGCCGCACCGGCCGGGAGGTGCAGCTTGCGCAGGATGTGGCGGATGTGCGTCTCGACAGTCGCCGGAGTGACCCAGAGCCGCTCCGCGATACCGCGGTCGGTCAACCCCTCCGCCATCAGCGCGAGCACCTCGCCCTCCCGCTCGGTCAGCTCCTCGAGCGGGCTCGTCTCACGCCGCCGGGCCAGCAGCGCATCGACGAGCTCGCGGTCGACGACGGTCTCACCGGCGTGTATCCGCTCGAGCGCGGACACAAGCTCGCGCGCGTCGAGCACACGATCCTTTAACAGGTACCCCATCCCGCCCTCGTTCCCCTCGACCAGACGCAGCACATAGGCAGCCTCGACATACTGCGACAGCACCAGGACACCCGTCCCCGGATACCGATCGCCGATCAACCTGGCAGCGACAAGCCCCTCGTCCGTGTGGGTGGGCGGCATCCGGATGTCGACGATCGCGATGTCAGGCCGCTCGGCCTCCACCAGCCGCATCAACCCGGAAGCGTCCTCCGCCTGGCCGCAGACATCCATCCCGGCGTCGGTCAGGAGCCGGGCGATCCCCTGTCGCAACAGCGCGGCGTCGTCAGCGATCACTACCCGTAGCGCGGTCGGGCCAGACCCCGTCGCGATCGCGCCGGCGGCGGTCGACAACCGCCCAGGAACAACGCCTGTCCCGTTCACGCTGGCGGCCTCGACCAGCTCCGCGAACGCCTCCCCCGTGAAGGCGTCCTTGGCGATGAACCCGCGCACTGGCGCCTCCTCCAGCGTCACACCCAGGTCGGCGGCGCTGCGGCTCGATGTGAGCACCACCCTCGTCCCATCCAGACAACGGTCGGCGAGCGCCGCCGCGATCTCGATCCCCGACCCGTCCGGCAGCATCACATCGAGCAGGATCACCTGCGGCCGCAAACGCTCCGCCGCCGCCAAACCGCTCGCACAGTCGTCCGCCTCTCCCACCACCGAGAACCCCGCCTGCTCGAGCAGCAGCCGCGCGAAACGCCGGAAGCTCGGATGGTCATCGACGATCAGAACGGTCACGGCCATCAGCGCATCCTGAACCTCCCGCGCCGACTTTGCATCCCGGATAACCCTGAAACTCGTCCGTCCGCGATATCAGACGTCGCTCGCACCTCTCGCGGCGCTTCAGCCCCGCGCCGTGCCACCTCCCGGATCCCCCTGATCCGGGTACCGGATTTCCGTGACCCACATAATCGCTGTCTCCGGGGTAGCCCTGATCCCACCCCAATCTCCCGGATTACCTGGACGACAACCCCAACGGACGCTCCTACCGTCACCCGAAATCGCGGCGGGAATGGTCTCGCCGCTCCACAGCGAAAGGAGCCAGTCATGTCCCAGTCAACAAGCGGATCGGTGTCCGTCCCCGTGAGTGCGAAAGGGGAAACCAGGAGCAAGCGCCGCTCGCTTGCGACGGTGTGCGCGGTCGGTGTGCTTGCGTTGGTGGCGGCGTTCACCCCGCCGCTCGCCGCGGCCGCACGGGTTCAACCCTACACTGCCACCTACACCGGAACCTCGTACACCGTGACGGGCCAGCAGACGGTGGGCACGTACACCCGTATCGAGTACGTCGATACGTACACGTACACGCTCACATCCGGGGACACGACCTACACCGGAGCGATCGCTGGTACCGGAATCGTCCTCGTGAACTCGAACGGCAACGGACCGATCGAAGAGACCGACGTGCTCACTGGCGGC
>Ga0302325_10033200_pt1 | contig 10577 bp, 5 predicted proteins | sample Palsa_T0_2_FD_201948 | JGI IMG/M metagenome (GOLD analysis project Ga0302325, IMG submission 201948) | Peat permafrost microbial communities from Stordalen Mire near Abisko, Sweden - Palsa_T0_2 | ecosystem: Environmental > Terrestrial > Soil > Palsa > Peat permafrost | place: Sweden: Abisko...
GGCGCGATATGCTCGTCGATTTGAAACTCGATGACCAGATCCACGCCCTTGCCGACGAATTCCTCCGCATTACGCAAAGCCACTTCGGGGTCATACTTGTTGTCGATCACCACCAGGTCGATGCCCGAATTGGTTGCGGCAGCGCGCAGGCTGGCGGTTACCGCCTCGGAAAACGGCATGGTCACGCTCTGGCTGGCGAAGCCGAAACGGACTTTCTTTGGCCGCGCCGCAGCACGATAACGTCCGTCCTGAGATTGAGCGAGATAGCCGCGATGGACAAATGTCTTGAGAATGCGATAAACACTGGTCTTGGAAATATGAACCCGTTGAAAAATGTCTTCCAGGGTAAGGGCCTTCTTCTCCGTTTCCAACAACTCGAGGATGTCCATGGCCTTGGAAAGAATGGGAATCAGATAGAGCCGGCTAATCTTTGCTTTGGTCAAAATTAAAATCCTCTATAGAAATGTAACCAATAGCATTGTTGCAGAAGAGGACTAGGGCATAAAAAATATTTCCCGCATCATGGGAAAGCGCTCGTCCGGCCGCAGTGGGTCGAGCGGGGCAAAGTAGGGGGCCATGGCCCGCTGCCAGCGCGTATTGACCGGATCGGCTTCGATCCGCGCCCAGGTTTCCTCAAAGTTCTCGACATGCATGGTGAGGAAAAGCAGTTGATCCCGGCGGAAGATGGAGTACTCCGAAATACCCGATCGCTTGAGCAGCGCCAGCATCTCCGGCCACACATTGGCGTGCGCCGCATCGTAGGCCGCTTCAGTCCCTTCGCGTAATCGCAACAGGAAAGCAATTCTTTGCATAAAGTCTCCACATCCTGGGAAGGTCCTTCTATGGAAAGCTAACGGCAACCACGGCAAATGGGGCAAGGTCCAGGTGAGTCCCCTGCTGTTTGGAGGCGCGAGCCGGGCCCTCGCCACTCCCCTCATCGACGGTGGAGAGGTTCGCGCCTTGCGCGCCGTCCGGCAAGGTAACGTCGATGACCCGTTTTCTCTTGTTGACCAGCAGCAGCTTCTTGCCTGCCGGGGTGATGAAACCCTGGGCTGCGATGTCGCTATTGGAAGAGAGCGTGGTCTCGACCAGCTGATCTCCGGCATGGAAGTTGTCCTTTAACAGGCTCAGCACCCAGAAACGTGCGTTGGGCTTGCTGTTCTTCCAATCGATCATGGTGACACTTGGGAACTGCGAAGGATAGCCGACCAATTGCGATTCGCCGATCACGTCAATTCCCTGTTTCGCCAGGCCGCAGAATAGGTACGCGTAGACGGCGCCTGCAGCATTCCAATAGAGGTTCGGGATCGTGTCTGGGTGCGCTTTGCCATCCCTTATTTCCACTTCGTCGGATGTAAGTATGACCCCAAGTTCGTCCGTGTCGGTTTTGGTTTGAGGAGAAAGCCGCTGGCGGATGGCATCGATGTACCGGACCGTAGTCATGAACTGGTCGGCCTGGACAAAGAACGTGAACTGCCAGTTATTGATGTCCTGGTCGGGCGAGGGGTGGGCATAGAAGTGATAGGAGACGTAATCGAGAGGGATGCCCTGTTTGTGGTTGGCGGGGTTGAGAAAATACTCGAAATAGCGAGGATCGCCCCCCGGGTCGGCCAACGCCAAACCCATGAACTTTGTGTCCGGACTGACTTTGTGGATTGCGCTGACGATTGCGTCGTATCGCGCGGTGTATTGTTCCGGGGTCATCTTATGCTCAAAGTCCACCTCGTTGAGCACCTCCCAGATGGGAAAGCTGTAGTGGTAGCCCGAACTGTGCTGCTTTCCGTTTTCATCGGTGAATCCGCCCTGGGTGTACCAACTCACCAGCCGCGCGTAGTAGTCGCCTAGTTCTGCGCCCGAGGGATCTTTCAGCTCTGTACCCTGGGTATAGTTCCAGTACACCTGGTTAGGGTCCGACGGATAGGAAACGGGCTTGTCCGTCTTGAATAGCCAAGTGGGAATGGTGCTGAAGTTCATCACTGTACTATGGCCTTCGGTCGCGGCGAGAAAGTCCTTCGTCATGGGATCGATAAGCGAGAAATCCCAGGAGGTCTTTTCCTGGGTCGGTGGTTCCAACTCGGCGACAGCGAGCCTGGGATAGGGTAGCCACGGAACATAGCGGACGTAGTCCGCACCCAGTTGCTTGAGCGCCTGGAAAGCGCCATCGTGCATGGGGGCTCCGGAACGCAACATGGGATTGACGACCACCTGCAATGTCGTTGTGGACTTGGACACGGTAACGGTCTTGTTCCAGTCGACTGTGACCACATTCGGGGAGCTCTGGGATTGCGCGAAAGCAACTGAACTCACGCAAAGTACCGCCGGCAGGATAAATCGAGGGTATGGAGTCATCAAGTATTCTCCGATCTGACTCACGCGAGTTGAGCCCTGCCGAGCCGCACCCATCATACCGAAAGACCGCAATAGAGCAACAGTTTCCTATTGGACATTTCGGCCTGCCGGAAAGGGGCCAATCGAGCTCTTGCGAGATTCCATATCTTTCCTGACCACGGTTCGATGGGTGCCCCACATCTCGCTCGTTTTTCGCGAGATGTGGGATTCCACTGCTCTGCCCCTCAGTCCTTGAAAACCGCATCCAGATTCGAAACATCTCGCTCGTTTTTCGCGAGATGTGGGATTCCGCTGCCCTGCCCCTCAACCTTTGAAAACAACCTCCGGATTCGAAGGAGATAGCTCTTTCCTATTGACATTGCCGCCCTGGCGACCGGATAGTTTAAGCCGCATGAATACCAGTCTGCAGTGCTCCGCTAACTTCGAAGGCAGTGCCCTCGTTCACCAGACCAATGCAGCAATCACACGCGGGCACGGGCAGCGCCGAATCCTAGTCATCGCCGGACTTGCACTGACCGCTTGCATCGCGTCTGCCTCCACGGGAAAGCCGTCTCACCTCACTTGCGACTCGCTCGAGCACCCCTTGGGCATCGATTCTATCCAGCCGCTGTTCTCCTGGCAGCTTCAGGATGACGGCTTTGCTGCACGGCAGACGGCCTACAGGATCGAGGTGGCAACCAAGCCCGCTCTGCTGCGTGGCAAGCCGGATGTGTGGGACAGCGGCCGCATCGTCTCCGACAAGTCTTTCGGCGTGGCGTATGGCGGCCCGCAGTTAGCCGCTTCCACCCGCTACTACTGGCGCGTGGAACTTTGGAACAAGGATGGAAAGCCTTACCCTGCGAGCGACGTAAGCTGGTGGGAAACTGGATTGCTCAAAGAGAGCTGGAAAGCTCAGTGGATCGGATATGAGGACGCGGAACACCGCGCTATCCGTAAATCCGGAGCTGCATGGATTACCAACGCTGACAGCTCTCCCGCTGGTGCCCAGGCAGGCCGCGACACGCAGCATGATTTTCGCTTCGGATTCCAGCTCACTGGGCAGGTAAAACATGCGGATCTATTCGTTACCGGCGAGGATTCCGCCGCGGCATGGGTCAACGGCAAGCAGGTACTCGAGACCGTGCCGCTGCCACCTTGGAAACAAGCACCATGGAAAACCTATTTGCGCCAGGATGTCACGCCGCAGCTAAAGGCCGGCGAGAACCTGCTGGCCGTAGGGGTCACGTTGTACGGAACGCCCGCGGCGAACGGCACGGGACCATCGCAAGCCGATCAGACGCCGATGAGCGCTTGTCTTTACGTCGAGATGATGGATGGTTCCACTCATGTTTGGGCTAGCGGCAAGGACTGGAAGGCCGCCCTCGACGCGAAGGAGAGTTGGTATGCACCGGAGTACGACGATTCCGCGTGGCAGCCTGCGATTGCCTATGTGCCTCCGCCTTCGCCTATGAGCACGGCATCGATGGGGAACCCCTGGCCTACCGGGCCCGTAAAGCTACTGCGCCACAGCTTCGCGATCAGTAAGCCCGTGACCTCTGCGCGACTCTACGTGACCGCGCTGGGCGCCTATCGATTGCAAATCAACGGCACGCGCGTCGGCGATCAGGTCCTATCTCCGGGTTGGGACGATTTCCGCACCCACGTTCCCTACCAGGCGTATGACGTCACCCAGCAACTGAGGACCGGACAAAATGCGCTCGGTGCCTGGCTTGCGCCCGGCTGGTACACCACTCCACTGATGTGGTTCCGCCAGGGATACAACTACGGAGACACTCCTCCAGCGCTGAAGGCAGAGCTGCGTATCGAGCATGCAGACGGCTCGATCGAGTGGATCGCCACCGACGAATCATGGAAAGCGGACATCTCTCCGATCTCTCAAGCTGAGATTTACGACGGTGAGAACTACGACGCGACCAGGGAGCAGCCCGGCTGGGATACAGCCACTTTTTCTGATGCCCAGTGGAAGCCCGTCGATCTGGTCAAGCCGTTGGAGCCGGAGATCGTTCCCCAGTCGTTCCAGCCCATCCGTCCGCAGCAGACCCTGACGGCGGAGGCCATTACTAATCCCAAACCCGGAATCTATATCTACGACTTCCATCAGAATCTGGCTGGGGTTGAGCGGCTGCAAGTGCGCGGCCCGGCAGGGACCGACGTCCAGTTGCGCTTCGGTGAAGTGCTCAATCCTGACGGCACTCTCTATGTCGATAATCTACGGACGGCCAAAGCGACCGACCACTATATTCTTTCCGGTAAGGGCCTGGAGGAGTTCCAGCCCGACTTCACCTTTCATGGCTTCCGCTATGTGGAAGTGAGCGGCCTGCCTGCCAAGCCTGACCTCACCGCCGTAAAAGCAGTGGCTATCTATACCGACGCGCCCATCACAGCGCAACTGCACTCCGGCAGCCCGATGATCAATCAGCTATGGAGCAACATCCTCTGGGGACAGCGCTCCAACTTTGTGGGAGTACCCACGGATTGCCCGCAACGCGACGAGCGCCTGGGCTGGACCGCCGATGCCCAGGTCTTCTGGCGGACGGCGTCCTACAACATGGACCTGACGCAGTTTTCCAAGAAGTTTGCCGGCGACGTGAGAGGGACCCAGGTGGGCACGCCGATGTTCGGCATCTTCGCTCCGGGCACCGATACGCCGAATCCCGGCTTCGGCGCCGGCTGGAGTGATGCGGGCGTCATCATTCCTTGGACGGCATGGCTGCAGTCCGGAGACACGCGTGTACTGGAGCAAAACTGGGACGCGATGGAGAAGTATCTGTCAGCGATCCAGGCGGCCAATCCGGATTACCTCTGGAAGAAGGACTACGGCATACCCTTCGGTGATTGGCTCTCTCCGGAAGGACCGACGCTCGAGCCGCTGGTGGCCACAGCCTATTGGGCGTACGACGTCACCCTCATGAAACAGATGGCGCATGCACTGGGCAAGACGGATGATGAGGCGAACTACGATGCCCTGTTCGGCAAAATCAAAACCGCCTTCGAGAACGAGTTTGTTCATGCCGATGGATTTATCGCCGGGGCAGATAACGGCCCTTCGCCATTCGGGCAGATCAACAATCCCGAAGCCAAAAGCAGAGGGGGCGATACCCAGACCGGCTATGTGCTGGCGCTGAACATGCATCTAGTGCCCGATTCCCTGCGCGATGCGGCCAGTCAGAAGCTGGTCGCTAAAATCGAGGCCAACGGTGGACGGCTCGCAACCGGATTTCTGGGCACCCCTTATTTGCTGGCGGTGTTAGTTGATACCGGTCACAGGGATGTTGCCTACCGCCTGCTGCTCAACACCGAGTACCCCTCATGGGGATACCTGGTAGGGCACGGCGCCACCACCATGTGGGAGAGGTGGAATGGAGACCAGATGCGGGGCGACCCCAGCATGAACTCCTACAATCACTATGCCTATGGCGCTGTGGCCGATTGGATTTACCGCTACGCGGCCGGAATCGACGCCCTGCCCTCCGATGCAGGGTTCCACACCATCTATCTCCATCCAAACTTCGATGCCCGCCTGGGAAGTCTCGACTTCCGCTATCAGTCCTCTTACGGCGAGATACGATCTTCCTGGTCGATGAACGGGACGGCTGTTACCTGGCTGGTCACGATTCCGCCCAACACGACTGGCCGCCTACCGCTGGCAGCAACGCAACAGGGTAAGTTCACTTTAGACGGAGAAGCCTTAGCCGGCAGTAAGAAGCTTGGTCTGGTGAAGGGTGGAGATGGAAGCTCCACTTACGAATTACCCGCGGGCACTTATTCGTTTCAGGCCACTACGAACTAGAGCAGTTCTTCGATGTCCGTATGCATTCTGCTCTTGCCCAGTCCTGCGCTCAGCAGTAAACTCTGGCTAGTTGTAACCAGCGCCGCACTCAAGTGGAAAAACTTCCCGCGTGGCGTGCTTACGACCCCGGCCTGCTGCGACGTCATGAAACCTTACATCCTTTCCTTGCAAGGAGTTCGTCATGGGCAGATCGAAGAAGCATACAGAATTGTCTGTAGACCCTGGAAAACATGACGTTCTTACCAGCGGTTGGCCTGCTGCCCGATCGCTTGCGGCCTCTCCTCGCATCCACATTCCCAAAAAGTCCTGCAAAGATCACTTTAGCGTTCTAGAACCCCAGATCAACGCTCAAGGCGTCCATAAATGGCCGTTCGACGTGTTCTGCCCGGTTGACGTGGTGTTTTTTACGGGAGATGACAGGCAGCGTATCCGCATGAACCGTCACGAGTACTTTGAGGTGAGCTACCTGTGTTCAGGCTCGGCGGACTATCACATACAGGACAGGCTCCTACCTTGGGGCGAGGGAGACTTGGCAGTTATCGGCAGCACCCTCTACCACCGGATAGAATGGCGCTCCTCATCGCCGGTCACAACCGTGGGGCTGTTCTTCGAACCCGACATGATTCGTTGCGACGGTGCCAGCGACAGCGCGGAATATCTAACCCCATTTTTCCTCCAGGACTCAGAATTTCCTCATATCGTGCCCGCAGAGAGCGGAGTCCCACGCGAGGTGCTGGAGCTGATGTTGCGTCTCCGCTCGGAACTGCCGGCGTCATCACCCAGGGCCCGGCTTACGGTGAAGGCCTATTTGAAGATGCTTCTCGTCCTGCTGGTAAACCAATATGCCTCTTACGCAGGAAAGGTAGAGACCTTCCAGCGCCAGCAGGCCGCTCTCGACCGGCTGCTCGTGCTCTTCCGCTATCTGGGAGAGAACTGCGGAGAGCCGATTCAGGTTCATGAAGCTGCGCGGATCTGCGGAATGAGCGGGTCGTACTTTATGAACTTCTTCAAACAGGCCACTGGCTTGCCGTTTATGAAATATCTCACCCACTATCGGGTCGAACGGGCCCAAACCCTGCTGGCCAACACGGATGAGTCGATGGCCAGCATCAGTCAGCAGACAGGCTTTTGCGACCAGAGCTACTTCGGGATGGTCTTCCGTAGAACTGTCGGCATGACCCCCGCAGCCTATCGCCGGCGTTCCCGAGACAGAAGCTCGACGGGTTGCGGACCGATGCATCATACTGCTCCGGTGTCTTCAGGAAAGCTCTCATTGCTGCTACCGCCGTGGCAAGGCAACCAGGCATATCGTGCGAATTCAACAAAAGCATAGACGAATCTCATAGATTGAAATCCACTTCGCCCCCTTAATAACTCAATACGCAAGGTTCAATTCACAAATTGAAGGGGGACCTATGTCTGACACGAGCCGTATTGGGATAGTCGGTTGTTGGGCGCTCTCTGCATTGTGGGTCTTCTTTGCGGCCCAAGCCCTGAGGGCAGATGTGGTTGGCACTATTAGTGGAACAGTTACCGACCGCAGTGGAGCAGTTATCCCCAATGCTACGGTGGAGTTGAAAAACGGCGACACCGGGTACGATCGCCAGACGACGGTAAACTCGACTGGTTTCTATGAGTTTCCCAGCGTTCCCATCGGCGACCATTATCAGATCGAGGTCCGCGCGGACGGCTTCCGGCAGTTGAACCAGTCAGACATAACGCTACTTGTGAACCAGACCTACCGGGCCGACTTCCGCCTCGACGTGGGCAGCGTTTCGCAGACGGTGAATGTCCAGGGGCTCCCGGTTCAGGTAGAGACGGCGAGCAATCAGATTGGCGATGTCATCGAAGACACCAAGATGACAGCTTTGCCGCTCAATGGAAGAAGTTACGTCGACCTGCTCGGCCTGCAGGCCGGCGTGGTGGCGGTAGGGTCACGGCAAAGCTCGCTCAATTTTCCCAAACCGGCGGATGGCCTGGGCGATGTGGGCAACCTGTCGGTCAACGGCATGCAAGAGTCGGCCAACGAGTTCGTTGTCAATGGATCCTCGGCCCAGGAAGTTGTCAATAACGGCGCTGCCATCGTTCCGGTCCTCGACTCCATACAGGAATTCAGACTGCTCACCAATACCTTTGACGCGGAGTACGGGCATTCCGCGGGCGCTATCGTCAACGTCGTTACCAAAAGCGGTACCAACAATATTCACGGATCAGGTTTCTATTTCCTGCGCAACCAGGCGCTTGACGCAAGGAACTATTTTTCTCCGTCGCTGGGAACATTCACGCGCAACCAATACGGCGGAACCATAGGCGGCCCGATCGTAAAAGACAAGCTGTTCTTCTTTGGGGACTTCGAGGGGCAGAGAGAAACCCAGGGTATAACCATTGGAGTGGTGAACGTACCAACTGACGCCGAGCGCAGTGGCGACTTCAGCGGGACGAGTGGACTCATCAACGTCGTCCAGGGCGACAACGAGCCCGGGCACATGGCGCAGACGCTCACTTCGCGGCTCGGCTATCCTGTAACCGCGGGTGAGCCTTATTGGGCTCCCGGTTGTACCAGCACAGCGGCGTGTGTATTTCCCGGCAATATCATTCCCCAGACGGCTTGGTCTTCCGCAGCCGTGGGTAGTTTGAAATTCATACCGGCGCCCAATTCGGGCGCCTCCAGTTACAGCGCTCCTCCCCAGAATCAGATTCTGCACGACAACAAATTCGCCACTCGCATCGATTACAACCGTACTGCGAGTGATCAATACTCTGGCTATTACTTCTACGACGACGCCACCGTGGTGCTTCCATACACCAACCCCACGTTCGAAAATGTTCCTGGCTTTGGCGGCGCAACCCTCTCGCGTTCCCAGCTGGCGACGATCAGCAACACGCGCATCTTCGGTAACAACAAGGTGAACGAGGCACGGGGCGTATTCCTGCGCAGTGCCGCGAATCGCAACCTCCCTCAGGGCGGCCTGGGCAACGTTGGCAGCTTTGGGTTTATCGAAGGAGGTTTAGGGCTCATTCCAACGTATCCCCCCGTGGAGGGCCTTCCAGACATCGAGCTGGAGAACACCGGCACCAACATCGGCGCGGCTCCCGAGAACGGCCCCTTGAATGGAAATACCTATCAGGTACTCGACAATTTCACCCTGACCAAAGGAAGACATAACGTCAAATTCGGCGGCGAGTTCCGCATCGTGCAGAGCAATGAGCGCCAGGCCTACGCTTCGAACGGCCAATTTCAGTTCCTTGGCGGTGAAACCGGTATCGATGTTGCCGACTACCTGATCGGGACGCCCGATTATTTTTATATGGCGAGCTACCAGCTGTCTGACGCGCGCACCAAGGTATACGGGCTCTATGGTCAGGACAGTATCAAAATGAGCAGCAATTTAAACCTGAATCTAGGCCTGCGGTGGGATGTAGCGGGCCCATTCTCTGACAAGGGAAACAAACTCGAAACCTTCGTTCCCGGGCAGCAATCGACTCTGTTCCCAGAGGCTCCTACGGGATGGGTCTTTCCTGGTGACAAGGGAATCCCCGCCACGCTGGCGTATACCCCATACACAAATTTTTCCCCTCGCATCGGTGTTGCCTACTCGCCTTCGCTCGGCGATGGACTGCTGGGCAAGATCACTGGTGGACCGGGAATGACGAGCATTCGAGCCGCCTGGGGAATTTTCTACAGCAACAACGCTGGAGTAACCAGCAATAATGAAGCCGGTGACGCTCCGTACGGCCTGTTCTATGGCAGCCCTTCGGCTATTTATTTCGAGGAGCCGTTTAAAGGCCGCAGAAGCGGTCCCGATCCAGGCCAGCGCTTCCCCTTTACGATTCCCAAGCCGGGCGGAGCGTTCAACTGGGCAGAGGTCCAACCGCTAGCCAGCTCGCCTGGACTGGTAACCAATTTCAAGCGTCCCTATGCGATGCAGTACAACCTGAGCATTGAAAGGCAACTCTCCGGTTCCACGCTCTTGAAGGTCGCCTACATCGGTACCCAGGCGCATCATCTGCTGGGGCAACTTACGTTCAATCCGGGCAATCCGGCGACCTGCCTGGCGGTTCTTGCAGCCCTCGGACCGGCCAACGGCTGCGGTCCGGGGAAAGAGGACGTCATCTACCAGCTGCCAAACGGCCAGGCGGTGAACGGCACTCGTCCATATTCGGCCACTTCAGGAAGATTCCTGAGCCAGGGTATTCTCGATTTCGGTAAGAGTGACTGGTATGACTCGATTGGAAATTCCAATTACAACTCGCTCCAGGTCACGGTTGAAAAGAGAGCAGGCGCAAGCAGGTTCCTGGCTGCTTACACCTGGTCCAAATCATTCGACACCGGGTCTTCCGCGGCGGACGAGTTTTATGCTTACGCACCCGGAATTTCAAGGAGCTATGCACTCTCCGATTTCAATCAGAACCAGAATTTCGTAGTCAGCTACACCTA
>Ga0302325_10033201_pt1 | contig 10577 bp, 8 predicted proteins | sample Palsa_T0_2_FD_201948 | JGI IMG/M metagenome (GOLD analysis project Ga0302325, IMG submission 201948) | Peat permafrost microbial communities from Stordalen Mire near Abisko, Sweden - Palsa_T0_2 | ecosystem: Environmental > Terrestrial > Soil > Palsa > Peat permafrost | place: Sweden: Abisko...
TCAATCGGGTCTTGATCGACGGTGCGGCCGCGCGTGCGGACGCGGGCGACGGGCCGAGCTCCGTCGAGGTCAACAACATCAAGTACGTCGCCACCGGCAATGCGATCAAGGCGGTCGAGATCGGCCTGGAGCTCACTGGTAATCCCGGGATCAGCCGCAAGCATCCGCTGGAGCGGCACTATCGCGACGTCCTGTGCAGCCGCATCCACTCCCCGCAGAGCGACACCATCCTGGTCGCGGCGGGCCGCGCGGCGTTTGGGCTCTGAGCCGATGAGCCTCGTCATCGCCACCCCGCAAGGCCGGGCCCGACGTTGCCCCGAGATCGCCCGCCACACCGCGGGCCAAGCGCGCGGCGGCGATCCGGGCGCCTACGGCTTCCGGCCGTTTGTGGGAAAGCAGCCTGACTTTCTGGAATAGGTCGCGCGTCCGCCTCAGCCAACCTCCACGTCCCCCGCCTGCCGCAACAAGGTGAAATGATGTCCTCTCCCACGAACAGCTCCCTGGTCTTGACCGATGAGATCAAGGCCTTGATCGACAACGCGCTCGCCAACGGCAGCCCCCTGCTGCTGGCGGCCGTCACTCCGGACGGAAAGCCGGTCGCCTCGTTCCGCGGCTCGGTGCAGACCTACAGCGACGACCAGCTCGGGCTCTGGGCGCGCAACGCCCAGGGCGGCACCTTGGACGCCATCCGCGCCAATCCGCACGTCGTCCTGGTCTACCGCTCGGCGACCACGCCCGTGCTCCAGTTCCACGGACGCGCCAGGATAACGTCGGACGAAGCCGAGAAAACGCGGGTCTTCGAGAGCGCGCCGGCGCGGGAGCAGGCGGCCGATCCGGAGCGGAAGGGCGCCGCGGTGATCGTTGACCTCGACCGGGTCGAGGGTGTGCTGAAGTTCGGACCCGACGGTCCGGAGTTCGTCCGTCTGGCGCGGTGATCATGCCGGCGTCCAAGCGTTGAGCCCGGGGCGTGGTGTCCGAGACCCTGACCCTCAGCGCGGCGGCGATTTCCTAATCCGGTCCGGGGTGCTAACGGCCTTCCGACAACCCCCGGGAGACCGTTCGGCTGGCTGACCTCCTCAGCAAACAATTCGGCCGAGTCTGCGCCGCGCCTGGGACGGCTGGCGCCGGGCGAAGCGCTGCCTGATGGCCGATCTGCCGCCGACGCCGGCCGATGCGGCCGTGGGAACGCTGACCCGCCTGGGCGTCGAGAGGCGCCGCTACACGCAAGGGGCTCGCCAGGTCATCTCGCCGATCGACGGCCGCCCGATCGGCTTGGTCCAGGACGCAAGCCCGGTCGGGTCCCTTGCCGCCGTCGAGGCGGCGCACCAGGCTTTCCTCGCGTGGCGCCGGGTCCCGCCGCCGCGCCGGGGCGATCTGGTGCGGCTGCTGGCCGAGGAGCTGCGAGCCGCCAAATCCGATCTCGGCCTGCTGGTGACGCTCGAGGCCGGCAAGACGCTCTCCGAAGGCCTCGGCGAGGTCCAGGAAATGATCGACATCTGCGACTATGCCGTCGGACTTTCCCGGCAGCTGTTCGGCGTGGCCATCGCCAGCGAGCGCCCAGATCACCGGATGATGGAAACCTGGCATCCGCTGGGAGTCGTCGGGATCATCACGGCGTTCAACTTTCCCGTCGCCGTCTGGGCGTGGAACGCCGCGCTCGCTCTGGTTTGCGGCGATCCGGTGGTGTGGAAGCCGTCGGAGAAGACGCCGCTGACCGCGCTGGCCGTCCAGGCCCTGTTCGAACGCGCGGCCGCCCGGTTCGACGGCGCGCCGCAGGGCCTGGTCAGCCTACTGATCGGGGGGCCGGAGGTAGCTGAGAGTCTCGTCGACCATCCGAAAGTCGCCCTGGTGTCGGCGACGGGATCGACGGCGATGGGGCGGGCCGTTGCGCCGCGGCTCGCGGCGCGGTTCGCCCGTTCACTGCTGGAACTGGGCGGAAACAACGCAGCCATCGTGTGCCCGTCGGCCGACCTTGACATGGCGCTGCGCGCGACCGCCTTCGCCGCCATCGGAACCGCCGGCCAGCGATGCACCACCCTTCGGCGGCTGTTCGTGCACGAACGGATCTACGCCGAATTCGTCGGCCGGCTGAAGGATGTCTGGGCAAGCATCGCCATCGGCGATCCGCGCCGGCCGGAGATTTTGATGGGACCGCTCATCGACGCCGCGGCGCGCTCGACGATGCAGCGGGCCCTGGTCGACGCCCGCGCGGCCGGCGCCGTGGTCCACGGGGGCGAGTCCGTCGCGGGTCCCGGAGAGGGCGTCTACGTCCGTCCCGCCCTCGTCGAGATGCCCGCTCAGGCCGACGTCATGCGCCGCGAGACGTTCGCTCCGGTGCTTTATGTCGTCCGCTTCGCCCGCCTGGACGAGGCGATCGCCCTCAACAACGACGTGCGGCAAGGGCTGTCGTCATCGATCTTCACCCTCGACATGCGCGAGGCCGAGCGCTTCCTGGCCGAGTCCGACTGCGGCATCGCCAACGTCAACATCGGTCCGTCCGGGGCAGAGATCGGCGGCGCGTTCGGCGGCGAAAAGGAGACCGGCGGCGGCCGCGAATCAGGCTCGGATTCCTGGAAGGCCTATATGCGCCGGGCGACCAACACGGTGAACTACGGCAGCGCCCTCCCGCTGGCGCAGGGCGTCACCTTCTCCGTCTGAGAGAACCGGACGCAGGGCGGCCGAAGCAGATCCGCACCGGCTCATGGGGCTGATCGTGTGCTAGGGTGTCCGAGAAGTGGGCCCATTCGATGCCTCAGTTTGCAAGACGGGCGCTGCGACGCGGAAGGCGCGCTATCCTTTGGGAGAACACGGTCATCGGGACCGGGCAGGTTCGATACTTCGTCCAAGGCCTCCGGGACCGGGCGCACGATTCAGCCGACTTCCCGACCTTGCCTGAGGCGGAGCAATGCTTCGAAGCGATAGAGGGAAGCCTGCGCTAGGCGTTGAGCCGCCTCGACGCCGCCGCCCCAGACAGCGGCCAACGTAGGAGGAGATCGATTTGCAGTTCAGCTTCACCAGTGAGCAGGAGGAGTTCCGGTCGGTGCTGCGGCGCTTCCTGCAGGAGAAGTCGCCGCCGAGCGCCGTGCGGCGATTGATGGAGTCCGACGCGGGCTGGGAGCGCGACGGCTGGGTCGAGCTCAACCACCAGCTCGGTCTGACCGGCGTTCACATACCGGAGGCGTTCGGCGGCCAGGGGTTCGGCTTCGTGGAGCTCGGCATCGTGCTGGAGGAAATGGGCCGAGCCCTGCTCTGCGCCCCCTATTTCTCCACCACCGTGCTCGCCGCGACGGCGATCATGAACGCGGGGTCCAAAGCCCAGCAGGAAGCGTTGCTGCCGCCGATCGCGCTGGGCGAGGTGGTCGCCACCCTCGCCTTCACCGAACCCAACGGGCGCTGGGACGCCGCGGGCATCGAGACCACGGCGAGCCCCGCCGGCGGCAGGTTCCGCCTCGACGGCGTCAAGAGCTTCGTGCTCGACGGCCACACCGCCGACCTCATCGTCGTCGCGGCCCGCACGCCTGGGTCCAGCGGCGAGGACCGCGTGTCGCTGTTCACCACGCGGGGCGACGCTCCCGGCCTGGCTCGCCGGGCGCTGAAGGTTATGGACCCCACCCGCAAGCAGGCCCGCCTGGACTTCAACGGGGTCGAGGCCGACTTGCTAGGCGAACTCGGCGCTGGCGCCGGCCCCCTCGCCAAGACCCTGGTCCAGGCGGCCGCCTGCCTCGCCAGCGAGATGGTCGGCGGGGCCGAGCGGCTGCGCGTCTCAGCGCTGGACTACGCCAATCTGCGCATGCAGTTCGGACGCCCGATCGCCTCGTTCCAGTCGATGAAGCACAAGCAGGCCGACATGCTGGTCGACGTCGAGCTGGCCAAGTCCGCCGCCTACGCCGCCGCGTCGGCGGCCGCGGAAGACGACCCGGAGCTGCCGGCGATCGCTTCGCTGGCCAAGGCTTGCGCGTCCGACGCCTACCTGCAGACCGCCATCCACACCATCCAGATCCATGGCGGCATCGGCTTCACCTGGGACAACGACACCCACCTCTGGTTCAAACGCGCCAAGAGTTCCGAGGTGTTCCTGGGCGATCCAGCCCTGCATCGAGAGCGGATGCTGCAGGCGTGGGGGGTGTGAACCGATGGTCGAGACCGTGAGCGAACCCACCGAGGCCATCGTCCGCGGCCAGGCCCGGGCCTGGCTGGAAGCCAACTGGAGTCCCGAGCTGGGTCTTGTCGAGTGGCGAACGCGGCTGGTCGACTCCGGCTGGGGCATGCCGAGCTGGCCGAGCGCATGGCATGGCAGAGGGCTGCCGGCGGCGTTCGACGCCGTTGTCGCCGATGAGATGCGCCGCGTCGGCGCGGTCAGCGTGGCGCGCAGCGGCGTGCGGGGCCTGGCCGCCGCGACGCTGCTCGAGCACGGCGGCGACTTCCACAAGCAGAAATTCCTGCGCCGCATCCTCACCGGCGAGGACAATTGGTGCCAGCTGTTCAGCGAGCCGGGCAGCGGCTCCGACCTCGCCGGCGCCCTGACCCGCGCCGAGCTCAGCGAAGGCCGCTGGGTGATCAACGGCCAGAAGGTCTGGACCACCAGCGCCCACCACGCCGACTGGGGGCTGCTGCTGGCGCGCACCGATTCCAACCTGCCCAAGCACCAGGGCCTCTCCTACTTCGTGCTCGACATGCGCCAGAGTGGCGTCGAGGTGCATCAGCTGCGGCAGATGAACGGCCATGCGTCGTTCAACCAGGTCTTCTTCACCGACGCTGAGGCCCCGGCCCAGCACCTGGTCGGGGAGGTGGGCGCCGGCTGGGCGGTGGCGACGACGACGCTCATGCATGAACGCCGCGGCGCCGACGGCATGCGCCTGTGGGGCGCCGCCTCGAACCTGAAGGGGCGTATCTACGATGAGGAACGGGCCGAGATCGCCACCGTCAACGAGCCGTACAAATGGTACCCGCAGCGCGCCGGTCGCGTCGACCTGGTGCTCGAGCGGGCCAAGGCCACCGGCGCCATCTCCGACCCGGTGGTGCGCCAGGAGATCGCCAAGCTGCTGACCCTGTCGCGCACCGCCGAGTGGACCGCCCGCCGCGCCCGCGCCGCCCAGGCGCTCGGCCGCCCGCCTGGCCCGGAGGGCTCGCTGGGCAAGCTCGCCGCCAGCCACGTCGCCCGCGCCGCGGCCCGTGTGCACACGCTGATCGCCGGGGCCGATGCGATGCTGACCGGCGAGGATGGGCCGCTGAGCGGGGTGATCGCGGAGATCCTGGTGTCCGTGCCGGCGGTGTCCATCGCCGGCGGCACCGACGAAATCCAGCGCAACATCATCGCCGAGCGGGTGCTGCGAATGCCGAAGGAGCCGCGAAGCGACGATGACCGGCCGTTCCGCGACGTGCCGAAGAACAGATTGAGTTAGTCCCCTCAAATCCGTCTTCCGTGGCTGCTTCATCGCCGGGAGCGGAGGCGCCGTTGGACGCTAGCAGGCGCGACCCGCCTGACCCGCTGTCATGGGAAGCAATCTAACTGTCCTTCCCTGGAAACTTCGTCCAGGGCAGGCGCCTCAGTAGTGGAAAGACGTACGTGTTCCAGTACGCCGCGCCGGCGAATGTTGAGATGAGACCGGCGGCAAGGCAGATCAGGCCTCCTACGCTGTAATAATAAGCGCCGTGCCCATGGGCTCTTGGCATTGGAATGACCTGGCCAGTGGCCGAATTCGGTGTGTCGGAGAAGGGATACGGAAAGACCGCCGCGCACCAGATGGCCGCCGCCATGATTGGCAGGAGTACGCCCAGACATCTACCTATCCAAAGATTGGCGCCGCCGCGCGGGCGGTCGTCATCGCCTGGGTCGGAACGGTCCATCTCTGCCCCCCCTCGCGCCGAAGGCAGCCTAACGAGCGGCTGCGACGAGGACCAGGATCGCCAGGGAAGCGCCGCGCCAGGAGGGTTTTTCTAACGGTCGTTAGTTTGTTTATTGACTCTCACGGCCTTCGGGTTCGTGATGCGATCGAAGCCGCAAAGAACGGCGCGAGGAAAACGTCATGGACTTCGAACTCCCTACGGAGGACGACCCGCGCCGCCTCGAAGTTCGGGCATGGTTCGAGGCGCGGCCGAGACCGTCGGGCCGCCAGTTGGCCGAAGCCGGCTACGCAACCCCGCACTGGCCGCGTCCCTGGGGACTCGGCGCGGACGCCGAGACCCAGCTGATCGTCGACGAGGAGATGAAGCGCGCCCGCGTGACGCCGCCGGCGCTGGTCAACCCGGTGGCCGTCAATAACTGCGCCCAGTCGCTGCTGACGCACGGAACCGACGCCCAGCGCGAGCGCTTCCTGGCGCCCGCCCTCGCCGGCGAGGAAATCTGGTGCATGCTGTTCAGCGAGCCGGCGGGCGGCTCCGACCTCGGGTCGCTGCGCACGACCGCCCGTCGCGACGGCGACCACTACGTCGTCAACGGCCAGAAGATGTGGACCTCGCTGGCGCACAAGGCGAAGGTCGGCGTGCTGGTCGCGCGCACCGACCCGGCGGCGCCCAAGCACGCCGGCCTCTCGCAATTTCTGATCGACATGGACACGCCGGGGATCACGGTGCGGCCGATCATCGACATGTCCGGCCACGAGAACGAGTACAACGAGGTCTTCTTCGAGGACGTCGTCGTGCCGGCGGACCGGCTGCTCGGCCAGGAAGGCGAGGGCTGGGCGCTGTCGATGCGCCAGTTGCAGACCGAGCGCGTGGCGCTCTCCAAACCGGGCGCGATCTGGGGTTCGGGGCCGTCGGCGCGGGAACTGATCGCCGGCCTCGACGCCATCGGCGCCCTCGACGACCCGCTGGTGCGCGACGAGGCGGCGCGGATCTACATCGAGGGCGAGATCCTGCGGCTCCTGGCCTACCGCTCGCTCAGCGACCGCATGAACGCCAAGACGCCGGGCCCGGAAGGGGCGATCCGCAAGATGCTCGCGGCGCCGCACGGCCAGCGCGTCGTCGACCTCGCCAAGCGCGTCCAGGGCCCACGCGGGTTGATGGACGGCGCGGCGGCGTTCCCAGCCAAGGCCGAGCGCCGCGGCATGTTCGACGACTGGGACTACGCCTTCTGGTTCAGCCCGGCGGTGACGCTCGGCGTCGGCACCCAGGAGATCCTCAAGAACGTCGTCGGCGAGCGGATGCTGGGTCTGCCGCGCGAGTATGATCCCTCGGCCCGCGCCCCTTGGAATCAGAGCCAGGGCGGAACGGCGCCGTCCAGGCCGGCGCCAAAGACCGCCGAGGCAGCGTCATGAACTTCTCCCTCAGCGATGACCATCGCCTGCTCAAGGACTCGGCGAAGACCTTCCTGGACGCCGAGATCAGCCTGAAGCCGCTGCTCGTCCCCGGCGCCACCGTTCGCGACGCCGGCTATGCGCACAACTGGGCCAAGATCGCCCAGATGGGGTGGGCGGGCCTGCTGATCCCGGAGGAATTCGGCGGCGCCGGGCTCGGCTGCATCGACCTGATAATGATCGTCGAGGAGCTCGGCCGCACGCTGGCGCCCAGCCCGTTCCTCGGAACCTTGCTGGGAACGCTGGCGGTGATGAAAGGCGGCGACGCCGCCCTCCAGACCCGCATCCTGCCCCAGGTCGCCGCGGGCGAAATCGCGCTGGCGCTCGCCGCCGCCGAGACCGACGGCCGCGAGGATGGCCCGGACCGCGGGACAGTCGCCGAGCCCGACGGCGCCGGCTGGCGGATCAGCGGGCGCAAGGGGTTCGTCATCGACGCGGCCGCGGCGCAGATGCTGGCGGTCGCCGCCCGGGTGGGAGATGCGCGTCGCCTCTTCCTCGTCGACGCCCGCGAGCCCGGCGTCGAGATGGCGCTCGAACCCTGGCGCGACATCACCCGTCAGGTCTGCACGGTCACGCTGGACCGGGCGGCGGCCGAACCGCTCGGCGACGGCGACGTCTGGCCGTGGGTGCGCGACCGAGCGCTGCTGGCGCTGGCGGCCGAGAACGCGGCCGGCATCCGCCATGTGCTGGAGGTGACGGCGGCCTATGCCCGCGAGCGGGTCGCTTTCGGTCGCCCGATCGGCGCCTACCAGGCCATCAAGCACGCGCTCGCCGACATGCTGGGCCAGGCGGAGGCGGCGGCCGCGGCCGCGCTTTACGCCGCCTGGGCGCTCGCCGAGGAGGACGCCCGCGCCCCGCTCGCTGCGGCCATGGCCAAGGCCTACTCCAGCGACGCCTATGTCGAGGCGGCCCACCGCAGCATCCAGATTTTCGGCGCCATCGGCTTCACCTGGGAGATGCCCAACCACCTCTATCTGAAGCGGGCGCGCGCCAATGCCGAGATGTTCGGCGCCTCCCGCGAGCACCGCGCGCGCGTCATCGATCTGGCCCGCGCGGAGCTGGCCGCATGAGCTGCGCGGCCGCCGACGCGCCGATGTCCGGGCTCAGGGTCGTCGACTTCAGCACCCTGGTCGCCGGGCCCTGGGCGACGCGGCTGATGGCAGACTGCGGGGCCGAGGTGATCAAGGTCGAGACCATCGGCGAAGGCGACCTGCTGCGCTACGCCCCCCCGATCGTGGACGGCATGAGCCGCGTCTTCGCCCAGTTCAACCGCGGCAAGCGGAGCGTCGCGCTCGACCTCAAGTCGGCGGACGGCGCCGAGAGCGCACGGCGCCTGATCGACCAGGCCGACGTCGTGATGGAGAACTTCCGTCCCGGCGTCATGGACCGGTTCGGGCTCGGTTTCGCCGACTCGGCCAAGCGCAATCCCCGGCTCGTCTATTGCTCGATCTCGGGCTTCGGGCAGGATGGTCCGCTCGCCGGCGCCGCGGCCTACGCCCCGGTCGTGCACGCCATGACCGGCTTCGACATGGCGGTTTTGGCCGGCCAGGACGATGGCGCGGCGCCGCGGGCCGCCAGCGTGATGATCGCCGACGTGGTCGCGGCCTCCTACGCATTCGGCGCGGTCCAGACGGCGCTGCTGCGGCGCGAGCGTTTCGGCGTCGGCGGCTTCGTCGACGTCACCTTGATCGAGTCGATGCTGAGCCTGGTCGCCATCCAGCTTCAAGAAGCACAGGCGCCGACCCCGTTGCGCTCGGCGGCGTTCCGACCGGTGCGCACCCTCGATGGCTACGTCGTCGCGCCGCTGGTGAACGCCCGCAACTTCCTGGCAATCTTCTCGGTGCTCGGCCGACCGGACTGGGCGAGCGATACGCTGCTGGCCGATCCCGGCGCGATCGCCCGGCGCCGCCGCGACGTCGAGGACCTGCTAGGCGTCTGGGCGGCCGAGCAAAGCAGCGCCGAGTGCGTGCGCGTGCTCAACGCCGCCGGCGCCCCGTGCGGCGCCTACGCGACCGCCAGCGAGGCGCTCGCCCATCCGCACCTGGCGGTGCGCGGCTCGTTCGCCGATCTCGAAGACGCCGACGGCGCCTTCAAGGTGCTGAGCCCGCCGTTCAGGTTCGATGGCGCTTCCGCGGCCGGCGGCGGCTTCGTGGCGCGCTTCGGCGAGCATACCGACGAAGTGCTGGCTGAGCTCGCCCGGGGCTCGGCGCGCCGGTCCGAAACCGCGCCATTGAACGCGAGGGCCTGAGGCATGGATCTCGGCATTTCCGGGCGGAAGGCGATCGTCTGCGGGGCCAGCGCCGGGCTGGGCCGCGGCGCCGCGACCGCGCTGGCCGCCGAAGGCGTCGAGGTGGCCATCGCCGCCCGCGATCCGGAACGGCTGAAGGCCGCGGCTGCAGCCATCGGCGCGGAAACTGGGAACCAGCCCCAATGGGTCTGCGCCGACGTGACGACGGAGGAGGGGCGTGCGGCGCTGCTGGCCGCCTGCCCCGCCCCCGACATCCTGATCAACAACGCCGGCGGCCCGCCGCCTAGCGACTTCCGCACCTGGTCTCGCGCCGACTGGATCAAGGCGCTCGACGCCAACATGCTCTCGGCCATCGAGCTGATCCGCCAGACCATCGACGGCATGATCGAGCGGCGCTTCGGGCGCATCGTCAGCATCACCAGCCACCTGGTGAAGGCGCCGGCCGGCATGCTGGGCCTCTCCAATGGCGCCCGCTCGGGCCTCACCGGGTTCGTTGGCGGACTTGCCCGCGACGTCGCGCAGCATGGCGTGACGCTGAACAACGTCCTGCCCGGCCAGTTCGACACCGATCGCCTCAGATCGAACCACCGCGCCTTTGCCGCGGCCCGGAACGTCGGGCCGGAGGAAGCGCGCGAGACGTTCATGCGCCAGATTCCCGCCCGGCGCTTCGGCGACCCGCGCGAGTTCGGCGCGGCCTGCGCCTTCCTGTGCAGCGCGCACGCCGGGTTCATCACCGGCCAGAACCTGCTGCTCGACGGCGGCCAATTCCCGGGGCTGCTCTGATGCGCCCCCCGATCGCAAGGAGATCGCGATGACCCTGCTGGAGCGCCCCACCAGAGCGCCGCCCGCCGCCCGCACGGGTATGGTCATGGAAGACCGCGAGCGCTTCCTGTTCCGCGTCGCGCGCCAGGCCTTCACCGACGAGCAGGTGCTGGAGGCCGAGCGCCGGGAGATCTTCGACAAGTGCTGGCTCTATCTCGGCCACGGCTCGGAGATCGCCCAGAACTGCGACTTCCTCACCAGGTCGGTGGGGG
>Ga0302325_10033202_pt1 | contig 10577 bp, 9 predicted proteins | sample Palsa_T0_2_FD_201948 | JGI IMG/M metagenome (GOLD analysis project Ga0302325, IMG submission 201948) | Peat permafrost microbial communities from Stordalen Mire near Abisko, Sweden - Palsa_T0_2 | ecosystem: Environmental > Terrestrial > Soil > Palsa > Peat permafrost | place: Sweden: Abisko...
CGAGACCGGTTTCAAAAACCGTATCGTTGATGTTTCCACCCTGGACGCCCGTCGGCGTCTGCTCGTCCGAGCGGCCTTGTCCGCGCGGATCGAACGTCAACACAACGTAACCGTCGAGCACGAGATTCTGCGCTGCCCACCAGTACAGCGTCTCCGGCGCCTCGATCGATCCGTTCTCGATCACGATATTCGGTAACGCACTTCCGGGAGCGGACGCCGCGGGCGCCCAAACGCGGCCGGACATGCGCGCGCACCCAGAGTCATACACGACGAACGGAACGACCGTCGCATCGGTCGTGTAAAACGTGCTGCCGTAGGGGCCGGCCGAGTCGGGATACTGGAACGGAATGCCGACACACATAGCGCCCCACGTGGTGCAGAGCGGCGTCTGCGGCGTATTCCCGGATAACGGGGAGAGCCAACTCGGATCGTTGGTAGCGCGTGCCGTCCACTGCTCCGTGTTGGTCAGTCCTTGCGACGCGAGCGCCGTCACGAATGCCGTCTGCGTTTGCTCTGCGGGCGCCTCGCTCACCATCGCATAGTTCGCGGCTTCGCATGCAACGTAGGTCGTCGACGGGAATGGCGCGTCGTCACACGTGAGATCGAGCGTCGACGATGTCGGCCCAGGAGATGGCGTCGCGCCGCTACTCGCGGGCGATGCCGTCGGCGTCGCGCCGCCGCTGGCCGGCGATGCCGACGGCGTCGGCCTCGCGCTAGGACTGCCGGACGCTCCCGGCGCGGGCGTCGAACCCGATGAGCCGGCTGGGGTTGATGTCGCCAAACCGCGGGATGCGGCCGGCGCGCTACCGATCGTCGTTCCGGAACCGCATGCCGAAAGGAGAAAAAGACCGAAGATGCCGCAGGCCGGAAATAGCGTTCGCAAATCTAGCGGCTGGTTTCGAGTCCGCGCCCGCGATCCGGCGCTTGCGTTTTCTGTTCTACGCGGCCGTCGTCGCGAACCCGCGTGCTCTGGCCGGTCGAGCGGTCGTCGAGTTCCGCGACTTCGCCGCCGCGTGCGTCGCGTCCGATCGTCATCTTGAACGAATCGCCGGTTTGCAATTGTTCGGCGGCGTTGCTAAGCGGATTATGGCCGCCGGGGCCGGCCGCATCGTCGACCTTGATCGCCATGTGGTGCCCGGCCACCGTATAGTCGATCTCCGTTTTGCCCTCGGCGTGCTTCACGTCGTCGACCTTGCCCATCGCGATAAAGCCGAGGCCCTTCTTCATCTCGTGACCCTGTTCGCCGGACTCCACGGTGAGGTGCTTTGCCGCGTCGTGAGCGGGAGCGGTGCTGCGTGAACGGGCAGCGGAGTGTCGTGCTTCGCCTCGTCGAGCTGTGGGCCCACGGGTTTCTGAGCGACGGTTCTCGCCTCTCGATCCTTCGCCGGATCCTCGACCTTCAGATCCATCATCGGCTGCTCGACCGGCTTCGACCGGAAGCGGTCCGGCAGGCTTGCGATCGCGTCGACCGCCTTCGAGCCGAACGACCGGATGCTGTGCATGAGGCCTTTTTTCGGGGCGTTCTCAAGGTCGTTTTGCACGCCGTCGATTTGCTTGTCGACGCCCGAAAGCGAGTCGATGAGTTTCGCCGCCTGCGCTTGTTTTTCGGCGGGATCAAGATTGCTCGCGTAAACGGCCTCCAACTGCTTGGGCAGTTTGAGCATGCCGTCGTACGTCTTTCCGAGCTCGGCGGCGTTATTTCTAGCTGTTCCGCCGAGGGCGATCGGGGACTTCTTATCGAGCGCTTTGCCGGCGCCGTCCATCGTCTCGCGTGCACGTTCCGTGAGGTCGGCGTACTCTTTGCTTTGCGCTTCGGTCATGAACGGCAGTTTGCGCACCCCGTCGTTCGAGATGCCCGCCGCCTGCTGGATCTCCGTGTACGCGCGGTCGGCGTTCTTGATCATCTCGAAAAATTTTTGACTCTGTCCCTTCTTCCACTCGGCATCCGCCAGCGGCGAGGGATGGTTCTCAATCTGATTCAGCGTGTCGACAAAGCCAGGCAACATTCCGGGGACGTGTTTGGAAAATTCGGTATGGAATGAGTGCTTGTGCCCCGCGGGCGTGTTGCGTTGTCCGGCGAGCTCCTGGTTCTTTTCCGGAACCATGCGCAGATACGCTTTTGAGACCGGACCCGCACGGTCGCACACGTCCTGATAGAGTTTGCTTTGATCCGGCGTCCAGCCGGGGCGAAGGATAACCGGTTCGCCCTTCGCGCTGAGCAGGGGGCCGCCCGTGGCCCCGGCCTTAGCATCGTCGTGATCCTGGCTGCCCATAGAAATACCTAATAACCTCGCTATGGTAGTTAGGTGAAGTAGAGCGAAGGATTCCGCGCGGGCGGCCGTTCCTCATTCGCCCCTCGCTTCAATCCGCCGCGGTGAACTCGCTCGCCGGCTTCACGGGAAGGATGACGCGAATTTCAGCGCCTCCGGAAGACGAGGGCGCGAGCGACACCTCTTTCGACAGCATGTGCGCGAGGTAGAGGCCGCGGCTGCCCTCGTTCATTGGATCCGACGGTAAGTTGATCTTCAAAGAGTCGAGTCCCGGACCGCTGTCTCTTACCGTAAGGATCGCAGCGTCTTCCGTCCACTCTAGCCTGAGGTCGACGAGACCCGGGGCGTGCTCGACGGTATTTGCAAGGAGTTCGCCGACGATCAATTCGCTCGCATATGCCTCTTCCGTTTTACCCGCCACGCTGAAGATGTACGTTCCAACCTCCATGCGTGCAACGTGCGCAGCCTGAGCGTCGCTTGCGTGAAATCGCCAGTGCACTGTCGGGCTCACCGGTTCGTAATTTGGGGAAGCGACGTTTGGCGAAAACTGAAGAACGAGAATTGCGACGTCGTCGCGCGGCACGGCATCGCCGAGAACGGCACGATACAGGCGCTCGGCCGGCCGCGCTGCCGATGTATTTCCGACGAGGAGCGGAATCGCCGAGAGCAATCTCGCCTCGCCGGCAACCGCATCGCGATCGAACTCGGTTACACCATCAGTGTAAAGCACGACAACCGCATCGACTGCGATGGGCACCGTGTGGGTGACGAACTGCGCTTGAGCGGCAACGCCCAGCGGCAGCCCTCCACCGGGAAGCATGCGTGCCGGCAGGTCGCTTCGATCGGCCAACATCGGAGGTGGATGTCCGGCCACGGAATAGCGGATTTGCGTCCCGTCACGATCGAGAAAGCCGAGAATTGCCGTGACGTACTCGTCGGGCCGCTGCAAGCGTAAGATACCGTTGACCTCGGCGAGGATCTCCGCTGGATCTTCACAACGCAGCGCCAGCGTGTAGAGAGATTGGCGAAGAATGCCTACCGCCATCGACGCCGCGAGCCCATGCCCACCGACGTCTCCTATTGAAAAGCCGAGTCTCCCGTCGGGAAGTTCGAAGGCGTCGTACCAGTCACCGCCCACGAGCGCGTCCGACTCCGCCGACACGTACGATGCGTCCAGGCGTAGGCGTTCGCGTTGGGGCAAGGTCTGCGGTAGAAACGCTTGCTGCAATGCCTCTGCAACTCGGCGCGTGCGCTCGAACGCTTCTTTCTGCGCGTCGATATCGATGACGCTACCGTACCAGCTCCGAATTCGGCCCTTATCGTCGCGCACCGGTTCGACGCGCGCCAAGTGCCAACGGTACACGCCATCGTACCGGCGCAAGCGAAATTCGATCTCAATAGGCTCGCCCGTCGCGAGCGCTCGCGGCCATTCCTCGATCACGCGCTGGAAATCCACGGGGTGGTGCGCCGTTTGCCAACCCCATCCGGCGGCTTCCTCATGCGTCTGACCGGTATATTCGTACCAGCGATGATTGTACCAGTTGATCCACCCCGTAGGATCCGTGCGCAACACGATAACAGGGACGGATTCCGCAAGCCTCTCGAGCGAACTCACCAGATCGCGATTTTCTAGCAGCGCCGTAAGGTGCGTCGTGAAAAGACCGACGAGCGCGCGATCCCGCGTATCGAATATCGAGTCCGCCGGCCTCCCGATCGCCAAGCCGCCGACGCATTCGCCGGCGCGCATGATGGGCACCGCGAACAGCGATCCTAGCCCAATGCTTTCAAGCATGGAAGCGAGTTCGGGGCCCATGTCGGCCGCGCGTTCGTAACATATCGTCCCTCCAGCCCGCAACGCTTCGGCGTAGGGCACCATCTCTTCGGGAACCGAAATGCCCTCAACGTCGCCATGCAACCCGATCTGCGCGCTGATGGTCCACTTACGGTCTTCAAGTCGCGACGTGTAGGCGATTTCGAAATCGACCACGCGCAGCAGACCGGCTAGCGTTGCAGATTCCAACTCGTCCAAGGTCTTGGCCTGCGTCATCGCAAGCCACGCAGCTGCGAGCGATTCGAGTTCGACGACCATTCGCAGAAGGGGCGCGCCGTTCATACCCCGACGCCTTCGCGTGTAGCCGCCGGACCTACTTCCGATGCAGCTCCACCCGAATAGAAAGCGCCGTAATCCGCGCTAAGATGCCCAAACTCGGGTACGAGTGCATCTGTGAAGAATGACGATAAGCGAATAGGCGTCCCGCGCAAGGAGTTTATCTTCCGGGCCGGCTTGCCGGCTCTGGCTGCGACGACCGGGTTCGCTCCCATGCGACGAGCGGACGCCGCGCCCGCTACCGCGACGATCGAAGGAACCCCAGGCCTTCGCGTCCACGGGCCGGAGTCTCTAGAAATTTCGCTCACGGTGAATGGCGAACGGCGCACCCTGACGATCGAGCCACGCGTCACGCTGCTCGACGCGCTGCGCGAACGGCTTCATCTCACGGGCTCGAAAAAGGGTTGCGGCCAGGGGACGTGCGGCGCGTGCACCGTGCTCGTGAACGGTCGACGGATAGACTCGTGTCTGACGCTCGCGATCATGCATCAGAACGATAGCATCACCACGATCGAAGGGCTAGCGAACGGCGAGGAGCTACATCCCGTTCAAGCAGCATTCTTGGAACACGACGGGTTTCAGTGCGGCTACTGTACGCCGGGGCAGATCATGTCGGCCGTGGGATTCCTCGGTGAGAAACGCGGTCTCGATGAAGGCACCATCCGCGAATCGATGAGCGGCAACATTTGCCGCTGCGGCGCCTACCCGAACATCGTGTCAGCGATTCAAGCTGCCGGAGGACATGGCTGATGCAACCGTTTGCGTACACGCGGGTCGACGATCCGGCGCAAGCGATTGCGGCCGTGGTGCCGGACGCTCGCGCGCGCTACATCGCCGGCGGAACGAACCTCGTCGATTTGATGTTCGACGTCGTGGAAACGCCGTCGCTCGTCGTCGACATCAACACCCTTCCATTTGCGGAGGTGCAACGCACGCCGGATGCGCTTCGCATCGGCGCGCTCGCGCGAATGAGCGACGTCGCCGACGATCCGAACGTGCGAGCGATCGCGCCGTTCGTGGCACAAGCCTTGGATGCGAGCGCCTCGGCCCAGCTGCGTAATGCGGCGACGATCGGCGGCAACGTCCTGCAGCGCACGCGTTGTGCATATTTTCGCGACGTGACGCAGGCGTGCAACAAACGATCGCCGGGAACCGGGTGCGGTGCACTCGGCGGCGAGAACCGGATGAACGCGATTCTGGGCGGCAGCGATGCCTGCATCGCGACGCACGCATCGGACCTTGCCGTCGCACTCGTTGCGAGCGGTGCCGTGCTTCACATTCGCGGAGCTTCCGGAGAACGAACCGTTCCACTGCGCGAGTTTTACGTGGAGCCGGGAGCGACTCCAGCGATCGAAAACACGCTCGCGCACGGAGAGCTCATCACGGCGATCGACGTTCCGCTTTCGCCGGTGCTCGCGCGGTCGCATTACCTCAAAGTGCGCGATCGCCAGTCCTACGAATTCGCCCTCGTGAGCGTTGCGATCGCCCTTCAGATTGAGAACGGCGCGCTGAAAGAGGTACGGCTCGCGTTCGGAGGGATCGGCACGGTGCCATGGCGCTCGGACGCTGCGGAGAAGGCGTTGATCGGCGCGGCTCCGACTCGTTCCGCGTTCGAGCGCGCCGCAGAGGTGGCGCTGGCCGGAGCGATTGGTCGCGGCCACAACGATTTCAAGATTCCGCTTGCGAAGCGAGCCGTGCTCGCAGCATTCGAACGGGTGACGGCATGACTGCCATCGGTGCACCCCTCGACCGGGCCGACGGCCGCGCCAAGGTGATGGGCGCGGCGCGCTATTCGGCGGAGAACGCATTCCCGAATCTCGCCTACGCGGCGCTCGTGCTCAGTGATATTCCGGCGGGCCGCGTCGTCTCAATCGACGGCACGCAGGCGAAGGGGCTTTCCGGCGTCCTTGCCGTGTATACGCACGAGAATGCGCCGCGCGCAAAGGCCGAGAAAAAGCCGGACGAGATGCTTTGGCGGAACCTTGCGATACTGCAAGACGCCGAGGTACGCTACGACCGGCAGCCGGTCGCGCTCGTGGTCGGTGAAACGTATGAGGTTGCGGTCGACGCCGCATCGCGCGTCCGCGTTACCTACGAGCGTGCCGATGCCGCGACGGATTTCGACCACGCCGAAACGTTCTTGCCGCCGGAAACGGGTAAGGGGCCGGAGGTCAAGGAGCGCGGGGCTGCAGATGCGGCGTTCGCGAATTCGCCCATTCGCGTCGACAACGTCTATACGACTCCCCAAGAGCACCACAATCCGATGGAGCCGCACGCGACCGTCGCGCTGTGGGAAGGCGACTCGCTTACCGTATACGATGCCACACAAGGCGTTTTTCCGGCTCGCGCGCGTCTCGCATATACATTCGATATTACGGTAAGCCAAGTGCACGTGCTCTCACCGTTCGTCGGCGGCGGCTTCGGCGGCAAAGGCTCGGTCTGGCCGCACACGGTTCTCGCTGCGATGGCCGCCCGAGCATTGCGGCGCCCGGTGAAGCTGACGCTCGAACGGCCCGAAATGTTCGGGTCCGTGGGCTACCGTCCGATCACGCATCAACGCGTCGCACTCGGTGCCGAGCGTTCCGGCAAGCTGATCTCGACGATCCATGAAGTGCAGAGCAACACGTCCGCGTTCGACCTGTTTGTGGAACCGAGCTCGACGATCACGCGCATGCTGTATGCCGTCCCGAATCTCCGGTACAAGCAAGAGCTGGCGCGGCTCAACTTCGGCACGCCGACCTTCATGCGCGCGCCCGGCGAATCATCGGGTTCGTTCGCACTCGAGTCGGCGATGGACGAGCTCGCCTACGCCGTCGGCATCGATCCATTGCAGCTCCGCCTGCTCAATTATGCGGAGATCGATCCCGATGAGAACATTCCGTATTCGAGTAAATCGCTGCGGAAATGTTATGCGGCGGCTGCGGAGCGGTTCGGCTGGTCGAGACGCGATCCGAAGCCTAGCTCGATGCGGGACGCCGACGGCCTGATCGGCCTCGGTATGGCGACGGCAACGTATCCGACAAATAGAAGCGCGGCGTCGGCATTCGTGCGCGTCGCGGCGGACGGTTCGGTGCTTGCGGCAGCCGGCACGCAAGAACTCGGTACGGGGTCGTACACCGTCTACGCGCAGGTTGCGGCGGACGGGCTCGGCGTTCCGGTCGAGCGCGTCCGGTTCAGACTTGGCGATACGACGCTCCCGGCAACGCCCGTTTCCGGAGGATCGCAAACGGCCGCCAGCGTCGGCCCCGCGGTGTTCGCGGCGGCGCGTGACGCGCGCGCGAAGGTCATCGCGTTCGCCATTTCCGATGCGGACTCGCCGCTCTACGGCGCGGAGCCCGAGCAGATCGCGGTGGCCGAGGGACGCCTCTCGCTCAGCGCCGAGCCGTCGAAAGGTGAGTCGTATGCGGACATCTTGAAGCGTCATCCGGCATCGCAGGTCGAGGGTCGCGCCGATTCTGCTCCGGACGCAGAAGCGAAGAAGCTGCACGCGATGCACGCATTCGGTGCTCAGTTTGCGGAAGTGCGGGTCGATCCGGACACGGGCACGATCCGCGTCGTGCGCATGGTCGGGGCATTCGCCTCGGGCCGCATTCTCAACAAGAAGCTGGCGAACAGCCAATACATCGGCGGGATGACCTGGGCGATCGGGATGGCCCTGCACGAAGCCACACGCACCGACGTGCGCACCGGTCGCGTGATGAATGCGAACCTGGGCGAATATCTCGTGCCCGTGAACGCGGACGTGCCCCGCCTCGAAGCGCTCATCATCGATGAGGAAGATCTCTACGTAAATCCGCTTGGCGTGAAGGGCATCGGCGAGATCGGAATCGTGGGCGGCGCAGCAGCAATCGCGAACGCCGTCTTTCACGCAACCGGTAAACGCGTCCGCGATCTTCCGATCCAACCGGACAAACTCGTCTAGCACGGTCGATGCATTAACGGCGCTGCTCGTCGCGGGAGCGACGAGCAGCGAGAAGGGCAACTTGCATACTCCTGGGATCCATTGCCCGGGGCTTGGAGACTTAGCCGTGAAGCGGCTGGCCGCCGCCGGCGTCCTGCTCCCCGTCTATATCTTCGTCCGATTCCAAACCCGGATCGTCGGCATCGCCGAATTGTCCGGTCTCTTCGTCCGGGATCGGCTCGCCTGGCTTAGGACGGTCGCCGCCAAGCGAGCTTTCGTTGAGTGTCATGATAGATGGATTCCACCACCTAGAGAACGTCTTGCCTAGATACACGCCGTACGACACCCCATTCCCACGATGACGTAGTGCCGATAAGTGCGATACGATGACGAGTCCGCGCGTCCTCGCAGGCCCCATTAGAAACTCAAACGCCGGTTTGCAGGTACATGGATTCGCGGCGCACCGAGCGAGGGAAGACGCAATGTCATCGAGTGCAGGCATAACGACCCCCAATACGAGCGAAGGGCCCGTCGCGCCATGGTGGCATACCGTGATCGTGCTCGTGCCGATCGGTGTGGGCTCAGTCGCTAGCGCGTACCAGCACGGCCTCCCAAATCTAGAGTTGCCGGGGCTGAGCTTACGGCTCTCCGGTTATCTTACAGTCCTCGCGGAGGAGTGGTTCGTCGTTCTATTGGTCTGGCTCGCTCTGCGGCGTCGCGGAAGATCCCTCGGCAGTTTGATTTCGGGCCGTTGGAATACAGCTGGTGCCTTCCTACGAGACCTCGGACTTAGCGTCGCGTTCATCATCGTCACTGTCCCGGCGGTAGGGGTGTTGGCACATTTCCTCAGCAACGATGCAAACCGCGCTCTTGCCGGCATGACGCCAAAAACCGTATCCGAACTGATTGTGTTCTTGGCTCTCGCGGTGACGGGTGGAGGCTTCTGTGAAGAACTCATCTTCCGCGGATATCTCATGCGTCAATTCAGTGCATGGACGGGCAATCGTCTCGTCGGCGTCGGACTTCAAGGCGTCGCGTTCGGTCTCGCCCATGGCTACTACCTCAGGACGATTCCAGTCGTAATGCTGTTGGGATGGTTCCTGGGTCTGCTCGCCTACTGGCGTAAGAGCCTCCGCCCCGGAATGCTCGCCCACGGCTTGCAAGATACGCTCGGCGGGTTAGTTGGATTTTTCTCATAGCGTCGGACGCCGGGCGCGACAATGGATCGAACATGTTATCATCGCTCCAAGATCGACGCGCTGTTGCGCGTTGAGGCGTACATCGTGGAGAAACTCGCAGGTTACGGCTCGTTCGTCGACGAGAACGGTGCGGCCCTCGGCCGGTCGCGGGCGGTCACTTCCCACCGTGACTTCGGCCGCGGCGTCTCGCCGGCCGAGGTGAACGCGTCAGGCGATGAAGACGCAACGAACTCGAACGGCTGACCGCAAGCGGGACAGACCCTGGTTCTTAGAAAAGGCTGCGCCGAATGACCAACGACGACGGAACACCGCGACGAAACGCGTGAGACCTAAGGCGACTCACCGATTCTTTTTGCTGCTGCCGCACTCCCCGGCTGTAGCGGAGGCTCCGGCACTCCGGCGTTGACCAGCCCATCTAGCATGCCGACGCATACGGCCGCGCCGATAACGTGCCCGTGAACGCGGACGTACCCCCTCGAAGCGCTCATCATCGATGAGGAAGATCTCTACGTAAATCCGCTTGGCGTGAAGGGCATCGGCGAGATCGGAATCGTGGGCGGCGCAGCCGCGATCGCGAACGCCGTCTTTCACGCAACCGGCAAACGGGTCCGCGATCTTCCGATCCAGCCGGAAAAACTTGTGTAGGATGCGCCTAACTACGCCCCGTGCGGCGGAGCGACGTAAGGGAACTCGGCGAGCAGATCGGTGTGGGGAGGAACTCCAACTGAGTTCAGCTTCCCGTTTGTGAGTACCGCCAGGAAATGACCGCTGGCGTCGTTGGTGAGAGCGCGGCCGTTGGCCGGATACGATGCTGGACGCGCGACCTCATAATGCATAATATCCGGCAGCAAGGTCATCGCTGCTACAACTGCTTCCTTCGGATCATAGCCGCCCGCGTGCTCTAACGAGTGTGCGAAGGCTGCAACGAATTGCGCATCCTCTGAGGGCTGCGCCGCGAGGTATGCACTGTTGACGTCCCCGCCCAGGAACGGAGTTTGCGACGGCTTCGCACCTCGATCGGCTTGCACCCAGTTCCCGGACGAGCCATCCAACGTCCGGGCCCACAAGCCGAGCTTCCCAGACCCCAATTCGGCGTTAGG
>Ga0302325_10033203_pt1 | contig 10577 bp, 7 predicted proteins | sample Palsa_T0_2_FD_201948 | JGI IMG/M metagenome (GOLD analysis project Ga0302325, IMG submission 201948) | Peat permafrost microbial communities from Stordalen Mire near Abisko, Sweden - Palsa_T0_2 | ecosystem: Environmental > Terrestrial > Soil > Palsa > Peat permafrost | place: Sweden: Abisko...
AGAAATAGCACTTCCAGCAAGCCGAGATCGTAGCGCGTGCCTCCCGGATAGCGAACTCCCAGCCAACTGGAGGTGCGTATCCCGGGATGATCGTGCACCAGGTAACAGCCCACGCGTCCCAGCCACCAGGAAAACGGCACCGCAAAACAAGCGGCATCGGCGTACAGGTACCAATCGCGATAAGGGGTCGCGCTCCAAAACAGGAAAATCAGCGCGCCGAGGTATCCGCCGAGGAAGGCTCCGAAGGACGCTTGTCCTTGAAAAACATTCAACAGGACCGCGGGTTCTATCGCGATGATGCGCCACGAGCTTGGCGAATAGATGAATTTCGCCAGGTGACCGCCCATGAAAGCAGCAACGATCACGCACAGGCCGAGCTTGGTGAAGTGCTCCTGCTCGATACCGCTGCGTTTCGCCCGCTGAAGCGCGATCAGGTATCCGACCGCCAGAGCAATCGCGATCAAGACCGTGAACGGCTGAAGATGCCACCCGGTGACATCGAGATACGGGAACACCCGCAGATTATATCAGGGCACTGTGGCGGGCGCACTTCCACGACGTCCCAATCAACTGCCACGAGGCTTTTCGCCGAACCAATACCAGCTAGGGTCCGCGACACTTCCATGCCGGGCAAGCCACGCGTCGACCGGCGCATTCACCGGTGTATGCCGCTCCGCGATTTTCGCCCCTGCGGCGGCCAGCGCCTCCAGAATCGCGATGTAGGTATCGGGATCTCCTCCATGCGCCGCCGACCACAGAGTCTGCCCCAGCACCGTGCCTTCGTAGATGTTCTTCACCTCGAGCGGAGCCATGTGTTGCAACAACAGCTTCACGGTGTCTATATGTCCGCCGATGACCGCCATGTGCAATCCGGTTTGACCTTGCTTGTTCCGCGCCGCGACGTCCACCTGCTTTTGAAGCAGAAACTCGACCACGTTGTTCCGACCGTAGGCACAGGCGTAAACCAATCCTGCCTGCCGTTGTTCGACGCTGGCGCCGTCAAAACGAACGCTGACAATATCGAGGCGCCCGACCCCCGCGGCTCCCTCCAACTCCAGCTGTCTCACGTGAGGCACGAGAAATTCGGCCGCATCTCGCCTTCCATTTCCGAGACAGGCGACGATCAGCGAATGCCGGTTCCCTGCCGATTCCAGTTCCGCGTTCGCGCCGCGGTCCAGTAAGAGTTGGAGCAGCGCCCTCTGAACACCCGCGCGCTCCGGATGGATGCTGGTCGCCGCCAAGCCCAGGGCCGTGCAGCCTCCGCCATACACATCCGCCGTGGCATCGATCTCCGCGCCGGCATCCAATAGAACCTCGGTGATCGCGACAATATTCTTCGGTGTTTTCTGCCGGTAGTTTTCAACTCCATTCGCCGAGACATAATGCAGCAGCGCCGCCCCGTGTTCTCGCGTCGACCTGGCGTGAATTAACTTCGGATCCTCGCGCAGTAAACGCTGTAGTGTCGCAATGTCGCCATTGACGATCGCATCGGCGGCCTCTTCAAATCTTGAGATGCGCGATTCCTTCGCGAGCGCTTCGAGATGTTTTGCGAATTTGGGCCAGCTGGCAAATCCATGGGAGCGCGCAATCACGAACTGCGCACCGGTGAGAGTGCAGCTTTCGGAAAACATGCGGAGGGCAAACTCCTGAATCGGATCGTCCGCCTGAAGGGAGCTCGATTTGCCGGCCTTCACAAGTTCCTTAGCTAGTTTTCTGTAGCGTTCCAAGTTCGGCCGCGCGGGAAGCGGCAGGGCCGATTGAGGATTGGGAAACATAACGAATCTCCTTTCATCAAACGCCTGGAGTCCGCACAAGATCAGGCTGAAAGAAGGTTCGTGACCTTCACAAATTTGAAATGGGTGGGCAAAGCCCTTTCCGCGGACTGGATGCGCCCCGAGCGCTAAAGTCAGGATAGGAGCTTCCCCACATCGAGTCAACTGGCGTGTCGGGGTCATTTCGTTGTGTGTGAGAAGGAACTGACCGCTGCCGTAGGACGAAAACCAACGTCAGCGAGGCAGCGAAAAGGCCGCGACGCGGGCCGCGCCTTCACTCGGCTTCCCGACGGAGCGCATATGTCCTGAGCCTCCGACGGCGATTACTACAAACTGCCGGCCGCTCGCACTTTGATAGGTGATCGGAGTAGCATCGCCCGAACCATCCAGCTTCCCCGACCACAGCAGGCCCGTTCGACGAATCGTATGCCCGGAAGTGGCCATCGTTCGTTCCGGCGATGAAAACCAGTCCGCCTGCTGTGGAAATGGGTCCGCCGAGCACCACGGCGCCGGCGCTGTTCACGCCTTTTGACTCCAATTCGTCGTACGATCCCAAGGGTGTTCGCCAGACGATGTCGGCCGTATTCGCACTGATGGCCACCAACTCACCCCACGGCGGCTGGTTGCACGGGTACTGGTTCTGATCGACAAATCGCGCGTAGGCGTTCTCATTCCGGTAAGGCATGAGCGGCGCGCCATTGGGAGCCTTTGCGCCTGCGGCCGCCGGGACCATTTTGCCGATCGCGCCCACGTTGCTGACGGCCAAATAAATGAGTCCGGATCCCTGATCGAAGGTGAGACCACCCCAGTTTACGCCGCCTAAATTGCCGGGAAAGAGCGAAGATCCAGTGGTCAAAAATGGGGTAAATGGGCCTTTATTAGGATACTTTGCCAGTAACTCCCGGCAAAATCGCTCGGATTCCGGATCCAGGCGGCTACCTTCCGCCGCGGTCAGGCTGGAGCGAGCAAGCGGCGGCGGTTTTAGAGGAAACGGCTGTGTAGGCCAGCTCTTTTCGCCTGGAACATCGCTCCTGGGGACCGTGCGTTCTTCCGCGCCGAAAATGGGTTTGCCCGTAGCGCGGTCCAGAATAAAGAGAAGCCCTGATTTGGCTACCGCAGCGACCGCCGGGATGGTGACGCCGTCACGCGTGACTTCGAGCAGCGTTGGCGCTGCACCGACGTCGTAGGTCTGGCTACACCCGTCTGTCAGCGCATGCCCGCCGCGCCAGGCCTGCCAAACTACCCAGACGCGTCCTTCGAATCGGCAATAATTCTGCCCTTGAGGGTCGTTGGTGATCTGCTCGAAGGGAGGAACCAGGTCGACGCGTACTTTCCCATCGAGGAAACTCAATGATTTGCCGTACGTAAGATCCGCTGGCCGAACTTCGAAGTTCCCTTGGACCGTATTGATCGCCAGGGCGACTCCATTGCCTCCGCTGGATAAACGGACGATGACTCCGTTCGGAACCACCGGGAGGCGAGCCGGACCCATTTGGGATCCGGAATTAAAGATTTCAGGAAGATGCGTGGATATTGTCCACTGGCTTCCATTTAGCGAATCACCTTCGTCGAACCGCCAGGGTTCGATCGCCGATATGTCGGCACGGCGCACTTTTCCCGAGCCGTCCCATTTAGCGGAAACGGTATCGCTCGTCCCCATCAGGATGCGAATAGCAACGCCGGAGGGCTGCGCTATCATGGCCACCTGGATCAGCGGAAGTAAAAGGAACGCGGTGGGGAGCTTGAATCTCATAAGTAGTTCGCCGATAAACCCATCCTAACCAGCCCCGATTGTAAGTGGAAAGTTTCTTGGAGTGTGTTACCGATTGTTACGTGTGAAGAAAGCGTTGGCTCGCAGGGATCGTCCTACTGAACCGGAGTGCCGTAAGGGATGGCGGTCTTCACGCGCTCCGATGTTTCGACGCGCGAGATTTTCCAGCCTTCCGGGGTTTTTGCGAGGAAGAAGAATTGCGCCTCATTCCGGTCCTGGTAGACATATTCGACCCGCAGCTCCACCTGGGCGCCGGGTTGCGGCTGCGGATCCATTACGGCAACTCCTTTGAGCCCGGCGTTGGAATCCCGCAGATACTTCGCGAAATCGCGAGACTCGGCTTTCGCGCGGCCCAGCGACTGCGCCATGTCTCCGGTATAGCTGGCCAGGTAGCGCGCGACGTCGCCATTGCGGGCCGCGTCGAGCATCGCGTAGACGGCGTCCTGCGGCTTGGCTTCTTCCCGCGTCAGCGTGGCCGGCGCGAAACGGAAATCTGTCTTACGCACTACAACCACGGCGAGCGCGCTCATCAGAACCAGGATCGTCACGATCCGCGCTGCCGCCTGATTCTTCATTTCGCCGCTTCACCTTTGCGAATGATGGTCAGGTCGAGATTGCCGTTCTTATCCACTATCAATTTCCGGATCTTCGGGAGAATCTGCTCCATGGTTTCGAGGTACAGGCGGCGGCCGTTCACCTCTGATGCCTTGGCATACTCGGACGCGACCTCCGTGAAGCGCGTCGCGTCGCCCTGCGCCGTGTTGATTTTGGTTTCCTTATACGCCAGCGCGCCTTCGAGCGTCTGCTGCGCCTCCCCGCGAGCTTTCGGGATCACGTCGTTGGCGTAGCCTTGCGCTTCGCTCACGATGCGCGAGGAATCCGCGCGGGCGCTGGCGACATCGCGAAACGCGTCCGCCGCTTCGGGCGGTGGAACGGCGCTTTCCATGTTGACGGTGGATAGCAGGACGCCGGCGTGATAATCGTTGAGGATTCGCTGCGCCTCCGCCCGCACTTCCTCCTGAACGTTCTGCTTCTCGGTAGTGAGCACGGCGTCCACGTTGCGGCCGGCGACGCGTCCTGCGAGGGCCGTCTCTACCGCCGCGCCCACGCTGCCGGCGACATCCTGCGTGCGGAACAAATAATCGGCGGGAACGCCTACCGAGTATTGCACTACTACGCGCATGCTGATGATATTCTGATCGCCGGTCAGGAATTGCGATGCCAGCGGCTGCGCGCGGCCGGTGACCGTGTCCGGCAGTTCGCCGCCCACCACCAGCCGTTGGAGCTGCTGAACCTTGAGCGACGTGACGCGATCGATGGGCCACGGGAGCGCGATGTGAATGCCGGGCATTACGCGTGGGTTGACCACCGCGCCGAAGCGGGTGACCACCGCTTGCTGATCGATTCGCACGATGTAAATGCCGGTCAGCAGCCACGCAATCAATAATCCGCCGATCACGCGCCGGCGCCGGTTAGAGGCGGGAGGAAAAGGCGGCTCATCGGGAAACGCGGCGCTCATTCGTCTACTTCGCGCCTGCGCCGCGCATGAGGACCTTCAACAGCTCAGAATCCGAGCTGAGGATCGCGGTGGTCTTGTCGTCAAAAATCTTTTTGTATGAATCAAGCGTTCGCAGGAGTTTATAAAACGCCGGGTTTTTCGAATACGCCTGGCTATAGGTGCGCGTGGCTTCGGCGTCGCCTTCGCCTTTCACCTTTTCGGCTTCTTTGTAGGCCACGGAGAGGATCTCCTCCTTCTGGCGGTCCGCGTCGGCGCGAATGCTCAAGGCCTGCTCCTCCCCTTCGGCGCGATACTGGCGGGCGATGCGCTCGCGCTCCGCGCGCATCCGGGCGTAGACGCTCTGCTTGTTCTGCTCCGGCAGATTCAGGCGCTTGATGCGCACGTCCACGACCGCGATTCCGTATTGTTCCAGCGCGGCGCGATCTGTCACGGAGGTTAAACGATTGAGCACCGCATCCGCCTTTACGGTTTCCAGGTTGGTGGAAACGATGGTTTCCAGATCCTGGGTGCCGAGCGCGGCCGACAAGCCCGACCACACGATATCGTGCAGCCGCATCTCCGCCGCGACCGGGTCGCCGACGGTTTCGACAAACCGTTTGGGGTCGTCGATTTTCCAAGCCACATAGCTTTCGATCACCAGGTTCTTTTTATCGCGCGTGAGAAATTCCGATGGCCGCGGATTGTAGATTCGCAAACGCCGGTCGAAATAGGTCGACGTCTGGAAAGGCCACTTCAGATGCAAGCCCGGCTCGGCGACGGTATAGAGCGGCCTGCCGAACTGCGTTACCAGTACGAACTCGCTTTCTCGCACCGAGAAAAAGATTAGCCACGCCAGCAGCAGCAACGCGGCGGCGCCGGCCCAGGGTAAGTATTTATGATGACTGGTCATTCAACGGGACCTTTCGTAGAGGGGGCGAACACGGCGGCTCCGGACGGCGCAATCTCCACGCCGTCTTCAAGCAGAATCAGATGCCGGCGGGCTTTGGTCGCGTCGACGATCATTTTCCGCTTGCCGGGCAGCACCTGCTCCATGGTTTCCAAATACAAGCGGAGGCCGGTGAGATCCGGGCTGGAGGCATAGCCGGTTTCGCGCTGCACGAAGCGGCTGGCGTCGCCCGCCGCGCGATTTTTTTTGGCGAGCGAATATCCTTGCGCGCCCGCGATCAAAGCTTTCGCATTGCCCCGAGATAAAGCGATCTGCTCATTGCGATACGCTTCGGCTTCGTTGATCAGCCGGTTCTTCTCTTCGTAGGCTCCGGAAACATCGCGAAACGCGTCCACCACCTCGACCGATGGATGAACGTCGAGCAGCTGGACCTGCAGGACTTCGACGCCCGCGCCATAGCGATCGAGGCGCGCCTGCATATCCTGCTTGACGCGCGCCTCCACCAGCTTGCGCCCGGTGGTGAGGATCTCGTCGAGCGAAATGGTGGTCGCCGTCGAGGTCAGCGCTCCTTCGGCGGCGGCGCGCGCGGTGCTTTCTCCGTCCATTTGCCGGAGCACAAATTCCTCCGGCCGCGACAGCCGGTAATGCACCACTGCGTTCACCTCCATCATGTTCTGATCGCCGGCCAGCATAAGGGATTCTTCGGGCTTGGACAGAAATCGCCCGGAGCGATGCTGCACGTTCCACTCATAGGCGGCCGGCTCGCTGTCCGGTTTCGCGGCGCCGGAACGGAAACCAATCTCGACGATCCGGACCTGCTTCGCCTGGACGCGCGTCAACTGGTCGACCGGCCACGGAAGACGATAATGCAGCCCCGGTTCTTCATAAGGAACCAGCCTGCGGCCGAATCGCTCGACGATGCCGACTTCGGCGGGGCCGATGATGTGGACGCCGGATAAAAAAATCAAGGCGGCAGCGGCGATGGCCGCCGGGCCCAGGTAATCGCGCCAGCGCCCGGTCCCGTTCACAAGAGCAGCCACGAACACATCACGCACATCGAATGCGCCCACCATGACCCGGGCGCGATCCCACATCGCTGGAATCGGCGTGCGCCGAAGCCAGGTAAACCATCCGCGCTCTACCCTGAGCAGCCGCAGGGAGTTGATCATCACGAAGAACGAGGAAAGCTGATGGGTAACGGCCGCGCCGATAGGCGAAAGAACTCCCGTGGCCGCAAGCGCGACGGCCAACACATTGAACAGGCCCGCGAACAGGATGATATTCTGCCAAGCGGTGGCAACGGCGCGCCGGCTAACCTCGAACAACGCCGGCAGATTTTCGAGCGAGTGGCTTAAATAGACTACGCCGGCCGCCTCCGCCGTGATGTCGCTGGCGCCTGATACCGCGATCCCAACGTGCGCCGCGGCCAGCGCCGGAGCATCATTGACACCGTCGCCCACCATGGCGACCATGCGCCCTTGCGATGCCAACTGGCGTATGCGATCGAGCTTCTGTTCGGGTAGCAGCTCCGCTTCGAATGACGGGATGCCGGCTTCGCGCGCGATCGCCTCCGCGGAGCGCCTGCGGTCGCCGGTGAGCATCACCTGGTAGGCGATATCGAGCTGCTTCAACCCCTCAATCGCGGGCTTGACTCCTTCGCGGAGGCGATCGCGCAGCAGGATCGCTCCGGCGAGCTGGTCCTGGTCGGCAACCAGTACCGCGGTCGCGCCCTGACGGTCGGCGTCGTCGAGTAATGTTTCCGCGCCTGCAATTCCGTGTTCGGCCAGGAACGCGGCGCTCGAGCATGCATGCGGCGCCGCGGCCGGGAAGAATTTGTCCGCGTTCGACGGCCGCCGGCTTGATTCCGCGCCGTGCGGCCTCGGCAATGATTACTCGCGCAAGCACATGGTCCGACCCGCTCTCCGCCGCCGCGGCGAGGCGCATCACGTCCATCTCCGTGCCGGCGAGCGCGATCACGCGCAGGATTTCGAACTGTCCGCTGGTGATGGTGCCGGTCTTATCGAACACCACTGTGTCGACTTCCGCCGCCTGTTGCAGCACCGTGCCGCCGCGCACCAGAATTCCGCGCCGCGCCAAGCCGCCGATCGCCGATACCATGGCCGTGGGGGTGGCGAGGATCAGCGCGCAGGGACACGCGACGATCAGCACGGCCACGGTTCTTAGCCAATCCGCCGTGAAGTAAAATGTCAGCGCGGCGGCGAGCAGCAGGGCGGGCAAAAAATACTGCGCGTAGCGGTCGGCCAGGCGTTCCACCGGGGCGCGCTGATTGCGGGCTTCCTCCACCAGCGCTACTACCCGGGAAAGCGTGGTCTCGCCGCCCGCGCGCGTTACTTGAATGCGCAACAAGCCATAGCCGTTCAGCGTTCCCGAATAGATCTCTTCTCCTGCGTCCTTTTCGCGCGGCAACGCCTCGCCTGTTATGGTGCTCTCATCGACGCTCGAAACTCCGGAAAGGACCACGCCGTCGGCCGGTATCCGCTCGCTCGCGCGGACTAAGATCACGTCGCCGGGTTCGAGCGCCGCGGCGTCGACCTCCTGCTCATCGCCATTGCGAAGGCGGCGCGCGCGGCGAGGCATCTGCTCAACGAAGCGGTGAATCGCGGCCGACGTGCGACCCGCCGCGTAGGCTTCCAGGCCCTCACCGACCAGCATGATGAACATTGCTTCGGCCGCGGCGAGATATTGGCCGACTGCCAGCGCCGCGATCACCGCGATGCAAATCGCGAGGTCGGCGGAGATTTTTCGTTCGAACAGCGCGGCGATCGAGTTGAAAAAAATCCGGTATCCGGCGAGCACCGTGATGATGGCCGCCGTATCGATGCCGAAAATGGTCCTGAAATAGCCGAGCAGGTTCAACAGCAGCAGCAGCCCCACGAATGCCGCGAAGCCGAAGTAGCGGAGCCGCTCAGAACGCTCAGAATCCATCGGAGATCTTGTAGAACCGCATCCTACGGAGTGTTGAATATAGTATCAGTTTTTTAGTTGTCTTCAAAAACATAATCCTCTGCTCCGCAAAAAGTGTGATCGAATGGTCGAGACGGCTCCGACATCATGCCGACCGACTAGATCAAGGGGAAGGAACAACGCCAGAGCGCACGAAGAATTTGGGAAGGGGAAATGGCGTAACTCAGTTCGTCCCACCTCTCAGGCCGCTGGATCGGGAAGCCCAGCCACTCATTGCGCCGCGCCTTAAAAGGATCACTGACGATCCAAGGCGAACTGCGCATCACCCGCGGCCATCTGGATACTCATTGAAGGTTAGTGGTCGATTTAAACAGACTTAGTCCGTCCGCAACGCATCCATTGGGGAAATGGACGCAGCGCGCCGGGCAGGAATGACAGCGGCGAAAAATGCGCTGATCGCCAGTGTGGCGGCGGCGACGGTCAACGCGAGTGGATCCCAACTGGACACGCCGTAGAGTTGCGCGGATATCAGGCGCCCGGCTCCAATCGCCAAGGGTACGCCAAAGATCAGTCCCAGCAGCACCCGGAAGGACGCCCCGCGCAGAACCAGCCCCACGACGCTCGCCCGATTGGCGCCCAGTGCCATCCGCACTCCAATCTCATTTGTCCTCTGCGCTACGGAATACGCGGTGACGCCGTAGAGCCCCACCGCCGCGAGCAGGAGCGCAATGATTCCGAACAAGCCGGCCAGACTGGCGACGGCTCGCTGCTCACTAAAGGAGAGAGATACCTGGTCCTCCATCGTTCGAACGCTGATCAGCGTCAGGTTGGAGTCCACCGCCGCCAGCAATTCCTTCAACACCGGCTCCAGCGCGCCAGGCTGCTGAGAGGTTTTGAGCATGATGCCGGAGACGAAGTGGGCGCTCGACTCGACTCGCTGCATCAAGGCATCCTTATAATCGACATTCTGCGCCAGCGGCACGAAGAACATCGGCCGCGCCGGGCGGTTCAAAGCGAAGCCGGCGAACTTCGCGTCCCGAACCACACCAACGATCCGGAACGTGGACGCATATTCCGGCAGGTCCAGGCCGAAGTGCTGATCGAGAGGGTCTTCGTTGTCGGAGAAGAAGCGTTTGACAAAGGCTTGGTTGACAATCGCTACGGGAGACGCCGTCTCGTTGTCGGCATTCGTAAAGGCCCGTCCGCGCAGCATCGTCATTCCGAACACCTGCATGTAGTCCGCGCTAACGCGATCCCAGGAGGCCTCCCAATCGCCATTCATCTGTGGACGGGGATGACCGGCAACAAGCACCAGTTCTCCCCAATTGTCGGTGAGAGGGTTGTAGAGCGCAAGTCCCGCGCCCTCGACCCCGGGCAGCGCCTTGAGCCTGCGTTCTACTTCGCGATTGAGCGCGGCCACCTTGGGGGTGGTATAGTTCGCGCGCGGCGTTCGGATGGAAACAAGTACGCGACCGTGAACTTCATAGCCGAAATTCTGGTGTTCCAGATTGCTCAAACTCCGGGCCAGCATGGTGGCTCCCGCGACAAGTACAACCGACAGCGCGGCCTGGACGACGAGGAGACTTTTGGTCGCCAGCGAGGAACGGTTCCCAGCGCTCCGGCCGGTGCCGCGCAGCGCCTGGGCTGGATCGATGCGGGCACCGAACCATGCGGGAACCGCACCGAACAGGATCCCGGTGAGTA
>Ga0302325_10033205_pt1 | contig 10576 bp, 12 predicted proteins | sample Palsa_T0_2_FD_201948 | JGI IMG/M metagenome (GOLD analysis project Ga0302325, IMG submission 201948) | Peat permafrost microbial communities from Stordalen Mire near Abisko, Sweden - Palsa_T0_2 | ecosystem: Environmental > Terrestrial > Soil > Palsa > Peat permafrost | place: Sweden: Abisko...
CGCTGGAGGGGTAGGTCGACACCGAGTACTTGGTTACAGGGTGGTCAGCGGCTACCAGCACCAGCCTGGCTTTTTCGACTGCTTGCACCCCGAGCGCGGCCAGGCGGTCGAGCGCCTTGTCCAGGACGCCGAGCGAGCCGGGTGGTGTGAGCAGCCGGTCCGCCTGGTCGTGGGCCTCCACTACAGCCAGCTGGTCGGGGGCTCGTAAGGCCGAGGAAGGTGCGGCCGGGCCTAGGCCGGCCCACCGTTCGTGCACCACGACGGCCTCGAGCGGCGTGCGCCGCGACCAACCGGCCCGTTCGAGCCCGGGGCTGGGTGGGCGCTCGTCGGGCCAGCCGATGCAGAGCCAACCGAGCGTCTCGACTCCCAGCGGGAGGCCTACCAGGCCTGCAAGCTCCTCTGGCGGGAAAAGCGTGACCCAGCCGACGCCCAGGCCTTCTGCGCGCGCTGCCAGCCAGAGGTTCTCGATGGCGCAGGCACAGGACCACACGTCGGTGTCGGGGAAGGTGGCCCGCCCCAGGACTCCCGCAGGCGCCGCCCGGCGGTCGCAGCAGACGACGATCCCGAGTGGCGCTTCTGCGATGCCGTCCAGTTGAAGATCGAGCATCCGCCGGCGCGCGTCCTCACTGAGCAGGCTTGCCTGGCGCTGGCGTTCGCGCTCGGCGATGAGCGCGGCGCGCTCGCGAGCCGCTACGTCTGTGACAAGGAGGAACCTCCACGGCTGGCAGTGGCCGACCGAGGGTGCCGCATGGGCGGCAGCAAGCAGCCGGAGCACAAGAGCCGGGTCGAGCTGGTCCGGGCGAAAACGCCGGATGTCGCGCCGGGCGGCAATGACGTCGTAGACAGCACGCCTCTGGTCCGCGCCGAAGCGCCACGCACGCGGGTCACCGGCGCGCTCCGCCGCAGAGGTCTTGTCGCCGACAAGAGGCACCGGCCGCGCCCAGTTCGTCATTTTGCCGCAGCCACGAGGAGGCCTGCTGTCTCGCAGACGACGCCGGCCGCGCCGAGGACGTCACCCGTGAAGCCCCCGATCCGTCGCCGTGCCAGGACAAGGACGAGCGCCCCCGAAGCCCAACCAGCCACGATGGCCCTTGCGCCACGTCGCCCAGCTACAAGCGCTGCAAGCAACAACGCTGCGCCGGCTCCGCCGACAGCCGCGACAAGTGCACGGTCGGGGCCAGCGGGCTCGGGCAGGAAGGCAGTTGCCAGCCCCTCTTCCCGAGCGTATGGAAGAGACCGGCTCCCAATGACCATGACGGAGCGCGACGAGCAGTAGAGGGCGGCGAGCAAGGCCGGTGACGGTTCTAGGGCTGCGAGCGCAGCCGTGCGGGAAATGAGCATCACCCCGAGAGCCACGGCAGCGAACGTCCCGACCTGGGGCTCGGCCATGATCTCGAGCCGGCTCTTCGCCGGCACGTGGGCGCAGAGGCCGTCCGCAGTGTCGGCGAGCCCGTCGAGGTGCAAGCCACCCGTCATCAGGACGTCGGTGCCCACTACGAGTGCGGCTGCCGGCAGCGGCGGGAGCCGTCTGCGGGTGGCGCGCCACAACAAGCCGATCAGCGTCCCGAGCGAGGCGCCTACGACGGGGAAGTAGGCCATGGTCGCGGGCCCGGGCCGAGCCCCTTGCCTGTTGCCGATGGGCGTGAGGAACGCCACGGCCGCCGCGAAGTCCCCCGGCACCGGGCGCCCAGGCGGGTTCATCGGAGAGCGGTTTTCGCCGGCAGCAAGGGAAGGACACGCCCGGCCACGACTAGAAAGGCGTGCTGGGCACGTTCCGCGAAGGTTATGTTCACTCGCCCGAGAAGGTCGCGGTAGCGCCTGGAGAGGAAGTTGTCGGTGGGCACGATACCGGAACCGACCTCGTTGGACACTACGATGGCCCGGCCCGGCCGGTCCGCGCACAGAGCCGCCACAGCGCCGGCGGTCGCGACGGCTGTATCGGCGTCGTAGCCCGCAGCGAGCAGGTTGGACACCCACAGCGTGAGGCAGTCCACCACCACAGTCGTACCATCAGCGATATCGCGGAAGGCTTTTTCGACTTCGACAGGTTCTTCCACCGTGGCCCATGAGGCTGGCCGTTGCGAACGGTGGAGCGCGATCTTCGCCCCCATTTCATCGTCGGAGGCCTCCCCAGTTGCGAGGAAAATGACGGGCGCCGCGCCCGTAGATGCCAACTGCAGCGCCAACGCGGACTTGCCGCTCCTTGCCCCTCCAAGCAGCAGAGCCAGCATCAGAAGTCGATCCCTTTTTCGGCCAATATCCCCGCTTCGTAAGCATGCTTCACATTGCCCATGTCCGTGACGGTATCGGCAACCTCGACAATTGACGGCGGTGCCCCCCTGCCAGTGAGGAAAACGTTTACCTTTTCGGGCCGGCCCGATATTGCTGCGACGATGTCGTCCCCGTCGACCCAACCCCAATTGACCGGGTAGGTGACCTCGTCGAGGACCACGAGCTGATAGCGGCCGGAGGCGATCGCCTCCTTCGCAAGTTCCCAAGCGGAACGGGCAATTTCGGCCGAGCGGTCTAGGTCGTCGCTGTCCCAGGTGAAGCCGTCGCCCATCGTATGGCACTCGGCGCCAAGGTCGCTCAGCAAACGGACCTCACCCGAGTTCCATTTGCCTGACTTCACGAACTGGACGATGCACACAGCCCAACCGCGCCCCAGCGCGCGCAGTGCCGTGCCCATGGCAGCGGTCGTCTTGCCTTTGCCGTCGCCGGTCGCAACGAGCACGATCGATCCGGCGCGCCTGTTGGCTCGGGGCGGCGCCGTGGTGGGTGGCTCGGTCTTGGGGGTTGGCGTAGCCATTATGAGGCCCTCACTTTGCTTTCGTAGCGTGACGTAACGGCTTGGCGCCGTACGGGTGAGACAGCCGGGCCGGACGCACCGTCCAGGACCTCGACCTCGGCTTCGAAAAAGCGCCGGATGTTCACTTCGGTGAGCACCTCGGTTGGAGGTCCCGACAACACCGCATGGCCTTGGGAGAGCACGAGCAAGCGCTCCGAGTACTGGGCTGCCAGGGTGAGGTCGTGGATGGCGCAGAGGACACAAAGCCCCTTCTCTCGCCGAAGTTCGTCAGCGAGCTCGAGCACGAGCTGGCTGTGGCCTAGGTCAAGCGAGGTCGTGGGCTCGTCCATGACGAGCACCGGCGCTTCCTGGACGAGAGCACGGGCGAGCACGACCCGCTGGGACTCGCCTCCGGACAGTTCACCGAGAAGGCGCTTGGCAAAAGCGCTGAGCTGAAGCCGTTCGAGCACCGCTGCGGCGACACGCCGGTCACGAGCTGTCTCGGCTCCCAGGTAAGTATGGTGCGCCGAGCGGCCCAGGAGCACGTAGTCCGTGACGCTCATAGAACGCGGCAGCATCGGCCGCTGAGGTACGTAAGCGACCGAGCGTGCACGGCGCCGCTGGTCGGACTTGGCGTAGGCCTGGCCGGCGATGCGGATCTCGCCTTCGTAGGCGACAAGCCCGGTAACGGCACGGACCATCGTCGACTTGCCGGCGCCGTTAGGGCCGATGACGCCGAGCCAGCCGCCGGGCTCGACTCGGGCCGAGACACCCGAAAGCACCGTTGCCCCGCCGAGGACGACGGTGACCCGTTCGATTTCGAGCACTTAGCCGAGCCTTTTCGCTTGCCGGAGCACGACTAGGAAGAACGGGGCACCCAGGAAAGCCGTCACGACCCCGAGCGGCACCTCCCCTGGCGATAGGACGGTCCGAGCGAGGATGTCCGCAAGGATAAGGAAGCCGGCGCCGAACAGCAGGGAAAGCGGGATGATCCTGCGATAGCTCGGGCCCGCGATGAGACGGATCGTGTGCGGCACGATGATCCCGACGAAACCGATAAGACCGCTCACCGATACAGCAGCTGCCGTGCCGAGAGTTGCCGCCAGGATGACGACGAGACGGACGTGTGATGCCCGTACCCCCACGCTGGTTGCTTCCTCGTCACCGATCGTCAGCACGTCGAGCAGCCGCCGGCACGCGAAGAGCACGGCCGCGGCTACTGCCACATATGGCAGGACAAGCCCGACCTGTCCCCAACCCGCCGTCGACAAACCGCCAAGGATCCAGCCGTAGACCAACGTGAGGTCTCCAGGACTGCTCCGTTGCATGAGGAACGTCTGGACCGCCACGAAAAACGCGGAAACCGCCACTCCCGCGAGCAACATCGAGGCGGCGGAGCGCTCAGCAGCACGAGCGCGACCTAGAGCGAAAGTGGCAGCGACGGCGATCACGCCTCCGATAAAGGCAGCCGGCGGTAAGGCGCTTTGGGGGAGGTTGCCGAGTGCTGGGCCCTCCACGATCACTATCGTTGCACCCGCCCCGGCCCCGGAGGCGATCCCGAGCAGGTACGGATCTGCCAACGGGTTGGCGAACACCCCCTGGTAGGAGGCCCCGGCCACCGCCAGCATCGCCCCGACGAGGCCGCCGAGGACCATGCGCGGCATCCGCAACTGCCAGACGACTATGGAGCCGGTCGTCGAAAGCCCCGAGTGGAGGTGCACGAATGGGAGCTTGCTCAGGAGATACTTGATGACCGCCCCGGCCGGGAGGTCCGCCGGCCCGACGAGGACGCTTAGGGTCGCCGCAGAGGCCAAGAAGGCGACACCACCCAGTACATGGGTCAGCCGGAGCCGGGTCGGGTAAATCGTTGGCGCCGCTGCACCCGGGGCGTCGAAGAGCGCAGGAGGTGCCTCTTGGTCAGCTGCAATGGTTTTGTCAGCAGCAAAGGTTTTGTCAGCACCAAAGGTTTTGTCAGCAGCAAGGGTCATTAGGTGGGTGCGCCTTGTCGGAGCAGCCGTGCCAACAGGCTCACGAACGCTTCCATGGTGTGAGGGCCCCACTGCGAGGCGACCGAGTCGTTCACCCCGATCACGTGATGCAGGTGAACTGCCTTCAGCACGCTGAAGCCGGGCCGGCGAGCGAAGTTTCCCGCGTTTGCGCCGCAACACACGGTGTCGGCCAGGAACACGTAGTCGGGGTTTTCCTTCAAGATGTACTCAGGAGAAATTTGCGGGTACTGCGAGCCATGGCCGGCAGCGTCGGCGATATCGCGCATCCCGAAGAGGGAAAATTCAGCCCCGATAAAGGTCTTTGAGGTTGCGGTGTAATAATTCGTCGGGTCCAGCTCGACGTAGTAGGTCGCGCCACGGCCGTCACCGTCGGCCGTGCGTACGGCCGAGGCGATATCGGCCGCAAAGGAAGACTCAAGGCTTCTTGCCCCGTTTGGGTGGCCGGTCGCGGTACCAAGCTCGGCAAGCTGGCTGTCTACGTTGGCGATCGTCGTCGCAGCGGGGAGCAGGAGCACCGGTATCTTCAGCTTCTGCAATTGCTGGATGATCGTGCCACTCGGGTAAGCGAAAATGACGAGGTCGGGCTTCAGGTAAAGGTAATCTTCCGCGTTCGTCTCGTCGCCACTGAATTTCGTCCGGGGGGCGTTAGCCGGCCACGTGGAGTACTCGTCGACGCCCACGACCTGGCTCCCGGCACCTAATTCGTAAAGCATTTGTGTTGCGCTGGGGGACAGGGAAAGGATCCGCTCCGGCCGAGACGCGATCCGCACGGTCCCGTCCCCACTTTTTACCGAAACGGGGAAACCTGGGCACACGGGCCGACAGGGCCCTCGGCTAATGCCCGTCGCCGCCGGCCTGTCCACCGCAGCGTTCCGAGCCGGCGAAGCCGAGCTCGCGCCAGACGTCACGAATAGGGAACAGGCAATGACAAAAGCGATTGCTGCCCGGGGTCTCTTCATGGCACTCCTCCTTGAGGTCGAGGGTTGTGCCGGAGCCCGGGGCTACCCTGCGACCAGCTCGTTACCGCGACGTGCTTGGTCACTTCCCACTGGTAGGCGACCTGGCTAGCCCTTTCGCCAACGGCGCAGGGACGACAGTTGCGGGACAGCGCCGGTCTCTCACCGGACTTCGCTGACCAGTAGGTTGCTAAACGAACTCTAGGCCCGCGAGGGCCGATGAGGCAAGAAATTTGGTTTGCGAACGGTGGGAGGGCGGAGTGGCACGCTGGTTGGCCCTCGACGGCGTGGAGGCCGAGAGGTGCATTGCCGACGCGCTGGACCGTATTGGCGGCGTCCTTTCCTACCTGCGGGCAGCCGCTGGGCCGGTGGCGGGGGCCGCGAGGCCGGGAACGCCAGCCGGAGATGGCCAGTTGTCCCGGGCGAGCTGCAAGGACAGGGCAATTTCTTGTCGCTCGAGCAGGCCGGCAGGTCGGGTTGGTATTGGGAACGCCGCAACTGCTGCCTTAACGACCGATTGCCGAAAGGCATCCGTTGCGGCGACTGCAGCCTCACCCCACCCGACCAGCGCCGGGCTGCTTACCTGGCCGGCCTTGCCAACAATTAGGCAGCCATCAGGACATCAAAAGCCGTGGGTCATCTCGGTGCCGGTCTCGAGCAAGGTCTTGAGGCCGCTCAGCACCCAGCTCCAGCCACCGCCAGCACCCTTGGCCTCCCATTCCCCGGCGACGAGCAGTGCCAGTTGCGGGGCGCCCTCTAGTTCGTGCACGACGGTCAATTTCGTCACACCGTTGGGTATCTCGTCTATCTCGTAGGTGAGGCGAGTAAAGCCTTCAGCGGCCAGGTTGTCGTCCATCACCATGCGCCATGTGAGGACGAGCTTGTGGGGCTCGTCGGCTTCCAGGACTTCGCCGTCGACGGCGACTTCGGGTGGGGTGTAGCCCATTGCGATGCTGTCCGCCCTCATTTTCTCCGACGAGAGCCAGCGATAAGGCCCGGTTTTGTCGAGGTCGTGTTCCGGGCCGCCCCCGTAGCCGTAGCGTTCGGTCCATTCCCGTTTCGTTATTGCGTCCCATACAGCTTGAGGGCTCGCTTTGATGTAAACCCTGAACACTTGGGTTGTCTTGGTAGCTGCCGATGTCATGGTGCTCATGCTCCTGTCTCCTTTTCGAGTTGAAACTTGAGATCTACGAGGGCTGACACACGCCTCTCGGTGTACTTGTCTATCCATCGGTCATGGACGAGCCTGATCGGGACAGGGTTGAGGAAATGCAATTTTTCCCTGCCCGAACGGCGGGTGACCACGAGGCCGGCGTCCTCCAGGACGCGCAGGTGCTTCATCACACCGAAGCGAGTCATCTCGAGGGCCGACTCGAGCTGTGTCAGCGTCAAGCCGTCGTCGGCGAACAGCCGGTCGAGCAAGGAGCGTCGCGTCGGGTCTGCGAGCGCCTTGAACACCCGGTCGTCGTCGGTCACCTCTTCAGGATATGTGACTAAATGGTCACGTGTCAACTAGGAGACGGGAGAGTAGGAAAATTTGCGGAGCATGTCGATTTGGAGCGTGCTCGTTCGACGTACAGGTGGAGCGTGACGCACAGCGGGCTCAGTGGGGCGGCTCCAGCCCTTCCCGCCAGGACAGAATGGGAGTACCAATGCGGTTCATGATGTTCATTTACCCCAAGATCGAAGGTCAGGCGGGCCCAGCGGCCACCGAGGCCTGGTTGCCGTCCGCCGAAGCTCTCGCCGCAATGGGCAAGTACAACGACGAGCTCGCCAAGGCGGGAGTCCTTCTTTCGCTGGACGGCCTGCACTCGCCCGCAGAGGCGGTCCGGGTCCAGTTCCCGAGCGGCAAAGCCCCGGTCGTAAAGGACGGGCCGTTCACAGAGGCCAAGGAGATGATCGGCGGGTACTGGCTGATAGACGTCAAGTCCCAAGACGAGGCCATCGAGTGGGCCAAGCGGTGCCCCTTGGGCGAGGGAGCAGCAGAGCTAGAACTGCGGCAGGTCTTCGAGTTGTCGGAGTTCCCCCCTGAGCTCCTGGCGTCCGCCGCCAACTCAGAGAAATAGCCGATCGTCCGAGCCAAGATGACCCCTCCGAGGATTAGCCAGCCCGGCACCGGCGCCAGCCGCTCGTATGAAGCTGTCTGGCGGATCGAGTCGGCCCGTGTCATAGCGGCACTGGCACGGCGCACCGGCGACGTCGGGCTGGCCGAGGACCTCGCCCACGATGCCTTCGTCTCCGCCCTCGAGCAATGGCCCGTCTCCGGAGTGCCCAAAAACCCAGGCGCGTGGCTGGTGACGGTGGGCAAGCGGCGATGGTTCGACTCACTCCGGCGCCGGGGCACCCTCGAGGGCAAGCACTCCGACCTCACCCGGCAAGCCGAAGTGCGCCAACAATTGGCGGGTGCCGATTTCGACGAGGTCGACGAAGAGGTGGGCGACGACAGGCTGCGGCTGATTTTCACCGCCTGCCATCCGGTGCTGTCCCGGGAAGCTCGCGTTGCGCTGACGCTTCGGCTCGTCGCGGGCCTCACCACCGAGGAGATCGCCCGGGCCTACCTCGTCCGTGAACCGACTGTGGCACAGAGGGTGGTGAGGGCCAAGCGGTCGCTGAGCGAAGCGCGCGTGCCTTTCGAGCTCCCGCCGGCGAGCCAGCTCGAGGAGCGCCTGGACGCGGTCCTGGAAGTCGTTTACCTGGTGTTCAACGAGGGCTACGCCGCGACGGCCGGGGAGCAGTGGGCGAGGCCCGAGCTCTGTCACGAAGCCCTGCGTTTAGGCCGCATTATTGCCGAGCTTTTGCCGGCCGAACCCGAGGTGCACGGCCTCGTAGCCTTGATGGAGCTGCAGGCGTCGAGGCTCCACGCGAGGTTCGGGCCTGGTGGGAAAGCCGTGCTGCTGGCAGACCAGGACCGTTCCCGTTGGGACCTCCTGCTCGTGAACCGTGGCCTCGCCGCGCTGGACAGAGCCAGTGAGCTCGCGGTTGTCCCCGGTAGCGGGAGAGGGCTCGGGCCGTACGGCCTTCAGGCGGCGATAGCGGCATGCCATGCGCGGGCCGCAACGCTCGCCGCCACCGACTGGGTGCGGATCTGCGCCCTCTACGAGGCGCTCGCGCAGGTCGCACCCTCTCCAGTGGTCGAGTTGAACAGGGCCGTCGCGCTGTCCATGGCGTACGGGCCGGAGGTTGGCCTCGAGGTCGTCGACTCCCTGGTGCCTAACCCACAGCTTGCGGGTTATTACCTGCTGCCGAGCGTTCGTGGCGACCTGCTTGCCAAGCTGGGCCGTTTCGAGGAAGCTCGTGCCGACCTGCAGCGGGCAGCCTCGCTGACGCGCAACGAGAGCGAGCAGCAGCTTTTGCTCGACCGGGCTGCGAGGATGCCTCCGTCCGCTCCCAAGTGAAGGGGTGCCCTTGACACCGGACGAGGCTAAATGGAGCTACCCGCAGCTAGACCGAGCTAGACGCCGGCCGCGACTTGCTCGGCGGCGAGGTCGGCTGCAGCGAGCAGGTCGGCCGAGATCCCACGTCGTGGGGTGATCACCTCGTCGATGAGGCCGTACTCCTTCGCCTGTTCGGCCGTCATGAAGAAGTCCCGGTCGATGTCACGCTCGACCTGTTCGAGGGGCCGTCCTGAATGGTAGGAGATGATCTGCGCCATCCTCTTGGTGGTAGCGAGCACCTCGCGCAGGTGGATTTCCATGTCCCGAGGGGCGCCGCGAGCCCCGGCGGTCCCTTGGTGGATCATGATCTTCGCGTTCGGGGTCGCAAGACGTTTGCCCGAAGCCCCGCCGCAAAGGATCATGGCAGCGGCCGACATGCCCATGCCGACGCAGACCGTGGAGACCTCGGAGCTGACGTGCTGCATCACGTCGTAGATCGCCATCCCGGCGTAAGACAAGCCGCCTGGCGAGTTGATGTACAAGAAGATGTCCTTACCGGGGTCGGTGCTGTCCAGGTAGAGGATCTCCGCTACCAGCAGGTTAGCGATCTGGTCGTCGACCTCCTGGCCGAGGAACACGATCCGCTCGCGTAACAGCAGGGAGTAGATGTCGAAGGCCCGCTCGCCCCTGGCTGACTGGTCGAGCACCGTGGGTATTACAGACATTGAAAAGTCCTCCGTCTCAGGTGGGTGAACTCGGGTAAATGATGGTTGGCCCTGGTGTGAGGGGCTAGCTGGCTGGCTGCTGGCTGCCCCGGGTCGCTGGTTATATACTATCTGGTATCTCGAATATGCGATATCAGTTCTAATATAGTGCGGGTGGGATGAACGAACGTCGGCACGAACCACTATTCCCTGGGTTCAGGGAGATGGCTCAGGAGCGGAGGTCGCTAGCCGCTGCCCTGTCGGCAAGGCGGCTCGAGCTGGGTCTTTCGCAGACGGAGGTGGCGGCGCGAATGGGCACGTCGCAATCAGCGGTCGCCAGGCTGGAATCAGGGGACGCAGATCTCCGGCTGTCGACGCTGGAGCGCTACGCAGCTGCGCTCGGCCAGCGCCTGGACTGGAAGCTGTCATTGAGGCCTCTGGAGGACTGAGAGATGCCAATGCCCGGGGAGAGACGGGGACATGGACAACAGTGGGAGCACGGCGAACAAGAGGAGCGGCCGAACCTGGGCCCTCCGCCGCTGGACGCCCAGCTCCTGGACAGGCGCGTAGTCAGGCTGTGGGGGGCGCTCGACGACGCGGCCGTCGCGAAGGCGTGTGCCGAGATGATGGCGCTCGATGCGACGGGCGACGAGGCGGTGCAGCTCTACATCGGCTCGACCGGTGGGGCCGTGCACTCCGCGATGTCGCTCATCGACACGATGGACCTGCTCGGCGTCCCGGTCCA
>Ga0302325_10033206_pt1 | contig 10576 bp, 13 predicted proteins | sample Palsa_T0_2_FD_201948 | JGI IMG/M metagenome (GOLD analysis project Ga0302325, IMG submission 201948) | Peat permafrost microbial communities from Stordalen Mire near Abisko, Sweden - Palsa_T0_2 | ecosystem: Environmental > Terrestrial > Soil > Palsa > Peat permafrost | place: Sweden: Abisko...
GTGCGTTTCGATCCCGCAGCATTGAGTACGGCCTGGATGTCCTCGGTCCACTCCTCCCAGGTCGGCATGGCGTTGAGGGCAACGGCGTCTGAGGCCCCCGTGCCCCGCCGATCGAAGAAGATGAGCCTGCTGAATGCGGCCATGCCGTTGAGAAACTCGGCGTTCCCCGGTACTTCCCAACGATTCTCGATGTGGTTACCCAGGCCGTAGCAATAGAGAAGATCGAGCGGGCCGTCGCCGACGACCTGGTAGGCGACATCGGCGTCCCCCACGGCCACATAGCGGGTCTCGGGGGCTTCCATACCTGACACAGTCTGTCTCACCTGTTCAGCGAAGTCGCCGGGGCCGAACCCACCGGAACTGCGGGGGCAGGATGCCCCTACCATCGGCGCCGTGGGCTCCATCGTGGCGACCAAGCATCTCGCCGTGGTCCGTCATTCGCGGTCGGGATCGACCGATGTCCTGTGTGACGCGGCCATCGGGGCGGCCCGGGCGGTCACCGATACGACGACCGCTGTCGAGATCCGGGTCCGGGGCGCCTTCGACGCCGGGCCCGGGGACGTCGACTGGGCCGACGCCCTCCTCCTCGCCACCCCGGCCAACTTCGGCTACATGTCGGGGGCGTTGAAGGACTTCTTCGAACGGATCTACCACCACTGCCTGGGCCCGACAACCGGCCTCCCCTATGCCCTGATCGTGAAGGGCGACACCGACGTCGACGGTGCCGTGGCCTCCGTCCAGAAGATCGCCACCGGACTCGGGTGGAATCTGGTCCTCCCCCCGGTCACCGTCGTCGGCGTCATCACCGACGCCGATGTCGACCGGGCGGCGGAGCTCGGAGCCACCCTGGCCGCCGGCCTCGGGGAGGCGATCTTCTGAGCGGGAGCGGCTCTCAGGCCGTCGGCTTCCGGGGCTCGAGCCCGGCGGCACGGTAGACGGCGTCGATGACCACCATGTTGGCGATGGCGTCGTCGGGACCGGTGGGGATGGGGTCGCCGCGCTCGACGGCCCGGGCGAAGGCCTCGAGCTGGAAGTCGTAGGTGGCCCGGCGGGTGCTGTGCTCGACCGTCCTCCCCGTCCTCGTCTTGACCGTCAAGCGGTGGAAGCGGTCGGGGGCGAGCGGGTTGAGGACCCGGATCTCGCCCTCCTCGCCGGTGACCCGGAGCCGGACGCTGAGCAGCTTGGAGGAGAGCATCGAGCAGGTGGCCCGGCCCGTGACCCCGTCGGGGAAACGGAGATCGGCCTCCATGAACCGGTCGATCCCCGGCGACCGGAGCTTGGCCCGGGCCCCGGTGACCTCGGGCTCGGTCCCCACGATGTGCCGGATCATGTGGAGCGGATAGCAGCCGGCGTCCATGGTGGCCCCGCCGGCCAGGTTCGGGTCCCAGCGGATGTCCTTGGACGAGAAGAGGGGGAAGCACAGCGCCGCTTCCACGTGACGGACGGTCCCCACCGTCCCCGAGCTGGCCAGTTCCCGGACCCGGGCGAAGAGCGGGTGGTAGCGGTAGTGGAACGCTTCCATGACGACGAGCCCCGTCCCGGCCCCGGCCGCCGCCACCGTCCTCGCCTCGTCGGCGTCGGCGGTGAACGGCTTCTCGCACAGGACGTGCTTCCCCGCCGCCAGCGCCGCCATGGTCCAGCGCCCGTGGAGGCCGTTGGGCAGGGGGTTGTAGACGGCGTCGATCCCGGGGTCGGCCACCAGCTCCTCGTAGCTGCCGAGGACTCTCGGGATCCCGTGCTTGGCCGCGAAGGTCCGGGCCCGGGCCGGGTCCCGGGCGGCGATGGCCACGAGCTCCACCCCAACGACCCGTCGGGCCGGCCTGATGATGGCCGGAGGGGCTATCCGGGCGGCGCCGAGGACGCCGATGCGCAGAGGGGCCACGGCGGTCACGCTATCGACCCCGGCCGGGCCGGACCCGGGCCTCCCAGAGCCCGGTGAGGGGCACGGTGCTCAGGACCGTCCCCGCCTCGAGCAGCCAGGTGAGCTGATCGCCGTGGGACAGGTCGATCGGGGGTCGGACGACGAGACCGCGCCGGGGATGGTCCTGCTGCCACCGCCACCCGGCCGGGAGGGCGACCCCCAGGGTGGCCAGCCGGGCCACGATCTTCGTCCCCCTGTTGTGTTGGACCCCGAGCGAGTCCTTCTCCACCCCTTTGCGGCCCACCTTCCCCGGCGCCCACGTGCAGATCGGTATCTCGTGGATGGTCCCCGAGAAGAGGGTCCCGAGCCCCACCGGCTCGGGGGGGACGTCCTCGTCGCGGACCTCGGGGACCAGGTTGATCCAGCCGGCGTGGTCCGCCCCCAGCCGGTCCATGGCCGCCACCACGGCCCGGGGCTCCTCGGGGCTGAAGCTGAAGGTCTCGGTGTTCACGGTCCGGCGAGGGCGGGGCCGTCGAACCTGTCCACCGTGGCGAACTCCCCGACGCCGAGCCGGCGCAGCTTCGTGGGCTGGTGGACGGGCCGGCCGAGGGCCACCACGGCGGCCACCGCCATCTCGTCGGGGGCGCCGAGAAGAACCCGGACCCGGTCCTCGCCCCGGGTGGCCATGGTCGTCATGACCCCGGCCAGCCCCTCGGCCCGGGCCGCCAACAAGATGCTCCAGGCGAAGGGGTAGATCGAGGCGCCCCCGACCAAGGTGTACCGGTCGAGGTCCCGGTCGACGGCGGCCAGGGCCCGGAGGTCGGCCAGGAGGACGAGGAGGACGGGGACCTCGTCGAGGTGCTCGGCGAACCCCCCCGGTCCGGCCGCCGCCGTCGCCGCCACGGCGGGGGCCGTGGCCAGGGCCACCGCTTCGGCCTCCCGGTCGGTGACCGGCGCCCAGGGGACGAGGCCGGCGGCCCCCATGGCCAGGTACTGGTACCAGCCCTCCAGATAGATGTCACGCAGGGCCGTCCGGACGTGGCTGTCGCGGACGACCACCACCTTCCAGGCCTGGCGGTTCCCCCCCGACGGGGCGAACCGGGCCGTGTCGAGGATCCGGGCCACCACCTCGTCGGGGACGGGCTCGGGAAGAAACTCACGGACCGCCCCCGTGGTCCTCAAGGCGTCGGCGATCTCCACGGCGGCCGACCGTAGTTCAGCCGTTCTCCGGTGAGACGTCCTCCGGCTCGCGTCCCATCGTCTCGGGCAGCTTCAGGAAGAGGGCGGTGGCCAGCAGGGCGGGGAGGAAGACGATGAGCGAGGCCCGGGTCCCGTGGAAGCGGGTCCCCACCTGGGCCAGGAGACCGAAGGCCAGGAGACCGAGGACCGCCCCGAGGACGGAGGCGGCCACGTTCCATCCCGCCACCGAGGCCCGGACCGACGTGGGGAAGAGCTCGTTGGCCAGGGCCCCGGCCGCCGGGGCGAAGGTGGAGGCGGACAGGACGGCGACCTCGTAGCCGACGAGGAGGGCCACCTTCGATCCCGAGTAGGTGAGGACGGCCGACAACCCGATGGCCACCATGGTGATGGCCCCCGTGGGTCGACGGCCGAGGTGGTCGGCCAGCCACCGTCCCATCAGGAGGCCCACCAGGCCGATGGGGGCGGCCACCACCACCATGGCGGCGGTGACGGCGCCCGAGAGCTTCAGCACGTTCTGGGCGTAGACGAAGATGAAGGAGTTGGCCGGACCGGTGATCACGGCCACGGCGAAGGCCAGACCGGTGACGAGGAGCAGGCGTCGCCGGTAGGCCCGGCCCACGGCGCCGAGGCCGGCCCGGGCCTGGCCCCCGACCCGGGCTGCCTCCACCGTGTAGCGGTCGGGCTCGACCAACCAGCGCCGGATGAGGAAGATGGCGCCCAGGGGGACGACGGCCAGGACGAAGACGCCCCGGAAGCCGAGGACGTTCTCGGCCAGTCCGTGGATGACGGCGGTGAGCCCCGACCCCACCCCGTAGCCGGCGGCCACCAGGGCGATGGCCCGGGCCCGGTCGTGCGAGGCCGTCTCCTCGGCCGCCCCCACCTGGGCCAGCGCGTTGGTGGCCGAGAGTAGGGGCCGGCCCAGGGCGAAGATGACGACGAACCACCAGTAGCCGGGGCTGGCCGAGGCGGCCACGGTGAAGGCGAGGCCGACGGCGCAGGTGGCGATGAGCATGACCCGGCGGCCCACCCGGTCGGCCAGCGCCGACAGGGGCAGCCCGCCGAACGAGGCCAGACGGAGGATGGCGAGCCCCACTCCGAGCTCCCCTCCCGACAATCCCGCCTGCTGGACCAGGGACCCCCCGTGGGTGGTGTGGCCGAAGCTCTTGGCCACGTCGCCCAGGGCGGCCACGGCCCCGAACTGGCCGAAGCCGGAGCACAGCGCCATCAGGGCCAGGCCGATGATGGCCGGGTCCTTCCACCCCCGCAGCCGGAGGCCGCCCGACGGGTCCGTCACCGGGGCGACGGGAACGGGGCGGATCGGACCCTCAGGTCCGGCTGGCGGTGAGCGACGGTACGGCGTCCCGGCGCCGGCGCGATCCCCAGAAGGGCGCGTCGAGAGCGACCAGGAGCACGAGGGCCACCCCGGCGGCCGACCCGATGTACCAGGGCCAGGGCCCGAGGACCTTGAGCAGGGTCCACTCCCCCGGCGGGGAGCGCAGGAACATGTAGTTGGCCCCCGTCAGCCCGTCGACCAGGCCGACGAAGGCGGTGTAGCCGAGGGTGATGGCGAAGACCCGGAGGACGGCTCCCGGTCGCGGTGTGATCCGGAGACCGACGACGAGGTAGAGGGCGGCCACCACGATGCCCAAGTGGCCGACCATGTACTGGAAGAAGACGAGGTGGGGGAAGCCGGCGTTCAGGTCGGGGGTGATCACGGCCTGGAGGGTGCCGGCCAATCCCCAGAAGTAGGTGAGCTCCACCAGGACCGCCACCCGGGTCCAGCAGGCCGCCGCGGCCACCAGGGCGGCCATGTCGCACAGGGCCAGCGGCAGCGACGTCTTGGCCGAGAACGTCCCCGCCACCACCAGGGCCACGATGAAGCTGACGGCGTCGGCCAGGAGGAGCAGGCCGAGGATCCAGGCCACCCACGCCCGCCACGGGCCCGGGTGCCGTCGGGCCCCGGTGCAGACCAGGGCACCGGCGCCCACGGCCACGGCCACGGTGACGCCGTAAGCGGTCGGGGTCACGATGGCCGGCACGCGCACTCTCCTCGGTCATAAGCATCGCGCCACGGCCAGGTCGTTCACCCCCCAGGGCCTACCATCGAACGATGGCCGGATCGCCGATGTTCATCGTGACCCAGGTGGCGCCCTACCCCGACGGCCCCGCCGGGGTCCACGGTGTCCTCACCCAGGCGGCCTCGGCCCTGGCCGAGCTGGCCGGCCTGACCGGCCTCGAACCGGTCCCGGTGGCCGACGTGGCCGACCTCGCCCCCACCGAGCTCTCCCACGGCGTCCTCGGCCTCTTCACCATCGGGGAGACGCCGTGGTCCGACGCCCAGCGCACCGCCATTCTCGAGGCCGTGCGGGAGGGCCGGCTCTCGGTCCTCGGAGTCCACTCGGCCACCGACGCCTGTCGGGGCTGGGAGGACTACACCTCACTGGTGGGGGCCCGCTTCGACGGCCATCCCTGGACCCAGGAGTTCGAGGTGGAGATCGCAGACCGGTCCCATCCGGCGACCGCCCATCTCTCGGCCCCCTGGCGGTGGCACGACGAGGTCTACCTCTTCCGCGACCTCCGGCCCGACGCCCACGTCCTTCTCCGGGTGGCCCACGGCCAGCTCGACATGTCGGTCCCCGAGGCCCGGGTACCGGACTGCGGCTTCCCGTTGGCCTGGACCTTCACCGAGGGAAAGGGCCGGGCCTTCTACACCTCCCTCGGCCATTTCCCCGGGGCCTGGGAGAACCCGACCTTCCTGCGCCATGTGGCCGGCGGTCTCTCCTGGGTCGTCGAGACCTAGACTTTTTTCGTGCGCCTGGTCGCCTCCGACGAACTGCGGAGCCATCTCGAGGACCACGGCGGCGTCCTCTTCGTCCGGACCCGGTCGACCCGGTGCTGCTCGGGTCCCCTCACCATGCTCGAGGCCACCACCGAGGCGCCGGCCGACGTGGATGGCTACCGCCGGTTCGAGAACGACGGGGTCGTCGTGCTCTTCCGGTCGACGGCCCGTCCCGACCCCGACGAGCTCGTCCTCACCCTCGAGGGACGCCGCCGCCCCCATCCCTGTGCCTACTGGAACGGCTGCGCCCTGGTTCTCTGACCGGGCACCGGCACCGGGATCAGAGGTAGGGCGTCTCCTCGTCCCAGGTGAAGTCGACGGCCGGGGAGGCCGTGGTGCCGACCAGGATCTCGGCCCAGCTGGGCTGGCCCTGCCAGCCGTTCACCGCGAACCCGGTCCCCATGACACAGGGCGAGCACGACAGCGACATGAGGATCTTGTCGCGGTGCCCCCAGCAGCCGCCCGGGTTCCCCGCGCTGCAGTCGGCGTTGGACGACCCCGGTCCGTCGTCGTACATCCAGTAGTAGACGGCCTCCAGCGGGTTCCCCATACCGCCGGCCCAGTTGGCCCCCCACTGGAGAGCGGGGAAGCCTCCCGGCGGTGACGGGTCGATCCCCGACGCCGCCCCGGCCGACGCGGCGGCGTCGAGGACGGTGGCCATGGCCGACAGCGGCGGTAGGCCCCGGACCGTCCGTTCCAGGTTGGTGGCCACGTAGAGCTGCTCGTCGGGACTGAGCGCATTCCAGTTGCCCGGCAACGACAGGGGCGGGAGACCTTCGGCGCTGCGGCCGTGGGCGATGGCGGCCAGGGTCGTCGACACACAGCCCGACGAGTCGTCGTAGGCCGTGGCCGAACAGGCGCTCAAGAAGTTCGGCTGCGGGGGAATGCTCACCGGCGGGTTGGCCGGCGGGAGGATGGCGTGGGCCGGCACCGGCGCCACGGCGGCGGGGCGGACGGGGGCCGGCGGTGGTGGTGGCACCGTGGTGGCGGGGACGGCCGCCACCGTGGTCGTCGGCTGCGGCGGCACCGTGGTGGTGGGGGCGGGAACGGTGGTGGTGGGCAACGGACGCCGGTCCGTCGATGGCGGTGCCGAGGTGTCGTCCTGTCCGCCCGCCACCAGACGGGTCGTCCCCATCGAGGACGCGGAGTGTCTCGGATTCATGACGAGGGCGACGAGGGCGATCACTTCGACGGCCATGAGGACCCAGGCCAGACGGAACCACCGCGGCGCGTCCGCGCGCGGACCTTCAGTTCTGTGTCCGCCTCGCCGCACTCCAATTCCATCGGCGCGACGGCGCCGACATCTGAAGGACTTGGGTCGACCAAGTGGGTGACGAGCACTCTCCGATTGTTTCTGTGGACGAGGTCACCCGTTGTGGTTGGCTGTGGTTGGTCGTCGTCGGTCGTGGGTGATCACGGACAGTCACGTCGACGGTGCCGCCACCTTGCACGTCGACTCGATCTGTGCCGTCAATGCGGCCGCGTCGGACTCGAGCTTCTGGAAGGCCTTGATCACCTTCGGCGCCCGCTTGGTCAGGTCGACCCCGTGGCGCCAGACGTCCTTGGCCTTCTTCTGGGTGACGGTCCTGCGGGCCGCGTTCGACTCGAAGGACTCCCAGCGGGCCAGGCGCCGAGCGGCGGCGGCGTCGGCGGCGGCGATCCGCTTGAGATGTCCGGTGGTCGCCCGACAGCTCACCTTCTGGTGGAGCCGCACCACCCGCCAGATCTCCCGTGCCGTCATGATCCGCAGCGCCCCGGTATGGGCCGGCTTCGTGGTCCCCGAGGTGGTCGTGGTGCTCGTCGATCCCGACGGTGTCCCCGAAGCGGCGAAGGCCACGCTCCCGGAGCCCATGGTGAGCGTGACGACGATGAGGGCTCCTGCGGCGAGCTTCTGAGTCCTGGCCATTCCCCGTCCTCCTCGGCTGATTCGGTGTCCAGAGCGTCCGCCAACGCCTCTGTCCATGATCGCCTAGGGACGTGACCGTGCCGTGACGGCCGTATTAGAGAACTGTGAGGGACCGGAGCCCTCGGGCTCCGCCCTCGACAGGCTCAGGGGGCGGCCAGCCTCTCGGCGCGCTGACGGCGCGAGGCCTTGCGCAGACGGCGACGTTCGCGCTCGCTCGTCCCGCCCCAGTACCCGACGAGATCGGGGTCGGCCAAGGCGTAGCGCAGGCAGTGCAGCCGGACGGGACAGCGGGCGCACAGTTGCTTGGCCCGGGCCGACGGTCCGCCCCCGTCGGTGATGAAGAGGTCGACGGACTCGTCCCGGCAGGCGGCATGGATCTGCCAGTTGGGCCTGCGGGCCAGTCCCTGGATCAATTCGAGGTCGCTGACGGTACCGGACTCGGACGCCGTGAGAATGCTCATGCTTCAGCTTTCGGCACGGCACCGGGCCGCCTTGACCGTCACGCCCGAAAAACCCCGGTCAGTGACCCTCCGGGGGTCCTTAGGCCACCCGCCTCACTGTGCGTGGCCGGGGCCCCGATGTGCCTCTACAAGGTGGCCAGGACCGACTCGGCCGAGCTCACCGTGAGCCCCCGCTCCGGCTCGACGAACAGGGCCGTCACGATCCCGTCGTCGATAACGGCCGCGTAGCGCTGGGACCGCGTCCCGAGGCCGACGGCGCTGCCGTCCATCTCGAGCCCCATGGCCTTGGTGAACAGGCCGTTGCCATCGGCCAGCAGCACGACCGTGTCGCCCACTTTCTGGTCGCGCCGCCACGCCCCCATCACGAAGGGGTCGTTCACCGACACACAAGCGACCAGGTCGACCCCCTTGGCCTCGAGCTCGTCGGCCCGAAGGACGAAGCCCGGGAGGTGGTAGTCGGAGCAGGTCGGGGTGAAGGCGCCGGGCACGGCGAAGAGGACGACCTTGCCGGTGCCGAGGACCTCGCGGGCCGGAACCGACGTGAATCCCTCCTTCGTGACTCTCCACAGGGCAACGTCAGGGATGCGGTCACCGACAGCGATGCTCATTGGTCCTCCAGGTCACATGGGAATCCGTCCAAGGTCACCAACGAGCATCCCCCACGGGGCCGTCACGACGCCAAAGCACCGACCGTCGCCCCCTTTACGGCTCCACCGTCGGCCGGCGGGTGAGATTCCCGATGAACCGGACGACCCGGAAGGCCCGTGACGTCCGCGTCATCTGGACCTCGTCTGCGAGCTGCCCCCGCAGCGCGTCCGTCTGGCGTCTCAAGGCGATCACGTCCTTCACCCATTGCGGCTCCGGCCCGAGATCCGGCACCTTCCACGCCAAATGGGAGCCGCCGAGCCGGCGCAGGACGGCCAGGATCTCGCCTTGGTCGTCACCGAGACCCGAGGGGCCGTCCGGGGACTGGCGCTCGTGCCGGAGCCCGGCGTCGAGCGAGGAGACCGCCGCTCGCGCCGCCGGGGCATCGACCGGAACATCCAGGCATCGGAGGAATTCGACGAGCTCGTCGATCCACAGGGCCGGATTCTCGAGGACTCCGGTGTACTCGGTGACCATGGTGGGAAGTCCGACGAGACCGGCGCAGGCCGACCGCACGTAGCGCTCCCACAGGGCGAGGCCATAGGTGAGGCTGACCCCGTCACGACGCTCGAGAGAACGCGCCACCTCAAGGGGGTCCCGGTAGACGAGGACTCCGGCCACAGGGGCGGTGACGACGGTCCGCCAGAAGGGAAGGGTCAGACAACTACGGGGGTCCTTCCACGCCGTGGGGCGCCTCGGGAAGCTCTGGGCGAAAGCCCGGCTGGCACGAGCGCGCAGATCGTCCAGTGCGGGGTCGCACTCCCAGCCGGGTTCCAGATCAGGCGGACCCGACCACGTTCCGCCGAGGGCCGACAGAAGGCGGTCGTTGACAGCCATCAATCGCTTGCTCTCGAAGTTTCCCCGTTCGTTCCATTCGGTGGTCGACGTGCGATCGGCCCCCGACGGTGCCGCCATGCCGAGCGCGGCCAACGCCCCGGCGGTGGCCGAGGTGCCGCTCCGGTGCATGCCGACGATGAAGAGGCAAGGCCCGTCCCCGTGCATGGCCCCGAGTGTAGAGGTGCAGAGGCGGCCCTCATCGGAAGCGGAAGGCGGGGATCTATACTTCGGGATCGTGCTCTACGTGGCCACGGTCCATTTCAAGTCGTCGAAATGGATCGACATCCAGCTCGAGTTCCTCCACCGCCACATCTCCGAGCCGTTCCGGACGTTCGCCATTCTGAACGACATAGCGCCCGAATGGAACGCCCGATTCGACACCGTGATCTCGGCCAAGGGGTATCACGAGGGAAAGTTGAATCTCCTGGCCGCCGAGATCGGGGTGGTGGCCCGTCCCGACGACATCATCATCTTCGTCGACGGTGACGCCTTTCCCATCGCCGATCCGATGCCCACGATCCACCGGGCCCTATCGAACAGCTCCCTGGTGGCCGTCCGCCGCGACGAGAACTGGGGTGACTGTCAGCCCCATCCCTCGTTCTGTGCCATCACGGTGGCCGAATGGGAGCGCCTCCACGGCGACTGGTCGCCGGGGAGGCTCTGGGTGAACGAGGCCGGCAAGACCGTCACCGATCCGGGCGCCAACCTCCTCTCGTCGTTGGAGCGTTCCCACAGCACCTGGACGCCGCTGTTGAGGTCGAACGTGTGGAATCCCCATCGCCTCTGGTTCGGCATCTACGGAGACATCGTCTACCACCATGGGGCCG
>Ga0302325_10033208_pt1 | contig 10576 bp, 9 predicted proteins | sample Palsa_T0_2_FD_201948 | JGI IMG/M metagenome (GOLD analysis project Ga0302325, IMG submission 201948) | Peat permafrost microbial communities from Stordalen Mire near Abisko, Sweden - Palsa_T0_2 | ecosystem: Environmental > Terrestrial > Soil > Palsa > Peat permafrost | place: Sweden: Abisko...
CAATGTGCTGGTGGCGCTCGCGCACTTGATGCGGGGGGTGCACTGGTAGCGGGGTGCCGGCCTAGCCGACTCCCCGCTCCCCCGCCTCAAACAAGATCCCCTCCCGGATCCCGCCGCGCCCGATCTGGAGCGCGGTGCCCAAGAGGTTCGATACCGCCTCGAGGATGACCAGGCCGGCGGGAAGGAGGCGGACGCGCTCGGGGTCGATGGCGAAGCGCCCTGCAACCTCGATGGCACGCTCCGTCTCCAGGGCGGTGAACGAGCGCTCGAAGGCGGCCCGGTCGAGGAGCGCGCCGACCATCCGGCCCATCGAGGCGGCGCTGCCGCCGACCGCCACCGCCTCGAGCGGCACTGGCGCCTCGACGCCGTCGAAGGCGGCGGCGACACAGGCGCGCGCGGCCGCCATCTCGCTGGCCAGCGGTGGATCGGAGCGCAGATACTCGTCGGCGAGATCGCCCGAGCCGATCGCGCAGGAGAACCACCAGTCGACGCTGTCCGGGGCGGTGCCCACAACGATCTCCGACGAGCCACCGCCGACGTCGACCACGCCGAGGGATCCCAGCGGCCGGTGCCCGAGGGTCCGCGTGGCGCCGATAAAGGCGAGGCGAGCCTCCTCCTCCTCGGACAAGATCCGAACCCGCAGGCCGCACGCGCTCTCGATCGCGCTCACCAGCGCCGAGCCGTTGTGCGCCCGCCGGATAGCCGCCGTGGCGACGCCCACCACCTCACTGGCGCCCAGGGCGCGCGCTCGCGAGAGCTGCCCGCTGACTACGGCAGCGACCTCGTCGATCTTCGCCTCGCCGATCACCCCATCGCTGGCGATTCCCCGCCCGATGCGTGTAAATGCGCGGTCCTGGTGAACCTCGCGCAGATGATCGGCCTCGCACTCCGCGACCAGCAGGCGCGTGGTGTTCGAGCCGATGTCGATGCAGGCGCGGCGCACTCCCCGGCAACCTTAGTGGTCACCATCGCAAATACGTTCACATTCGAGTCGCCTCTGGCGGCGCCTGCGCGGGCTTGCCGCCCCTCGGCATCCTGCCTCGCCTTTTCGGGCCGCGCGCGCGTCGTCCGGCTGTCCTCGTCGCCTCACGCAGTCGCGCCTCTTGGCACGACCGCACCTACGACGGGGGCCACTTTGTCGAAAAGCGGAAGCGTTTCTCATCAGTTATAGAAATCAGGCGATGGGGTAAGGAAGCCATCCCCGCAGCCCCGCGCGCTATGCGCCCGCTAGCTTTAGTGAGGATTCCGCAGCCTTAAGGAGGTTTCATGCCAATCCGTAACGACTGAAGCGGCGCACGGTTCACGCGGCGCGGCAGCTGATTCCCTGCCGTGGCCGCCGCAGAGATAGACGCACGGGTTTATGCCCACCCGAGGGCAGAAGCGATATCGTCTGCACGCGGTTGGCTGGGCGGGTACCGCCAAGCGGGTGGGACATGGGTGATGCAATCCGACATTCACGGACGGTAGGGGCGAGACGAGTCGCGCTCGTAGTGCTTGGGTTCGCCACGGCGTCGCTGATCCCGGCGTTCGTGTTTCTCGCGCCTGACGTGGAGCTCCGTCACCCGGGGCTGCTCGCGCTCCTGTTCGGGTTCGGGGTGTGCGCGTACCGCGCCGAGATGAAGTTCAACTCCAAGGCGCCGTTCAAGATTGACGGCGGTTACGCGCTCGTCCTCGTGGCGGTGGCCCTCTCCGGGCCGCTTGCCGGCCTGATCGTGTTCCTACCCTGGGAGCTCTCGAGCAGGCTCATCTGGCGCGACAACAAGGTCTTTACCCCCGGAGCCCTGGCCAACCTGGCTTCCTACGGCTGGTCGGCGCTGGCGGCCGCGGAGGTCCTCAAGGCAGCGGGCGCAGCCACGCTCGCCCCCCGGGCTGCCACCGTACTGTTCTCGGCCGGCATTGTCATAGGAGTCGTCCAGTTCGTGATCGCCAGGCTGGTCTACGGAACCCTCTACCAGGGCTACCGCGCCTGGCCGATAGTCCGCACCGAGTTCCCGGACGTACTCACGGTCGTGTTCGTGGACGTCCTGCTCGGGACGGTCACCGCCGTGCTCTTTGGCGCCGTCGGCCTGCCCGCCTTCACCGTCTTCGCACTGGTCATCCTCGTCCCCAGCCTCCTGCTGCCCGCCCTGGCGCGCCGGCACTCGGTCGCCCAGCTCGATCAGGGCGCCGCAACGGCGCTGTACGCCACGGCCATGGCCGACGTCCTGCGCCTGAGCCGGGATCGCCGGCGCGTCCTCGCCGGCGCTGCGCATCTGCTCCATCACGCCAAGCACTCGCCGGATGCGCGCTGGTCCGACCTGCACGACATCGAGTTTGCCGCTCGCTACGCCGGGGAGCACTACGACGGCAGCGGCGGTCCGGCTGCCCTGGCCGCCGGCCACATCCCACTTGAGAGCCGAATCCTCGCGGTGGGCAGCAGGTGGGCGCAGCTCACCGCCGCCGGCTCGCAGCAGCTCTCACACGCCGAGGCGCTGCTCGGGCTCGAGCTCGCCGCCGGCTCGACCCTCGACCCCCACGTCGTCGCAGCGGCCGGTGAGATCGTCAACGTGGAGCTGCTGTTCGCTCGCGAGGAGGCCTTCCAGCCGGTCCTGCACAAGCTTCCGCTGCCCAGGGCGCTCAGGCGCACGGGCCTGCCGCAGGCGCTGGCCAATCTCGAGCACGTCTAAGGCCTCCCCGCCGCGTCCGGCGCCCGCCGGGTGGCATGATCCGTGTCAGTGTCCGAGCCCGCCATCGACGTTAGAGGCCTGCGCAAGGCCTACGGCGACTTCGAGGCGGTGCGAGGGATCGACTTCCAGGTTCGCCGCGGCGAGGTGTTCGGACTGCTGGGCCCGAACGGCGCCGGTAAGACGACCACCGTCGAGATCCTCGAGGGTTACCGTGAGCGCACCTCCGGTGAGGTCAGCGTCCTCGGCTTCGACCCGGGCCGCCGGCCCCGCGAGTTCCGCGCCCGCGTCGGGATCGTCCTGCAGAGCACCGGCCTGTACCGGCACATCCGCGTGCGCGAGGCGCTGCTCCACTTCGGGTCGATGTACCCCCATCCTCGCGACGTCGACGAGGTGATCGCGCTCGTCGGGCTGGAAGGCAAGGAGGACACGATGGCACGCACGCTCTCGGGCGGCCAGCGCCGGCGTCTCGATCTCGCCCTCGCGCTCGTCGGCGATCCCGAGCTCGTGTTCCTCGACGAACCCACCACCGGGTTCGATCCGGCGGCGCGCCGGACGGCGTGGGACACGATCCGCTCGCTCCGGGACCTCGGCAAGACCGTGCTCCTGACCACGCACTACCTCGACGAGGCCCAGGCGATCGCCGACCGCGTGGCGATCATCCAGGACGGGCGGATCGTCATCGAGGGCGCGCCCAGCGAACTCGGGTCGGGCGCGGGCGCACCTCGCTACCGCGTTGCCTACCGGAACGGCACCGGGACCGAGGTCGAGCGCGAGACCGACGATCCCACCACGCTCCTGCACGAGCTCACCGGGGCCGCGCTGGCCCGCGGCGAGCGCCTCGACGGACTCTCCGTCACCCGCCCCACCCTCGAGGACGTCTACCTCGAGCTAACCGGCGGCGAGACTGACGAGACCCCCGCACCGGCCCCCGCACCGACCCCCGCGCCAACCGACGCGCCCACCGAAGAGGTGCTGCCGCTCGCGGGCGGCCAGCGCCGGAGGCGGCGATGACCGACGTCGCAGTTCTTGCCTGGCGCCAGTACCGGCTCGAGCGCCGGCTGTTCTGGCGCAACCCGAGCGCCGCTTTCTTCAACTTCCTGCTCCCGCTCCTGTTCCTCGCCTTCTTCGGCGCCGCCTTCCACTCCGACCATAAGGAGCTGCGGATCATCGTGCCCGGCATCGCCGCCATGGCCGTGATGTCGACGACGTTCACTGCGCTCGCCTACAACATGACTTTCCTCAGAGAGCAGGGCGTGCTCAAGCGCATCCGGGGCACGCCGATGCCCGGGATCTCCTACCTGCTCGGGGTCGCCGGCAACGCCATCACCAACACCACGCTCCAGATCGTGATTATCACTACGGCGGGGAGGGTGTTCTTCGGGACCGGCTGGCCGCGTGAGTGGGCCGAACTGGCCGTGTTCGTCATCGTCGGCGTCGTCTGCTTCGCCTCGCTCGGGGTCGCCTTCTCGCACGTGATCCCCAACTTCGACTCCGCGCCCGCCTACATCAACGCGGTCTTCTTCCCTGTCGTCGCGGTGTCCGGCGTGTTCTTCGACTCCGCCCACTCGCCCGGGTTCATGAAGGGGATCGCCCAGGCCCTTCCCCTCTACCACCTCATCGCCGGGCTGTCGGCGGCCATGGTCAAGGGGACCAGCCTGTCCTCGAACCTCGACGCGCTCGGAGTGATCGCAGCGTGGTCGGTGCTCGGCATCGTCTTCGCCGTACGCGGGTTCAGCTGGGACCAGCGGCGGGCGTAGAGTCGAAGCCAGTGGGCGGGAGGCCCATCGGTTGCGTTGCGTCGAATTGCGCGGGCGCAGGCGCGGTGCGCCGGGGCCAAACCCGAGGCACCTGGTTTGGGCGCGCCGCCAGGTCGTGGTCGGAGGTCGACGCGTGATTGCTCCCCGGCCGGGAGAAACGTCTCCGTTACAGTCTTCCCGGATTACTGAGTGTCAGTCGCGCCGACGGTCTCGTTCGATGATCGACAATTATTCGAGATTTTCGAACAAAACCCCCAGGCCGGGCGCCAACGCGCGCCAACGCCCGAGAACCTGATCGCGGCAGCGCGCCACCGCCGCACACGACGTTCCTAGGCTCTCGCGACACTCACCGAGCGAAGCGGGGACACATCTCCTGCTGTCAAATCGCTCACGCGGGCCGACGCGCAAAAACCTACATGTCGCCGGATTCTGGGCGCAGCTCGCTCGCGAGATTTTGCGGCACCCGGCACCCGGTATCCGGAGCCCGGCACCCGGCACCCGGTATCCGGCACCCGGCACCCGGCACCCGGCACCCGGAGGAAACGTTGCGCGCAAGCGACCGACCCGTGCTGCGAGACCAGCCTGTTGACCGACGGTCGATAGGCCGCTAACATGCGTATCGACCAGCGGTTGATAAGGAGCTTGGAATGACCATCAAACGGACGACATGCGACATGGATTACCGACCCTTCCCCAATGACGATGGCCGCAACGCGCGCCAGGAGCACATCGAGCTACCCATCTTGGTCCACGTGCTCGGGATCCATCCCGGGGCACGTATCCTCGAGATCGGCTGCGGTCGCGGAATCGCCTTGCCGGTGATCAGTCGGCTCTGCCGCCCAAGCCGGCTGGTGGGCGTTGACATCGACGACTCGCTGCTCTGCGAGGCCGCGGCCAACACGATGGACATCGATGTCGAGCTCATTCGCGCCGACGCACGTGAGCTCCCCTTTCCCGATGAGGCGTTTGGCGTCGTCATCGACTTCGGCACCTGCTACCACATCAGCCACGCTGCAGACGCCATGAGCGAGATCGCACGCGTGCTCGCGCCGGGCGGACTGTTCTGCCACGAGACGCCCCTCATGCAGTTGCTCTCGCATCCAGTGCGGTGGGGGGGTCGCTTTCTACCCTGGGATCGCGTGCCCCAACTCCTCGGCGGCCGGCGGGCCCTGCTCTGGTCCTCGCGCCGCCGCCGCGAAGCCCCAGGCGCACGGCATCGGCCACGCGGCCACGCGGCAACCCTGCCCTGCCCTACATGACCTCGACCACCGCCCCCTCCCCCGCGCGCCACATCCCGCGCGGCATCGCCTCCGACGAGAACGGCATCGCCACCTGGCCACGGGCATCGACGGCGATCAGCCCGCCACTTCCGCCGCACCGGCGCACCTCCTCGAGCACGACGAGCGCGGCGGCGTCGACCGCCGCGCCCGCCTCGACGAGCGCGCCCAAGAACCGCGCGGCGCCCGCGCGGATGAACGCCTCGCCCTGACCCGTGCATGACACGGCGACGTGCTCGTCGGCCCAGGTGCCGGCTCCGATCAGGGGGCTGTCGCCGACCCGCCCGGGCGGCTGGCCCCGCAGGCCCCCGGTGGAGGTGGCGGCGGCGAGGGCGCCGGCGGCATCGAGGCACACCGCGCCGACGGTCCCGTGCTCGATCAGGGCCAGGTGCTCCCGTAGGCGCCGGCGCTGGCGCTCGGTGATGAACATCTCCGGCTCCCACTGCTCCAGGCCGCGAGCGGCGGCATAGGCGTCGGCGTGCTCGCCGATGAGCAGCACCTGCTCGGCGTCGAGGAGCGCCTGGGCGGCGAGGATCGGATGCCGGGTGTGCCTGACGGCGGCCACGGCGCCGGCCGCCCGGTCCGACCCGCGCATGAGCGCCGCGCTCATCTCGACCGAACCGTCGGCGCACAGCGCGGAGCCGAGGCCGGCGTTGAAGAGCGGAAAGGACTCCATCTCGATCACTGCGCAGCGGACCGCGGCCACCGCGTCCTGGCCGTCCTCGAGCGCCGCTGCTGCCGCACCGAGCGCGGCCGCGAGGGCCTCGCGAACGTCGGCCTCGTGCGCGCGCAGATCGTCGCTGAGGCTCCCGGCACCGGCGTGGATCACCACAACCATCTCGCTCATGACGGCGACGATGGTATCTACGGCCCGCAACCTGCATTCCGGAGGTTTGCCGCGGCCCCAAAGCGCCGATACATAGACTGCACCGTAGGGTCCTGGATGAACCAACCTCACAACGTCGCTCTCAAGGCCACCGAGCCCGTCTCGGTGCGCTTGATTCTGCCCGCGAGGCCTGAGAACGTCGCGCTCGCCCGCCAGGTGCTCGCCGGGCTCGCCGAGGCCCTCGACATCGCCGAAGGGCGTCTCGCGGACATCAACATCGCCGTCACCGAAGCGTGCAACAACGTTGTCATCCATGCCTATCCAGAGGACGGCGGCACCGTCGAGGTGACGATCACCTCGGTTCGCGACCAGCTCGTGGTCCGCGTCCGGGACGAGGGGGCCGGAATGAATCCACTCCCGACCGACGCCGAAGCCGATGCGCGCAGCCGCCTGGGCTTTGGGTTCGCGATGATGTCCTCGCTCTCGGACCAGTTCGGCATGGATAGCGGCGCTTCCGGGACCGAGGTCCGGATGCAGTTCGCCCTCAGCGACACGCCCGCGCCCGAAGGGGAGGATCTGTTCGCCGACGCCCGGCGCCTGGGCACCGGTGCGGTGGCAGCGGGCGACATCGATCTCACGCTTACGCCGGGGGCGCCGGCCGCCCCTGTCCTTGGCCGCTTCCTATTGCTCCTCGCGGCCCGTGCCCGGCTCTCCATCGATCGCATGTCCGATCTGCAGCTGGTCAGTGACGCCCTCGCCATGCACGCACCCCGCCGCGCCCTCGACGGCTGCTTTCGTGTCGCCTCGACGGGAAGCGAGTCCGGCTTGGACCTCCGCGTCGGTCCGCTGGAGCCGGGCGGAGGCGAGGCCATCGTCGCCGATGCCACGCTGGCCGGCGTGGGTTCGCTGTTGCACCTGCTCAGCGACAGCGTCACCAGCGAGCCTGCCGTCGGCGGCTCGCCCGGGGCCGAGGTCCTCCGTCTCGAGCTCGCGCACGCTTCCTAGCGCGGCTGACCGCCAGACCGTCCCGCCATCGCCTACGTCATCCTGTCGGGGCGATGTCCTCCCCCGCAGTCCGCTGGCACGCCACCAACACCTTTCACCACCAACGCTTTCCGGCGGTGCGGCTCGCCGCCGAGCGCGAGGCGACCGTGTCGGTCTGCCTGCCCGCGCGCGACGAGGAACGGACGATCGGCCCGATCCTCGAGCAGCTCGTGCCGCTCCGCGAGCTCGGCGCGATCGACCAGATCGTCGTCGTCGACCGTTCGACGGACGCGACCGCGCGGATCGCGCGGAAGTTTGGGGTCGAGGTGTATGACCAGGAGGCCCTCGCGCCCGACCTCGGGCCTGTGCTCGGGAAGGGAGACGCGATGTGGCGGGCGCTGCACGTCCTGTGGGGAGACGTGGTGTGCTTTCTCGACGCCGATACCGAACGCTTCGGTGCCCACTTCGCCTGCGGCCTGCTCGGACCGCTGCTGTGCGAGCGCGGGATCTCGTTCGTCAAAGGGTTCTACCGCCGTCCCTTCAGGGTGGGCGACGTCGTTCTCCCCGACGGCGGCGGTCGGGTCACCGAGCTCACAGCCCGGCCGCTGCTGAACCTGTTCTATCCCGACCTGGCCGCCGTCCGCCAGCCCCTGGCGGGCGAGATCGCGGCGCGGCGCGAGCTCCTCGAGCGTCTCCCCTTCGTCACCGGGTACGGCGTCGACATCGCCCTGCTGCTCGATGCCTACCGCTGCGCCGGGCTCGGCGCCCTCGCCCAGGTGGACCTCGACGTGCGCCAGAACGCCCACCAGCCGTTGCGCGACCTCGGGCCGATGGCCTCGGCGGTGCTCCAGGCGGTGGCCTCGCGGCTCGAGCAAGAGGGCCGGCTCCGCGGTCCGCTGCCGTCATCGTTCCTCATCCCGGACCAGGAGGAGCCGCTGACGGCGGCCCCGCCGGTCGAGCGCCCGCCCATCGGAGTAGGGCACCTTCGGTGCCTTGAGACTTCGGCTTCGCCGAAGTCCCGGCTGGCGGTTGGCCAGCGCTAGCCGGCGGTGGCGTGAGCGCGACCCGCCGCCGCTACGCGTGCAGCGGGATCGACTGCGCGAAGTGGAAGACGTTGTCGGGATCGTAGGTCCGCTTGACCTTGGTCAGGCGGCTTAGGTTCGAGCCGTAGTAGGCGCGCTGCCAGTCGCTCAGGCGCGGATCGATGTAGTTCTGGTACGCCCCGCCGGTCGTGTAGGGCGCGAGCGCGTTGGCGGTGGCGGTCAGCCAGCCCTCGCCGGCGGCGAAGGAAGAACCCGAGGGAACGCTCCCCCATGTGACTGTCGCCTGGATCGCGCAGATGGCGTTGCGGTGCACGAACGCGGTCGCGTCCGGTCGCACCCGGTTGATCGCTCCCCCGTAGGCGTCGAAGGCCAGTCCTCCGCCGAGGCCGGGGTGCGAGGCATGCAGATGAGCGACGGAATTCACGGCCGCGGCCAGGCCGGGTCCGGGCAGCGGCTTGCCCACGTAGGCGGACTTGGCGGCGTAGGCCGAGCGCTGCAGCGTCCCGGCCGGGTTCTGGCTGCGCAGGTGGCACTCGGCCACGCTCTTGCCGTCGCATCCAGCCTCGACGAGCATCACATGCAGGTAGGGGTCGGGGCCCCCGATGAAGGTCGACGACGGGGGCGACCCGACGGCCGCCACCAGCCCGTTCACGAGCGAGGTGAGCGTGGACTTGGAGCCGACGAGGACCCCAGAGCTACGAGCGATGAGGCCGCTGCTCCCCGCGGAGAGGAGCTGGAAGTTCGACCACACCTCGTCGGGTGCGCCGTGCAGCCACGCGATCCAGCCACCGAGAGCCTCGGTGGCTGCCGCCCACGGCCAGTCGACGGTGAACAGGGTCAGCTCGGGGATCGGGTGAGCGTCGAAGGTGAAGGACGTGACCACCCCGAAGTTGCCCCCGCCTCCGCCGCGCGAGGCCCAGTACAGGTCGGCGTGGCTGCCGGCGCTGCACGTGAGCATGCGGCTGTCGGCGGTGACGATCTCGAGCGAGTGGATGGCATCGGAGGTGAGGCCGTATTTGCGGCCCACGACGCCGATCCCGCCGCCCAGGGCGAGCCCCGAGATGCCGACGGTCGGGCACGAGCCGCCGGGGACGAGCACGCCGGCGCGCGACAGGCCGTTGTAGAGGTCGATCAGGCGCGTGCCGGCCCCGACCGAAGCGCGCGATCCCTTGACCTTGACCGTGCTCATGCGGGTCACGTCGACCACGAGTCCCGATCCGGTCGAGTAACCGGCGTAGCTGTGCCCGCCGCAGCGGGGAATCGGGCGCACACCGTGGGCGCGGGCGAAGTCGACCGTGCGCTGCACGTCGCCGGGCGTGGCGCAGTAGGCGATCGCGGCCGGCCGGGCGGTGTCGAAGCGAGGGTCGAAGAGCTGGCGCGCGGTCGCATAGCCGCGGTCGGACGGGCGCACCAGGCGACCGGAGAGCGACTGTGCCAGCGAACGCCAGGCAGCGGCGTTCGGCGGGGTGATCGGTACGTTCTTGATGATGATCTCTTGGGTCATCGGCGTTCCCTCGCCGCTGACGATCGTCGTGCTCGTCGCCCGGCGTGCGCTCGCCGCGCTCCCGCACCCCGCCAGCGCCGGCACGGTCAGCGCGGCCACTGCCGCGGCGCTTTTGCGCAGGAAGCGCCGGCGATCGACGGGCGACCCAAGGTCGAGCGGTGATGGCCCAGGCGCGATCCGGGTAGCGTATGTCACATGGCTCTTATCACTCGCCCCCACGACGGATACCTCGGCGCCTACCGGCGCCACTTCGCCGAACCCCGGCGCGAGCGCGGTTTCCTCAGCGCCGTCGGCTTCACCACCACCTTCGTGGTCGTGCGGGGAATCACCCATTCGATCAAGGCAGGCATCGGTCCCTTCCACAATATGAGCGCCGGCGGCCGCCATCTCCACCACTGCACCTTCGGGATCTTCGGCCTGCTCGGCCTCGGCTACGTGTGGACGTACCAGCTCGCCGTCGGGATCCACCCGGGCAGCCGCGCCGCTTCGCGGGCCGCCGCGACCACCTACGGCATCGCC
>Ga0302325_10033209_pt1 | contig 10576 bp, 11 predicted proteins | sample Palsa_T0_2_FD_201948 | JGI IMG/M metagenome (GOLD analysis project Ga0302325, IMG submission 201948) | Peat permafrost microbial communities from Stordalen Mire near Abisko, Sweden - Palsa_T0_2 | ecosystem: Environmental > Terrestrial > Soil > Palsa > Peat permafrost | place: Sweden: Abisko...
TGGTCGGGCGTCCGCCCACGGGCGCCGGCGAGTCTCAGGTCGAGACGCTGTCATTCGCCTTCCAGAAGGTCACGATCGCGTTCACCAAGTAACGGGAGCGCCTCCAGACCCTCTCCACGGCGGTGAGGAGACCAATCTCCCTATTGTCGAGCGAATTAGTAGTCTTTATGGCCCACTATCCGATCCTGGAGGTCATACGTGTCCGCCACCGAAGAGCTGCTGGCCAACAATTCGTTGTACGCACAAGGGTTTGACAAGGGCGACCTGCCGCTTCCCCCCGGCAAGAAGGTGGCCATCGTTGCGTGCATGGATGCGCGTCTGAACGTGTACGGGGCGCTCGGCCTCAGCGAGGGCGACGCACACGTGATCCGCAATGCGGGCGGCGTCGTGACCGATGATGAGATCCGGTCGCTCGCGATCAGCCAGCGTCTGCTCGGAACCGAGGAGATCATCCTCATCCATCACACCGACTGCGGCATGCTCACGTTCACCGATGACGACTTCAAGAAGTCGATCCAGGACGACACGGGGATCAAGCCCGAGTGGGCCGCCGAGGCGTTCCCCGATCTCGACGGTGACGTCCGTCAGTCGATCGCCCGGATCAAGGCCTCGCCGTTTATTCCGCGCAAGGACTCGGTCCGTGGCTTCGTCTACGAGGTCGAGACAGGACGGTTGCGCGAGGTCGCCTAGCCAGCCGCCGCCGCGCGCGAGTTCGCTCGAGGCTTAGAGCAGGCTCCCGCGCGGCGGTACCACCCACAGCTTGGGCGCGAACGCGAGCACGGTCTCGGGAGGCAGTTCGCCGACCGTGTCGACGCCGGCCTTTTCGATCTCCATCGACAGCTCCCTCCAGCCGCGTGCGATCGGCGCGACCTTCGCGGTCGGCCCCCAACCTACCGTCGCCTTCAGCTCGGCGCCACGGAACTGCGCGTCCGCGCGCGTCAGGTCGCCGAAGGGCCGGTTCTCGCCGCGGATGAACACGGTCGCGGTGAGGGCCTTCGCCAGCTGGTCATCGGACTCTGACATCTCCCGTTCAGCTCCTTCTCGTTAGTTTGCGAGCGCGATCCGCCGCGCCGCGACGGCGACCTGACCATACGCAATCGCGCCATCGTTGCAGGGCAGGCGCTCAGGCATCAGCACACGCAGGCCCGCGGCCCGCAATCCTGCAGCGGTCTCGATCAGCAGGCGGCGGTTCTGGAACACGCCTCCGGACAGGACAACGAGGTCGGTGCCGTGCTCCGCCGCCGCCCTGCTGCACGCCGCGACCGTCGCGCCGGCGACGGCGGCGTGGAATCGCATCGCGACGACCCCGATCGGCACCCCGTCGGCAATGTCCGAGGTGAGCGCTTCGATCGTCTCGCGCGGGTCGAGTACGAGCAGCGCGCCGCTTCCCGACAATGCCAGCGGGTAGCGGCCCCGCTCGGCGGGGTCGCAGGCCGCCTCGAGCTCGATCGCCGCCTGGCCCTCGTAGTTGACCTCGTGGCGCAACCCGCACAGCGCCGCCACCGCGTCGAAAAGTCTGCCCATGCTCGTCGTCAGGGGTGACGCGAGGCCCGTTCGAGCCAGCTCGCCTACCTGCTCCCAAGCGCGTTCTGGCACACGACCCGCGAGCGCGTGCGGCAGTGACGGCGGGCCATCCTCGACCAAGGCGAGCCATGCGCAGGCCATCCGCCATGGTTGACGGATCGCCCGTTCCCCGCCGGGCAGCCGGGCCGGCAGCAGCATCCCCACGCGCTCGAAGCCGGCGAGATCACCGAACAGCAGCTCACCGCCCCACACCGTCGCGTCCTCGCCGTAGCCGGTTCCGTCGAAGATCGCGCCCAGCGCCGGACCCGTCTCGCCGTGCTCGGCCAGACATGCGGCAAGGTGGGCGTGATGGTGCTGCACGCCTACGAGCTCGACCCCTTCGCGCTGGTTGGCGTACTTGGTCGATAGATACTCCGGGTGCAGGTCGTGGGCGATCACCTCAGGAGCAACAGCGAACAGTCGCTCGAAGTGGGCCACGCCCTCCTCGAACGAGCGCAGCGTCTCATAGTTCTTGAGGTCACCGATGTGGTGGGAGACCCATGCGCGCGAGCCCTTGGCGAGGCAGAACGTGCTCTTCAGCTCGGCGCCGCATCCGAGCACCGCCTGTCGCGTCCCGCCTGGTAGCGGGATGCTGCCCGGCACGTAGCCGCGCGAGCGCCGCAGGAACGTGGTGTGACCGCCGACGATCCGCACCACCGAGTCATCGGTGCGGGTTTGGATCGGGCGGTTGTGCAAAAGGAACAAGTCGGCGATGCCCGCGAGCCTTGCCCGCGCGTCGTCGTCGCCATAGGCAATCGGTTCGTCTGAGACATTGCCACTGGTCATCACCAGCGTGGTCGCGGTGTCAGCGAGCAGCAGATGGTGTAGCGGCGAATAGGGGAGCATCACACCGAGCTCCGGCGATCCAGGCGCCACCGCCCGCGCGAGGTGGGCGTCCGGCCGCCGTGGCGCAAGCACGATCGGGCGCTCGGGCCCGAGCAGGCATTCCTCCGCTCCGGCGTCGAGCGAGACGAGCGTACGCGCGGTCGCGAGGTCCGGCGGCATCAAGGCGAAGGGCTTGTCCTCGCGGTGCTTGCGTGCGCGTAGCAGCGCCACGGCGTCCTCGTCGTCGGCGCGGCAGGCGAGGTGGAATCCCCCGATCCCCTTGAGCGCCAAAATCCTTCCGGCCAGCAGCGCGGCGGCCGCCGCCGCGACGGGGTCACGGGCGCCGCCGAGCGGGATCGGGGCCCCGCTCGCGTCGATCAGCGAGACCGAGGGCCCGCAGTCGGCGCATGCGTTCGGCTGGGCGTGGAAGCGCCGGTCGCCGGGGTCGTCGTACTCCGCCTGGCAGCGCGCGCACATGATGAAGCCGGCCATCGTGGTGAATGGCCGGTCGTATGGCACGCCCCGCACGATCGTGAAACGAGGGCCGCAGTTGGTGCAGTTCGTGAACGGATAGCGGAAGCGGCGATCATCGGGGTTGGTCAGCTCTGTGAGGCAGTCGGCACAGGTTGCGCTGTCCGGGGTTACGGGCGCATCGGGCACGCCCTCGCGCGGGCTCTCACGGATCGTGAAGCCGGCCGCACCGGTCGGCTCGCGATCCTCGGCGGCGACGTTCTCGACCCGGGCCAGGGGCGGGGCCTCGGGCGCCAGGCGGGTGAGGAACTGAGCGACCGGCTCGGGGCTGCCCTCCACCTCGATCAGCACGCCGCGAGCGTCATTGAGGACGAAGCCGTCGAGCTCGAGCTCGCCGGCTAGGCGATAGACGTACGGGCGGAAGCCGACTCCCTGCACGGTCCCCTCGACGCGTATCTGCGCCCGGCGTCGCGCCGCCACGGCCGCACCCGCCGGCCCGGCGCTCACGCCGGCGCCCCGCCGACCAGCTCGACCAGCTCTCGCAGCACGTGGTACGCGCTCGCCTGGGCCTCCTGGATCCGCGGTATGTGCTCGGATCGGGTAACGATCACGTGATCGGCGAGCTGATCGGCGGCCACCCGCCCGCCGTCGTAGCCGACCATCGCGAACGTGGTCAGGTGTCTGCGCCTCCCCTCGGCTAGGGCCTCGATCACGTTCCGCGAGTTGCCCGACGTCGACAGCGCGAGGAGGGCATCGCCCGGTCGCCCGTAGGCGATCACCTGACGCGAGAAGATCATCTCGGTGCCGACATCGTTGGCGATCGCAGTCAGGATCCCGGCGTCCTCGCACAGGTCGAGCGCGGGCCGTGGCTGCCAATCCGGACGGTCAGGGATCCGGAAGTCCGCTACGGCATCCATCGAGTCGGTCGCCGAGCCGCCGTTGCCGAGCACCAGCATCCTCCCCCCCTGATCGAAGCCCGCACGCAATGCCCCCGCCGCCGCGATCAGGGCCTCGCGATTATCGGTCAGCGTCTGCGCACGCAGCTCGTCGATCTCCTGCGCCTTCATCAGCACCGACCGTCGCACGTCTTCGACGACTGGTTCGAGCTCGGTCTCCGACTCATTCAGGAACGGGTAGAGGAAGCTCGAGGCGCCCGCATCATGGGTGCGCCTCTCGTCGCGGCCGCGTAGCAGCCCGCGATGGTCGAAGAAGACGTGAACCAGCTCCCAGAGGACGTGATAGAGCGTCTCGATCAGCTCCTGGCGCACGAAGCGATCGACGCTGGGAGGGATCGGCTCCCACTCGGCCCCGGCCGGGGAGAAAGCGATCGTCAGACATCCGCGGGCGCGCGCAAGCTCGAGCGCGCTCGCCGCCTCGCCGCCGTCCTCGTCGGTCCCGAACGCGATCGCGATGTCGTCGGGACCTACCACGAGCTCGACCTGAGCGCGCAGCTCCCCGCCCTCACCGGCCAGCCCGATCGCAGGTAGCGCGCGCTTGCCGACGATCACCGGATGCACGAACTCGACCGCGACATGGCGGGCGTCCGAACGAGCCGCCGGCGAGCGGCCGAACGCGATCAGCGTCCCGCCGCGGGAGAAGCGCTCGGCCATCTGGTGGCACAGGCGCGCGAGCGGCTCCGCCTCGGCGGCGAAGAAGCTCTGACTGGCATCGATGCGCTCGCGCAGCAGCTCGTCGAGGCGCGCGGATATATCGCCGGCGAGCGCGGCCTCCGTCATCCCGCTGCGACGGCCCCCTCGCGGGCCGCGAGCCGCAGCAGCCACTCGCGCCAGGTATCGATCCCCTCACCGGTGCGAGCGCTGACGAGGATCGTCTCCACGTCGGGATGGACCTGGTCGATGTTGTAGAGCAGCCGCTCGACGTCGAAGTCGATATGGGGAAGAAGGTCGATCTTGTTGATCAGCACCAGCTCGCAGGCGCGGAACATCAGCGGGTACTTGAGCGGCTTTTCCTCACCCTCGGTGACCGAGGTGACCATCACGCGCGTGTCCTCGCCGACCTTGAACTCGGCGGGGCAGACGAGATTGCCGACGTTCTCGATCACGAGCAGGTCGATCTCATCGAGCGGCAGCGACGGCACGGCCGAGCGGACCATATTGGCGTCGAGGTGGCACTCTCCGCCGAAGCTCGGATCGGTGTTCAGCTGGATCACGGGGATGTGCAGGCTCGCCAGCCGGTCCGCATCCATCGAGCCCTGGACATCGCCCTCGAGCACGCCGACGCGCACGCCGGGAAGGTCGGCGACGACTCGTTCGAGCAGCGTCGTCTTGCCGGCGCCCGGGGCGCTCATGAAGTTGATGACCTTCACGCCGGCGCGATCGAAGTCCGACCGGTTCGCCTGGGCGATCGTGTTGTTCGCGTCGAGTGCCTCTTCGACGACCTTCACCTTGGTGCGATGCATTCGGCCTCCTGGACCTCAATAGATTCGACCTCGAACTCGTTCCCACTGGCGACCTCGACGTCGCTCCCGCCGCAGGTCGGGCAGCGAAACGCGGGGATCTCGATGCCCCACTCCGTCGCACAGGGATTACATCGCAGCTTCGCGTCGATGATCTCGTACTCCAGCTTGGCGCCGTCGCAAACCGTGTCGCGCGCGACGAAGCCGAAGTAGAACTCGAGCGTCTCGGGAACGACCTGGCGCAGCCGCCCGATGCGTAGGCTCACGAGCTCGACGGGCCGGCCTTCGGCGTGTTTGACGACCGTGTTTACGACCGCCGAGCTCAGCGACAGCTCGTGCATCGCGTCATTCCGCCGGTTGGGTCTCGTAGGCGGCGTCGGTCTGCAGCTCGGCGATCGTCTCGAGCACCAGCTGAACCGCCGGCTCCAACGCGCCGGCCACGGACTCGCTGAGCTGGAAGCCGATCTCCGCGACGGTCTGCGGCTCGCAGGCGATCACGACGACCTTGCCCGGCCAGGCGCCGATCGACTTGACGAAGCGCAGCATCGTCTTCGGATCCATGCCGTGCGGGTTGATCGTCGCGCCGTCCTCGATGCTTCCGTCAATCGTTTCCTCGTCGGCCTCGATCACGTAGAGGGTGCCGGGGGTCCCGCCCTGCTCGCTGATGTCGAGCATCATCAGCGCGTCGTAGCCCCGCATCACCTCGTAGGCCAGGTTCAGGCCACCGGTACCGAAATCCATCACGGCGACCCCGCGAGGGAGCTCCAGCTCCCCCAGCCGCTTGACGACCTCGCTGCCGAAGCCGTCGTCGCCCATCCAGGCGTTGCCGATCCCGGCGATCAGGATCTTCCTGACGCGTTCGGCGTTGGGCGGCGGAGGGTCGAGGAAGTTCAGCTCGACCTGCTGGGAGGAGAGCGCAGACGCGGTCTGCTGGAAGCTGTGCTTCGGCGTCGTATCCTCCGGCGGCTCGTCCTGCTCGCGAGGCCGTGCCGCGGCTTCGGGCTTCTCTTCAGGGCTCATGTGTCGATCACCTCTACTTCGGGCGCGAAGAAGAACAGGTACCTACCGGTCTCCCGCATCAGCTCCTGCCCCGGATCGTCGTCGACGGTGACGCCGAGGTGCATCTTGCCGTCGTAGTCGGTGAAGATGCGTTCGATCGTGGCGGTGCGCCCATCGAGCATGCGGGCATGTAGATCCGCATCCGCGGACGGGCGGATTACCACCTTGCCACCGCGACGAAATGTCTTGCCGTCGATCACGGCCTCGTCCTGACCGGCACGGGGATCCTCGAGTCCCGGCGGCTCGGTCGGTGGCTCCTCGGTCATTGGGTCGCGGAACGGTTCGGGCTGCGGATCGCGAACGGTCACACGACCGTGGAGAGCCATGATTTCCTCGGGCGTGGCGCTCGCGGCGCGGGCGATCATCTCCCTGACGGTCGGGTCCTCGTCCGCCTCGATCTCCGCGCGCTCATCGTCGGTCAAGACCTGCACGTGGAGGAGCAACGCTTCCTCGATCTCGGTCGAGTCGAACAATCCGCCGCGGCTCTCCGGCGCGATCTGCGGGTGGTCCGGAAGCACGATCGCGGCGCCGACCACGGCATCGTCGGTCGCGGTCGCGAGCACGGGGTAAGTGTTGGTGCTCGTGCACAGGCGCTCGAGCGGCGAGATGAAACGGCCGCCGCTGACGCGCGCGATCGGATGCGTCGAGAGCATCGAGTACGCCAGCGCACCCGCGCGGTCGAGCCCGGCCGGGCACTCGGTACGGTTCTCGACGCGCACGCTGACCTCGAACGTGCCGTCGCGAAGTGGACGCGTCTGGAGACGCACGCCGACGACCAGCTCGATGTCGCCGCCGTCGAACCGCTTCTCGATCTCGATCGGGGCCCCGTCCAGCGCTCCGACCATCTTGCCGGCGAGATCGATTCGCTGCTCGGCGGCCTTGTTGCGGTCTCCGCCGGCCGCCAGGAAGCGGATCTCTCCCGCCAGCGCAGCGTCAGGCGGCGCGTCGAGCACGCAGCGCATCTCGAGGTGGTCGAACGTGCTCGTCAGCGTCGCCGCGTACGTCGGCGGATAGACGATTCCGAACGGCGTCGGCGTCGCGTTCTTGGTCGCACCGGGCGTGTACGGGTACAGCGCGTATCCCTCGAACAGGAGCGAATCGACGAGCTGCTCGAGCATGTCTGGCATTACGAGCTCTCCTCGAGCAGCTGCATGATGCAGGCATCAGCGGTAGCGAGCCCACGATTGACCTGCACGCGCTGCAGCGCGTCGATCGTCGCGCCGTTGAGCGCCACCCAGGCCGTGTTCGGGTAGTACATCTCGACCATGTCTTTCCAGGTTGCCACAGGCATCCGGTAGTCGCACGACCGCGTCCAGGGCACGAGGACCATCTGCATCTGACCGTCGTAGTCCTTGTAGTAGATCGTGCCGTTGAAGTGGAAGGCCAGCGGCACTTCGCCATCCGGCAGCGAGTGGAAGTACTTCGCGGCGGCGACCTCGAGCTCGTAGGAGCAGGCGATCGGCACCGACACGGTGGTCGAGCCGGTGAACGCCGGGACCACGATGTCGACCTGCGCCCAGACGAGGCTACGCGTCGTCACCGCCCAGCGCTCGGGCTCACCGAACAGGCCCTTCAGGCGTTCGTGCGTCGCGGCGTCGTAGGTGCGGCGTGCCGGCTCGAGCATCACCTGAATCGTCAGCGCGATCATGTACACCTGTCGCCCGCTCGACTCGGTGACGTGGAGATCGAAATTGAGCATCGGCGCGGCCGCGTACTTGACCGCGCTCACGCCGAGGATCGAGAAGTCGGGTTCCGGCCACGCGCCGAGGTCCATCGACGCGACCGTGGCTGCCCCGATCGCCGCGCGGCTGCCGGGCACGGCGCCCGCCCCGTTTCCAGCCTTGCTGCCGGCGCCGTTTCCAGCCTTGCTGCCGGCGCCGTTTCCAGCCTTGCCGGTGACGCCGCTCCACCGCTGGGCCGGCGCGCCTTCTGGCGGCTGTGCCACGGCGTCCTCCTCGGGTTCGCTCATGACGCCTTCTTCTCCAGGTCTTCGAAGAACTTGGCCACTGCCTCGTCCACGCCTGTGCCGCCTGAGATGCCACTCCAGTTGGCCTTGATCGCGCCGGTGAGCTCATAACAGCGGTCGATCGGCGCGATCGCATAAACGGGTGGGTCAACCATCCGGTTGGCGATCAGTCCCTCGATGTCGGGATCAATCTTCAAGCCCGGATTCAGCTCGATCAGCCGGTTCCAGGTGTCGAAGTGCAGTTCGCTCTCCGTCGCGCCGGCCGGACTCGGGTACATCGCGACTACGCACTCCGACGTAGTCGAGTACATGAAGAAGGCGAGCCCGATCGGGATCTGGAACCCTGCCCACACGTCGTCGGGCATGTGCAGGTCCGGCAGCCAGACCGTGCGGCTTCCCACGGGCCGGTACTCGGCGTCACCAGAGCGGAGCGCCCAGCAGCTCTCGCACGTGCAGACGATTCGGCGTTCCTCGATGTTGAGCATGTGCCGGTGATCCACCGGGATCGACGTGCTGCACAGGTCGCAGTGCTCGTCGGTCTTGGCTTCGGTCCCGTTCGGCGCCGCGGTGGCGCCGTTACCCGGCTGCGTGAGACTGCTTGGAGGCCTGGACGCCAGGCCACGCAGCCCGGTGACCATCTGCGAGCGTCGCCGCGCTGCGACGGCGTCCGCTATCGGCCGGCGCTCGCGCCGGGGAAAGCCATTTCCGTTTCCGGTCATAGCGCCAAGGCTACCCGAATGCGGCCCTGCTCCTGCAGCAGCGGAATCGGCTCCAGCTGCAGGTCATCTCCGTCGAGAGAGCGTCCCGCGCGCGGCAGGAAGTACGAACGTCCGCACGCCGGGCAGGCGAGCGCGCCGGCCGTCAGCTCACCGCGGTCAAGCTCTTGGCCGCCACAGGACGCGCAACGGTTGTGGTAAGCGAGCAGAGTTCCGTCGACGTTGGCGATCACGAGTCCGTTGCCCTCTACGTCGGTCGCGACCATCTTCTCGAGGCCCAGCCCGGTGACTCCCTCGACGTCATACCAGGACGGCGGACGGAACGGCGGGGCTGCCTGGTCCGCGGCCATCGGAAGACTCGCGCCTTCCGCGGGACCAACATTGAAGACTGGAAGCTCGAATCCGGTCGCAGCGGGGGCGTCGGCCATCGGCAGCGGCATGCCGGTCGTCGGATCCTCGTTGATTCCTTCGACCTCGAGTCCCCACAAGTCGGGTGCAGCTTCCTCGAGCGCCTGCTTGATCGCGAGCTCGAGCGTCGCCGAGGAGGCCTTGCAGTCGCTGCAGCTCCCCTGTAGGCGAATCCGCGCGACGCCATCCTCGAGGCTGATCAGCTCGACGTTGCCACCATGGGATTCCATGTAAGGGCGAACCTTCTCGAGCGCCTCGGCGATCCGGGTCTCAAGTGGAACCGGGTGCAGGTCGTGGATTAGCAGCAGGCTGGCGACATCCGGGTCCTCGGCGAGGCCGGCGGCAATTCGCTCGCCGGCCTCCCCGTCGGCGGCGAGGGCGCTGAAGATCGTCTCCAAGCCCGCGCCGTACATCTGCACGACCGTTGCCACGAGCTCCTCGGCCACCTCTCGGGTGGCCGAGTCGCTCGAGGCGTCGAGCCGCGACTGCAGCTCCTGTACACGTGCGACCAGATCCTCGCCGGACCCGGAGCCGACCGTGCTGTGCTGCTGTGCGGCTGTCTCGGTCATCGGTACCTCTACGCCATCGCCGTCGGCGTGTGCTGCTGCTTCGTTACGCGGCCGTTCCCTGTGTACATGTGCACGCCACACGGCAGGCACGGGTCGAACGACCGGACCGCACGCATGATGTCTACGCCCTTGAAGTTCTCCGGGCCGTTCTCCTCGAAGATCGGCGTGTTCTGCACCGCATCCTCGTAGGGGCCGGGAGTTCCGTAGACGTCACGCGGACTCGCGTTCCATGGCGTCGGCGGGTAGGGCTGGTAGTTGGCGACCTTGCCGTCGCGGATCACCATGTGGTGCGAGAGCACCCCACGGGCCGCCTCGTGGAAGCCGCAGCTGACTGCGCTGTCCGGGACCTTGAACTTGTTCCAGCTCTTGGTCCGCCCGGCCTGGACTTCCTTCATCGCACGCTCAACGTTGTGCATGCAGATGAGGGCGCCGTAGGCCTGGTGATACGTCCGCGCACGGTCACGCTCGACCGCGTTGGACTTCTCCGGCACCTTCCACTCGAGTTCCATCTCGGGCATCGTGGGCGAACGCGGCAGGACCATCTGGAGCGAGTGGCCCGTCGCCTTGACGTAGCCGAAGTCGA
>Ga0302325_10033210_pt1 | contig 10575 bp, 12 predicted proteins | sample Palsa_T0_2_FD_201948 | JGI IMG/M metagenome (GOLD analysis project Ga0302325, IMG submission 201948) | Peat permafrost microbial communities from Stordalen Mire near Abisko, Sweden - Palsa_T0_2 | ecosystem: Environmental > Terrestrial > Soil > Palsa > Peat permafrost | place: Sweden: Abisko...
GATGGGTTCATGCCGGCACTCGGCGCCGACTTTGCTGCTTCCAGAATGCAAGGGAGGTCGATCTACGTCTGTGATCCCAGTCACAGGCGATCAGACCTGTGACCCAGGTCACAGCGGGTGGCCTGTGACGCAGGCATGCTGAACCAAGGAGCACACCGCTATGAATGACAGCATTCTGAGATTCAGAACCATCGCCGTAGCCACCGACCTGGGCGACCCGTCGTCCGCTGCTCTCCGTTACGCCCAGACAATGGCACGCATGTATCGGTCGACCCTGGTGGTAGTGCATGTGATCGATCCGCTCGCGTATGCGTTTCCAGATGGCGCACCGTCGTTTCTGGCGGCAAACCAGGCGGCGGTTGTGGAGCTCAGGAAAATCGAAGAAAACTGCGTTGCGCTTGGCATTCCGGTTCGCTCGGTCGTGGAGAGTGGGGTCATCTGTGACCGGATCCTGGAGGCATTGCAGGAGCACCATGCAGACCTGCTGGTGTTAGGCACCCGCGCCAGGACTGCAGCGGGACGTGCTGCATTGGGTACGGTCGCGCGGCAACTTCTGGCCAGGTCGCGATGCCCCATTCTGACCGTTTCCCCCGACGCCGGGATTAATCTGCCGTGGGCTTGCTGTTGGGGACGCGTGCTCGCGGCGACCGATTTCTCGCCCGCGTCGGTCCGGGCAACACGATGCGCGCACCAGCTGGCGCTGAGGCAATTGATCGTGTTGCACGCTCCGGCTTGCGTACGAGAGTCGGGTTGCGCCCATTGCCAGGAGAAATTGCGTTTTCTCGCACCGTTCAATGAATCGCATACGGTCCCCGTAGAGCACATTGTTGCCGCGGGCGACGCAGCGGAACGTATCGTTGAATATGCTCGAAAATTCGCCGTAGATCTGGTCGTACTGGGCGCTCCGGAAGGTGAACTCGCAGAGGAAGACCTTTACACCAGCACTGTCTTGCAGGTGATTGCCAAAATCGGCTGCCCGGTCCTCTGTCTAACCTTGCCGGCTTCTTCCGCGGAGTTGAAGACGGAAGTTGCGCTCACGAGCGGCTTTTCGCTCTGACGGTCTACGATTTAGCGAGTAGCTTCGTGCTCCCGCCGTTCGCGCCGGATGCGGCTGGCCTGCATCAGTGCCAAAGCCAGGGGCAATCCTGCGTATTGGCGGTGCTGGCATTGGCGGCAGCGCACAGGATATTGCAGCAGCAACAGGCGCTCTAAATCCTTCATACGAAAGCGGGAGAGGCGGAAATTAGAGGAAGAGCACTCGGGACAAGTCACTGAATTCACCGGCTTCCATCACAAGAGGCTATAATCTATCCCGGCCCGTGCTTAGAGCTACTTTAGCACGGTGGCAGGCTTTCTCGGCGGCCGGCATGGCTTTCGTAGCCGAAGGGAAGGCAATTTCTCCGGCAGCTCACGTCTGGAGAAAAGCCTCAGGTGGTTTCTAACTGGATGAGGTCAACATGGTCTGGGATGTATCGTTTACGTGCGATATTTGCGGCAGGAAAAAGCTGGAGGCGAATCACTGGTGGATGCTCGTCCTGGGCGATGTCCCCTGCTTCGAGGAAGGCCAACCCCGTCAGCGCTTTACCCTGATGCCATGGAATAAGGCGGAGAGTGGGAACCCGGACTTCTACCATCTCTGCGGGCAGGGCTGCGCCATGCAGGCAATGGAACGATTCATGAACCATGGCAGCATTATGTCCGATAGCCTTTTGCATAGCGCCGCTGAAGCGGCGGCCAGTAACCAATCCCACTGAACGGCAAAAAACTAGAGTTCGAAGAGACCGGTCTTAGCGGCTGGCGCAGGGCGTTCCCGCTCCTTAAGTTGCAATTGCGGCGAAGGAGTCGAAAGTATGCTCAGGATCTCGCGCAACTCTTTACGCACTTTGTGTAACCGCACTTCGGCCCGCTGCGCTGCTTGTTGTTGCTGCGGCAAAGGAAGTTCCGGCTGACCAGCCCGTTTGCTGCGCGATTCCGCCTGGATCGCCTGGCGGGCGCCGGCGATGGTGTAACCCTCGTCATACAGCAGACGCTTCACGCGCAACGCCATCTCTACGTCGCGGCGGCGATAGAGCCGCTGACCGGTACCGCTCTTGTTCGGCTTCAGCTGGGTAAACTCAGTTTCCCAAAAGCGCAGAACGTAAGGGGCAACCGAGCACAAGCGAGCCACTTCCCCAATGCGAAAGTAGAGCTTGTCGGGAATTTCCGGTTTTTGCGGAGCGCGATGCTGAGGCAGGTGAGTAGCCATACTGGTATTCGTAAGCAACTTGCGTGAAGCTGCCTACGCTCAGAAGTATAGGTCAGCTTAGCTGAAATGCTGGAGCTTTTCTTGTGGGTGCAAGTGGATTTCTTGTCCCTAACACCAAGTGTGACAATGGCTCCGGTAACTTATCTGGTCGTTGTCTGCGGGATCGCGGAAGTTACGATTGGTGCGCGCTCCGGGCTGCCGTGTGGTGCGGAACGAAGATACTGGGCAGGCCAGCTGATGACGTCTCCCAATTCCTCTGCCGCATCGAGCGCCCAATGTGGTTGGCGTAAAAACTCCCGCGCGATCAGGACTATATCTGCCTGACCGGTGCGGAGGATGTGCTCGGCCTGAGCCGCTTCAGTGATCATGCCAACCGCGCCCGTGGCGATCTTTGCCTCGCGGCGAATGCGCTCCGCAAAAGGCGTCTGGTAACCCGGGCCAAGCTGCATTACTTGCCGGGTTGTCAGGCCGCCGGAGGAGACGTCGACTAAATCGACCTTATGCTGCTTCAGCACTTTGGCCAAAGCCACGGACTGCTCGATGTCCCATCCGCCCTCCGCCCAGTCGGTGGCGGAAATTCGCACCAACAGCGGAAGTTCAGCAGGAAGTACCGCGCGCACTGCATCCACTACTTCCACCAACAAGCGGATTCGATTCTCAAAGCTGCCTCCATATTGATCGGTTCGCTGGTTGCTCAAAGGAGAGAGGAATTCATGCAGCAAGTATCCGTGCGCGGAGTGCACCTCGACCAGGTCGAATCCCGCCTCCAGTGCGCGCTCGGTTGCCCGGACGAATGCCCTGGTAATTGCTTGTATGCCGGCAAGATCGAGGGCAACGGGCTGAGGGTAGGTATCAGAAAAACGCAGCGCACTGGGGGCCATTACATTTTCCCAGCCGCCTTCAGCGGGGGTGACATATCCTTGCTCCGGAGCCCAGGGGCGGGCCGTGCTGCCTTTGCGTCCGGAGTGCGCAAGCTGGATCCCGGCGAGTGACCCCTGCTGGTGAAGAAAGTCGACGATCCGGCGCAGGCCGGTGATGTGGTCATCCTTCCATAGGCCCAGATCTTGTGGGCTAATGCGTCCTTCGGGAAGCACGGCGGCTGCCTCGGTAAAGATCAGTCCCGCTCCGCCCACGGCCCTGCTGCCGAGATGAACCAGGTGCCAGTCATTGCTGAACCCGTCTTGGCTTGAGTATTGACACATCGGCGAGACGAAAACACGGTTGGGGACAGTCATGCCAGACAGCTGGATGGGCGAGAATAAGAGTGATTTAGACAAGGAAAGGCCTCTTGGCATCAGATGCAGCGCGTCCTCAGAAGTCGCAGTCATGAAAGCTGCCGACCTTCCTGACTTTTCTGGAACACGGAAGGGCCGGCGTGCGTACAGCACTTGGAGGAAAACGATTATGAAGGGTGGCATCCTCGTATTCACCGTGCTGGCGATGGTCCTTGCGTTCGTAGGTGGCTGTAAGGTGCAAGTGGACAAGTCCAAGGATGGCGAAGAGCAGAACGTAAAGATTGCCACTCCCTTTGGCGGAATTAACGTCAATCAGGACCAGACCTCGGCGGCCGAGCTTGGTTTGCCGGCCTACCCCGGGGCGGTCCAGGATATGACCGGCGAGGGGAGCAAGTCGGCCAAAGTAGACATGGGCTTCGGCTCCTGGAAGCTTCGGGTGAAGGTGGCCCATTACGCTACGGCGGATCGCCAGGATCAGGTCATCGCGTTTTACCGCAATGCGTTGAGTCAATACGGCAGCGTGATCGAGTGCGAGGGGAGCAAGCCGGTCGGCACCCCGGCCTCTACTTCAGAGGGCCTCACCTGTGAGAATTCAGACAGTCATACGGGAGAGACCGGCCGCTCTGACGATCTGCAATTGAAAGCCGGATCCCGTCATCATCAGCACCTGGTTCTTTTCAAAGACCGAAGCGGCTCCCAAACTCATTTCAGCTTAATTGCGCTGGATCTTCCCCACGGTTTCGAGACCGAGCAAAAGGGCACCAACTAAACGGGTTTGATTGCGCTCCGCTCGCCCCTGAGATAGCTTCAAGAGGGATGAACCTGATTTGCCATCGGTGTGGCGCGACCCTCAGCGCATCGGAACTGTTCTGCTCCACCTGCGGCTCCCCGCAATTGAAGTTTGCCCAGCAGGAAGAGGGTGAGACCGGATATGCGGGTGTGCGGGCACCCGGGCCGCCGGCGCGGGCCCAGGGCATCTCCTGGAAGGACGCAATCCTGGCGGCGCTTTTTGTTGCCGTGCCGGCGGGGCTGCTGAGTGCCGTTTCCGTCTTGTCCTGGGGATGCTGTTTATGGGTGGTTGGCGGAGCGGCGTTGGCCATCGTCGTGTATCACCGTCGAGCGCCCGCATTTCTACTGGAAACTCGCTCCGGGGTGCGGATCGGCGCCATGGCCGGGCTCATTGCCGCGTACAGCTCCGTGATCGCCACCGCAATTTGGCGGATGTTTGAGCGCTACGTTCTGCACCAGGGTTACGCCATCGATCAGTTCTACGACTCAGTCATCAAGGAGTCGACCGCGCTGGTGCAGGCCAACCCCGATGCCCAGGCGCAGTGGCAAACCTACGTACACTTCCTGTTATCTCCGGATGGCAGGGCAGCTTACACGCTGATGAATGCTGCCACCACGTCAGTGGCCATCATCCTCTTCTCCGCCATCGGCGGCGCCCTGGGTGTTCGGCTGCTGGCTCCGCGTAAATCTACTCTGGGCAACGGGTAAGCCTTCGTCTGCGGAAAGCCATACCTCAAATTCCCTAACGCAGCGAAAACAATGGTCGGGTGGCCCATCCTTCGCGCTCTTTGCGAAGGGTGGGATAAGCAGAATGTGCGGGGTAAGGGCGTCGGTTGTAGAGCAGTAGTCTCCCACCCTTCGCAAAGAGCGCGAAGGATGGGCCACCCGATCATTTGCGGCTTGGGGAAAAGGAAAAAGACGCGGGCTTCGCCTGCGCCACCTTGCCCCGCTTCGGTAACCCTCGTATCATCCGGCCAGAGCAATTATGAGCAAAGCAAAAGCGAGTGCGACCCCACTGCTGCGGGAAAAAATCCGCCTCATGTCAGCCTCGGAAATCGAGCGCACCCTGATTCGGCTGGCACACCAAATCATTGAGAAGAACAATGGCGTTCAGAACCTGGGCCTGGTGGGCATTAAGCGCCGCGGGGTACCCCTGGCGGAACGCCTGGGAGCCCTGATCAGCGGCATCGAGAAATCGCCCGTCGATACCGGAGTTCTGGACATTAATTTCTACCGCGACGACCTTTCGACCCGCGATATCCGGCCGGTCGTGGTTCCAGGAGCCATCGGCTTCGACATCGCCGGACGGGACATTATTTTGATCGACGATGTTCTCTACACCGGGAGAACCATACGCGCGGCGCTGGATGCGCTTTTTGACCACGGCCGCCCGAGGCGCGTACAACTGCTGGTGCTGATTGACCGCGGTCATCGCGAGCTGCCGATCGAGGCCAGTTTTGTGGGCCGTCACGTGCAGACCACGGCGCGCGAGATTGTCGAGGTCAAGCTGCGAGAGATCGACAACGATGAGAAAGTGATCCTCGTCGAACGCGGCGATTAGACACTCCTCCGTCACCTCACCCATGCCAACCACGAAAGCCATCCCGGAGCCACCCGGCGCGACCTCCGCCTGCTCGCGGTCGCTGCTCTCCATCGCCTCGCTGGGGGTCGACGAAGTCTCTGCCATCCTCCGTCTGGCCACCGAGCTGGAAGAGGAAGACGCGGTCGCGCGCGCCCAGCGGCTGGCCCATCGGCGGGTGGCGCTGCTCTTCTACGAAGCCAGTACCCGCACCCGGACCTCCTTCGAGTTGGCAGCCAAGGGCCTGGGCGCAGACACGGCGCTGATCAGTTCCCAATCTTCGTCAATTGAGAAGGGGGAATCGCTGAAAGACACCGGGATCACGCTGCGCGCCCTGGGCGCGGAATGCATTATCCTGCGCCACCTCTCTTCCGGGGCGCCTTATCTCCTGGCCAAGGTCACCGGGCTGCCGGTGTTGAATGCCGGCGACGGCATGCATGAGCATCCATCCCAGGCACTTCTGGACGTCAGAACGATGCTCCAGGCACTGCGACGCTCCGAAAGGGACCCAGGCGAGACGCTTTTGCAAGGGATTACGGTGGTGATCACGGGCGACATTCTGCACTCCCGCGTGGCCCGCTCGAATGCGCTTTTACTGCCGCGGCTGGGGGCTCGAGTCATCCTGTGTGGTCCGCCCGCGCTCCTGCCCGAGGTGGCACTCGAACTCGGGCCCGGGATCAGCATCGAGCGAGACTTTGATCGGGCGCTCAAGCAGGCGCAGATTGTCATGATGCTGCGTATCCAGAAGGAACGGTTGACCGGGGTCCACATTGACCTGGAAGAGTACACCTCACGCTATCAGTTGAACCGAGAGCGGCTGCGCGCGAGCGCGCCGGAGGCGATCGTCATGCACCCGGGGCCCATGATCCGCGGTCTCGAGATCTCGAGCGAGGTGGCGGATGGCCCGCAGTCGAGGATCGCCGAGCAAGTGCGAAACGGCGTGGCCATCCGCATGGCTTTGATTCATCGTGCGCTGGTGGACCGGGAGCCCGGTCCGGTTAAGCAGCCTGTGGCGAAGAAGCGAGGCCGCGCGTGAGCGCGATACTGATTCGCGGCGGTCGCCTGGTCGATCCTTCGGCCGGGATAGATGCGGACCGCGATGTCCTGCTCAAGGACGGCCGTGTGGTTGCTGTTGAGCCCCCAGGCAAATTGAACGCCGCGGGTAAACAGGCAGAAGCGGAGATCGTCGAGGCGAAAGGCCTGGTGGTTGCGCCGGGGCTGGTCGATATCCATGTCCATTTGCGTGAGCCGGGACAGGGCTACAAGGAAACGATTGCCACTGGGACTGCGGCAGCCGCGGCGGGTGGATTTACCAGTGTGTGCGCCATGCCGAATACGGTTCCAGTCAACGATTCGGTGGAGACGACGCGCTGGATGCAGAGTACGGAGCGCAATCCGAGTGCGCGGGTGTTTCCCATTGCAGCGGCAACGCGTGGCAGTTCCGGGGAAGCGCTGACAGAATATGGCTCGCTTAAGGCAGCGGGTGCGGTGGGGGTCAGTGATGACGGAAAGCCGATCCTGGGCGAGGCCATCATGCACCAGGCGCTGGCTGCGGCTGCGCGGGCCGGCCTCCCGGTGATCCAGCATGCGGAGGACACGCGCATGACCGGGGGATGCTCCATGAACGCTGGCGCGCTTGCTTTCCGGCTCGGCTTGCGAGGAATGCCCGTGGCTGCGGAAGCCGGCTTAGTGGAACGCGATATTCGTCTCTTGAGTGAACTCAAGGGAGGCCGTGCCCATTTGCACGTCGCCCATTTATCGACCGCGGCGGCGCTGGATGCGGTTCGTAAGGCGCGGCGCAATGGTTTGCACGTCACGTGTGAGGTGGCGCCGCATCACTTCGTACTTACCGAGAGCGAGGTGGGTGAGTACAACACCAATGCCAAGATGAATCCGCCGCTGCGGTCTGAATCGGACCGTAAGGCGATGATCGAGGGATTGCTGGACGGTTCCGTTGATTGCATCGCTACCGATCACGCTCCGCATGCGACCCATGAAAAAGAGCAGGAGTTCGAACGAGCGCCGAATGGGATTACCGGGCTGGAGTCGGCGCTGGGTTTGACCCTTGATCTGCTGCATCGCAAGCATAAGGCCTCGCTGAGCCGGTTGATTAGCCTGCTGAGCACACAGCCGGCGGCCCTGTTAAACCTGCGCGGCCGGGGCACCCTGGTGGCCGGCGCCTGGGCGGATGTGGTTCTCTTCGATCCCAAAGCGGAGTGGACCTTTCGCGCCGCTGCCACCCGATCCAAGTCGAGCAACACTCCCTTTGACGGCTGGACGATGCTGGGAAAAGTGCGCCTGACCATCAGCGAAGGCCGGGTAGTCTACCGCGCCGATTAGCACTCGAAGTTCGAAGGTTTTAACCGCTCTAGGAAGAGGATGGATCCGGCTGCCACCCCGACGAGCAGCCCCAACCAAAAGCGGGTCACCGGCATATTGCCGTGCCAATGCAGCATTCCGCTGCCAACGTCGACCAGATTAAACAGCATAGCTACGGCCAGCAAGCGAAAGGCCGAGACCTTTCCCATCCGCAGGAACATACCCACCGCGACCCCGCAATAAATACCCAGGCAGCGCACGCACACGGCGACAGGCGAGCCTCCGATGACGAAACTCCTGGCCGGATCCTGATGACAAAGGCGGGAGAAAAAGCTGCGGATAACCAACGCAGTCAGAGGATGGGTCGCAGCCAGCAGCGGCGCAACCAGCGGAGCGAGAGCCAGGACCAGGACGGCCAACGGGAGTCTCAGTTTCATGATCCGCTGCATACAATTATCTACCACTAAAGTGTCGCATCGGTTCCTCGAAGTTGAAGGTACCCTTTCGTCTGAGGCGCCTCCCCCATGAATGCATCCCCCATCCGCAGGCGAGCGATCGCCGCGATTCTGGCCTCCGCGATCTCGTTGGCCGGTTGCACCAATAAAGCGAGCACTGCCCCTGCAGGACAGACTCCGGCAGGCACGGCGACCACCAGTCCGGACGGTACGAATACCGCCAACGCAGCTCCGGCGACCCAAGCACCAGCACCAGCACCTCAGCCGGCTCCGCTGGTCCTTCCCCGAGGTACCCGGTTGGAAGTGCGCTTGAATAGAACGATCGACGTAAAACACACGGAGTCCGGCGACCGGTTTAACGGCTCCCTGGCCCAGGCGGTCGTTGTCGGCAACACCATCGCCGTTCCCCAAGGGGCCGGCGCTACGGGAGAAGTGTTGCTCGCCCACAGGCGCGGCAGATTTAAAGGGCAGTCGACGTTGGCCTTGACGCTGACCCGTCTGGACGTCAATGGCACCGCCTATCGCATCGATACCGGAACCCTGGCCCGAAGCAAGAAGGGCAAAGGCAAGCGTACGGCCGCTTTCATCGGTGGCGGTGCGGGCATGGGCATGCTGATTGGAGGGATTGCAACCGGTGGGGTTGGCTTGCTCGTCGGCGGCTTGGCCGGCGGTGGCGCCGGCGCCCTGGGCGCGGCCTTTACCGGCAATCGCGATCTGTCGATCCCCGCGGAAACGGTAGTGACCTTCCGTCTGCAGGATGCACTCACCCTGGCGCCGGAGACCCAGGTGAGCGCGCTCCAACCACAGTAGAAGTTTGACATCTGATTGACCCAGCAGCCATGGTGGATCCATGGGGATCCTCCTGTTCGCCTTTTTGATCGGCTGCGTTTGCGGCCTGCGCTCGATGACTGCTCCAGCGGTCGTCGCGTGGGGGGCTCATCTGGGCTGGCTGCACCTCGACGGCTCGTGGCTGGCCTTTCTGGCTAACAAAATCTCTTTGGTGGTTTTTTCGTTGTTTGCCGTGGGCGAGCTGATTGCCGACAAGCTGCCCTTCATCCCGCGGAGAACGGAGGCTGGCCCGCTCGGTGTGCGCATTATCTTCGGCGCCCTTTGCGGAGCGGCCTTGTGTCTCTCCGGCGGTGCAGCGCTCATTCCCGGAGCAATCCTGGGAGGACTGGGCGGGATCGCCGGCGCTTTCGCAGGTTACAACTACCGCCGCTGGTTGAGCCGCGGAGCGAAGCTTCCCGATCTGCTGGTCGCGCTGTTGGAAGACCTGGTGGCGGTGGGCGGTGGCCTCCTGCTGGTTTCCCACCTTTGAAATTCGATACCTCTCACACTTGCGGGCATCCTAACTTTGGCCTGGAGGATTGGCATGGAAGAGTTTGACGCCATCATTATCGGCTCGGGTCAGGGCGGCAATCCCCTGGCCGAGGCGCTGATCGCAGCGGGTAAGAAGACGGCAATGATCGAGCGCCAGGATGTCGGCGGAACTTGTATCAATCGCGGTTGCACTCCCACAAAGACGATGGTGGCCAGCGCGCGCGTCGCCTGGCTGGCACGCCGCGGCGCCGATTATGGGGTCCACACCGGCCCCGTAACCGTCGATATGGGCAGGGTTCGGGAAAGAAAGCGCGCCATCGTCAGCAGCTTTCGCGAGAGCCGCGAAAAGCGCCTCGAAAAAGTAAAGGCGGATCTGATACGAGGGGAAGCTTCCTTTACTGGCCCGAGGCAACTACGCGTCGCCCTCAAAGGTGGTGGAGAACGGTTGCTGCGTGCGGACCAGATCTTTATCGATACCGGGACACACAGCGCCAAGCCGGCGATCGCGGGTCTTGATGCCGTTCCCCATCTAGACAACGACAGCATCATGGAGCTTGACCGTGTGCCGGAGCACCTGTTGGTTTTGGGAGGCGGCTATATCGGGGTGGAGTTCAGCCAGATGTTTCGACGCTT
>Ga0302325_10033211_pt1 | contig 10575 bp, 8 predicted proteins | sample Palsa_T0_2_FD_201948 | JGI IMG/M metagenome (GOLD analysis project Ga0302325, IMG submission 201948) | Peat permafrost microbial communities from Stordalen Mire near Abisko, Sweden - Palsa_T0_2 | ecosystem: Environmental > Terrestrial > Soil > Palsa > Peat permafrost | place: Sweden: Abisko...
TAGTGACGGTTCGGGCTCTCGTATTCCACGTGAGCCACCGCGATCGTCACCGTCTTGGTCTCATCGCGGACCGTCCCGCCCTTGGCGATGTCCTTGTAGCTGATCGCCTTCGCGAGGCCCTTCTTCGACTGCACCTTCACCAGCGCAGCCGTCAGCGTCGTCTTGCCGTGGTCGATGTGACCGATCGTCCCCACGTTCACGTGCGGCTTGTTGCGGACGAATTTCTCCTTGGCCATGACTGAAGGTCTCTCCTGTGACTAGGTGTCGAGTTTCGTTTGCCGTTGCCCGCGTGGTCTTCGCACGGTCAGCCCTTCATCCTTGCGATGATCTCTTCCTGGATGGCCGGCGAGACCGGCGCGTAGTGGGAGAACTGCATCGACGACGTGCCGCGCCCCTGGGTCATCGACCGCAGGTCGGTGACGTAGCCGAACATCGTCGCGAGCGGTATCTCCGCGTCGATGACCTGCGCGTTGCCGCGCTGGGACATCCCGAGGATGCGGCCCCGGCGCGAGTTGAGGTCGCCGATGACGTCGCCCATGTACGCCTCGGGGACGACCACTTCGATCTTCATGAGCGGCTCGAGGATCACCGTGCCGGCGCGCTGGGCGCCCTCCTGGAAACAGAGCGACGCCGCGACCTCGAACGCCTGCGCGCTCGAGTCGACTTCGTGGTAGCTGCCGTCCGTCAGCCTGGCGCGCATGTCGACCAGCGGATAGCCGGCGATGACGCCGCGGGCCATCGCCTCGCGAATGCCCTTCTCGATCGCCGGGATGAACTCCTTGGGGATCACGCCGCCGACGATGTCGTTCTCGAAGACGAAGCCGGAGCTGCGCTCGAGCGGCTCGATCTCGAGGACGACGTGCCCGTACTGGCCTCGGCCGCCGGACTGCTTGGCGTACTTGTACTCGCAGTCGGCCTTCTTCGTGATGGCCTCGCGGTACGCGACCTCGGGCTTGCCGATGTTCGACTCGACTTTGAACTCGCGCTTCAGCCGGTCGACGATGATCTCGAGGTGCAGCTCGCCCATGCCGCTGATGATCGTCTGGCCGCTCTCTTCGTCGGTGTGGACGCGGAAGCTCGGGTCTTCTTGCGCCAGCTTCTGCAGGCCCACGCCGAGCTTCTCGACGTCGACCTTGGTCTTGGGCTCGATGGCGATCGAGATGACCGGCTCGGGGAAGATCATCTTCTCGAGCAGAATGGGGTGCTTCTCTTCGCAGAGCGTGTCGCCGGTGCGCGTGTCGCGGAAGCCCACGGCGGCGAAGATGTTGCCGGCGTCGGCCTCCTGCACCTCTTCGCGCTTGTTCGCGTGCATGCGCAGGATGCGGCCGATGCGCTCGCGCTTGTCGCGCGACGAGTTGAGCACCATCGTGCCGCTCGAGACTTTGCCCGAGTAGACGCGGAAAAATGTCAGGTTGCCGTGCGGGTCGTTCAGGATCTTGAACGCCAGCGCGCTGAACGGCTCGTCGTCGGAGGCCTTGCGCTCGAGCGTCGGCGTGTCCTTCTTGCTCGGGTTGATGCCCTGCACGGGGGGGATGTCGAGCGGCGACGGCAGGTAGTTGACGATGGCGTCGAGCAGCATCTGGACGCCCTTGTTCTTGAACGCCGAGCCGCAGACGACCGGCACCAGCTTGAAGCCGATGGTCCCCTTGCGGAGCGCCCGGTGGATCATGACATCGGTCACCTTCTCGGCGTGCCCGTCGAGGTAGACGGCCATGATCTCGTCGTCGATGTCGGCGCACGACTCGATCAGCTTGTCGCGCCACTCCTGAGCGGTCTTCTTCAGGTTGGCGGGGATCTCGATCCACTCGAACTTCTGCCCCTTCGACTCGTCGTCGAAGACGGCGGCCTTCATCTTGATGAGATCGACGATGCCCCGATGCTGGTCTTCTTCGCCCAGCGGCCACTGGATGGGCACGGGGTTCGTCCCGAGGCGTTCCTTCATGCTGCTCACGCACATGAGGAAGTCGGCGCCCACCTTGTCCATCTTGTTCATGAACGCGATGCGAGGCACCCGGTACTTGTCGGCCTGGCGCCACACCGTCTCGCTCTGCGGCTCGACGCCGTTGCCGCCGTCGAACACCGCCACGGCGCCGTCGAGGACACGGAGGCTGCGCTCGACCTCGATCGTGAAGTCGACGTGGCCGGGGGTGTCGATGATGTTGATGCGGTGGCTGACGCCCGTCGCGGGCCCCTCGAGCGGCCGCCAGAAGCAGTTGGTCGCCGCGGAGGTGATGGTGATCCCGCGCTCCTGCTCTTGGACCATGTAGTCCATCGTCGCGGCGCCTTCGTGGACCTCGCCAATCTTGTAGTTTACACCCGTGTAATAGAGGATGCGCTCCGTTGCCGTCGTCTTGCCGGCATCGATGTGCGCCATGATCCCGATGTTTCGGGTCCTCTCTAGCGGGTACTCGCGAGCCACGAACGTCTCTCCTAAAAGTCCTTCTTGCGGGTCTCTGGTGTGTCTTGTTCGGCGCCGAATGCACGAAACCCCCTCTGGCCTTCTCTCCCGCGGTTTTGGGAGAGCGCCGCAGGGTGCGGCGTGGATCCAGAGAGGGTGTCGGGGCACTGCTTCTGTTGAGCGGTGACCCGATCCTTATGTCGGCTTCGTCATGGGCTAGGGGGGTTCAGCTCCTCGTCGTCGTCACGTTCCGTAGCTTGGTGGCGCGGGCCGCGCTTACCAGCGGTAGTGCGCGAAGGCCTTGTTGGCCTCGGCCATCTTGTGCGTGTCGTCCTTCTTCTTCACCGCGTTGCCTCGGCCGTTCGCGGCGTCCACGAACTCGGCCGCGAGGCGCTCGCGCATCGTCTTCTCGCCGCGGTCGCGGGCATACAGCACCAGCCAGCGCATCGCCAGGGTGACCCGTCGCTCGGGACGAACCTCGACCGGGACCTGATACGTGGCGCCGCCGACGCGCCGGCTCTTGACCTCGAGCTTGGGCTTCACGTTGTCGAGGGCCTTGCGGAAGACCTCGAGCGGGTCCTCCTTGAAGCGCTCCTGGATGACGTCGAGCGCCCCGTAGAGGATCCCCTCGGCGGTGGCCTTCTTGCCGCCGTACATGAGGGTGTTCGTGAACTTGGTCACGAGCTTGTCCTTGAACTTGGGGTCAGGGATGATGCGTCGCTTGGGGACTTCGCGGCGGCGGGGCATGGGTCGGTGTCCTCAGGCCTTGGGGCGCTTCACGCCGTACTTGGAGCGCTTGCGGTTGCGGTTGATCTTGTTGGTCGAAGAGGGGCCGATCGCCCCCGACGCATCGAGCGTCCCGCGCACCACGTGGTAGCGAACGCCGGGGAGGTCCTTCACGCGGCCGCCGCGGATGAGGACGACCGAGTGTTCTTGCAGGTTGTGCCCCTCGCCCGGGATGTACGAGGTGACTTCCATGCCGTTGGTGAGCCGGACGCGGCACACCTTCCGCAGCGCCGAGTTGGGCTTCTTCGGCGTCGTCGTGTACACGCGGACGCAGACGCCGCGTTTCTGCGGGCAGGCCTTGAGGGCGGGCGACGCGGTCTTCACGCGCGCCGCGAGCCGGCCATGACGGATGAGTTGGTTGATTGTGGGCATCGTTTCGAGTGGAACCCCTGCAATCCCGCGCGAGGCGCACCTCGGCACGCCCCCGAAAACACGGGGAGGCGCAATCTACTTACCGGCTGGGTCCTGTCAAGAGATGGCGGGGGGAGCGCCTTGCCTGCTACGCCAATGTGGACCAAATTGGGGGCGGCCGCCGCCCCCCGAGGTGGCTGTGACGCTGGAGATCCCGCTCGAAGCGACGGCCGAGGCTGTGCGGAGCGCGCTCAGCCCGGTGCGCAGCGACTTCTCCGTGGCCCTAGTGTGCCCCGGGAACGCGTTTGCGGTCGGCGCCGTCATTCGCGTGGCGCACAGCTTCCTCGCTCGGGAGATCTTCGTGGTCGGCGATGGCGGCTGGTACGAGAAGGCGTCGATGGGCATGCACAAGTACGAGACGGTCGTGCGGGTGCCCGACGCCGATGGCCTGCGGCGCGCCGTCGCGGGGCGGCCCATCTGGGCTGTGGAGAGGGAGCACGCCAGGCGCTCGGTCCTGTCGGTCGATGCGTTCCCTGCCGGAGTCGTGTTCGTCTTCGGGAGCGAGCGCTTCGGTGTTCCCCGGGAGTTGCTCGACCCGGCCGACGAGGTGATCGGGATCCCGATTTATGGCGTGAACAACTCGCTGCCAGTAACCGTCGCCGCGGGCATCGTCATGCACGAGTGGGCAAGGCGGCGCTACGCGAGCGGCGCCGTCGTGTGAATCCCAATACCCATGGTTTTCGCGCCAACTTGGCCCTCTCTTGGGTGGTGAAGCACAATTACCTACATGCAGCCTTCCAGGTCAGGGCACCGGCTCGCAGCGTGCTCCGAGTTTCCCAATGACAACCCGGAGCTTCACCGCGGCGCCATCTGGGTGTCGACCGCGGTGGGCGCCCCGCCGGTCTGCGAGCTGCCAAGTCGGGACGCCGAGGTCGTGGCGGCATCGCCGGACCCCCTCCCCTTGGACGACGAGATGGTCGAGCCTTTCGACGACGACGATGACGCCGAACCCATCGAGATCGTGGACGATCTAGCCTTCGACGAGGCCGCGTTCGACGAGCCGGTGGACCCGATGGTCCTCGAGGCCGCCCCCGAAGACCCGTTCGCAAAGCTCGCCGGCGTCGTGAAGGACGTCGCCGTCGCGTTCGGCGCGGGTGCGGACGCGGCTACCCAGCTGGATGTGCTCCTCGGCCTGCAAGCGACGGAGGCTTCCCCGATGCCCCAGGCCGCCGCCTGGCGCGGCATCCTGCGAGGCGAGAGCGAAGACTACGAGGCGTGCGGGTCGACGACGCTCGACGAGTGGGCGGCGAGCCTGGTGGCCCGCGTGGTGGGCGGCGCACCCCGGGCCGACGGGATCCGCCGCGAGCTACGGCGGCGCGGGGTCGCGGCGTTCGGCCTTGTGGCCTGAGGCAGAGGGAACGCCTCTGTAGCCCCCCTCGTGCCCGTGACAGCAGAAAATTTCTCCGTATCCGCCGTCTCACTCGAGCAATACCGTATCGCCCGCCGTTGATGCTGTACGCGCCTTCATCCATACTGCGCCCCACTTTGAGGAGGCAGTAATGCGTAAGGCAGTGGCGTGGACGGCAGTGATCGTGGGTTCGTTGGGCGCCGTCATCGCGTGCTCATCCAAGAGCAACGGTGGGGGCGGCTTCGGGACCGGTGAGGACTCGGGCGTCACCGCCGAGGACGGCGGCGGATCGAGCAGCGGGGCCAGCAGCACCGGCGGGTGCGAGGGCGGTTCCTCGTACTTCTCGCTTCTTCCCACGGCATGTCAGACGTGCGCCCAGGAGATGTGCCCATCCGTCGTTTCCTCATGTTGCAGCATCACCTGCGCGACCAGCTGTTCGGCGTGCGAGTCTACGTGCCTCGCAGCGCTCACGGGCTCCTCTTCATCGGGCGGAGGCTCGGGGACTTCGTCGAGTAGCTCCTCGGGCGGGAGCTCCTCCAGCGGCGGCTCGAGCGACGCGGGCGCCAGCTACTGCACGCGGCTCCAGAGCTGCTGCGACTTCGGCCAGTGCGGATGCACGGCGGTCGGCTTCCTCAGCGCCGACGCGGGCGCAGCGTGCAACGACGCCGTTTCGACCAACAACACGTCGGAATGCGGGGTCTATTACAACCTCGTCAAGTCCGGGGGTGCAGCGCTCGGCGTCACCTGCACCGAGTAGATCAGTCAGACGGGCAACGCGTCCGGGATCCGCGTGAGGCCGAGCAGTGCGGCCGCGGACAGGCCGCGTTTGGCCCCGGACGCTTGCGGGATCCGTGGAAAGGGCTCTTGCGCCGGTGCCTCGTCGGCATCGGCACGGGCGTGTCTTTTGCTCACTCGGACGGGATGCCATACTGGAGGGCAGCCCATGGAGGGAGACGTCACCGTCCAAGTCCTTCGCGAGATCCGCGACGAGGTTCGCGAGGTCCGCAATGAGCTCCAGCAGACGCGCGTCGATCTGAGCGCCCGGATCGACGAGACGAACGTCCGCCTCGACGAGGCGAACGTCCGCATCGGTCAGGTCGAGCGCCGACAGACAGAGAGTGAAATCCGCCTCGCGACCGAGCTCGTCGCGGTCGCCGTCGCGGTGCGCGAGGTCCGCGACGAACTCCGGAAGGACCGCGCGTTGAGGCGGCAGGTCGACGACCACGAGCGGCGCATCGGAGCCCTGGAGAAGGCTCACGGCGAATAGCCCCCATGAGGGCGGGAGCGCGGCTTCAACCGCCGCGCTCCCCGTTACGCAGCCGCTACTCTTCGTTGACGGCGGTGAGCGTTGGTTCGGCCTGACGCGGAGGGGCCGGGGGCGGATAGTGCTCCGCCCCGTCGTCCTCGACGACGACCTTGAGCTGGCGGTACGCCGCCAGGCCGGTGCCCGCCGGGATGAGGCGGCCCATGATGACGTTCTCCTTGAGGCCGCGCAGGTAGTCGATCTTGCCCGAGACAGCCGCCTCGGTGAGCACCTTCGTAGTCTCCTGGAACGAGCTCGCGCTGATGAACGACTCGGTCGAGAGGCTCGCCTTCGTGATGCCGAGCAGCAGCGCCTCGGCCACGGCGGGCCTGCCGCCGCGCTCGATGATGCGCTGGTTCTCGCGTTCGAAGATGTGCTTCTCGGCCTGCTCGTCGATGAGGAAATTCGTGTCGCCCACGTCCTTGATGCGGACGCGCCGCAGCATCTGGCGGACGATGACCTCGATGTGCTTGTCGTTGATGGCGACGCCCTGCAGGCGGTAGACCTGCTGGATCTCGTTCACGAGATACGCCGCCAGCTCCTTTTCGCCCTTGACGCGCAGGATGTCGTGCGGATTCGCCGGCCCATCCATGAGCGGCTCGCCCGCGCGCACCCGGTCGCCCGGCTGCACCTGGATGTGCTTGCCCTTCGGGATCAGGTACTCGCGTGCCTGGTCGGCGAGGGGCGCGCCGTCCGGGGCGAACGGCGTGATGAGCACCTTGCGCTTGCCCTTGGTGTCCTTGCCGAAGCTCACCTCGCCGTCGATCTCGGCGATGATGGCGTGGTCCTTGGGCTTCCTGGCCTCGAAGAGCTCGGCCACGCGCGGGAGGCCGCCCGTGATGTCCTGCGTCTTCGTGGTCTCGCGCGGGATCTTGGAGAGGACGTCGCCGGCGCTGATCTCGTCGCCGTCCTGCACGACGATGTTGGCGCCGACGGGCAGGAGATACCGCGCGTCGAGCGTGCTGCCCGGCAGCTTGAGCGTCTCGCCCGTCTTCGGGTTCTTCATCGAGATGCGCGGGCGCAAGTCTGCGGCACGCGACTCGACGATCACCTTGCGCGAGAGGCCCGTCACCTCGTCGAGCTTCTCCGTCATCGTGACGCCTTCGACGATGTCGCCGAACTTCACGATGCCGCTCACCTCGCTGAGGATCGGCAGCGCGAACGCGTCCCACTCCGCGAGGAGCTGGCCCGCCTTCACCTTGTCGCCCTCGTTGACCTTGAGCAGCGCTCCGTAGACGAGGCGGTGATGCTCGCGCTCGCGGCCCGTGTCGTCGACCAGCACGATCTCGCCGTGGCGGTTCATCACGATGGTGCCGTCGAGCTTCTTGGCGACGTTCGCGTTGCGGATGCGAACGTGGCCCTCGTTGCGTGCCTCGAGCGAGCTCTGCTCGATCTTGCCGCGGGCCGCCGCGCCACCGATGTGGAACGTGCGCATCGTGAGCTGCGTGCCCGGCTCGCCGATCGACTGGCTTGCGATGATGCCGATCGACTCGCCGATGTTCACCTTGTACCCGCGGGCGAGGTCGCGCCCGTAGCACTTGGCGCACACGCCGCGCTTCGTCTGGCAAGTGAGCACCGAGCGGATGACGACCTCCTCGATGCCCGCGTCCTCGATGACGTGGACGAGGGCTTCGTCGAGCTCGCTGTTGGCCGGCACCAGGACCTCGCCCGTGAGCGGGTCGACGATGTCCTCGAGCGCCACGCGGCCGAGGATGCGGTCGCCGAGGGGCTGGATGACTTCGCCCGCGTCCTCGAGCTTGGCGACGCGGATGCCGTCGAGCGTGCCGCAGTCGAACTCGGAGATGACCGCGTCCTGCGCGACGTCGACGAGGCGCCGGGTGAGATACCCGGAGTTCGCCGTCTTGAGCGCCGTGTCGGCGAGGCCTTTGCGCGCGCCGTGCGTCGAGATGAAGTACTCGAGCACCGTGAGCCCCTCGCGGAAGTTCGCGGTGATCGGGTTCTCGATGATCTCGCCCGACGGCTTGGCCATGAGGCCGCGCATGGCGGCAAGCTGCCGGATCTGCTGCGTGGAGCCTCGCGCGCCCGAGTCGGCCATGATGTAGATCGGGTTGAAGCTCGGTTCGATGAGCTCCTTGCCCGTCTCGTGGTCGGTGATCTTCTCTTTGCCGATCTCCGCCATCATCTCCTGGGTCACCTTGTCGGCGACGCCGGCCCAGATGTCGACGATCTTGTTGTACCGCTCGCCGTCCGTGATGAGGCCTTCCTGGTACTGGTCGATGACGCGCTGCACTTCGGCCTGCGCCTCGCCGAGCAGCACCTTCTTGGCCTGCGGGATGACCATGTGGTCCATGCAGATCGAGACGCCGGCGCGCGTCGCGTAGTCGAAGCCGAGCGTGCGCAGGCGGTCGGCGAGGAGCACCGTCGCCTTGTTGCGGTGCAGGCGGTAGCAGGCGTCGATGAGCGCCGACAGCGCCTTCTTGTCGAGCGTCTTGTTGACGAGATCGAACGGGATGCCCTCGGGCAGCACCTCGGCGATGAGGCAGCGGCCCACGGTCGTCGTCAGGATCCGCGTCCCTGTCCCGTCGGCCCCCGGCGCGCGCATGCGGATGCCCGAGTGCAGCGTGACTTCGCCGTGGTCGTACGCCATGCGCACTTCGTCGACGCTGGAGAACACGCCGCGGAGGTACCCCTCGGCGTGGCCCTTCTTGTCGATCGTGAGCGCGCCCTCGCGGTAGCAGCCCTTGGAGAACTTGCGCTCGCGGGTGGCGTAATAGAGGCCGAGGACGATGTCCTGCGTCGGGTTGATGATCGGGCGGCCGTTGGCGGGCGACAGGATGTTGTTCGTGCTCATCATGAGCACGCGCGCTTCCATCTGCGCCTCGACCGACAGGGGCACGTGCACCGCCATCTGGTCGCCGTCGAAGTCGGCGTTGAACGCCGCGCAGACGAGCGGGTGAAGCTGGATGGCCTTGCCCTCGATGAGCACCGGCTCGAACGCCTGGATGCCCAGGCGGTGGAGCGTCGGCGCGCGGTTCAAGAGCACGGGGTGCTCGGTGATGACTTCTTCGAGGATGTCCCACACCTCGGGACGCTCCTTCTCCACCATCTTCTTGGCGCTCTTGATGGTGTTGACGTACCCGCGCTCTTCGAGCTTGTTGTAGATGAACGGCTTGAAGAGCTCGATCGCCATCTGCTTGGGCAGACCGCACTGGTGCAGCTTGAGCGTGGGGCCGACGACGATGACCGAGCGGCCCGAGTAGTCGACGCGCTTGCCGAGCAGGTTCTGGCGGAAGCGCCCCTGCTTGCCCTTGAGCATGTCGCTCAGGCTCTTGAGGGGGCGCTTGTTCGGGCCCGTGATCGTCTTGCCGCGGCGGCCGTTGTCGAAGAGGGCGTCGACGGCCTCCTGCAGCATCCGGCGCTCGTTCCGGATGATGATCTCCGGCGCGTTGAGCTCGAGCAGGCGCTTCAGGCGGTTGTTGCGGTTGATGACGCGTCGATAGAGGTCGTTGAGATCGCTCGTGGCGAAGCGGCCGCCGTCGAGCGGGACGAGCGGACGAAGATCCGGCGGAAGCACCGGGATGACCGTGAGCATCATCCACTCCGGGCGGTTGCCGCTCTCGCGGAACGCCTCGGACACCTTCAGCCGCTTGACGATCTTCTTGCGCTTGGCCTCGCTCGTCGCCGAGCGCATGTCCTGCCGGAGCGACTCGCTCATCATGTGGACGTCGACTTGCTTGAGCATCTCGAGGATCGCCTCGCCGCCCATGCCGGCCTGGAACTTGTCCTCGCCGTACTCCTCGACGAGCTGCATGTAGCGCTCTTCGCTGAGGAGCTCGGCCTTCGTCAGCCCCGTCTCCTTCGGGTCGATGACGATGTAGCTCTCACAGTAGAGAACCTTCTCCAGGTCCTTGAGCGAGATGTCGAGGATGTTGCCGATGCGGCTCGGCAGCGACTTCAAGAACCAGATGTGCGCGACGGGCGTCGCCAGGTTGATGTGGCCGAGACGCTCGCGCCGCACCTTCGACTGGATGACCTCGACGCCACACTTCTCGCAGACGATCCCGCGGTGCTTCATGCGCTTGTACTTGCCGCAGTTGCACTCGTAGTCCTTCACCGGGCCAAAGATCTTGGCGCAGAACAGGCCGTCCCGCTCCGGCTTGAACGTCCGGTAGTTGATCGTCTCGGGCTTCTTGACCTCACCGTGCGACCACTCGCGGATCTTCTCGGGCGACGCGAGCGAGATACGGATCGCGCTGAACGAAAGCGGATCCTTGGGCTTCTCGAAGAAGCTGAAGATGTCGCGCATCGGGGTTCTTCCTTTTTCCTGGGTGCTGCTACGAAACGAAATTCGTTAATGCTGTCATCCTG
>Ga0302325_10033212_pt1 | contig 10575 bp, 9 predicted proteins | sample Palsa_T0_2_FD_201948 | JGI IMG/M metagenome (GOLD analysis project Ga0302325, IMG submission 201948) | Peat permafrost microbial communities from Stordalen Mire near Abisko, Sweden - Palsa_T0_2 | ecosystem: Environmental > Terrestrial > Soil > Palsa > Peat permafrost | place: Sweden: Abisko...
CGGCCTTGAGCTGCAGCGGGTCGACGCCGCCGCGCCGCCTGCTCGGCATCCGCCGCATGTCCCTGGTGGTCGGCAGCCCGGCCGGATGACCGGCCAGGTCGCTCTCGGTCAGCAGCGCGAGCTTGACTCCCGGCCAGACAAAGCCGTTCTCGACCCGCGCGGTCGTGACGTAAGGCACGCTGGGCTCGGGCGGGTCGTCCACGTCGGCCAGGCGGGCGCCGATGCCCTCGCCGCGGAGCATCTCGGCCAGCCGCTGCGCCGGGCCGTGGCCCTCGGTCGCCAGCACGACCCGCCAGCCGTCGGCCAGCCAGCCGCGCACGTCCGTGATCATGCGGGCCGCATCACCGCGATAGGCCGGGGCCATTGAGGCATTTATCCGGAACGGCACGCGTTCCCCCGGTCCGGCCAGCCTCGTGCCGCTCTCGGCGGGCGCCCCGCCGGGCTCCTCGGAGTCGGTCACGCCGAACGGCGCGATCGTCCACCACGGCAGGCCAAGGTCGGCGGCCGCGGTCCGGATCCGGGCGATCGGCTGGAAGGCCGCGGCCCCCAGGTCGATCGGCGCCTCGCCGCCGACGGCGGCGCTGAACCAGGAGGCCTCGAGGAACTCCTGGCTGGTCCGGAATAGTTCCTCGGCCCGGGTGCGGACCCGCTCGGGGTCGCAGGCGAGCACGATGCCGCCCGGCGGAACGTAGTCAAGCAGCAGTTCCATCCGCTCGGCGAGCACCGGGGCGAACGCCTCCATGCCCTCGACCGTGATGCCCTCGGCCAGCTTGCCGAGGATGTCGGCCAGGTCGGGATGAATGTCGGCGAGTACCTTGGCTCGTTCCCGCACCGCCGGGGTGAGCAGGAGCTCGCGGCACGGCGGGGCCCACAGCCCGTCTTCGGCCACGCCGATGCTGCGCTGATCCGCGACCTTGAAGTAACGGATCTCCTCCACCGTGTCGCCGAAGAACTCGACCCGCACCGGGTGTTCCTCGGTGGGCGGGAACACGTCGACGATGCCGCCGCGGACCGCGATCTCGCCGCGGCTGGTGACCAGGTCGACCCGGGTGTAGCCGATCTCGACCAGCCGGACGAGCAGGTCGTCGAGTTCGCACGACTGGCTGACGTGCAGGCGGACCGGCTCGAGATCGCCGAGCCCGGCCACGATCGGCTGCAGCAGGCTCCTGACCGGCGCCACCACCACGGTGAGCGGCCCGTTCGGCTCGCCGGGGTCAGCCGGATGAGCGAGCCGGCGCAGCACGGCGATCCGCTGGCCGACCGTGTCGGACCGCGGCGACAGCCGCTCGTGCGGGAGCGTCTCCCAGCCGGGAAAGCCCGCCACGGCGGCGGGCGGCAGGAACGAGCCGAGCCCGGCGACCAGGTCGTCCGCCTCGCGGGCGGTGGCCGTCACCGCGAGCACGAACCCGCGAGAGCCCTCCGCCCGGCGGGTCAGCGCCGCGGCCAGCACCGGCCGCAACGACGGCGGCGCCACCAGGTCTTCCCCGGTCAGCGTGGCGCCGGTCAGCGTGGCGCCGGTCAGCTCGTCTGGGGCGGAGCCGGAGCCGGCCCGCGCGACGACGTCGTGGAGCTGGGGGTCGGTATCGAGAATGGTGAGCAGTCCTGCGAGGCTCATGGTGTCCCTGTGATCGCTGTTTGTCCCTTGTCCTGGCTGCTTCGCGCCCGCGGCGGGACTTACCTTCGAAGTCCCCGGCCTGGTCCCGGGCAGCATGAATCGGCCGGGCTTTGGCCAACCCGGCTCTTTACGGAACCCTCTAAGTTTACGCGGTGCCGCCAGGGCGCGCACGCGGGAGCGCCTACGGCGATATCTGTAGCCGATAAACTACGCTGCGGATTTATGAACCCAGCCGGCGAAAACGCCGAGGCGCAGCGCGCGGTGCTGCGGGCGCGGCAGACCGCCACCCAGGCGCGGATGACCGCGGCGACCAGGGCCCACCGCCAGGCGCTGGTGCGGGAGCTGTTCGCGCAGCCGGTCCGCGAGCACGCCTGCCGCTGCATCGGCCGTCCGGTCAGCCTGCTGCGGGCCGGGTCCCTGGCCGCACCCGACGAACTCGGCCTGGACCAGCTGCGGGCCGGCGGCTTCGTGATCACGGTGCTGGCGGTCGACGAGCACGGCCCGGCCGGGACGCCCGCGCCGAGTCGCACGGCGGGAGACAAGACCATCCTCGGGGACCTGCGCACGGTCCCGATACCGCCGCGCTCGTTCGACATCGTGCACTGCGCGCTGCTGCTTGACCGCATCGCGCACGTCGAGCTGGTCCTGGACCGCTTCACCGCGGCGCTCCGGCCCGGTGGCCTGCTGCTGCTGCACATCCGGGACCGGGACTGCGCCGCGGGGTTCCTGGACCGGACCGCGCCGCAGTGGCTCCGGCGCGCGCTCTGGCCCAGGCTGAACCCCGGGCAGCCAGGACCGTACCGGGCCATCTACGAGCCCGCCGGGTCCGACCGCGGGATCCGGGCCTACACGCCGCTTCGCGGCCTGGTCATCACGCACCGCGAGACCGCCAGGACCTCGCCCGCCGGATCCGGGCGGGCCGGCCAGTCCGTGACCGCGCTTCGCGGCCTCATCTCCCGGCTGACACGCGGCCGCCTGACGGATGCGTACGACGAGGTGCTGTACGTGATAAGAAAGCCAGAGGACCGGATGGCGCGACTGGTATAGCGTCCGGTCCAGGGCTTGTCCCCCTTCCCGCTCCGGACACAACGGCAGTTTCGTATCGTTGTACGACACGGACAGGCCGTTGCTCCGGTGTGCCCTACGGCGCACCGGCCCACCGGTGTCAGAAGCGATGTTCGGAGGCTAGCGCTGACTGCTCAATCACGGCCTGGACTGCCCGCGGAGCTATCGGCCTGGCCGGTGTACACGCTCGGCGAGGCGCAGCTGGGCGAGCTCGAGTTGCTCACGTCGGGGGTGTTCGCGCCGCTGCGCGGCTTCATGGACGCCGCCGATGCGGCCACGGTCGACGTGCGCGGGACGCTGGCCGACGGCACGCCCTGGGTCGTCCCGGTGATCCTGGACGTGCCCGCCGACGTGGTCCCGCCCGATGCCGATCACCTGGTGCTGCAGGATCAGGAGGGCTCGCCGCTGGCCGTGCTCGCCATCACCGAACGGCTCGCCAGCCCAGCGGGTGGGCCTGAGGTCGTCCGCCTGGCCGGCCCGGTAACGGCGTTGCGCGAGCCCGAGCACGGGCCCTTCCGGCAGCTGCGGCGGCGGCCCGAGGAGATACGCGCCGAGCTGTCCGCGGGTAACGTCCTCGCCTACGCCACCCGGCGGCCGCTGAACAAACGTCACATCGGTCAGCTGCGCCACTTCGCCAGCCAGCTGAACGCCCGCCTGCTCGTGCTGCCCCTGATCACCGGGCCCGCCGACGTCGTGACCCGCCCCGAGGCACTGGTCCGCGCGGTGCTCGCGGCCAGGCAGCACCTGCCCGCGGACACGCTCGTTATCCCGGTGCCGCTGGCCTCCCGGGCCGGGGAACCGGATCGCAAGACCGCGGACCTGCGGGCGGCCGCGGTCGTGGCCGCGGCCTACGGCGCGACCCACCTGCTGGCGGACTCGCCCGGGGTGCCGGGTTCGCCGGCCGGAACGAGACCCGGCCCGGCGGGCCTGCCCGGAGTGCCGATTCCGGTGATCAGCGCCGGCGAGTGGGCCTACGACCCGCGTTCTGAGGTGTGGCGGCCGCTTGCCCTGATCGAGCCGGGCGCCGAACAGGGCGAGCTGACCGACTCCGAGCTGGGCGCGCTCCTTGATTCCGGCGGCGAGATTCCCGCCTGGTTCGCTCCGCCGAGCGTGGCCCGCGAGCTGCGCCGGGCCCGGCCGCCCCGGGCCGAGCGCGGCCTGGCCATCTTCTTCACCGGGCTCTCCGGCTCGGGCAAGTCCACCGTCGCCCGGGGGCTGGCGGAGGCGCTCATCGAACGGGGAGACAGGACCGTCTCGCTGCTCGACGGCGACCAGGTCCGGCAGCTGCTCTCGGCCGGGCTGACCTTCTCCCGCGCCGACCGGGACCTGAACATCGCCCGCATCGGCTACGTCGCGGCCGAGGTGGCCCGGCACGGCGGGATCGCGATCTGCGCGCCGATCGCCCCCTACGCCCGCGCCCGCGCGACCGCACGCGAGCTGGTCACCGAGGTCGGCGACTTCCTGCTCATCTACGTCTCGACCCCGGTCGACGTGTGCGCCGCCCGCGACCGCAAGGGCCTCTACGCCAAGGCCCGCGCCGGGCTGATCAAGGGCTTCACCGGGGTGTCGGATCCCTACGAGGAACCACGCGACGCGGACCTGGTCCTCGACACCTCGGCGATGACCCGCCAGCAGGCCGTCGACGCCGTGCTGAAGCTGCTGATCACCGGCGGGTGGCTGGCCGACGCGCCCGGCGACGCCGCGGAACCGAACGGAACCGCGGGGACGAGGACGCCCGGGTCCGTGCTCAGGCTCGGCCCCGCGGTCAGGCGACTCTAAACCGCACCGGCCCAGTCCGGCGCCGCTCAGTCCGGCGCCGCTCAGTCCTCGTCTTCGGCGCGGGCGCCTTCCTCGAGCCTGGCGCGGAGCCCGGACGCCCGCTGGCGCCCGTTCCTGAGCCGCCCGATCATGGCTCCCGACATGCGGTCCCGCTGGCCGGAGAGCAGCACGTAGCTGGCGATCCCGCTCACCACGAGCGCGCCCGCGAGCAGCAGGATGCTGCGCGCGCCGACGAGGTAGAGCAGGATCACGGAGACGACGAACAGCAGGATCCGCGCGGTCGTGTAAGCGAGTGTGGCACGCATAACGAGTCCAGCATAGAAGCTGTGCCGTCCGCTCGCGCCGGTGCCCGTTCCGTCCGTCAATCGGTCGCCAGAATCTGCGCCAGCAGCTTCGGGTCGATGTTGCCGCCGGAGAGGACGGCCACCGGCGTCGTGGCCCTGGGCAGCTCGGCGGAGTGGAACAGCCACGCCGCCACCGCCGTCGCTCCGCCGGGCTCGGCGACCAGCCGGGCCTGGTGGGCGAGCCGCCTGACCGCGCCGCGTATCTCGTCCTCGGTCACCGTGACGATGTCGGTCACCAGCTGGCGGATATGCGCGAACGGGAGCGCGCCGACCTGCTCCACCCGCAGCGCGTCCGCGATCGTCCGCTGAACATCGGCCGGCGGCCACGCCACCCGCTCGCCGCGGTGAAAGGAGTCCCGCGCGTCGGCGGCGAGTTCAGGCTCGACGCCGACCACGGCCGCGCCGGGACACAACGCCCGCACCGCCGCGGCGATCCCCGAGATCAGCCCGCCCCCGCTGACCGGCACGAGAACCAGATCGACCTGCGGGCAGTCGGCCGCGATCTCCAGGCCGACGGTGCCCTGCCCGGCGATGACCTTCCGGTCATCAAACGGCGGGATCAGCACGTACCCGTGGCGGGTGACAAGTTCGGTGGCGGCCGCGAGCCGCGCCGCCAGGGTCGGGGCCACCGTCACCAGCTCCGCGCCGTAGGACTCGATCGCGCTGGTCTTGACCCTCGGCGCCGTACTGGGCACCACCACGACCGCGCGCACGCCCAGCAGGGCCGCGGCGTAGGCCACCGAGAGACCGTGGTTACCGCTGGAATGAGCGACGACGCCGTGCTGCCTGGCCGCGGGCTCGTTCGCCATGATCGCGGTGTAGGCGCCCCGCAGCTTGAACGATCCGGTGGGCTGGAGCGACTCGGGCTTGACGGCCAGGCGAGGCGTCATCCCGGGCACAGGTATCAGCGGCGTGCGGACCGCCACCGGCGCGAGCAGCCGGGCCGCTTCGCGTATCTCGGCCAGGCTGACCAGTGCGGGCTCACCGTCATTAATTCCGCCGCCGTCGTTCATTTCGCCGCCCTCGAACCCATTTCTCTCGCGTCACTTAAGCCACACAGCACGAATATTCTCACCTGGTTCACGGCGCATGAGCGCATCCTGGGACGCCAGTGTCGAGCGAAAAACCTGCAAACTAGTGCGATTATCACCGAGAGTTAGATATCGATTACCTTTTGTCGTGCAATTACTCGCGAAACACCAGGTCAATTTCCAGAAATCTAGGTAGAAAGTACTCGTTCAGCGCCAAACTAGAGGCATATCTTAACGAGACGCCAAGGGAGACAGTCGGAGGAGACTGAAGTGGACGGCAACAACGAGCGCCTACTCACGCCGGGAGAGGTGGCCGCACTGTTCCGGGTGGATCCGAAGACCGTCACCCGGTGGGCGGCCTCCGGACGCATCACCAGTATTCGCACGCCCGGCGGACACCGCAGGTTTCGTGAGTCTGAAGTGCGCGCCTTGCTGCGCGGCGACAGCGAACCATCGCCGCAAGGCCATCCGGCGGCCTAACCGCCGCCCAACCGGATGAGGCCGCCTGCGGTCTCTCCGGGTCTGGGGGGTTTACCCGGTTCTGGGGTCATCCGGGTTCTGCGAGGTTAGATGGGGGGCTCCAGCGAATGTTAGCCCGGTACCTTCGGGTCCCGGGCTCTAGTCGGCCTGCTCAGGGCCCGGCGTTTACCGGGCGCGGGTCCGCCCGGGTACCGTCCTGGGCCGGAACGGCCCGGGTTCACCCCGTCCGGTCAGGGCTCTTCACCGTCGGCGCCGTCGGGCCAGCCGGATTCGCCGTGCAGCCTGGCAAACTCCAGGAACTCCTGTCGCAGCGCCTCGTCATCCTGCCGCCACCGGTCGCGCCGCTGCTCGACCTCTTCCGGGGTCAGCGCCTGGGCGGCCAGCCGCGAGTAGTCGGCGTCCTGCGGCCCGATCTCCACGTACACGTCGCCGAGAACGCGCCCATCGTGAGCGATGGCGGTCTGCGGGACCCTGAGGTTACCGTTCGGCAGTCGTATGACAAACATCGATGATCACCCTAGATGCCATAGCGCCGGTTGAAGTACAGCATGACCCTGAGCGCGGTGCGCGTGTCGCCGCTCAGCATGTCCACGAGCGCCGGCCGCTGCCGGGACGCAATCGCGGCAAATGCGTCGGCGAAGAACTCCTTGCGTCCGAGGCCACCTGGCTGGCGATGGAAATCGCTGGCGAGATGGAGCTGGCATTGATCGTAAAGCATGCGGAACTCCGCAGAGTCAGATTGCCATTTACCCGCCGGGCTGTCGAGATCATCGAGCGCGTGGCCGACCTCGTGGCACATCACGTCCGGGGTCGGGGACGGCTGCGTGCCGACGACGATCTTCCGCTCGCCGTAGGCACCCGCGCACGCGTCCCAGGTGGCCCGGCCGCCCGGGAGCGCGACCCCCCGGAGCGAGGTCATGTCATCGAGTTCCGGCACCCCGCCCGGCCCGATAAAGATCGCGTCGAGGCCGTCGGCCAGCCTTTCCTTGATCGCCTCAGGAAGTTCGGCCAGCCGGTCGACCGCCTCGATCACGGCGGCGGGCGGTGCGGCCGCGGTGTCCCACTGGCGCCACAGGATCCGCTCGATCGAGCCGCAGTTCCTGCGGCCGTCCGCGGTGAGCGGCCGCTCCGGCGAATGCGGAGCCGCGAAGGGCAGCCTGGCTCGCAGGGCGGCTCCGGCGGCCCGCAACGACCGGCCGGCGCCCTGCTGGCGCGGCACCCCGGCCGCGACCCGGGCGACATCCGCCGCCCGCGCATCCGCCCGCGCGTCCGCCTGACCAGCGCGGGCCGTGTGCGACGGACGGGGCCGGGCCGCCTCGTACCAGTGCGGGCGCGAAGCGTAGGGCCGGCCCAGGGGCGGCCGCGCCACCTCGTCCAGGTCGACCGGGGCCGCATCCTGAGGCGCCTCGCGGATCCGCGCCCGGGCCGCTCCCCCGTCCACCGCCGGGGAACCAGAAATCCGCCCGGCCCGGCGAGATCCGGCATCCGGCCCGGTTGCGGCGAAGGAGGGACCGTCTGGTCCGTTCTGGGCGGGGCGGCCCGGCGCGGGTCGCGGAGGCGCGGATGGCGCCAGCATGGCCGGAGGCGCGGACGACGTGGACCACTCTGACGGCGCGGGCGACCCGCGCCGCGGGGCCGCGGACGACGGGTCACCAGGGGACTCGCCGCGCTGTCCCCGGCGGTGTCTGCCCTGAGCGCCGGCGGAAAACTCGGACTCCATCGGGTTCGCCGGCCTGCGCCGGCGGGTGAGTCTACGGATGCGGTCGAACAGCCTTAGCCGCATGTACCGTTCTCCTGCCCTGTCGCCTTCACGGCCAGCGTATGCCGAGATAGGCCGCGGCGTCACGTGATGGACATAACGACCGGCGGCGGCGGCAGCCGGATAAACTTGATCAATTCCGGTACGCGGCATAGATAGCTACCGTTAGGCTTCGGCCATGTTGCTGTCCGGTGCCCTATTTGCCCTGTTCATGACGGGCTTCTGGCTTTACTGCCTGACAGACGCCATCCTCACGCCCGCCGCGGAATGCCGGGGCCTGCCCAAGCCCGCCTGGATCGTCCTTATCACCTTGACCTTCATCGGCGGCGCCATCGCGTGGCTCATCGCCCGGCCGCCGGTGCGCAGCTCAGTTGCGCTGCCGCTCACGCCGGCGTCGCCCTGGGACTCGGAGAGCCCCGATGACGAGAGCTCCTTTCGAGCCGAGCGATGGACCGATGAGGACGACGCCGTAGCCCGTCATCCCGCCGGACGGGCCCGCGGTACCGACGCCGCCGTCAAGACGCCCAAGGGCCCCGACGACGACCCCGACTTCCTGCGTGCTCTCGACCGCGTCATCCGCGGCAACTTCCAGGCCGGCGAAGAAGTCTGACGCACCTCTTTCTCACTCCGGTCTTCCTCGCTCCGGTCTTCCTCGCACCGGCCCGAGAAAACCTGTGGATTGATCCTGACCGCACCGGCTACGCTGCGCGGTTGTGACCGACACGCCGGTACCACCGCGCATGCGTACCGTGGAAGAGGTCTACGGCACCGCCTTCGCCGAGGAAGAGGCCTTTGAAGCGGCCCTGGACCAGAGCCTGGCTCCGCGCGGCTTCGACCTGCTCTACGACTTGGTCGCCGGCCTCGGCCTGCCGCCCGGCTCGACGGCCCTGGACGTGGGAGCCCGCGAGGCCTACTTCTGCATCGAGCTAGCCCGCCGGTTCGGGTTCACCGTGCACGGCATCGAACCCGTCCGCCGGCACCTGGACAACGCCTTTCGCGCGCTGGAAACGCTCTCCGAGACAGAACCCGAAATCGCCGGCCGCATCAGGATCGACCAGGGCATCGCCGAACACCTGCCCGATCCGGATGCCAGCACCGACCTGATCTGGTGCCGGGACGTCCTCGAGCACGTCAAGGACCTCGAGGCGGCCTTCCGCGAATTCCGCCGGGTCCTGCGACCCGGCGGCCACACCGTGATCTACCAGATGACCGCCACCGACTGGCTGACCCAAGCCGAAGCGGCCCGGCTGTGGCCCCCGGGCGGCATTCACGCCTCCAGCGTCGACCCGGAGCACTTCGAAGCCGCCATCACCGCTGGCGGCCTGACGATCGTGCAGAGCATTCAGCTGCGCGGGGAGTGGCGCGAGTACGCCGAGGAAGACGGCACCGGCCTCACCTCCCGCCAGCTGCTCTGGGTCTCCCGGATGCTGCGGAACCGCCCGGCCTACGAGGAACGATTCGGCACCGACGCCTACGAGGCGATGCTGTCCGGCAACCTGTGGGGCGTTTATCAGATGATCGGCAAGCTCAACCCGCGCGTCTACATCCTGTCCCGCTGACCGGTGCCGACCCTTGAAGGCCCCGGGCGTAGCGCCCACCGCCGTCGACGACTGGTGCCGGCGGTGGCTGGGCGCCTCGCCGGGTGCACGGACGTACAGCGAGCGCTATGGGAGGCCGGATTTCCGTGTCCGCGGCCCCTGGCGGGTCCGCTGCCGCTAGCCGGGTATGCGGCCAGCGCGGAGAGCTTCAGGCCGGGTGGGGACGTGCTTGGTGTGGCCGGTATGGCGGTTGAGCGCTACGCGGAACTGCTGGAACGGCTGGTCCGGCTCGCCCCGTCCCCGCACACGATCCGGTCTCTCGCGCCTAACCCGCCCTGGGTGGCCTGGGACCACACGCACGGCGGGGTGTGGCCTCCGCCCGATGACCGCGACGCTGACCTGAACGCGCCCTCCGGCCCCGCCTGGCTGGATGAGATCGGGCACCGGGTAGCGCGCAGGCTGCGGCAGCTGCGTCGGCAGCCCCACGTGGTCGGCCACGGCGACTGGGAGGCTCAGAACCTGCGCTGGCGCGGCCAGCAGCCCTGGGCGGTGCACGACTGGGATAGCGCCGTCAGCGCCCCCGAGCCGGTCATCGTCGGCCTGGCCGCGTCCGTCTGGCCATCAGGAGCCGAGCCGAGAGCAGCGTCGGTACCGGAGTCCGAAGCCTTCATCGAGGCTTACCAGCACGCCGCGCGCCGCCCGTGGAGCGCTGACCAGACCCAGGCCAGCTGGGCGGCCGGCCTGTGGGTCTACGCGTTCAACGCCAAGAAAGCCAGCCTGGATGGTGTGTCATGGCTCGACCCGGCCGAAGCAGCCGAGCGTCTACGCCGGGCCGGTGCCTGAGCCACCGCCACCAGGCAGAATCGTGACCGTGAACGAGGCTGACCTGACCATGATCCTCGCTGACCGGCTCGCCGCCATCGTCCCGGCCGGGTTCCACGTCCAAGCCGCCCACGGAATGCTG
>Ga0302325_10033213_pt1 | contig 10575 bp, 10 predicted proteins | sample Palsa_T0_2_FD_201948 | JGI IMG/M metagenome (GOLD analysis project Ga0302325, IMG submission 201948) | Peat permafrost microbial communities from Stordalen Mire near Abisko, Sweden - Palsa_T0_2 | ecosystem: Environmental > Terrestrial > Soil > Palsa > Peat permafrost | place: Sweden: Abisko...
ATGACATGCCGGGCAAGCTCCGTGCGGACTGTTGAAGCTGAAAATCCGCGGCTCCAGCTCCGGCAGCGAGACATGCGGATGATCCGGACACGCGAATTTCTCGCTGAACGTCTGATCGGACCACGCCTTGCCTTCCTTCTGGATCGCCACCACCACCAGGCCCCGCGAAAGCTTCAGCGCCGTCTCCACGCTGTCAGCAAGCCGGGATCGAACCTCCGGCTTGAGCACGATCCGATCCACAATCGCCTCGATGGTGTGGACCTTCGTCTTGGTCAGCGCCGGGGTCTTGTTCCCGGCCAACTCCAGAATCTCCCCATCCACCCGGGCGCGAACAAATCCCTGCTTGCCGATGGCCGCGAACGTCTCCTTGTGCTCTCCCTTCTGCCCCTTGATCAGCGGCGACAGAATCATGACCTTCGTCCCCGCCGGATATTTCATCACCGCATCGACGATCTGCGACGGCGACTGGCTGGCGATCACCCTCCCGCAAATCCAGCAATGCGGCGTCCCCGCGCGGGCGAACAGCACGCGCAGATAATCATAAATCTCCGTCGTCGTCGCCACGATGCTCCGCGGATTCGACGAAGCCGACCGCTGCTCGATGGCGATAGTCGGCGGCAATCCTTCGATCTCATCGATATCCGGCTTTTGAAGCTGCTCCAGAAACTGCCGCGCATACGCCGACAACGACTCCACATATTTCCGTTGCCCCTCGGCATACACGGTATCAAACGCGAGCGTTGATTTTCCGGATCCGCTGAGGCCGGTGATGACGACCAGTTGATCGCGCGGAATATCCACGTTGATGTTTTTGAGATTGTGCTCGCGAGCGCCCTTGATGCGGATGAATTTCAAGCTCATGACGGCCGTATCCGAGTTGTCGCCGGAATCGAACGGGTCATTGTAGGACGCGTCGGCGGAGAGGGCAAAAAATGGCGAGATTGGACAGTGGATCGCGCCAAAATATGTATTGTCATCTTTACGCAACTCGGATATTTTATATAGTTTAATATGTCATGGTCGATTTCCGGTGGAACGAATGGAATGAAGACCACGCGACAAAACATGGCATTACCGCGAGCGAAGCCGAACAAGTGGTTATCAATGCGATCCGTCCCTGGCCGCGTTTTGTGGGCAGAGGCAAATGGATGGTCGAAGGGCGCGGGCAAGGGAATCGTTTTGTGCGCGTGGTCTATCTGGTTGATCCAGACGACACGCTCTACATCATTCACGCAATGCCGCTAATCTCGCGGAGGCGTAGGTGAAACATGAAAAAAAAACCGACACCAATTGAAAGATTTAATGCGCTATCCAACGCCGAGAAGGCCGCGGAGGTTGCCCCGTTTGAGCGTGAAAACGTCGGCGTCGTCCTTCCGGGCAAACCGCTGACCGCGGCCCAGCGCAAGCAGTGGGCAAGGATTCGCCAGAAAGCGCGTCGCGGCCGTCCGGTTCTTGGACAGGGGGCCAAGGTGGTACCCGTGAGCATCGAACGTGGATTGCTCAAGGAAGCCGATACGTTCGCGCGGGATCACAAAATTAAGCGATCGCAAATGGTCGCCGAGGGACTGAGGCTGGTGATGCAGCGGGCGAAAGCCGGGTAGGCTCATTCGCCTCAATCCCCCTTCGGATAACTCCCCAGCAGCGTCAACTGCAAACAGTGCTTCTTCGCCTGCTCGATCGCCGTTTTCATCGCGGCGTCATCCGCATGGCCCTGGGCGTCGATGAAGAAATAATATTCCCAATTCACTTTCCGGCTCGGACGCTTTTCGATGTCCGTTAAATTGATCCCGTTCTCCTTGAACACATCCAGCACCTCGGCCAGCGCGCCGGGCTTGTGGGCGGTGGTGAACATGATGGCGGTTTTGTCCTCGCCGGTGCGGCGGGCGGCCTCGCGGCCGATCACGAAAAATCGCGTCATGTTGTCGGGATTGTCCTCGATGTTCTCGAAGAGAATCCGCAGACCGTAAAGCTCGGCCGCCTGCTTCGACCCGATGGCGGCGACGCCGGTCTGGTCCCGCGCCATTTGTGCGGCTGTCGTCGTGCTGTCGACGGGGATCGTCGGTCGGTCCTTGGCGGTGGCGCTGAGCCAGTTGCGGCACTGGCTGAATACCTCCCCCTTGGAATAAATCTTGCCGATCTTTTCCCACGGCTCTTTGGCCAGAAGATTGTGATGAACGATGAGCAGGACTTCCGCGCAAATTTTCGCGGAGCTGCTGGTAAAGGCGTCCAGGGTGTCAACAATTCCGCCCCCGATGCTGTTTTCGACCGGGACCAGACCGTAATCAACATGGCCGCGAACGACCTCCTCGAACACCGCGGGAATGGCGCTCAGCGGGACGTATTCAACGCTGCTGCCGAATTTGGCTACCGAAGCGGCATGACTGAACGAGCCTTCCGGGCCGAGAAACCCGATGCGCAGCGGTTTTTCCAAGGCGAAGCTTCCGCTCATCACCTCGCGGTAGACCGCTTCGAGGCAGCGGTCCGACAGCGGCCCGCGATTGAGATGTCGTACCCGGTCGAGAATGGCCTTCTCACGGTCCGGGGCGTAGATGGGTGCGCCCTGCGATTGCTTGAGCTTTCCGATCTGGACCACGATGCGCGCGCGGGAATTCAACAGCTCGATCAGTTGCTGATCGATCTGATCGATTTCCAGACGGAGCGGATCGAGGGGATCGGGGTCGGCCATGATGTGGTTTTAGCCGCACGCCGCCTGAGCGTCAAAAACGCGCGGCCCATTTTACTTATCGGTCCCTGTCCGCGGTCATTTCTTCGGGCATCCCGAATCTAACGATATTTCCCACAATGGGTAATCACTGAATCCATGCCTTTCGCCCCCGGAGGTTGGTTGGAGAAATCGCCCGCAGGCGGTCGATAACCGATTGCAGAGGTGCGCCTTTTGTTTCAACACTTGGTCATGCTTCTTCCCCATCAGCCCGGCTCGATCACATTGGTGATCGCGATGGTTGGATTGCTCGTTGGGCTGTCACTTTGGATTGTGGGCGCGCGGTTCAGCCAGTCAATATTGACCCTCGCTGCCGTGGCGTTGGGCACCTCGATCGGCATGAAAATGCCCATTTGGGCTCATTGGCAGATCGATCCGATGGCTCCGGCCGTGGCGGGAGCGATCGTGCTGGGCGTCAGCGCTTACGCGTTCCACAAGGTCTGGGTCGGAATCTGGCTGGGCGTGATGCAGACGGTATGGGCGACCCTGGTCCTATGGGCGACACGCGGCCCGCAATTTCACTGGCGATGGCCCCAGTACGATCCCTCTCAGACTTTGCCGCAATACCTGGCGAATCTTTGGCAGAACGTCCCCGAAACGATGCAGCAATGTTTGGGCTTCACCGCTGCGGCGGCGATGCTGGTGGGAATCAGCGCCGCCCTGCTCTGGCCGCGCGTCGGCATCGCCCTGCTCTGGAGCGCCGCGGGTATTTCGCTGCTGCTGCCCGCCGCGGCGACGGCATTGTCGCGGCTTGATCCCCAGGCCCTGCGGCACATTCCCCGACAAACCTCCGATCAACTCGCCCTGCTCGCGGGTCTGGTCGGCATCGGAGCGATTTTCCAGTGGCGAAACTGCTCAACCATTGCACCCGCGCAATCCGGCTCCGCCGCCCCGGACGCCGGCGGAAAAAAGAAGACCAAGGACAGTCACGCCGCCGACTAGAGATAATCTCTTTGAGGCAATTCCAATGTCACCACTAAATCTCGCGACAATGTCCCTGTCCATGAAAAAATCCGAGACGTTTTTTTCGGAGGTGCCCGCAACCTGGCCTCGCGAGCATGATCTACTGACCTGGTGCCAGCAGATGACTCCCGGAGTGGCGGCAGCCCTGATCATCGTGGGGATCGTGTATCTTCTGTTCGGCTATCAGATATTCAAGATTCTGGTTTTGGTGAACGCCGCTGTCGTGGGAGCGTATGTTGGCGCTGATCTCGGCCGGCAGGGGGATGCCGGCACGATAGGCGCGGTGATTTGCGCCATCGTCGCCGCCGCCATCGCCTGGCCCACCATGAAATACGCGGTTGCGATCATGGGCGGACTGTTCGGCGCGCTCCTTGGCGCGAGCCTTTGGCGCGGCGTCGATCTCGATCCCAACCTGATCTGGGCCGGAGCGCTCGTCGGCCTGGTCGGATTCGGCATGTTGTCGTTCGTGCTGTTCCGCGGCAGCGTCATGATGTACACCAGCCTGCAAGGGGCGTTCATGATGGTCTTCGGAATCCTCGGCTTGATCTACCAATACGCCGATGTCGCCAAACAGGTCACCGCTCATCTGAAAATCCAGCCCGTCCTCCTTCCCGCCGCGATTTTCATCCCGGCCCTGATCGGTTTGATCTTCCAGCAACACAGCACCGCCTCCCCCGGCGGCCATGGCGGCGGACATAAGAAGTAGGGCCCCGTCCAAAATGCCCCCGCGAAATTCAGCAGGCCGGTCAACAGCTCCGGCAGCGCTGACAACTCACCTGGTCAAGTCAGGAACGGCGGCTGGCAAGAGGGTCGTCACCGATAGAAATCTTCGACGGGTGAATCATACAGAATCCGATGAGATCAAATGCGCTTCACGACTTTTTCGATGGCGGCACGTCGATGAGCTTTATCCCGGTGAAGGGACTATAAATATAATTACCCAGAAACATTTCCCCCGTCTGCGGATCGTATTTTGGCGGCAACAAACTCCCCAATGGCAAACGGAACTTGTAGACAATATCGCCGTAGTTCAATTGTAACATTCCCTCTTTGCGAGGATCGATCAGCCGCGCTCCGGAGGCGGCCTTGGCCGAGAAGCACGCGAACTCAACGCCGCTACCGAACTGCCCGAGCATGTTGGTCAGAGCCGGCTTCATCATATCCAAAAAGTTTTTCACATCCGGGGAAAGCTGGGTCGGGTCCAAGGGTTTCATGTCCTCGCCCGGGACGATTTGGGCGGAAAGCTTTGCCATTACCTCGTCCCTTGACAGCGGCATGACTCCTCCAATTGGACCGATTTTTACATCATCGACGAGGAAGATAATGTAATCGTCAAGCGGCTTGCAAATACCATCGGATTGCGCCTGGGTCAGGGCCGATTTCTTAAACGATTCCCGCCAGTAATCCGTAGGGATCCACCAGATTAAACGAAATCCGCCATCCGATTGCTCGACTCTCTGGGTTTCGCTGATGATTTGTTGAATATCGGCCCGGACGGGGACATTCAGGGCGTTTATGGAAACCAGCAGCGCCAACACCACAAACAAGCTTCGTCTTTTCATGAGCTCTCCCGCAAAAGTATGCGCCAAACGGAATCCGAAATGCGAGGGTGCAACTAATTTTCGAAGATGCGTGGAGAATGATACGGGATTGCCCCTGGTTTCACGACTCCCGAAAAATAATCTGCCGGACGTGGGTCATCTTTTCTTTGTCAGTGGGGATGCCTCGCCACTCAACTGAAAAAAGAATGAAGCTGCCATATTTGCAGGAATTTTATCGCCGTACGCACATTGGCAGACATTTCCCAATCCCGGTGCCGGAGACGCCTCTTAAGTCGCCCCAAATCAATGGGTTGTAACTGCCGGTTTTGGTCTCTATTTTGCGTAAGTGGCGGCTGGAGATCCCATGCGATTTGAAAAGCTCACAGTCAAAGCTCAGGAAGCCGTTTCCCGCGCGCAGCAGAGCGCCCAGGAGTTGAACAGCGCGGAGATCACGCCGCTGCATTTGATCGCATCCCTGCTTTCCGAAACGGATGGCGTGTTCAATCCCCTGCTGCAGAAGCTCGGGGCCGATCCGGATCGGTTGCGAAAGATTGTTTCAGATGAACTGGATCGTCTGCCCAAGGCCACGGGGACCCAGACCGGGATGAGCCGGACAATGAACGAGGTGTTCAATCAGGCCGAGAAGGAGGCGGATCGGCTGAAGGATGAATATGTTTCCACGGAGCATCTGCTGCTGGCAATGGCGCAGGTGAAGAGCGAAGCGAAGGAAATTCTTTCCGTCGGCGCGGTGAATCACCACACGATCCTGATGGCGCTGAAGGAAATCCGCGGCGGGCAGCGCGTCACGGACCAGAATCCGGAAGACAAATATCAGGCCCTTCAGCGATATGGCCGCGATCTCGTGGAGATGGCCCGGCAGGGAAAAATCGATCCGGTCATCGGTCGGGATGAGGAAATCCGCCGGACGATGCAGGTGCTGTCGCGGCGGACGAAGAATAATCCGGTGCTCATCGGCGAGCCGGGCGTCGGCAAAACCGCCATCGTTGAAGGCCTGGCCATCCGCATGCTCAACGGCGACGTGCCGAGCGTGCTGAAAAACAAGCGGATTATCGCGCTGGACATGGGGGCGTTGATCGCCGGGGCGAAATATCGCGGTGAATTTGAGGATCGGCTCAAGGCCGTCATCAAGGAAGTTACCGGCAGCGATGGGGAGATCATTCTATTTATCGACGAGCTGCATACGGTGGTGGGCGCGGGCAAGGCCGAGGGATCGATGGATGCCGGCAACCTTCTGAAGCCCGCGCTGGCGCGCGGCGAGCTGCGCACCATCGGCGCGACCACTTTGGATGAATACCGCAAGCACATCGAGAAGGATGCCGCCCTGGAGCGCCGGTTCCAGCCGATCGTGGTTGCGCAGCCGAGCGTGGAGGACACGATCGCGATTCTGCGCGGCCTCAAGCAGCGGTACGAAACTCATCACGGCATCCGAATCACGGACAACGCCATTGTTTCCGCGGCCATGTTGTCAGATCGTTACATCACCGATCGGTTTCTCCCGGACAAGGCAATTGACCTGATCGACGAAGCCGCCAGCCGGTTGCGGATTGAGAACGATTCCATGCCGGCCGAGCTGGACGAGATTCGCCGGCGGATCATGCAGCTTCAGATTGAATTGGAGGCCCTTCGCCGGGAGAAAGACCCCGCATCGCAGCAACAGCGCGCGAAGGCGGAAAAGGAGCTGTCCGGATTGCAGGAGGAGAACACCCGCCTGTCGGCCCGCTGGGAGAACGAAGTCGGCGCGATGCGGGCGATCAAATCACTCCAGGAGCAGTTGGATAACAAGCAGGTGGAGCTTGAGCAGGCGCAGCGGCAAGGGAATTGGGAGGCCGCCGCCCGCATTCAGTATGGAGAGATGCGCGAGTTGAATCGCCAGATTGAGCAGGCAAATCAGCGGTTGCGAGATCTGACCAAATCCGGGCAGGCGATGGTGAAGGATGAAGTGACCGCCGAGGAGATCGCGGGCGTCGTCAGCCGATGGACCGGCGTGCCGGTCAATCGAATGCTGGAGGGGGAACGGGATAAGCTTTTGAAGATGGAAGAGCGTCTGGCCCAGCGCGTCATCGGGCAGGAGGAAGCGGTGCGGGCGGTCGCCGACGCTGTCCGCCGCAATCGCGCGGGACTGGGCGATCCGCATCGCCCCATCGGCAGCTTTCTCTTCCTCGGACCCACCGGCGTCGGCAAGACCGAGCTTTGCAAGGCCCTGGCCGAATTCCTGTTCGACGATGAAAACGCGATGGTGCGGATCGACATGAGCGAGTTCATGGAACAGCATTCCGTCGCCCGCCTCATCGGCGCGCCGCCCGGATATGTTGGATACGAGGAAGGCGGCCGCCTTACCGAGGCCGTGCGCCGCCGCCCGTATTCCGTCGTCCTTTTCGACGAAATCGAAAAGGCGCATCGGGATGTGTTCAACGTCCTGCTCCAGGTTTTGGACGATGGCCGGCTCACCGATGGCCAGGGACGCACGGTCAATTTCAAAAACACCGTGATCGTCATGACCAGCAACATCGGCAGCGCCGAAATTCAAAAACTCGCCGGCCGCGAGGCCGAGTCATGGGAGATCGAAGCCGCCGTGAAATCATTGCTCAAGGATCATTTCCGTCCCGAATTCCTCAACCGCATCGATGAGACGATCCTGTTCCATTCGCTGTCGCGCGATCAGATCGGAAAAATCGTCGATGTCCAACTTGATCATCTTCGCAAGCGGCTGTCCGATCGGCATCTGAATCTCTCCATCAGCCCCAAGGCGATCCAGCTATTGGCCGAGGAGGGTTACGATCCAGCCTACGGCGCCCGCCCGCTGAAACGGGTGATTCAGCAGCGGATCGAAAATCCAGTTGCAAGCAAAATACTCGCGGGTGAATTCGGCGAGGGGGATACCGTCCAAATCGATGCCGATCCCAACAAACAGGTTTTCCACATCCAGCGATCCCAGACGACTGGAAAGACCCCGGTCAGTTAGGCAACGGGTTAATTCAAGCATTCCAGTGGGGTTAGAGACTCTGCAGCAGATTTATTTCCAAAAAAGCGCAATGGCGCGGCCTAATTGCGTCATTGGAATGGGGTGTTTCCTTCGTGTCAAACCCCTAAATGGCTGGAATTAGGTGGGAAGCGTTAAAACCCGGCGATTTGGAGATTATTTGCTTGCAAAACCGGACGATCCGATTTAACCTTACTTTGTCGCTAGGATCTTTGGAGAGTCGAGAGAATCAGCGTACCTTTAACGAAACGGAGCGGAGAAAAATGCAAGCGTGTCAATCGGATTATCGGAGGTTGCGGCGAATCGCGTTCGCAATCACGGCATCGTCTGTCGGATTCTGTGTGTTCGGGGGCTCAATTGCCAATGCGGCTTTACTGCCCTTGACTCCGAATTCGACGATTAGCTTCACCGCAACCCCTGCCGTGGATACCGCAGACCTGCCGACGGGGGGCCAAGTGTATTATTCGGGCGTGGAAAACTTAAGTGGCACATTGGCAGGCACGGGCACCCTGCAAAGCTGGGTATTCAAGGACACGCCGTCTTCAAATACTCTGGACTTCGTCTATCTGGTGAGCAATACGAGTGACGACGAGGACTTTACAGAGTTTACCGTTTCTCCGTTCAGCACATTTACAACGAATGTTGGCTACGAGCAGACTGGCATTGACCCTTCCGGCGCGGATCGACTTGGGAACAACATCATCGATTGGTACTTCGCCACCAACAATATTGGGCCTGGTGATGCCAGTGATTATCTGGTTATCCAGACCAATGCGACGAATTACAAGATGGGCAGCGGCGAAGTAATTGATAACGGCACCGGCTCAGCAACGGCCGAGGTTCCCTATGCCGGCAGTAACGTGCCAGAGCCGGCTTCGGCTTCATTGGTTGTCCTCGCCTCCGGATTGATATTGCGTAGGAGACGGCAGCAGCGCAGTTGACCTTCAGGTCAATATGCGACAGTAGGCTTGTTCTTGGAAGGTTATGGGAGTTGGAGGAGCCGATCATGTTGCAGAAGATGCTTAGAATTTTGAGTAGCAGAAAGATTTTTGTATCGATCGTATCTGCCGGTGTAATTATCTGGCGATTCAGCACACCGGTCATGGCCGTGGTGATTACGCCCGGTCAGACAAGTGTGACGCCTGCCGGAGCTATCACCTACTCCTACGGGGACCCGATGCTTCTTATTGAAGACACTGGTCCCGTGTCCTTTACCGGGGACTACGTCTATACAAACGACCCCTCCTCTCCTAACTACGGAGAATACGCATTTACAGGAACTTTGGATACCCAAGTTTACTATGATCCGTACAATCTCGTCACCGGCGGCGGATTGGATTTCGTATATCAGTTCACCAATATCAATTCATCTGATCCGAACGATGACGGTGACCCTATAAACCATTTTTCCATCTCCAGTTTTGCGAAATTTTTGACGGATGCGGATTATGTGGCCGGGTCAGGAACCGCAGACAATTATGTCTCAACAGTCGGGCGAAACTCCCAGAATAATGGAGACACGGTTGATTTCGACTTTTCCGGCAATCCCGCAACATCGCCCGTCGAGCCAGGATCAACTTCAGTGCAGTTGGTTGTAGACACCAACGCCTCGGCTTGGTATATGGGCGAAGCCTCGATTCAGGGTGGGGGCAATGTCAGCCTCGCCGCTCCGGCTCCCGTGCCCGAGCCCGCGACCGCCGCAATCGCCGGCATCGCCTTGTGCGCTCTTGGTATGCGGCGACGCAACGCCGCCAGAAGCTAAAAACTCGCTCCAATCCCCAGATTCTTGAGTGGCGTCCCATCCTCGCCGTTATCGCGTCAACCGATTCCGCACAATGTCTTCCACCTTCGCCGCGATCAGCGTCTCGGCCTGCCGCATCGATTCCAGAGCGGTAACGGTGACATCGGCGATCTGAAATGCGGCGATTCCCTCGACGCTAAAATCCACGCCCGGCTCGACTGATCCAACCAGCGCAATGCACGGGACTCCCGCATCGCGGCACGCCCGCGCAACGCCGCCGACCACCTTGCCGCCGAGGCTCGATCGATCCAGCCTCCCTTCACCCGTAAGACATAAATCCGCGCCTTCCAGACGCCTGCGAAACCCCACCGAATCCATGACCATGTCCGCGCCGCTTTTCAGTTTTGCCCCGAAGAACGCGGCCATTGCAAATCCCAATCCCCCCGCCGCTCCCGCGCCGGGAAGATTCGCCTCGGCGAGTTTGTCATTACAGATTGAAACCACGGCCTCCGGCCGTGGACGCGTTTAGGCTCTGCCGTTGCAGCGTGAACAACGTCTGCAAGAGAAATTAGGCTCTCCTTCCAGGAAGGCCCGTTGGGGCTGGAAG
>Ga0302325_10033214_pt1 | contig 10575 bp, 10 predicted proteins | sample Palsa_T0_2_FD_201948 | JGI IMG/M metagenome (GOLD analysis project Ga0302325, IMG submission 201948) | Peat permafrost microbial communities from Stordalen Mire near Abisko, Sweden - Palsa_T0_2 | ecosystem: Environmental > Terrestrial > Soil > Palsa > Peat permafrost | place: Sweden: Abisko...
CAAGACATCGGTCTCCGATGTCTTGAGACATCACATGAGCAGTCCCAACGGGATTCGAACCCGTGTCGCCACCTTGAGAGGGTGGTGTCCTAGGCCTCTAGACGATGGGACCGTGCGGAGGGCTCCCGAGGGAGTCCTCCGATGCTCGGGGGGAAGGACTCGAACCCTCAATAACTGGACCAGAACCAGTCGTGTTGCCGATTACACCACCCCCGAATGAGTGGATGACCAGGTTAGCCGAGCCCGTTGCCGGGCCAATTCCGGCCCAAATGGCCGGGTGCTTATGCGTCGTGGAGCCACTCCAGGTGGTTGTAGCCGATGATGCGGCCCAGACCGACCCCGAGGGCTTCCTTCAAGAAGTAGGGGACTGTCGACCATCCTTTGATCGGCGACGTCTGGGTGGGGGTGGGCGACGGGGTCAATTTCAGCTCGGACGCAATCGCCATGGAGCGGTACTCGTGGAACGGGTCGGTCGTGACCAGAACGTGGTGGTCGCCCCGGGCCAGGAGCTTGGGCGCCGCGTCGGCCACATTCTCGTAGCTGTTGTTGCCCCCGGCCATAAGGATGTCGCCCGCCGGGATCCCATGGTCTTCCAGGTAGCGGGCACCCGCCTGCGACTCGGTGTACACGTCACCGACCTCCTTGCCTCCTGTCACCACGATCAACTTGGCGTACCCGTCGCCGAAGATCTTGCGGGCCTGGTCCAGGCGGGCCGCCAGGTCGGGTGACGGCACACCGTTGTACTGCGCCGCACCCATGACCAGTATCGCCCCGGCCGGATGAGGGTCGTACTGGCGCGACGTGAGCCACACCTGCACCAGGGTGACAGCGAAATAAATGAGCACCGCCAGCAGAATGATCCTGACAATGCGAAAGGCCAGACGGAGCGGCGCCAACAGCATCAGCTGGCCGCGCCGACCCGAGCTAGGGCGGCGCCGATCCGGCGGAGTGTCTCGTCTCGGCCGAGCACTTCAAGCGACTCGAAGAGCGGGGGGCCGATCCGCCGTCCGGTCACGGCTACCCGAATGGGGGCTTGGGCCTTGCCCAGGGCCTTGCCGTGTCGATCACCGATGGTGGCCGTCACCCGATGGAGCTCGTCGCGAGTCCACTGACAGTCGGTGTACGCCACTTCGGCGTCGTGCAGTATCAGCGGTGCCACCTCGTCCCGCCCGATGGCCTTCTCCCAGCTGTCCTCATCGATTGACGGGTCCGGCACGAAGAGGAAATCCACCATGGCCGGAACTTCGCTCAATGTCGTCACCCGCTCCTGCACCACCGGCGCCATGCGGGCGAACACACCTGCGTCGAAGCGCTCCGGCGGCCAGAGCTGGGTGATGGAGTCCCCACCTTCTGCATCGGGGTCCTGCCAGCTTCCCGGGGCCCACTCTCCTGGCTGCGGATCCACCCAGGGCCGCGACGCCGCTATGAAGCTGTCAACCGTCAGCTGGCGGATGTACAGGCCATTCATGTGCGACAGCTTCTTTATGTCGAAGAACGCCGGCGACTTCTGCACGTTCTCAATGCGGAAGGTGTCGATCATCTGCTGCAGCGAGATCATCTCCTCGTCACCCGGACTCCAACCCAGCAGGGCGAGGTAGTTGCGGACGGCTTCGGGCAGGTAGCCCTGCTCTCGATACATCTCCACCGCCACCGGGTCACGGCGCTTGGAGATCTTCTTGCCCTGCTCATTGACCAGCAGGGGGAGATGGGCGAACACGGGCAGGGGGAGGACGACTGCCGTCGCCTCATTGAGCGCCTGCCACAGCATGATCTGCTTGGGCGTGTTGGGCAGGTGCTCTTCGGCCCGGAACACGTGGGAGATGGCCATCGTCCGGTCGTCGACCACGTTGGCCAGCGCGAAGAGCGGCTTACCGTTGCCCTTCACGCAGATGAAGTCCTCGGTGGCCCGGTTGGGGAACTCCACCTCGCCCCGGACCAGGTCCGACACCACAGTGCTGCCGTCGTCAGGAGTCCGGAACCGCAGCGCCCGGCCGTCGCCACGAGCCAGCCCGAGGTCGCTGCAATGACCGTCGTACCCCGGCGTGGGATCGCCGGCGGCGGCCCGCTGCTTGGTGCGCTCGTCAATCTCCGCCCGGGTGCAGTCGCAGGCGTAGAGCGCGCCGCTCTCCCACAGGGCCTCAATAGCCACCTGGTGGGCCACCGCCTGCTCGGACTGCAGGTACGGCCCTTCGTCGGGGTGCATGCCGAGCCAGTCCAGCGCGGTAATGATCCCTTCCGTCCATTCGGTGCGGTTGCGCTCCTCGTCGGTGTCCTCAATCCGCAGCACGAACGTCCCGCTGTGCTGACGGGCGAAGAGCCAATTGAAGAGCGCCGAGCGCGCGCTCCCCACGTGGAAGTAGCCCGTCGGCGAGGGTGCGAACCGCACCCGCGGCGGTGCCCCCATGGCGCTCTCAGTCACGGAGTTCGACAGCGCCTTCTGGCGCGAAGGGTGCAGCCGGGCAGTACGTCAGTCGTCCTCGGCAATGGAGATGGCCCCCGTCGGGCAGCCGTTGACCGCCTCGCGCAGTTTCTCACGCAGTTCTTCGGGTGGGTTCTCGTTGAGCACGTAGAGGTACCCGTCGTCGCGCACCTCAAAGACCTCGGGCAGAATGCCCATGCACACGGCGTTGCTGGCACACTCGTCGAAGTCCACGACGACCTTCACTGACGACCTCCTGGTCCGTTGCTCACATGGGCACCGCCGAGCATATCGGCCGTGTTTGCGCCATCCGTGTCTGCGGCGGCCGTGGCGGTGACGGACATGCCCGCTTCCTAAGGCTTGTCCACCCCGACCACCCACATGGCAAAGAACTGCGAACCGCCACCGTAGGCCTGTCCGAGCGCCCGCCGGGCGTCGGGCACCTGGTGGGCGCCGGCCAGCCCGCGGACCTGCAGCGCCGTCTCCAAGAAGCGCAGCATGCCCGATGCCCCGATGGGATTCGAGGACAGCACGCCGCCTGAGCAGTTCCAGGGGATGTCGCCCCCGGTGAGCATGGAGGTGGCGCCCTCCTCGGTCAGCTTCCACCCGTCGCCCTCGGCACAGAAGCCCAGGTTTTCCAGCCACATCGGCTCGTACCAGCTGAACGGCACGTAGATCTCGGCCATGTCGAAGTCGGCCCGGGGGTCGCTGATCCCCGCTTGGCGGTAGAGGTCGGCCGCGCAGTCCCGCCCGGCTTGGGGGTTCACCTGGTCCCGGCCGGCGAACATGGTGGGTTCCGAACGCATGGCCATCCCGTGAATCCAGGCCGGGCGTTTCCCGGTGTCGGACTCGGCCTGGGCCACGGCGCGTTCCGAACCGATCACCATGGCCGCCGCCCCGTCCGAGGACGGGCACGCTTCCAAGTAGTGAAGTGGGTCCCACAGCATGATGGAGTCCTCGACCATCTTCAGGTCGATGTCCGGCAGGTGCAGGTGGGCGAATGGATTGTTCAGCGCCTGCAACCGGTCCTTGACCGCCACCTTCATGCCGGTGTCACGCGGCGCGCCTGAACGGTGCATGTAGGCCCGGATGATCGGGGCGAAGTACCCACCAGCGCCGGCCAGCAGCGGGGTGGAGAACGGCTGCGGCACCGAGAGCGCCCACATGGCGTCCGAGTCGCTCTGCTTTTCGAACGCCACCGTGAGCACGCGATCGTGGATCCCAGCGGCCACCAGGTGCGCCGCCACAATGGCGGTCGAGCCACCGACCGAACCGGCGGTGTGCACCCGGAACATGGGCTTGCCCACCGCGCCGAGAGCCGCCGCAAGATACAACTCGGGCATCATCACACCCTCGAACATGTCCGGTGCCTTCCCCAGCACCACGGCGTCGATGTCGGCGAAGGTCAGCCCGGCATCCTCAAGCGCCATGACGGCCGCCTCGCGCACCAGGCCGGCGATGGAGACATCCTCCCGCTTGGCCTTGGCCACCGTCTGCCCGATCCCGATCACTGCGCAGCGCTCCGACATCACACACCCTCCAGAACGCAGACCAGGTTCTGCTGCAGGCACGGTCCCGAGGTGGCGTGGGCCACGGCCCGGTCGGCCTGGCCCGACCAGATCACCTTGGCCGCCTCGCCGATGCGGATCAGCCCGGCCGACATCATCGGGTTGGCCGCCAACGCGCCGCCCGACGGGCACAGCTCAACGTCGTCGGCCAGCCCCAGCGCGTCGACCAGGATCAATTCCTGATGGGCGAATGGCGCGTGCAGCTCAGCCACGTCCACCTTCTTCTTATCGACCCCGGCTTTCCTCCCGGCCAATTCTGTTGAGGGGGAGTGCGTCAGATCCCGCGCACCGAGAGCATGGGTCTCAATGCGGTGGTCGATGCCGGTGATGAAGGCCGGACGCTCGCACAACTCATAGGCCCGGTCACCGGCGGCCAGCACCACGGCGGCGCACCCGTCGGTCAGCGGGGGCAGGGCATGCCGGCGCAACGGGGCCACTTCGTAGTCCTCGCGCAACAACTCTTCAGGCGAGCGGTCGTAGGCCACCTGGGCCTTGGGATTGGCCAGGGCCGAGCGGCGGGCCCGGGACGCCACGGCGGCGAAGTCGGCCTCGGTGGCCATGCCGGCATCGATCATCGACTGGGCCTGCAGCGCGGCCAGCGAGGTCGGGTCCGGCCAGAGCGGCGCCATGTAATACGGGTCCAGCTGTACCGCCATGATCTCGGTCAGGTCGCCGGGTGAGGAGCGCCCGAAGCAATACACCAGGGCGGCGTCGATCTCGCCTTCCTGCAGGAGCACCCACGCTTCGTAGAGGGCCCAGGCGCCGTCCATCTCGACATGCGACTCGGCCCGCGGCGGCCAGACCCCGACGGCGTCGAGCGCGGTGACGAAGGAGAACGGGCCGCCGACCAGGTAGTCGGTCGAGCCCGAGCAGATGAAGCCGACGTCGTCCTTGGTGATGCCCACGTTGGCGAACACCTCGGCCACCACCGGCATGAGCATCTCGACCTCATTGTGGTCACCTTCGCGCCGCACGTTGTCGTACTGGGCGAACGACACCACGCCGACCGGGCGGTGACCCGAGGTCAGATCGGGAAAGGTGCTCATCGGTTGATCCCGGTGCTCACAGGTACTCCTTGTACGTTTCGAAGTCGGCGTCGGGCTCACCGTTGGGGCGGAAGTACTTCACCGAGGCCATGGTCGGGCCGAGCTCCTCGGGTGCCACCCACACCGCCTCGACCCGCAGCCCCATGCGGATGTCCCCGGTCGGGATCTCCTGAATGAGGCCCATGAATGACAGGTTGGCCCCGTCAAGGAGGATCTGAGCGCAGATGTAGGGGATCTCAATGGACTGCCCGGCGAAGGGCACATTGACCACGCAGTAGGTGGTGACGGTGCCGGTATTGGGCAACTCGACAATCTCGTCGGTGGGCAGCCCGTCGGTCGGGCATGAGCCGCGGGAGAGCGTGTACACCTTCTTGCACTTGGGGCAGCGCTGGCCGATGAACTTGCCCTGTTCGAGGCCGTGCAGGTTCTTGCTCTGGGCCACCCCGGGCGTGAAGACGTAATCCAACTTGGTGGTGGCCGCCATGTGGGTCACCGGACCACGCTCGCTCTCACCCACCGGTTCACTCACTGGGTCCACCTCCCACGGCCACGAAGTGGAGAATGTCGTTGACGTGACCCACCCGGTCGGTCTCGGGCGCGAACTCCGGCCGCACCCGCATACCCGTCGTCACGTCATCGGAGCTGGCCGCGGCCAGCACGTGGAGGAACGAGGTGTCGGCTCCGTCGAAGCGCACCAGCACCCAGGCGAACGGCACCTGCAGGGGGTGCTTGGGCCGCGGATGGGCCACCCATGACCACGTGGTCACCGTCCCTTCGGGACCTACGTCGACGATGTCGGTGGTCTCCTCACCGGTCTCGGGGTCGTACTCGGTGGGCGGCACGATCACCTTGCCGCCCGTGCCGCGGATACCCACCACCTTGCCGTCGCGCAGTCCGGTCAGGAAGGCCCCGACCACGGGACCGACCGAACGGACATAGGGATACTCCAAGACGTGGTCGGCGCTGTAGTGGATCCCCTCGTCAGCCATCGTCACCCCCTTGGTGGTGGCCGCGTCCGTGCGGCCCGCTGAAACTAGAACAGATTCCAGTTACGTGCCATTAACCCGTCGACCGGGCACAACCACAACCCTCCGGCGATCAGTCCCCCAAAGCAGACAAGTCCACTCCGGCCAGCAGCTGGCCGATGAACTCGCGGTCGTTCAGGATGGGGATTTCCGAGATGAACATCCGTCCGTAGCGCTCGAAGTACATGAGCTGTTTGGCCAACAGGAACGTGCCCCGGTCGAACTCGGACATCAGGCCACCGGACTCGTCGGCCATGCGCCGGATCCGGCGCTGCGAGCGCAGGCGGTGCACGATCGCTCCGATCGACCGCGTATGCGCCTCGATACCCTGGGCCTTGGCCACCTCAAGCTGAATCGTCTGCATGATCGATGCCAGTGAGACCTCGCCGAAGGGCCGGGTGAGCGCCGGCTCCATGATGCTGCGGATGAAGCCGATCAGCTGCTCGTCGGTCATGCCCACCGCCACCCCGATGGCCGGGCCGTAGGCGTCGATGATGTGCCGGGTCACGTCCTTCCACGCCGCTTCGTCCCCCATGGCCGCCGACAGCAGCGAAATGAAGAAGCGGTGGGTCGACGGGTCCAGCCGCCCCACAATGCCCCAGTCGATCACCCCGATGCGCCCATCGCGCAGCAGCATCATGTTGCCGGCATGGACGTCGCCGTGGAAGGCACCCCAACGAACGGTGGTGAGGAAGAACGCTCGCATGACCTCCTGCACCAGAGGCACCGGGTCGAATCCCATGGCGGCCACCTGGGCCAGGTCGTCAATTGGTACCCCATCGAAGAATTCCATGGTCAGCACGTTGCGACCCGAGAACTCAGGGTACGGCTCGGGCACCGCCATCAGCTTCAGGTCGAATTCACCCTGCAGGCGGCGGAAGTGGGTGAGCGATCGGGCCTCGTTGCGCAGATCCATCTCCTCACCGATCTGCACCCGGAAGCCATCGAGCATCTGCAAGGTGGAACCGGCCAGCTGATCCCCGGTCTGGCGCACCAGAATCTCCATCAGCGGTTGCATGAGGTCGAGATCGGTCGCCACCACATGCTCAATGTCGGGACGGAGGACCTTGACCGCCACCACCCGGCCGTCATGGAGTCGGGCCCGGTGCACCACGGCGATCGACGCCGTGCCGATGGGTTGGTGCTCAAACTCGGCGAAGACATCCTTCAACGCGCACCCTAGGTCCTCCTCCACCCGTTGCCGCACATCGGGATACGCCACCGGCAGTCCCGTGTCCAAGCAGGCCCGGAACTCGTCGGCCACGTCGTCACCGAACATCCCCGGCGACGAGGCGATGATCTGACCGAACTTCATGAAGGTCCCGCCCAGGTCCTCGAAGCTTTTGCGCAACGGTCGGGCCAACTGGACTCCCGGCAGCGCACCCTGGCGGATGGTGCGGATCTGCCTCAACGCGGTCGGGGCGAAGTGGGTTCCCACCACCTTGGCGATGGTGGCACCCCGTCGGATGAGCTCGCCGCGGCTGGGCTCGGGAAGGCGCCGCGGGTAGATGTGCGGGACGTCCTCGGTCAGTGGGCCCCGGGGAATCACCGGGTCAGGGTAGGCCACGGGAGACCGCCCCGGACCCCGGACCCCTTAGGAGAAGGCCGCCTCCACCGCAGCCAGCGCCGACTTGTACGTGTCACCGAAGAGAGGAGCCATTTCGTCCGGCGTCACGCTGTAGGCCCAGGTGACCTTCGAACCGTCACCGTCGGCCTCCACGCTGATGGTGGCCGTGTGACTTTCAATCGGCACACCCTCGACCACCGAGTACGTGATGGTGCGGGTGGCCTCATCGCGGGCCAGCAACCGTTCCCGGATCTCAATGCCGAACATCCCGATGACCCGATCATCGCCTTCCAGACGGAAGGACTCAATGCCGGGAAAGAAGTCACCCACGCCGGCAAAGTCGCCCACCTTGGCCCACACCGCGTCGGGTGTGGCATCCACTGTTACGTCAACTGCGCCATCTGCCATTGCTGTTCTCCTCCACGCCGTCGGTCGGTACCATCAAGCAGTGCCGCCGGTACGCTACTGCCGGCCCGAGTCACCTGCACTCGATCGGCCCCGGGAAGGAACTGCACATGGATACGCGGACAATCGGGTCGCTCAAGGTCAGCGTGGTGGGCCTGGGCTGTAACAACTTCGGTATGCGCATCGGTCGCAAGGAGACGGCGTACGTGGTGGGTGCGGCGATCGACGCCGGCATCACACTTTTCGATTCGGCGGACATTTACGGCGGGACGAAGAGCGAGACGTACCTCGGTGCCGCCCTGGGCGAGCGTCGGGACGAGATCGTCCTGGCCACCAAGTTCGGGGTGCCCTACGAAGGACACGAAGGTGGCGCCTCTCCGGCCTACATCCGCACCGCAGTGGAGGACAGCCTCTCCCGGCTCGGCACCGACCGGATCGACTTGTATCAATTGCACGCGCCAGACGTGAAGACCCCGATCGCCGAGACCGTGGGCACCTTGGCTGAGCTGGTGGCCGAGGGGAAGATCCGCGAGTTCGGCTGCTCCAACTTCACCGCTCCGATGTTGGTCGAGGCCGCGGCGGCGGTGGCCGATGGTGCGCCGGGCTTTGTCAGCGTGCAGAACCAGTACAGCGTCCTCCACCGCGAGCCCGAGGATGAGGTGCTGGCCGAATGCGAGCGGACGGGCGCAGCCTTTCTGCCCTACTTCCCGCTGGCCAGCGGCCTATTGAGCGGAAAGTACCGGGCCGGTGAAGAACCTCCTGCAGGCACCCGCATGGCGGCTTGGGGAGATCGGGCCAAGGATCAGCTCACCGACGAGCGGCTCGCCAAGGTGGCGTTGCTCGACGCCGTGGCCAAGGCGGAAGGGCACACCGTGCTGGACCTGGCTTTCGGCTGGTTGCTGGCCCAGCCCGCCGTGGCCTCGGTCATCGCCGGCGCCACCGCACCCGAGCAGATCACGGCCAATGTGGCCGCCGGCCTCTACCGGCCGAGCGCCGACGCCATGACGCAGATCAACACCATCGCCCCTCGTTAAGAGCCCGTGCCCGTGCTCTGCATGATGGCCGCTTCCATAATCTGAATGTCGGGCGGTTGGATGGCCAGCGCGCCGCCGGCGACGGGAATCTGCCAGACCATGGTCAGGTAGGGAGTGGCTCGCTGCTCCGTGCCCGCGGCACAAGGTGGATAGCCCGTGATGGCGAGTGCGGCCACCGAGCCGGTGGACGAACCGCAGACCGAGGTCCTCTGGTGCCACTGCAGCAGGGGGCCGAACGGCATGGGTGCGGACGACAACGAAGAAGGCAGCACATACATGGCCGCGGCCAGCACTTCTTGACTCGAGGGGATCTTCACGTATACCAGGCCGTCAACGTGCTCCGGGTTGAGCGTCCGCTTGGCGGCCAGGTTGGCCGCCTCAATGGTCGGATTGACGTAGTACACCACCGGGTAGCCGACGGGTGAAACAGCTTGGTAGCCGGCGGCCAACGCGGCCAACGGGTCAGCGAAGCGTCCGGCGTACTGGCTGGTTGCCTGCACGTACTGCGTGGCGTTGATCTGCTGGGAGAAGGTCGGTTCGGGCGAGCAACCGGTCGAAGCCATGTGGATGTCGTCCGGTCCATTGGCGCCGTCGGCCAGCAACAGGTTGGCCACGGCCTGCGGCAATGTCGGGCCGCTGTAGTGCCAGTTCGCCTTGGTCGTATTGAGTCCGGCCGCCGCCGTGGCGTCCGCCCCGTTCATGTCCATGCCGAGGTTGTGACCGGCCATGATCATGTACGGGGTGTTGTTGACGTCGAGCCCGGTCCGCAACACGCCCGAATTCCCTGCCGTGCAGCTGGCCGTGGTGGCGGTATCGCCCGATGAACCCATGCCCACCATGCCACCCATGGCGGCGGCGGTCGTCTCTTGAGCGGCCACCGGGTACGCCGCGCTCAACAACAGCGCCAACCCGAGTCCGAGCGCCCCCCCGACGGCGGCCACCGGGCTCCGGCGGAACCACTGGGCGAACGGCGGACGCCAGCCGGCGCGCTCGGCCGCCTCGGCCGGCACCATGGCCAGGGCCAACAGAATGACCAGGGGACCGGTGTTGGGATCGGTGCCTGTTCCCGAGAAAATGCCTCCGAGCCAACCCTGACCGGTGATCCACATGACGGCCGCCACCACGCCTCCGGCCAGCAGGAACAGGTTGGAACGCCGCACCAGCAGGGGACCGAGGCCGATGACCAGAGAAACGATGGCCAACACCCATGAGGTCTGGGTGCCCACCCGGGTGAAATCGTGACCGATGCTGGTCAAGAAGTGATCGAACCAGCTCGGTGTCCCTGGCGCCATCCCCACAATGGCGCTCGACACGGAAGTCCTCGTCCGGTTGTCCGGCAGCAGGAAGAGCACCGCCGCCAGGGACCAGTACCCACTCCACACGACCAATGGTGTGGCCACACCACCCAGCCCCTGCCCGGCCGCTGACGTGGCCAGCCCGTCAGCGGATACCTCAGCGCCCGCGTCAGCGTCACGGGGCCAAGCCATCAGGCCGATCAATCCGTAGATGAG
>Ga0302325_10033215_pt1 | contig 10575 bp, 5 predicted proteins | sample Palsa_T0_2_FD_201948 | JGI IMG/M metagenome (GOLD analysis project Ga0302325, IMG submission 201948) | Peat permafrost microbial communities from Stordalen Mire near Abisko, Sweden - Palsa_T0_2 | ecosystem: Environmental > Terrestrial > Soil > Palsa > Peat permafrost | place: Sweden: Abisko...
TCCCGGTGCGGATGGTCGGCGATGCGGCGAGCCCGGCCTACCAGGAGCCGCATCGCGACTCCACCGAAGGCGTCGCCCGCGCCCCGGTCTGCACCAATGTGTTCTACGCCGCCACCCGGGCGGTCGCGGGCGGCGAGTTCGCCGTCTCGGCGCGCGGCGAGCCTGATCTCTCGGACGCGGTGGTGCTGCAGCCCAGCGTCAACACCATCGTGACCCTCCCCGGCGACCGGGTGCACTGGGTGCAGCCGCTCTACGCCGGCGAGCGGCTGAGCGTGGTGGTCAACGTCTTCTGACCCTGCCCGCGCGGGCCCCGCACCAGCACAACGATCATCGGATCTCCCCCTGCGTTTCGCCTGAGAAGCGAGGCGCCGCCGGGGCGCCTGTCTTCGCGGGGCCACAGTCGCGCCCTGACATTACATGTTCGTAGGAACTCCGTTGACGAGGGCCGGTCCTTACAGCAACTTCCGGGCCTTCGGCGGGGGGACCAACAGTCGCCCTCGCTTACGGCATAAACATGGATACGGCCGCCAAGGCCGATCCCGGGAGGCGAAATGACCAAGAAGCTGCTGATGCTGACGTGCGCCTCGAGCGCACTTTCTCTTTCTCTCTGGGCGGGCGCCAGCCAGGCGGCGACCGCGGCGGCCACGGCCGCCGACACCAGCCAGGAGTCGACCACCGTCACCGACCTTGTGGTCACGGCGGAAAAGCGCGAGACCAGCCTGCAGAAGGTGCCAGTGGCCGTCTCGGTGTTCACCGGCGCCCAGCGCGACACCATCGGCATCAACACGGTGGCCGACGTCACCAACTTCGCGCCGGGTTTCACCTATGACCCCGCCAACGTCCACGCCTACATCCGCGGCGTCGGCCGCCAGTCGGTGAACGTCACCGACGACCAGCGGGTCGCCAACTACGAAGACGAGTTCTACGTCTATTCGCCCTACGGCCTCGACAAGTCCTCGCTGTTCCTGAGCCAGGAGCAGATCGAGCGCGGACCGCAGAACGTCGGCGGCCGCAACGCCGCCGCCGGCTCGATCGACATGATCTCGGTCCGCCCGACCGACTCCCCCTACGCCGAGATCCGCGCCACCGTCGGCAACTTCGGCACCTACACTGTCGAAGGCGCCGCCTCCGGCCAGATCGCCCCGGGCCTCGACGTGCGCGTCGCCGGCTTCGACAAGAACCAGGACACCGGCTACTACAACAACCTGGCCGGGCCCACCGAAGGCAACGTCGTCCACGAGTGGTATGGCGAGGGCCAACTGGACTGGAAGCCGAACGACAAGTTCGAGTTCTGGGCCCGGACCTTCTTCGAAGGCTGGGACGGCCGCGGCGACGCCGGTTCGCGCGTCGGCTTCTACAACGGCAGCTTCGACGAGACCGCGCTCACCGACGCCAACGCCTATGTGGGCGGCGGCCTCTTCCTCAACCCGAACTTCGGCTATGCGGCGCCGAACGGCAATCCGGCGGCCACCGCCGCGCTGCTGGCCGCCGAGGCGCATGGCGACCCCGATCCGGTGCCGACGTCGGCGACCTTCTACGTGCCGGGGGTGCTCAACAATCCTTCGCAGACCAATCCGAACACCTTCGTGGCGCCGGTGTCGCGCGTTGTGAAGCTGAGCAACTACGACGACTTCAACTACATCGCGACCTATCACGCCGACGGCTTCGACATCAAATACACCGGCGGTGTACAGGGCTATAACTATTACTTGACTGACCCGGGTGACGGCCCGGCCGAGGACAACAACGTCAAGTCATTCACGCTGCCGTTCCTGAATATTGGTCTCGGTACGTCGCCGCTGGTCATCAACCCTCTGGTCACCGCCAACTACGTCGAAGACGACTGGTGGACCGCACACGACCTGACCTTCCAGTCGACCACCGACAGCGCCTTCCAATGGACCGCCGGGGCCTTCTTCTACTACCAGCACTACAACCAGCCCTATGACGTGGCAGACACGGCGCAGCCGCAGCTCACCGATCCGGCCTGCGCGGTCCCCGGCACCTGCGGTGTGGCGCCTGGCGCGGCGACGCCGACCAACCCGAACAACTACATCGGCTACTTCGATTATAAGTTCAACGTGGAGAGCGTCGCTGGTTACGGCGAGGCGTCCTACAAGTTCAACGACCAGTGGAAGATCACTGGCGACCTGCGCTACAATTACGATGACAAGTGGGGCGTCGAAAATTCGCGCTATCTTGACTTCAACGCTGGGGACCTGGAGACGCCGACCGGAACCTACCTCCCCGGGGTGTTGCCGGCCGGCCTTGCGGCCTTGCCCGCCTACGAACTGCTGGGTTCCTCCACGCCATCGCTGGACATCACCTTCATCGAGACCTGCTTCACCGGCATCGGCATCAACAACCTCGTCAGCCCCTCCTGCCGCAGCGGGCCGCTCGCGCCCGGCGTCAAGAGCATCGGCTCGATCCTGTCGAACGGCTACGCGCAACGTCAGCTGGCGATCTCGTCCAGCGCGTTCACCGGCGGCGGCGAGGTCCAGTTTACCCCGACCCCCGACATCTTCACCTACTTCCGCTACGGACGCGGCTACGAATCGCCGTCGTTCAACGCCGGCCAGGTGATCGCCTCCCCGGCGGTGAAGCCCGAGTACCTGAACTCCTACGAGATTGGCTACAAGGAGACCTTCGGCAAGGCCCTGCTGCTGGACATGGCGGTCTACTACTACGACTACGAGGGCCTGCAGGTGCCGCTGTCGATCAGCAACGGTGGGGTCACCCAGTCGCTGTTCGTCAACGTGCCGAAATCGGTGTCGGAAGGCTTCGAGGCCGAGGCCTACTGGACCCCGGTCAACGATCTGCTGATCACGCTCAGCTATTCCTACGACCACACCTCGATCCAGACCGGCTGCACGGGCACGGTGACCGGCGGCACCCTCTTCGCCGCGGCAAACTCCCTCTGCCTGGAGGACACCAACGACCCCGGGGCCGTCGAGCCGGGCGCCAATCCCTTCCCCGGCCAGACCGGCGCCGTGCGGCTGCAGAGCGTCAAGGGCGATCCGCTGCCCGACGCGCCGGAGAACAAGTTCGCCGTCGATATCGCCTACACTTGGCACTTCACCCCGGGGTCCTTCACGCTGTCGGGCGACTACGCCTATCGGAGCACCCAGGACGGCACCCTGTTCAACCGGTTCTACGACAATGCGCCGGGCTGGGACGACGTGGACCTGCGGGCGCTGTGGAAGGGGCCGAACGACAAGTACGAGATCATCGGCTACGTGAAGAACATCTTCAACACGCTGCAGTACACGGTCGCCGCCGGCGGCGCCGGCCTGGCCGGCAGCGCCACGTCGGTGGCGGGTTTCACCGGGGGGATCAACGAGGTCAACGCCTTCGAGCTGAACCCGCCGCGGACCTTCGGCGTGGAAGTGCGCTACAAGTTCTTCTAAGCCGTCAGGCCAGCATCGGAATCAGGGCGCGCTCCGTCAGGGGCGCGCCTTTTTCGTTGCCGCGGCGCGCGCGTTTTGAGGCCCGCGCGTCGGAGGATTTCACTGGCGCGGCCGAAGGCTTTCGTTCCACACTCGCGTCATAAGCAAGAAGCCGATTTGAGGCGCGCTAGGGAGTTGATTTGATGAGAGCTTTTCCGGCGACCCGGCTGACGGGGCGCGCGACCGGCCCGCTTGCCGCAGGCGCGGCGGCGCGATGACGGGAGCTTCCCCGCCCAGGCTCGGCATCCCCACCAAGGCGCTCTACGGCCTGGGCGCGCTCAGCAGCGCCACCAAGACCCAGCTGCTGGGCCTGATCCTGTTCTTCTACTCGAATCTCGTCGGGCTCGATCCGCCGGTGGTCAGCTTCGCCATCTTCGTGGCCCTCCTGATCGACGCCCTCTGGGACCCGGTGGTCGGCCAACTCTCCGACAACACCCGCACGCGGCTGGGCCGGCGCCACCCCTACATCTATGCTGCCGCGATCCCGGCTGCGATCTGCTTCGCCCTGATCTTCATGCCGCCGCTGGGCTGGTCGGACGAGGGTCTGTTCCTCTACCTGCTGGTGTTCGTGATCGCGACGCGCATGTTCGATAGCCTGGTCGAGATCCCGCTCGCGGCGATCATGCCCGAGCTGTCGGCCAACTACGACGAGCGCACCAGCCTCGCCAGCTGGCGGTTCGTCTTCCTGGCCGTCGTCGGCCGCGCGCTGGCGACCATCCTGGCGTTCGGCGTGTTCCTCAAAGACACCAAGGCGCATCCCTTCGGCCAGATGAACCTGGCCGGGTACGCGCCTTACGCCCTCACCATCGCGGCTATCTCGGTCATCGCGCTGCTGATTTCCACCTTCAGCACCCAGCGCTTCACACCCTTCATGCACAAGCCCGAGCGGCGCTCGCCCAGCTTCGCGGCGGTGGCGCGCGAAATGGGCTTTGCGCTGGGCAACCGCAACTTCGTCTCCCTGGCGATTTCCAGCTTCATCTTCGGGATCGCCGTGGGCATCACCACGGGCCTGCAGATCTACTTCCGCACCTATTTCTGGGAGCTGCCGTCGAAGGCGCTGCTCCAGCTTGGCCTGTGGGTGATCCCCGGCGCGTTGCTCGGGGTCATCGTCGCCCCCTACTGGTCGCGGCTGATGGGCAAGAAGCACGCCTGCCTGATCGTGTTCTTCATGGCGATCCTCGGCACCACGGTTCCCATCGCCCTGCGGCTGATCGGCGTCATGCCGCCGAACTCTTCGCCGTGGGTGCTGCGCATCCTGATCGCCGACGAGTTCCTCACCGGCCTGCTCGGCACCATGGGCTTCATCATCGTCACCTCGATGCTGGCCGATGTGGTGGAGGAGGTCCAGGTGAAGTCGGGCCGCCGCTCCGAGGGCCTGCTGTTCGCCGCCGACTCGCTGCTGCGCAAGATCACCAACAGCTTCACCGCCCTGCTGCCCGGCATTCTGCTGGCCGTCGTCGGCTTTCCGATCGGCGCCAAGCCGGGGCGCGTGGACCCGTCGGTGCTGCGCAACCTGGCCCTGATCTACCTGCCGGCGGTCACGGCGCTTTACCTCTGCTCCACCAGCGCGATCATGCTCTATCGGATCAGCCGCGAGCGCCACGCCGACAACCTCCAGCACATCGCCGACGCCGCCGCGCTGGCCGAAGAAGGCGATCCGGAGCTCAATCCCCACCTGGCGCCCGGCGTTGCGACCCGGCCGGCGTAGGTCCGGGGTCCGTTGCGCGCGTTCGGCCGGCCGCTGCTGTCTCGATCGATAAGGAGGAACCCTCGCCCGTGAGCAGCATCGCCGCCGCGCCCCGTCTGGGCCTCGCGACCAAGGTCTCCTATGGGCTGGGCTCGGTGGCGCAGGGCGTCGGCAACGTCGCGCTCTCCACCACCATCATCAACTACTACCTGGTGCGGGTGCTGGGTCTGCGCCCCGCCCTGGTGGGCGTGGTGATCCTGGTCTCGCTGGTCGTCGACGCGGTGCTGGACCCGGCCATCGGCCGCTGGTCGGACACCTTCCGCTCGCCCTGGGGGCGCCGGCATCCGTTCATGTACGCTTCAGCCATCCCGATCGCGCTGGCCTCGTGCCTGCTCTGGCGCAACCCCGCCGATCTCCACGGGGGCGCGCTGGCGATCTACGTGCTGGCGATGCTCGTGCTGCTCCGGGTCGCCGGCGGGCTTTACCAGATTCCCAGCGACGCCCTCACGCCCGAGCTGGCGCCTGACTACTACGAGCGCACCGGGCTGATCAGCTGGCGCTGGGGCTTCGGCGTCGCGGGTTTCGCGGCGATCACCTTCTTCCTCAACGCCTTCCTCCTGGCGCGCACCCCAGCCCATCCCCTGGGCCAGAACGATCCGGCGGCCTACGCGACCTTCGGCGTCGTGGCCGCGGTCGTCGCCCTCGTTTCCATCCTGGCGTCGGCGCTGTCGACACACCGCTACATCCCCATCCTCCAGCCCGCGCCCCAACGGCGGCAGTCGGCGGCGCAGTCGATGCGCGAGATCCTCGCCATCCTCTCCAACCCCTCGCTGCTGGCGGTGATCGCGTCGGGCGTGGTCTCGGGCGTCGCCAGCGGCGTCACGATGAGCCTCACCAACTTCATGAGCTACTACTTCTGGGGGCTGAAGCCGCAGGTCATCGCCTTCATGGGGCTGGCGCTGCTGCCCGCCGCCGTCGTGGGCGTGGTGGCCGCCCCGGTCCTGTCGCGGGCGCTGGACAAGAAGCGGACGATGATCACCGTCTTCACGCTGTCGGTGTTCACCGGCGTCATTCCGGTGGCGCTGCGGCTGCTGGGAGTGCTGCCGCCCAACGGCTCGCCGCTGATTCCGGTGATCCTCACCGCCGACCTGTTCGTAGCCGCCGCGCTCGGGCTCACCGGCTTCGTCATCATCGGCTCCATGGTCGCCGACGTTGTGGAGGACAGCGCGGTGAAGACCGGCGTGCGCGCCGAGGGCCTGCTGTTCGCCGCCAACGGCCTCTTGCCCAAGATCACCGGGGGGATCGGCGGGCTGGTTGGCAACCTGATGCTCGAGTTCGTCCACTTCCCGGTCGGGGCGGCGCAGGGAACGGCCGACGTGGTCGATCCGGCGATCATGCGCAACCTGGCCCTGATCTCGCTGCCCGCCGGCGCGGTCCTGAACCTGATCGCCATCGCGGTGCTGGTGTTCTACCGGATCGACCGCGGCTCGCACGAAGCCAACCTGGAGGCGCTGCGCCTGGCCGCCGCGGTCACCGAGCCGCCGACCCTCCTGCCGACCGGCGGTCCGCCGATCCCGGACGCCGGCATGCCGCCGGTATGAACCCGTCCGGACGTTTTCCACGCCCGGCGATGGATAATCCGCGCCATCGTTCCTACGTGCGAATCTCGGGATTTTTCCGGGCTTTGGCCCGCTCGGCCGCGACCCCGTGCCGCTTTCAAATGGAAGGGCGATGTTCTATCGCCTGTATCATATGACCATGCGCGATTTTTCGACTCAGAGGTTTGATCCGACGACGCGAGATTTGAGGGCAGGGGAAGGCATCCCCCGCTTCGGCGCCTAGGAGATGGACGGAGATGCGTCCCTGCCGCGGCCCGGCGCGCCACCGGGCCCGCCCGGCGGCGCGCGTCCCCCTGGGCTCGCCCATGGCGGACCCCGGCCGGGCATGCGGCCCGGCGCCCGCGGGCCAGGCGGGCGCTCGCTCACCGAAGGGCCGATCGCCAAGACCCTGATCCTGTTCTCGCTGCCGCTGCTCGGCGGCAACATGCTCCAGTCGCTGAACGCCAGCGTCAATCAGTTCTGGGTCGCCCACCTGCTGGGCGTCACCGACATCACCGCCATCGGCAACGCCAACAGCGTCATGTTCATGATGCAGAGCGCGGTCATGGGCGCGACCATGGCCGCCAACATCCTCATCGCCCAGCAGTTCGGCGCCGGCGACCTGAAGATGGTCAAGCGGATCATGGGCACGGCGGTGTTCTTCTTCCTGGTCGTCTCGATGACCCTGTCGCTGACCGGCGGCTTTTTCGCCCCGCACATCCTGACGGCCATGCACACGCCGCCGGCGGCCAAGTCGGAGGCGATCGTCTACCTGCGCGTCGTGTTCGCCGCGATGCCGTTCATGTACTTCTTCCAGTTCCTGCAGATGGCCCAGCGCGGCGTCGGCGACTCGCGCACCCCGTTCTACTTCATGGGGCTGGCCGTCGCCCTCGACATCATCCTCAACCCGCTGCTCATCGGCGGCATCGGGCCGTTCCCCAAGCTGGGGGTCGCCGGCTCGGCCACCTCCACCCTGATCGGGCAGGGCGTATCGCTCGTGCTGCTGCTGATCCTGCTCTATCGCCGTCACAGCGTGCTGATGCTGCGGGGACGCGAGCTCAGATACCTCTGGCCCAGCCTCGAGCTGCTGCGGCCGCTGATCTTCCGCGGCATCCCGATGAGCCTGCAGATGTTCATCATGTCGGCCACCGGCAACCTGATGATCACCTTCGTCAACGGCTTCGGCGCGCTGACCTCGGGGGCCTACATCGGCGCGATGCAGATCTGGAACTACATCCAGATGCCCGGCATGGCGGTGGGAATGTCGATCTCGTCGATGGCCGGACAGAATGTCGGCGCCGGCCAGTGGGCCCGGGTGGACCGGATCGCGATGATAGGGCTGGGGCTCAGCCTCTGCGTCACCGGCAGCGTCGCCATCCTGATCTACGCCCTGGGTCCGCTGCCGCTCTACCTGTTCCTGCCGGCCGACCCGAAGACCATCGCGCTGGCGCTGCATATCGACCAGACGGTGCTCTGGGCGTTCGTGATCTTCAACGCCACCTTCGCGCTCACCGGCGTGGTGCGCGCCACCGGCGCGGTCTGGCCGCCGCTGCTGATCCTGATCGTCTCGATGGTCGGGGTGCGGGTGCCGTTCGCCTTTTTCATGAGCCGGCACTTCGGCGCCGAAGGCGTCTGGTGGGCCTTCCCGGTCGGCACCGTCACCTCCAGCATCCTGACCGGGCTCTACTACCGCTACGGCGGCTGGCGGAAGGTGCGGATGCTGCACCAGGCGCCGGGCGCCGAGACCCCGGACGCCTCGTCCGGCATGTCGATGATGGACCCACCCGACGCGAAAGAGGGCGTCGGGGCCGAGGTCCTGGCGTCCTAGCCAGGCCTCCCTCCCCTTCATGGGGAGGGACAGGCGACGCGGAGCGTCGACAGGGTGGAGAAGTGCGAAGCGCCTTAGCGCCGGGCGCGTCCCCAGACTCCCCACCCTGACCGCTTCGCGGTCTTTCCCTCCCCATGAAGGGGAGGGAGGTGTAGCTTGCAGTGATTGAAACACCTGTTCGAGGACACCGATGCGATTTGGCATTTTCTACGAGCACCAACTGCCGCGCCCCTGGACCGAGGGGCTGGAGCTGAAGCTGTTCCAGGACGCCCTCGACCAGGTCGAACTGGCCGACAAGCTGGGCTTCGACAACGTCTGGGAGGTGGAGCACCACTTCCTGGAGGAATACTCGCACTCGTCGGCGCCGGAGATCTTCCTCGCGGCGTGCTCCCAGCGCACCAAGCAGATCCGGCTCGGCCACGGCATCGTGCTGATGCCGCCGGGCTACAACCACCCGGCCCGCGTCGCCGAGCGCATCGCCACCTTGGACCTGGTCTCGAACGGCCGCGTCGAGTGGGGCACCGGCGAAAGCTCCGCCTGGGCCGAGCTCGGCGGCTACGGCGTGCCGGTGGCCGAGAAGCGGCCGGCCTGGCGCGAGGCGGTGGAGCAGTGCGCCAACATGCTGGCCATGGACCCCTATCCCGGCTTCCAGGGCCAGTATTTCTCCATGCCTTGCCGCAACGTGGTGCCCAAGTCCGTGCAGCGCCCGCACCCGCCGCTGTGGGTCGCCTGCTCCAACCGCGAGACCATCAAGCTGGCCGCCCGGCTGGGGATCGGGGCGCTCACCTTCGCCTTCGTCGACCCGGCCGAGGCCTCGCAATGGGTCGAGGACTACTACCGCATCTTCCGCGAGGAGTGCGTGCCGATCGGCCACGCGGTGAACCCCAACATCTGCATGGTGTCCTCGTTCGGCCTGCACCACGACGCGGCCGTGGCGCGCCAGCGCTTCCAGGAGGGCTTCCGCTTCTTCCAGTTCGCGCTCGGCTGGCACTACGGTTTCGGCGAGCAGATTCCCGGCCGCACCAGCATCTGGGACCTGTTCCTGAAGGCCCAGGGCGCCATGGCCGCCGCGCCGGCCGGCGGCGGCATCGCCAGCGCCGCCGAGGGCGGCATCGGCACGCCCGACGACCTGCGCGCGCACCTGGCCAAGTTCGAGGCCTGCGGCGTCGACCAGGTGGCCTTCATCCAGCAAAGCGGGCGCAACCAGCACGAACACATCTGCGATGCGCTCGAGCTCTTCGCCGGCGAGGTGATGGGCGAGTTCAAAGAACGCGAGGCCGCGCGGGTGGCCAAGAAGACCGAGGCGCTGGCGCCGTTCGTCGAGGCCGCGTTCAAGCGCAAGCAGTGGATGGCGCCGCTGGCCGACGCCGACATCCCACCGGTCATCGCCCTCGGCCGCCAGGTCGCCGAAACCGGCGCCGCTCCCGCCCAACCGGCCCGCGCGGCGGCCAGGGCCGCCTGGCGCGAGGCGCTGGAGAAGGCGGAGAAGGCCTAGACTCCCTCTCCTTCATGGGGAGGGACAGGCGGCGCGGCCGCCAGGGTGGGGATGTGTGGAGCGCCAACAACGCCGGCGCGCGGCCTCCGACTCCCCGACCCTGACCGCTTCGCGGTCTTTCCCTCCCCATGAAGGGGAGGGAGGGTTCAGCCGCGCCACATCCGGGCGAAATCCACCACCTGGCGGGCGACCATTTCCACCTGCCAGGCGTCACGGGGGTCCTTCAGGGCGCCGTCGTCGTCGAACGGCTTCAGGGCGCTGTTGATGGTGGCGCCCAGCGGGGTGGGCCAGCCGCGCAGGGCGTGGACGATGGCGCGCAGGGCCGCCAGCGCCGAGCCGCAGGCCTGCCAGCCGTCGGCGACCACGATGCAGCCCACCGCACGGCCGTCGAGGTAGGGGCGGATGTCCTCGCGCAGGGGCTCGAGGCTGTCGAGGGCGTTCTTGATCAGGCCGGAGAGCGAGCCGTGGTAGCCGGGGGTGGCGACGATCACCCCGTCGGCCTCGCGCACCGCCTCCACCAG
>Ga0302325_10033219_pt1 | contig 10574 bp, 8 predicted proteins | sample Palsa_T0_2_FD_201948 | JGI IMG/M metagenome (GOLD analysis project Ga0302325, IMG submission 201948) | Peat permafrost microbial communities from Stordalen Mire near Abisko, Sweden - Palsa_T0_2 | ecosystem: Environmental > Terrestrial > Soil > Palsa > Peat permafrost | place: Sweden: Abisko...
GAGCCAACGCCATCATCGCCCTGCGATGCTGCCATCTCAACGACCGGTTTGAGGACTACTGGGAGAACCGTCGGGTGGCCTAACCTCCACTTCTATGTCGCGCACCCCCTCTACAGTGCAGTTCAATTACGCTTCATGGACGACAATCGACAACCTGCACGTGTACTTCGCCGGTTCGGGCAACAATTCCTACGGTGTATACGAGATGAATTTTGACGGCAGCGGACTGGCGGCGATTTTGAATTCGACGGAGTCCGTTCCTGGCATCACGCCGCCATACAGCGGCATGGGCGGAATGGGGGCTGCGAAGGGCACTCTAGTTTTCAACATCTCCGCTGTAGAGAACCAAACCACGGCAGTCGGCGGGGTCTTTGCCTACCGGAACAACAACATAGTGCGGATCGCCGGAACGGGCGATATTCTTGCCGGTTTGCCCGGTAACTCCTGGCTTCCGTCGGTAGGCCCCAATTCCATTAGCGACGGGCAAGTGGTCTTCCTGTTCGGGAACCCGAGTCAGATCGGAGCTTTCCTGGTCGCTCTGGCGACTTGTGCGGCGGATGTGACCGGCGACGTGAAAGTGACTCAAACTCCGCCGCACCTTAACTCCGGCACAGGAGATTACAACTCGAAGATCACCATACAGAATACCAGCGGCGCAGCTATTGCGGCTCCGGTTTCGGCGATGTTCGACGGCTTAGTCAAAGGCGCAGTTGTAGGCATCGCGCAGCCTCCGGAGCTGCTGAACAAAGGCAGCGGCGCGACCACCTGCTTGTCGCCATTGGGTGAGGCTTATCTGGTAGTGAATGGAGGCACGGCGCTAGCCTCGGGCGCCTCGACGAGTGTGGAACTGAACATCGCCGACTCCGCCGGAACGCCGAGCTTCACGACGCGGGTAGTGTCAGGCACGCCAAGGTAGCCATCGAACGTCTAGTTCCCCAGCGCACCCTTAGTCATGGTATAAGAGTGCGGCGGGAAGCTATATACGATCTCCGGGCCATCCGCCGTTATCGACTTATTCACAGTATGTACCTTAACTGCGCCGAAAGTATTCTCCGCCTTGATGTCGGGACCATTTATTTCGGCTACTTCATAGCTGCCATGGAAGCTTTCGAGCGCCGTTCCACCGCCAGCAGCATATTGCTCCGACGCAACATCAGCCGAACAAGCAAAGCCGCATCGCCAGATGTGGAGCCATCGGCAAAAATTCCGGCGGTGATCGGCTGTTCAAGGTCACAAAACGACGCGGCCGTTCCGGCCCACGTTAGCGAAGATGGAGAACTTTTCTCTTCTTCGTCTCGCAAAGCGAGGGCAGGATTCCGCGCGGGCGGGGCACATATTTATTGAGACGGGGAAGTGTGCGCTCCTGGTTCGGCAGCAGCGGCTCCGTTGTCGGATCAATTTCTGGATCAGAATAAGCCACGAACGGTGCATTCTGATCGGCGGTGCTCCGAGCCACGTGGTTGTTGACCCTGATCACGTTCGCACTGATCACAAATGCCGTCAAACTGACGGCCGAAGTGTTCCGAATCTTGATCTCGGTCGAACCGTCACTTAGTCGCTTCAGCGTGATAGCGATTTGATTTCCGGATGTACCGGAAGTTCTCCACCGATGCAGTAATCAAATTCGATGGCGAAGAGCTAAGCCCGCTGCCGGACGATAAGACCAAGAGCAGACGCCCCGGCCGAAGTGAGCTTGGTGCAGAAGGTGCATGAAAACGCGGTCTCGAAACCTTCGTTTTCGTCGGTATGCGCGCGTTGATGACAAACATCCAGCAAGTCAACATTGGGGCGGAGGCTGGAGCTCGAAATTGGGAGCGCGAGCGCCGAATTAGCCGCGGCGTGCTGTTGCCAATCCCAGCCGCAGCGCGTCCTTCAGCATCTCCCACCGCAGTCAGGGGATGTGTTGGTCGGCATAGGCCTGGAGGTCGGCGACGCGTTTCCGATCGCTCGATTGCATCGCTATTGCTGGCATCAGAACCAGGCGCAACTGCGAGTCAATTGGAAAGTCTGGCTTGTCGACATGTTGAAGCGCAAAGTTCACGCTTTCGAACCAAAGTTGCAAAAAACGCGGTCGCGAAACCTTCGTTTTCGGCGGTACGCGGGCGTTGATGACGAACATCCCGCAGGGTCAATATTTGGGTGGACGCTGAACCCTTCGATTCGATTACCGACGCCGACATCGCCTTGCGCATCCTTGCGGCGACAGAGGCGGCCCAGTGTGACACGAAACGCTCGTCCAGTCCGCTCGGGCAGTGGGCCTCCGCCGACTGCCACAAAGCTGGATCTCGAACGGATAGCGCTCGCCTCACGACGGTGTGCTCATCACCACCCTCCGTCGCACACGGCTCGATCGGGTGGACCTTGAGCCGCTCGACCGACTCAAGTCCGTACGAGTTCATGTAGCCAGGTGCCGTCACCTCTTCGGGACTGGTTGCGAGCCACCGCCACGGCCAGGGAAACAGCGATTTGCTACAACGAGCCACGATGTCCCGGTTTCATCGGCACATTTGCACGGGAGTGAGGCTCGTTCTTCAGGCCGGGGCTGTTCTTACGCCAACAAACATTGAACGCCCGCGAAGGAGCGTCCAATGTCGGTTCAACCCGCTCTTAAGGACCGGTCACTTGAGTTGGACCGCCGGAAGGACGTTCGTTCCCTCCGCACGAACGGCACTGAGGGACGAAGGATCGATACCCAAGGCTTGCAGGATGGTCGGCGCTACCTGGGCGGTGCCCACCTCGGCGCGGACCGTCTGGGGCACGAAGGACGAATTGGACAGCAGCAGAATGACATTCGTGTCGTCATGGGCGAACCCGCCGTGCTCAGCCAGTTTTGCCGTGCTGCCGGAGTACGTGACGCCCACATTCGGGGTCACGATGATGTCCGGCGTGCGCGGGTCTACGGTTGGGTCGTTGTAGTTTAGCGCCAGCGTAGGACCGTAGTAGATCTGCCCGAGCGCGATTCCGGCGGCAGAGGCATTGGCTTCGAGGATCTTAACGGCGGCTAAAGTATCCGAGGAGTTCGTTAGCCAGATCAGCGAGACGTCATCTTCCGTTGGTCCAATGCCCGTGGGGTTGTTGGTAGATTCCGATAATGGAATATAGCCCGCATTGGAGAGCAGGGTGACGGGTGAAGTGCCGTTGATGAGCTGAGATACGTAGCGGCTGGGATCTATGGGCGACTGGCCGTGCTTGGCAGTGATGACGACCATGGTCGTATCAAAAAGGTCCTTTGCCTTCAGTTCGCTGACGAATGCCCCGATCGAGGCGTCCACGAACTGAATTTCGCCCAACAGCGCCGGGGTGGGCGTGGCAGCGGCATCCAGATATCCGCCTGTCACGCTGTTACTCGCCTCGACCAGCTTCTGGCCTACGCTGACAGCCTGGAAGTTCATGCCGAAGATGGTGGGAACTTCGGTCCGCTTAGTGCCGAGGTGGTTCTTCCCATCGATCTCGTTTAGGATCGCGTTGACCTTCAAAGTGTCGTAGCACTGGATGTTCTGGAAACTGTTGGTCCAGGCCGTCAGGTCCGAGCCTGGATCGCGGATGGTGGCGCAGGATACCCCGGTGGGCGTTGTAACGCCGGGAAGGCCGATCACGGTGGAGTTGATTTCAGGCGCGTAGAAGTCGTCGAGTGCAGCGGGGCCAGAAGCGACCGAGACGTACGCGGGGTGCTTATCGGACCATGCCGTGTATCCACCAGCCTGGTGAATGACGCTGAAGATGCTGTTGGCGCGAACGAAATCCCATGGGAAAACGGGATTGCAGCCATTACTTGGGTCGCGGATCAGTCTCTGGGTGTCGATGGAGGCGAGGCCCCCGTCGGTCAGCGCCGCGCCGGGAGCGCCACCGTTTACCTTCGTCTGGTCGATGTCGATGCCTTCTTCATACTCGGTTGTGGTTCCCGTTGGTGCCGCATTGGCGGTGCAGGGACCCGCCGCCAGGCCATTGCCAGTGGTTTTCGCGGGGGCGTCATAATTCCGAGAATAAGCTACGTCGTAGTAGACGCCGGTAAAGGCCGGGCTTCCGCCGGTGACGATTGCGGTCAGGCCGGGGAAGGAATCCGAGGTTTTTGAGGTGCTGGCCTCGACGTAGTTGATGCCGGTCTTGCCGAGGGCGGCCAGCGCCGGGCAATAGGGTCGGCCAGTATTGACTGCGCTGATGCCATTGGCGCAGTTAGCGAAATCAACAGCGTGCATACCGTCGACGCTGATTAGCAGAACGCGCCTGATGTTGCCTTGGTGAAAGTTATTGTCCTGGGCGATAGCGGTGCCCATCGAACAGGCAACTACGAGGGAAAGTAAAGCAAGTGTCTTTTTCATTGTGACCTCCAGCGACAATGTATCAAACGGAGTGTTACCGGAATATTACAAAAAATTGAATTGCTTCGTGAATGAACGATTGTCATCGTCTGGAAAAGTAGCGGGAAAGCGCACAAAACGCCGTCCCAAGCGGAGGTGGCAAATTGCCGCCTAACGCCACGGTCGTAGTCCGACCCTCACTATATAAGAGGCGAGGACCAAGCGACACCAGGAAGGGCGAGAGCGCATCCACGCTTCTTTAGGACACATGGACGTTCCCAGAATTTCGCGACCCTCGCTCGCGAATTCCCGCGGCGGGCGACGCGACCATGGACGCGCAGGGGCGGCGATGACGCACGCGGCCGCCTTCGTCGCGGCCACGACGCGCCGCTTCTCGACGAACGCGCCGCGTCGCGCGTGTTCGCGAGGCTGGAGGCGCGAACGGTCAACGGGCTTGTCCCACCGGCGCGCGCATCGCCACCTTCCGTTGCCCTGCGCCCGCGCGTTGCGGCGCGTTCGTCGAGAAGCGGCGCGTCGTGATGGGCGATGAAGGCGGGCGATGGCTGTCTCCCTTACCGGTACGACATTGTACCCCGGCCTGGGTCATCCGAAACATCGATATTTGCCACTATGACCTTCCTCAGTTCCGCTCGGTATTTAAGGTATACTTCCTCCGCAGGAGTTTTCTGATGCATCATCCTATTCGAGCCACCTCCGTCCATAAAATTTCGGCCGCGGTCGCGTCCAGCGGACCGACCGCGCCGGCTTGGCCCAGTTACACCGACACTTCTCAGTTTGTAGGCACCAGTCCTAGTGGAAGCGTGAGCGTGTACGTTGATCCCACGCTGGGCGCTTCGGGGCTCCAGAACGCGCAGGATCTGGTCAACGACGCCGATCGCGTGGTAACGGCCAACAACCAGATTTTTGGGACCACCGGCGGGTCTGTCAGTGTGATCATCTTCGCCATCGGCGGCGCCACCGATGGAACCGGGGGAGCCGATCATTTGGGTTGCGACTATACGACCGGAAACGCGATCGAGGTCTGCGCATCGTTCGAGAATTCCGCTCGTGTGTCTGCGCTTTTTGAAGCCGAACTCAGCGAGTGTTCCATGAGCGGGAACCTGTGTGGCGTCAGCACCGGCGAAGCCCTGTCCCGCTGGTGCGCGGCAGTCGTTGGCAACAATGTTTTGTCGGACTTCGCCACGGCGCCGCAGTGGGCTCAGGACGGGATGCCGGATTTCGTCGACCAGACCGATCCGACTGACCAAAACCCTGACAGCATCGGTGCCGGCATGGCGTTTTTATCCTGGCTGATGAGCCAGGGTTTTAGCTTAGGACAAATAGCCCCGGCTATGGTGACGCTCGGCACGTCTGGAACTCTGGCACAACTCTACGCCAATCTCACTGGAAACGCGGCTTCCAATGCATGGCCTAATTTCCAAGCTGCTGTCCAGAACCTGCCCAACGGCGTTACAGACGACGATCCCTTTAATGCAATGTCTCAGGCCGCATAGATCGAGCAGTAGCGGATGTCAAGCGCCGCTTGGAAGCTGTTGACACAGTGGACGTTAGGGACTTCGAAGAGATCCGGAAGCCGGAGCCAGGGGAGCAGCCATGGGCACGCTGACGGTTCTCGAGAAGGCAAGCGGCCACGGTTGTGGTGCGGTGAGTGTTGACACGGGTTTAGCCGAGGCTCGCAAACAGCTCGAAGCTGGCGCCGTTGTTTTCGACGCCGAGTCGCACGGGTTGAAACACGACCACCGGAGAAGTACAAAGACCGACAAATGCATGAGGTCGAGTGGGACGGCTCATGTTGCATAGCGGTCCCAGATGATCCTGATGCGAATCGCCGAGGCGCGCATGCCGGAACTATACAAGCGGCGGGTGGAACAGACGAATCTTCTCGATATCGACCCGACAAGCTCACGCCTGAAATGCTCGACAAGATCGCAGAGCACCTGCTGAAGAAAGCGCTCGGTGACAACCCTTGCCGAAGTGGACCGCCGGCTTCTGGCTGGGGAACCCCTGACCGATCGAGGACTGCATAAAAGACACTGAGCCGGGGAAATGAGGAATGATACGGACTTCCGTGTCCTTCCGGCAAGGATGCATGAATTTGTGTAGCCGGACGTAGTAACGTTCGGGCATGCCCGATAAAGATGCTCTGGCTCCCGTCCCATTGCTACAGTTTTCCCGCCAGCTAGAGGAGTGGCGCAACGCCCACCCTCCCCGCTCCCGACTGCCAGAGGAGATATGGACCGCCGCCGTCGAACTGGCCCGCCAGCATGGCTTGTTTCGGACGGCGCACACGCTGCGTCTGATTATATGAAATTGAAGAAGAGGGTACAGACGGTGTCCGGTCTGGACCGCTGCGCCAGCAGCGTTCGTAGAACTGGTGGCGCCCTCGACAGTAACCGGCGAGTGCACGGTGGAGGTGGAATCGGCGCGAGGGATAACGCGCTTTTCGCACCGGCGCGCGCATCGCCACCTTCCGTTGCGATGCACCCGCGCGTTCCTGCGGCAGGCTATCAAGGAGCGTACGCGTCCCTGGTCGCGTCGTTGGCTGCGGGCGTTTGCGGTGGAACATTGGCGTGCGCCACGGCGCTGCGAGCAGCGCGAGGGTTTCTTCCACCGTCACGAGTGGCCGCCAACTGGTCGAGGTTGCCGCCATTTGCTCCGGTTCGCGAGGCTGGCGCACACCGAAGTGCTCCTCGCCATCTTCCGTTGCGCCGCGCCCGCGCATTGCAGCGCGTTCGCCGATGAGCGGCGGATCGTGGCTGGCGATTGCGGTGGGTAGGGTGTAGTGGCGAGCGCGCGTCCCTGGTCGCGTCGTTCGCCGCGAGAGCGGCGCTGACACGCGCGTCTTTTTCGTCCACCACTCGACCGTGCAGAGTAACATCGGAGGCAATCAGCGCGGGAACCGCGAACAAGCCCAGGAGCAACACCGGGAACGGGCAGTAATTAGCAGATTACGGAAACGAGATCGGACTTGCCAAGCATCCTCGAACATCCAGCAGAGGCTCCCTCGATACCACGAAAGCGGTTAGAAGACAAAATCCAGATCGGCCGTGAATCGCCGTCCGCGCTGCCCGAAGAAGAGCCCATATAACGGGTCGGCGATGTTCCCGTGGAGGGCCTCCGGATTGAAGTGATTGGTCAGGTTGAAGACGCTAATGGATGGCCGGATGGTGTATTTCGGATTCACCTTAATGTCCTTCGAGAATCGTGAATCCAACGAAACGAAACCCGGGAACCGATTGGCGTATGGCACGCCGACGTAGTTTTGATACGCGTCGGTCACGGCGTACGGGAGCCCGCCGCGATACTCGAAAACGGGGGCGATGCGGAAACCCAGTGGAAGCCGGATCAATCCCCAGGCCAGGAAGCGATTCGGCAAGTCCGTGGGCAGATTGCTGAATTGATTGTCGCGGACAATGGGCACGGGAAAGCTGCCCAAGTAGCTGTTGAAATCATTTAAGTCTCCGCGCGCCTGGCTGCGGACGTACGAGAAAAATAGCTCGCGGCTATCGTTCAGGCGGACGCGTGCGGTGACTTCTAACTGCCGGTAACGGGATTGTCCGGTGCCGGAAAGCAAGTACGCGCCGGTGTTCGTCGCGGGGTCCGGCGCCACGGTATTCATGATCACGAGTCCCGAAGACGCGCTCTGCATATAGCCTACGCGGAGCTTAAGATACTTTGTGAGTGGTTGCTCGATCTGTAGGCTTCCGGTGGCGCTGCGCGGCGAAAAGTTGCCGGCAACCGGCTCCTGGAAAACGAACGGATAGCTGACATTCACTGTTCCCAGGCCGTTTTGATAGAGAAACGGTCCGGCGGAGATTTGGCCATTGGCATCGAACAGGGTAATCACCCGGCTCGGGTATTGGTTGAACGCGTAAACGTTCAACGGAACCCGGTCGTAGAATAATCCGAATCCGGCGCGAATTACCGTGCCGGCGCCAGGGAAAACGTTCCAGGCAACTCCCGCTCGCGGCGCCACGCGAAAATTTTCAGACACCTGCTGCGACTCGGTGCGCACCCCTAAATCGAGAGCCAGATGGGGCGTCACCATCCAGTGGTCCTGCCCGAAGAAGGCGTATTCCACGTCCCAGCGGCGAAATGGCTGCCCGCCGGTAAAGGTAATACTTTCGATCAACTGGCTGGCCGAGTTCTGAATGTCGATGGGATGGTCGGTAACCTGGCCGTTATCGGTGCTCTCGGCCATGTAGGAGCCAACTTTGAAGGTATGCGTGCCGAGCCAGTTGCAAGCACCGAACGTGAAGACCGGCGTCCAACCAAGACGCGAAGCGTAGCGGCCCTGTTGCGCATAGTAATTGCCGGCGTTGCCCTCAGGCGTCATGATCAGATCCTGCGATCCCAGGCCCCACACGCGGGCGTCGAAACGGGTCGCGGAAAAAGTGTTCTCGAGCAAGCCGGAGCCGATGGTGAGCCGGTCCGCCAGCGTGACGGTATAGTTATGCGTGCTGGCATCGGGCGTGGTCGGCTCCGGATTGAAGGCGCTTAAGGTTGCGAAGTCCAGGCGCTCGGGAGCGACGTGAATGGTGGCAGTCACTAGGTGTTTGCCGGACGCGATCCAGTCGAACTGGGCGAACGAATTGAACCCTTCCTTCCTTTTCTGGTTGTAGGGAAACGGCTGCTCAAAGACTTCGGTGTCGCGCATCTCGTACTCCAGCCCTTCTGAGAAGTAGAGCTTGCCCGCGATCAAGGGGCCTTCAACATTCAGGCGCGGAGTTGCGTCTTTCAGGCCTTCCATATGGTAGCTGCGAATGCGAAAATCCGGAAACGGATCGTTCAATTCCCATTTCCACTTGTCGCCGCCGCGGCGTGTCTCCACCGAGACCAGGCCCGCACCGAATCGTCCGTACTCCGCCAGGAAGGGCGTCTGATAGAAGTTGAGCGTCTCCACGCTATCGATCGGCACCGTCAGCCCGAACTGCCCCGTGGCGGGATCGGTCACATCGGCCGAGTTCACGATCAAGGCGCTACGATGCTCGCCGGCCGCCGAAAGGATAAGGCCGCCGCCCGGATCGCGGACGATCCCCGGCAACAGGGGCAAGGCGTCCGCGGCGGTAGCCGGCCGGCCCGGAAGTTGCGTGACAGTATGGACGTGGAGGTCGCTCGGCGCCGAACCGCCCTGATCGACGGGCGTTGCGGTGTCTCTGACCTCCACGCTCTCGCGCCGGGCCAGCGCGGGAGTGAGCGTCAGCTCAATCGATGCGGGAACCGATCGCGATAGGTCTACGTCGCTCTTCTGGACCGCTTTGAAACCTTCCTTAGCCGCGGCGATCTCGTAGCGGGCCGGATTGAGTTTGGCGAATCGGGCGTGACCCCTCGGGTCGGTTACGGCGGAAGAGACCATGACCTGCCCGGTCTTCAGCTCGATTCGCACACCCGCAACAGGCTGGTTCGAGGTATCGACCACCGCCACCTCTATGGACAAATCCACTGGCGGCGCGGCAGCCTGTGCTGCCACCCGCGATAACAACAGGGCCGCGCACGCAATTCCCCGCAGGCGCATCATTTGCCTTAGCTACGTGCCGTTACATGGTCTACGCATCGCGCGGGGATACGGTTGCGGCAAATACGCTCCGTAGACAAGATCCAGTCTCAATGCCGCGGGCGTCATAATCCAACGCGCCTGTCACTGCGGGCGCCACGTCATGTCAACTCGAACCGGCATCTCGTTTTTGACCGGGACCGCCAGGAGTGACGGTGGATCGATCTTAAAATCGGACAGTGTGGCCGGAATTGTTCCCGATATCCGAATCTGATTTCCTTGAGTCACCAGTTGGAATGCAATCTGTTTATACCGGGCGGTCTGCCCTGCAAACTGGATCTCCAGATCGGCATGAATGGTTGCCGATGCGGATGCCGTTTCGGGCAATCTTGTGCGCACACTGACGATTGGAAACTGCGCGCCTCGCGTCACTTGTAGCATGTGAAGATCGCGGTTGCTGTCCCCGGAATCAAACGACTTCACCGGTACCGCGATCAAAAAATCGCATTGTCCGGCATGGCAGACACCCTTGCCTCGCGCCGCATGGCTGGCGCCTTCGGACTGATGCAGCGGGTGAGACACTTGATATGTGAGAGTGGACTGGTCAAGAATCCATTGGCTATCCGCTAGAGCCAGCTTGGGAAGCGCAAGCAACAGAAAGCGTACTAGTATCTTCCGGTTCATAACGCTTCTCAGAACTTAATGGATACCGACACGACGGCAAGTCCAAACGCCGCGTACGTCACGCCGGCCACCGCCGA